>Ga0209086_10000046_pt1 | contig 105829 bp, 119 predicted proteins | sample M_130207_XF_Meta_FD_187312 | JGI IMG/M metagenome (GOLD analysis project Ga0209086, IMG submission 187312) | Freshwater microbial communities from Lake Montjoie, Canada to study carbon cycling - M_130207_XF_MetaG (SPAdes) (version 2) | ecosystem: Environmental > Aquatic > Freshwater > Lake... | reverse complement strand
TTTTTTCTTTTTTATTTTTTCTTTTTTATTTTTTCTTTCAATCATTCATCCATTAATTTTTGATTTTATAACTTCTTTCGTGTTATTAATAATTTTTAAGTATTTGAAGAAATCGGTGTTAAAGAAAAAAAATTGAAATGCTTTTTCATTAATTAAGTAAAGATAAATTACCCCAGTTACCCCCTACGCTTAAGCAAATCCAAAGAACTATTTTAATATCAAGAATGAACGCTTTATCCACTATTTCAAACATTAGTTTATATATTCCTCACGTGTTTTGTAACATCGATGAGGCTAGAATCGAGCATATATTTGACAGTCTGCTTCTAGGAAAGGTAAGTCGCACGGATTTTGTCCCAAAAACAGATCGCAACGGGAAAATTTACAACGCAGTTTATGTTCATTTCGACTACTGGTATAACACCATCGCCGCAGAAAATTTCCAAGAAAAAGTAATGAATCCTGAGAAAGAGGCACGATTGGTTTATGACGAGCCTTGGTTTTGGATTGTCCTTGAAAACAAGACTAACAGTAACAAGGTTGTCTTTGACGAGCAAGCAGAGGACAACGAATTAGACGAAATTCTTGACCAAATGGATGAATGTGAGCAATATATGCAGCAAATCCCAAGCGTTGAGGATTTCAACGGATATACCACGGTTATCGCAGAAGACTACGCGTTGGAGTTGGAACGCGAAAACGCAAGGCTTGTAAAGCTCGATAAAAAACAGGTAACCACAATTGCGGACCTTGAAGAAGCTAGGTTTCGTCATAGCAAAGATAGCCAATACTTTGAAGGAGAAAGAGACTACTATCTTATGATGTATAACCAAGTTAAAGAAGATGTAAGCGAACTGCTATGGTCCAAACAAAACATGGAGGAAAAATTGGAATTCCTTGAAAGAGAGAATAGGCTTCTCATCGACGACAGAGTTAGCCTTTCACACGAAGCCGCCTACCTGAGAGCGTTGTTATCACAATACGAGCCGAACGAAAAAAACCAGGACAAGGAAATGTATCATTAAATTAAATTTGTATAATTATATGCGAACAATTTGTATTTGTATTTTGTAATTGTAATTAATTAAGTGTTTTTTCTCTCTTTTCTTATTTTTCATACATTTTTATTTTTATAATATTCTGGAAATTCTTTGATTAAATCTCTACAACCAGATATAGCACCTTGTTGAATTAGATTTTCTTTTCTTTTTTTTGTAAATGATTTTAACCATTTATTTTTACTATTTTTACAACTTTTTTGACAATAAATATCATTACAACCTTTTAAATACATATTTTCAAGCAACTTTGCTAGTGATTTATTTGTTTTACGGAGAACTTTAATTGGTTGATATTTGTTTTTCTTATTATATTTATTACTAAATTCTATTTCAACTCTTTCCCTTTCTGGAAGAAAAATCTTTTTACAAAACTTTTTACAGGTTTTATTTTTTCGATTCATTATTTTTCTCGCAGATTTAGTTTTAGATTTTATTTTCTTATTTTCCATTTATATTATAGAGTTATAAAAATCAGCGTTTGAAATGTTTTATTGTGGGTTTATTTCATTATTTTATTCATTTTTAATCCATTCTTCCATAAATTTTTTTTCTCCATGTTTTGCTATAGATTGAATTTGTCGCATCGTCCATGCAAATGAAAATCCTGAATGCCCATCGTAGCCTAGTTCCGCCATTTTGTCTGTTATTCTCCATATCTCAGGACCGTTTGACAACATATAACTCTCACAATCTTTTTTCATAAAGGGCCAAAGTTCTAATTGATTAACTGCCATATAAGCATTTTCTATCATATCTCTGCTGGATTTACATTTAATATAATCAAAATTACCTGGTATATAATAATGTTGTTTTGATTCTTCAACTTGTGGTGGTGTAAATGTTTCATTTGTTTCTGGCGGAGATGGTGGTCTCGCATCATAAAGTTCTTGATCGGTTACTGGAACAATAATATTAAGGGTTGATTCAACTTGTGTCGTCATGATTTGTTATTTGTATTAAATATACAATAATACTTTTGTTTCAATTTTTTTTATAAAATAAAATATATAATATTATGGATAAAACACAAACAAAAAAGAAAAAAATAGTTATAGAATCGTCATCGCCATCTTCGTTATCTTCATTAACAGTTTCGTCAACTCCTAAAAAAAAATCATTAAAACAAAATGTAAAACAAAGTAAACGAGTAAAAACAGCAAAAATAATGAAAAAGAAAAAAATAATTATTGAAAGTTCGAGTTCTCCTATGGAAGAAAAGAGAGAAGAAATAGATTTAAAGATACAACAACCTATTAGTAATATGTCAAATACAAGTACAAATATAAGATTAAATGAAAAATTTATAGAAATTATGGAGAAACTTTCTGATATAATGCTTAAGCAAGGCGAACCATTTCGTGCTCGTGCTTACCAAAAAGCACAAGAAACTATTATGGCATATCCAGGTGATATAGTGAGTCCAAATGATTTGAAAGGCAAACCAGGAATAGGTGAAACTATAATGGAAAAACTAAATGAATACGTTTCTACAGGAACCTTGAAAGTTCTAGAAAGAGAGAAAACAAATCCTGTTAATATTATTGGTGAAGTTTATGGAATTGGCCCCAAAAAAGCAACTGAATTGGTGGAAAAAGGGATTACTACTATTGAAGAATTGCGTAAAAGGCAAAATGATGTTCTTAATGAAACACAAAAGGTTGGATTGAAGTATTATGAGGATATTTTACAACGAATACCTAGAACAGAAATAGACCAATATGCGGATGTTTTTAAAGATTCGTTTGATAAGGTTAAAACAGACGATTCTGCTTTTGAAATTGTTGGAAGTTATCGTAGGGGCGCTCAATCTTCAGGCGATATTGATGTTATTATTACGTCAAAAATGCCACTAGTTTTTACAAAATTTGTCGATATTTTGATTTCTAGTGGGATTATTTTAGAAGTTCTCTCTAGAGGTCCATCTAAGTGCCTTGTGATAACTAAAATTTCTTCATCACAATATGCTCGTCGTGTTGATTTCTTATATACAAGTAAAGAAGAATATCCCTTTTCTGTTTTGTATTTTACAGGAAGCAAAATATTTAATACTGTTATGCGTCATCAAGCATTAACGATGGGATTAACGATGAATGAACACGGTCTCTATCGAATGGAAAATAAAAAAAAAGGAAATAAAGTAGAACACGTTTTTAAAAGTGAAAGAGATATTTTTGACTATTTACATATGGAGTATAAATCTCCTGTAGAGAGAATAGATGGTCGCGCTGTTATAATAAAAAGTGAGAATACTGTCCTAAAAAAAAAGATTGTTATTGAAAGCGATAGTGATAGCGATAGTGAGACTAAAAGTGAATCCGATAATACTTTTAAAGCGAATGAAAACGATATGAAGTTGATTAACGACTTCAAAAAAAAAGGTATTAGTTATTTAAAACAATTAGATGAAAAACAATTGGTTTCTATGATGACAACTGCTAATATTCTTTATCGTAATCATCAACCCATTATGACAGATAATGAATTTGATATTCTTGAAGATTATATTGCCAAAAAATATCCATCTACACAAGTTTTACAAGAAGTTGGTGCTCCAGTAGAGAGAAATAAAGTAACATTACCTTACCAAATGGCGTCGATGGATAAAATTAAACCAGATACAAACGCGCTACATAATTGGACTCAAAAATATACAGGCCCGTATGTATTATCGTGTAAATTGGATGGTGTAAGTGGATTATATACAACGGAAGGAAAGGAACCAAAATTGTATACTAGAGGTGACGGTAAAGTTGGTCAAGATATAAGCCATTTAATAGCATTTTTACGTCTTCCTAAAGAAAAAGGTATAGTAATTCGTGGTGAGTTTATTATTTTAAAGAGCACTTTTGAAACAAAGTATAAGGATTCTTTCGCAAATGCCAGAAATTTAGTTGCTGGTATTATAAATCACAAGGGCGTGGATGAAAAAACAAAGGATGTCTCTTTTGTAGCATATGAAGTTATTAAACCTGATTTAACCCCTTCAAAACAAATGGAATATTTGGGGGGCTTAAATATAGAATGTGTATTGAATAAGAGTGTCGCAAAAATTACAAACGAACTGTTATCAGAAACACTCGTTACATGGAGAAAAGATTATGCGTATGAAATTGACGGTGTTATTGTTACAAATGATAAAATATATGAGAGAAAGACTGGAAACCCGGATTTTGCCTTTGCGTTCAAGATGGTTCTCTCTGAACAAATTGCTGAAGCCAAAGTTGTTGATGTAATTTGGACTCCTAGCAAAGACGGATATTTGAAACCTCGTGTTCAAATTGAACCTATTCATTTAGGTGGTGTTAAAATTGAGTATGCGACTGGTTTTAATGGGGCGTTTATAAAGGATAATAATATTGGTGTTGGTGCTATTGTTGAACTAATACGAAGTGGTGATGTGATCCCACATATTCGCAACGTTGTTACTCCTGCCGAAGAGCCCAAAATGCCTGAAGTTCCTTATAAATGGAATAGTACTCATGTTGATGTTATGTTAGAAGATATAACTGCTAATGAAACCGTTAAAGAGAAAAACATTACTGGATTTTTTAAGGGCATTGGTGTTGATGGATTAAGTAGCGGTAATATTTCACGTATTGTTCATGCTGGGTTTGACAGTGTTCCAAAAATTATCAATATGTCTATAGATAACTTTTTACAGGTAGAAGGATTTAAAATAAAGATGGCGACAAAGATACATGATGGTATTAGAGAGAAATTAAAGGCTGCTTCTATTGTTACTTTAATGTCTGCGTCTAATATATTTGGAAGGGGATTTAGTGAAAAAAGATTGGAACTTATAATAGAAAAATATCCAGATATTTTGCTATCTGAAGAAACAAATGAAGAATTAATTCATAAAATTTCTGAAATAAAGGGTATGGCGAAAAAATCAGCGGAGGCTTTTGTTGAAAAAATTGATGATTTTACAGATTTTATGGAAGACGCTGGATTAGAAGATAAATTATATGAAGGTTTGAATTCAAATGAAAAAGAAAGTGCGATAATTGATAAGGGTCATCCGTTATTTGGCAAATCAATTGTCATGTCTGGATTTAGAGATGCTTCTATTCAAGAATCGTTAAAAAAGGTTGGGGCAAATTTGTCAACAAGTGTTTCCAAAAATACGTTTATAGTTTTGGTAAAGGACAAAAATGATGATACGGGTAAAATTTTAGAAGCGCGAAATTTAGGAATTCCTTTAATGACACCTAATGAGTTTAAAGAAAAATATGTAATTTTTTAAATTAAAATATTTTTAAAATATATAATGAACTCTTATAATCAACAACCTGGAAATTATATGTCCGGTCAAAATATGCCTGTTTATAATTCTACAAATGGTTATCCTATTTATACTGTATGTTTAAATCAAAATGGTGTTGGAACAAACCCTGTATTTAATGGTCAATATGCTACTAGTGTTAAAGAAGCTGCTGCCAAGCTTCAACAACAACCACAACTTTTTCAATTAGCAGTATTAAAACAAGATTCATCAACAGGAGTGTGGAATGTTACTAAAGAAGGTTGGTTTGGAGGAGCAAATATTATTGCTTTATGTAGTCAACAACCTGGTGCCTCTTCTGGATATGGTTCTCAAAGTGCATATCCATCTGCTTCTCAAAGTGAATATGGTTCTCAAAGTGAATATGGTTCTCAAAGTGAATATCCTCAAAGTGGATATCCTTCTCAAGATAATGAATATGGCTATTCCAGTTATCAAGGTGGCGCAAGAAAAAGAAAGGGCAGAAAGTCTAGAAAAGGCAGAAAGTCTAGAAAGAGTAGAAAGTCTAGAAAGGGAAGAAAGTCTATAAAGCAATAAAAACTTCTTTTCATTTTGTAAAATAATAAATAATAAAACAAAGTATAAAAACATAATAAAAAGAATAATATTATGTTTTTATATAAGCGATGTTTGGCATTTTATTGTTACTCAGTTCTTTGTTTTCCGTTGTTCTAGCAATTGAAACCGATGATTGGCACCAATTTACCCGCTTTCAAGAAAAGTTCAATAAGAAATATGAAAATATTGTAGAGTTTGAATCACGTTTCCAAATTTTTAAGGAAAATCTCCGCAGCATCATCCAACATAATTTGGATAGCACCCAAAATTTTACTATGTCTGTTAACCAATTTACAGATTTAACACAAACAGAATTCAAGGAAAAATATGTAGGTGGTTTAAAGTCAGTTGAAGTAGGCAGTTATGGTTGTAAATCCTTTTCTAGCGGTGCTTCTGGTCTCCCTGATTCTATTGATTGGAGAACAAAAGGTGCTGTTACTTCTGTGAAGGACCAAGGTCAATGTGGAAGTTGTTGGACATTTTCTGCCACCGGTGCTACAGAAGGTGCGTGGGCTATTTCTAAGGGACAACTTATTGATTTGTCAGAGCAACAATTAGTGGATTGTGCTACTGGTATTAATTATGGAAGTCACGGTTGTTCTGGTGGTCAAATGGAGGGTGCTTTTAAATATTTAATTGAGCACGGGCAATGCACTTTGGCTTCTTATCCTTATACAGCAAAAGATGGCTCTTGTCATTCTTGTTCTCCCGTTGTCCATTTTTCTTCTTGTTCTGATGTTAAACCAAATGACCAACTTTCTCTCAAAGCAGCAGTTTCAAAACAACCTGTTGCTATTGCTATTGAGGCAGACACTCGTTATTTTCAATCTTATTCTAGTGGTGTTTTAACCAGTTCTAGTTGTGGAACACAGTTGGATCACGGCGTTCTTATTGTTGGTTATGGTGTAGAAAATGGTCAAAAATACTGGTTAGTGAAGAATTCTTGGTCTGCTAGTTGGGGAGAGAACGGTTATGTTAAAATCGCTCGTAGTGATAGCACAAATGATGTTGGTATTTGTGGTATTGCGATGGACCCAAGTTTTCCAAGTGTTTAAAATTTATTATTGTATAATTATATAATGGCAAATAAGAAGTTCATTTCAAAAAAACGTAGTCAAAACGTCAAAGTAAAAAAAACAGCAAAACGTCAAAATAGAAAAAACAGAACATTCAAAAATAAAAAACAAACTTATTTAGCGAGAGGAGGAATTTGGAATACTTTAAATAGTGGCTTGGCAGGCGCCACATCTTTTTTACAGAGACAACAAGCAAATATTCAACCTGGCCAAGAACAGCCACCACATGTTCAAATGTTCGGTCATATGGCAAACACATTAGATCAATTACAAACTAATATAAATCAACCAGAGTTTCAAGCAAAAGTAGGTCAATATGGTGACCAATTGAATCAACATCTTGACACAGCAAAACAATCCGCACAAAATATGTACGAAAGAGCACAAAATGGTCAATTTGGTGAAGATGTTCAGCAACACGCAACTACATTCAATAATAGTTTGCAAAAAGCCCAAGGAATACTTAACGATAAACAATTTCAACAAAATTTAGGCGCTGCTGGAAGTAGTGCTTCTGGTATAGCAAAAAATTTGGCTACGATGGGTTCTCATGGGTATGAGGCTTATAATCTTGCGTCTCAAGGTAAATTAAGTTATTATCAAAGTGCTAAATTAATGGCAAAACATAGTTATAATATGGGCAAACTTGGGTTTAATGTCACAAGACTTGGTTTGAATTTAGGTAGAGCAGGTCTAGGTGCTGTGAATCAAATGAGACCTCCACAACAAGGAGTACAAGGAGTACAAGGAGTACAAGGAGTACAAAGACGTTTTTAAAACTCAAATTCATACTCTATTAATGCTTTCATGTCTGTTTTTAAACTTCCATAAATAATACTTTTAATTTTATTAAATGTGCTATCTTGCTTAAAATTTACATCCATTAGTTTCATTATTGTTTTATTGTATTTTTCCGCTTTACTGTCGATAAATGTTCCTTGTGTTTCCTGTGTTTTCTTCCATTCAGTCAATTTCTTTGTTATTTTCATGTGTATTTTATTCATAAAACTTATCAATTTCTCTCTCTCTAACTCAATCCAACAACGAGAATCTGATTCTGATTGAGAATCTTTGTCTTTATTACTATAAAGATAAATATAGTTTGTCTTTTGGTCAAAGCAAAAGACAGGCAAACTTTTGCTTTGTGACAATTGATATAAATTGTTTGTTACTATTTCGCAAATGATATCCATAAAGTTACTCATTAATAGTCTTTCAATATCTTCTTCTGAAACCTCTATTTTATTAAATAAATCGTCGAATATAAATTCTGGGTTTATATTTGTATTTAACCAATCAATCACATTAATTTTCTTTTTTTTCTTATCAATCCACTTAGTAAATTGTTCCATTTTTTCTTCTAATTTACTGTATTTCTCTGCTAAATCCAATATTATTTTGTACATGTGTTTTTGTGAAGGTAATTCAATTTCTTCTTCTTCCATACATGCGTTACGACCCTTATTATTCTTGCTTTTATAAATTATTTCACACAATACAAGATGTTTATCGAGATTTTTTCGTGTTTTATAACGTTTATCGCAATATATACAGCATAAACATGAATTTGGAGGTGGTTTATTTATAATATTTCTGTTATCAACGCAACTGTTCATTTTCATATATTTAATATATATTTATCTTAATATATGAAAATCAATTTTATTATTTACTTAGTATTATACTGTTAAATAATAAAATACACCTATATAATATAATGAGTGATTTGAAGACTTCATTAATTAACAATAGCACAGATGGTACCTTAAACAATATTCAACAAATACCTCCATTTTATTACAGATGGCGTAATTGTGATACTAATTTAACATCTAATACGCCGGCGAATCAATACCAAAGACAAAAACTTATACAAAATACAGTTAGAGTTCATTCTTCTCTCTATACAACGAATTTAGGCTCATTATCTGCTTACACAAAACCCCCTACTGAACCATATGGGGGAGTATGCTGGAATCAAATGAGCGACAGACCTTTTCCTAGTGTTCAACATACATATGTGCCTACGGGAAGAAATAGTACATTAAATAAAAGAAATACATCTGTTACTTCTAGTCGTCCTGGAGGCCAATCTCCCGGAGGTGTTGGTTGTGATATAAAACATAACTCATATGATAGATATTTAAATAGATTAAAGGGAAAGTCATCTCTTAGACGTGGAGCATTACCTCCCGGGTTTGGTGGTCCTGAAATTCCATTTAACGTTGCGTATCCAATTTATGGTGGTAAAGTAATGAAAACAAGTATCGTAAATAATTGTAATTGTCCTATTGAAGAAATGTAAATATTTTAGCGTTTTTATTTTTGTGGGTAGTTATAAATTAAAATATTTGTATTAATTATAATATGCCTGCGACTATTAAGATGAATATTAATAATTTAAGTTATGGAAGACAATTTAACCAAGTTTACGCTCAAAGACAAGTAAATATTGCTTCAATCCCTTCAGTTACAAGTAAAAAGGTTGGTCCATTAAATAGTACTATGATTGGTCGTATTTATACTGCTAAGCCCGGTTGCGGGTCGTGTGGTAAATAAAATACGTTGTATAATATTAATAATATTAAATATTTGTTAATATTATAATGTCAAGTAACGGTTATATTACCCCTTATCCTTCAAATCGTTTAAACAAATCTACAAATTACAAAACTTTATTTGATACAGTTGATTTACCATATAATAAACAATACAATAATTGTAAAAATACGTTGTGTTACACATATAGTAAAAATTTTATATATAAACCACATACTGCTTATGGTATGGTAGGCACATCTGCCGCAGCATATTTAGGAAGAAGAAAAAGACTGTAAAAAAGATTGTAAAAAAGATATAAAGAATAGAAAACATCTTTTATTAATGAATATGAATATGAATTTATTAGTACCAACTGTTGGAACGTTATGTTATTTTTCTTATCCAACTCAATTGCGGATAAGTGAAACATTATTATACGTTGTTTCTGTATTTCACAATTCGGTTTTAATTTTATTTAGCGGATGGACATTTGTATCTTTGTTGAATGTTATATACAAGAATGGCGTAGTAGTTCAATCAAATTATTATTTTGCTGACTCGCATTTTGACAAAATTATATTTTATTTTTATTTGTCAAAATACTATGAATATGTTGATACATTTTTGCTGTATCTTAATGGAAAACAACCCATTTTACTTCAAAAGTATCACCATATTGGCGCGACGTTTGTTTGGCATTTAAGTTATTATTATAAAGTAGACGCTATATGGATTGCGACAATAAGCAATTCATTTGTCCATACTATTATGTATTCATATTATTTGGGTTGTTTGTTAAAAATAAAACAAGTAAGAGTTATTAAAAAATATATTACATCTTTACAATTGGTTCAGTTGATAGTTCCTAATTTTATTATTTTGTATTTTTACAGCCCTCCAGTTGAAACGGCTGAAAATTTTAGAATTATATGTGTGTTTATCGCTTATGTATCTATATTGATAGTATTGTTTGGGCAATTCTATTATAAGAGTTATGTTAATGTTAAACCGATTAAGCAAAAAGTGTTCTAATTTGCTTAATTGTGTAAAGCATACTGTGTTTGTTTTAATAAGGTGCTTTCTTCAAAAAACGTTTTCCATTTTGCTGTTATCAATAAAATAAATCCAAACAAATACAATAATAATTTTGATTCTCTATCTAATACGAGTGGTTTTGAACTTCTTGGGTTAAATAAATAGATTAATAGTATAGCCATCATGATAATAAAAATAAACTCAATTCTATCTTTCCAATAGATGATTTTTTTATCTTGAGGTGTATTTGTTTTACCTTTTACTTTATTGTAAAGATGTGCTACTGCTAAAAAAACAAAAATTACTTTTAATAAAATAATTGCTGAAATATATGTAGTATACAAATTCATATATAATATAAGTATAATAAAATTGTTTAAAATTGGTTAAAATTGGTTAAAATTGGTTAAAATTGGTTAAAATTGTTTAAAAAAATTAGTTAAAACATTTATAATATTCTTTTTTATTATTATAAATGAACGCGAACAATTTTCTTAGTAATAATTTAACTCAAACTCCAATTAACGATGGATACAAATATGAAACTCATAGTGAGTTTATTAAAAAACTTAAACCAGCCCGTTTTTCAAACGAATGTGTATTTTGTCCTTCAAAAAATACAGTTGGTCTCAACGATGAGGGGTCATTTAGAGTATGTTTAGGTTGTAAAAAACAGTTTAAGGCTAAGTTTATACATTAATTTTATATTTACAAGGGTATTACTTGATTTTAATTGTTTTTTTTAACGCTGTTATATATGGCGTGTTCAATAAGTTGTGGTATTTCTGCTATTTTTATTATTGGTATGATTTATTTTTATAATTCTACATCAAAAAGTGCCGTTGTTCAGCATTATAAGAGCAAATTACCTTCTAGTTTAAAAGAAAGATATGAAAAAATTACAAATGAGAGAATGATGATTAGTTATTATGGATATGCTCTTGGGTTTATTCTTTCTCTCTTTATCATATTTTACAATCTGAAACTGAAGGGTTCAAAATTAAATAATGTTTCGATAGTCTGTATAGTAACATCTGTTTGTTTTTTAACGAATTACTTCTATTATATACTGTCTCCAAAATCAGATTGGATGTTAGACCACATGACAAACCAAGAACAAGTTAAGTTATGGTTACAATTGTATAGAACTATGCAAGTTTATTATCATAGTGGATTAGTTTTAGGAATTATTGCTGTCGGTGTTATGGCATTTGCTTTTAGATGTTAGCATTTTTAGAGTGGTTTATAGTATTTTGTCGATAGGTTGGAGGAGATGTTATTGGATGGTCAGTTTATATTATCGAAATATGCTAATACCGTAATACCCAGTAAATAATCCGTAAAAAATTCTCTTATTATATAAATGATGAGTCGATTCGGGAATTTGGATCAAAATAAATATCCAGATATATTTCAAGATTTTTTAAATGAAGTAGTTAATCATGCGATTCTTCAGGCAAAAAATAATGGAGGAAAATATATCGCTAGTTGGGTAGTCAATAAATCGAATCCGGAGCATGAGATTATGCAATTTGAATGGAGAGGTGAAGCGTTAGTACAGGATGCTATCCACGATGCAGGTAGAGCACTCGGTGATTGGCAAACTACTGCGATTGAACCTTTAAAATCATTATGGGGTCTTTCACCAGATGTCGATTTTGAAAAAATCAAACGAATGTTTCTGGAAAGTATGAAAACCGACCCAATAGAAGTGAATTCGATGATTGTCCCTTCTACATTAGACCAAGGAGAAACAATATCTCCATATTTACCACGCGATTGCATACATACATTTGATAATGGAGCAAAAAAGTCACCTCAATTTGGTATGCAATATGTAACCCAAGCGACTATTTATGATACAGGAAACCAAGTACAGGTAAAAGACAATATAATGGTCTTTCCGCCTCGTCACGATGATTTTCAAAACTTTGGAACATTAACAATTAGTGTTATGCCAATGATGATAAATGATGGTTATAGATTACAAGTATTTGTCATTTTTTCGCACGGGAGGATTATTAGAGAAACAACTATCGGTATAGAGGGGTTTATGAAGTTTTTTGATGCAGAAGATATGAATCCTTCTCCGGTGTCAGTATTCGATGAAACATCCTTAAATGCAAATATAGGTCCTGTTTCGGATGGGAAATATTTAAATAACAACGTATTACAGAGTTCATCATATAATATTGTAATGCCGAATTATTTTGCCGAAATCATAAAATTCATAGCAGATAGAAATCAATGTATAATGTGTGGTTACTTCAGTAACTTACGCGAGGATCAAATTAGTCGGTTCTATTCTGGTACAAACGTGAAAAAGTTAATGTTGGTTTCTGGCGACCGTTATTCATTAGAAGAGATATACCGATTTATGAAACAAAACGAAGTATATATTCCATTTACATACTTCGGTGCGTCTCGATATGAGAGACATTTTGAAAAAGACGCCAACGAACAGTTTATACTTGTTTCTAGTCCATCCAGATGTTTATTCTCGGTTCGTAAAAAAGGCGATGTAGAGGAATCTCCTGAAATGAGATTATACATGTCAAAAATTCGGGAATTGACAATTTTAGTTGAAAAAGCAAACGAGTTAAGTGCGAAATATGAAGTTGATTTGCAAACCGCAGAAATGGAAATGGATACTCTTCAGAAAAAAAGCGATACAGCATCCCGATTATCAACACAGTATTATAATACAGCAGAGAATGACTTGACTAGAATACAAAATAATGCTAGACTAATGCAGAGTATAAAAGACAAAATTCGCGATAAGGCTATCGATAATTTGAGTCTTGCCTATCAACAATGGGTAGCACACGAAGAACACGAACGCATATATTTAACACAAACTGAAGAATTTAAACAAATGGATTTAAAATTAAGAGAAAATGCGCAATTTATTATAGAGACAAATGAATTATTGGTAAATTTAAAAAGTAATTTACTGAAAGAACAAAATGAAGTAACAGAAGAATCTACGTCGTTTAGTGAAGCTGATACAGAAGGACGATTGTTTAATAACACAACTCGAGTAATTGACACGGAGGAAGGACCTAGAATGCAAGATGTAGCATCTGGATATATTTATGAAGAAGGTGAGCGTGTTATGACATTACAAGACTCATTAGACAGACAAAAAGAATTGGAAGATGAATTTGAATTTGGAAAAAGCCAACACAAAAGAGGTGGTATGAAGAGAACCGCAAAAAACAGACGGTTTAAGTATTTCCGCAAAAATATAGACGGATGGATGATTATTGATTTCTTTAAAAATCTTCGAAGACCACAACTAAGAATGAGTAAACTTGTCCGCAAAACACGTCGTTCTATTCAAAAAGTAAAACCCGCTCCAAATACCACATCGAAATCAAAACCACATAAAAAGAGTCAAATGAACCGCAAAAAATAATGTCCGGGGACTATTTGTAAAAATGGATATTGAAGGATGAGAAGTTCCGTGGATAAAATCGCTTTGTATAAATATTGTTGGTCATTATATATTATTTCGCTAAAATAATTTAAAGACATCTCACATTTATAATATGTGAAGGGTGATAGGATGGGGTAACCAAAAAATATCATATTTAAAGGCACCGTACAGCAATTAACCAAAAATTAATCTTACTTTTGGTGCCAGTATTATTGTTAATATGATGTTGAGGTTATGGGTTCAAGTCACAGGTTGGGTGCGGTGGCAACTTGTCCGAGCGGTTAAGGAGGTAGACTTGAAATCTACTGCGACATTCGCGCACAGGTTCAAGTCCTGTAGTTGTCGGTTTTTTGTTGATGTCATCTTACAGCAATTTTTAAAATCAAACCTAATTTTGAATTTATGATGACAGTATTCGGGCGATTAGCTCAATTGGTAGAGCGCACGCTTAGCATGCGTGAGGTAGAGGGATCGAAACCCTTATTGTCCAAGTTGTAATATTTTTTGCTCGTGTGGCCTAGTTGGTTAGGGCGTGGAGCTTATGTCTCTGAGATCGAGGGTTCAAGCCCCTCCATGAGCAATTTTATATTTTTATAGTTTCAATCAGCAAATTTAAACCTAATTTTTTGAAAAGTTAAAAGAAACTAGTATCTCAGAGCGTCTTTGCCCGAGCGGTCTAAGGGGCCAGACTTAAGACCTGGTGTTTTCAAAACGCGTGGGTTCGATCCCCACAGGACGCAATTTAAAAATAATGTTATTATTATTATTATGGATTTAGCACATTTTGAGGGCCCTCAAATATTTTAATCCATTCAGCAATTTTAAAATCAAATCTTATTGGATTGTCGAGTTTCCATACAGCAATTCTTTTTTTTATTAAAGAATTCGCTTTAGAATGAACTTGCGTTCATTTGTCTAGCATGTCACTAATCGGTTTTGTTCATTCAAAACTTGTTAGAACTAAGGAAACAGCATTATTAGTGATGAAACCTTAAAGAGGAATCTTTAAGGATTAAAAGGATTTAGCGTGTCATATTCAAAGGTTGAATATTGTGAATCCACTCAGCAATTTTTATTTCAAAAGTCTATTATTTTGTCGATTTTGTCGATTTGTTTAAAAGGTCTCCGTTACAGCAATTCTTTTATTGTATTGAATTAAATTTCAAATGAACAAGTGTTCATTTACTTAGGAAACCGCACCGGGTCTTATAGTGTAATGGGTTAGCACATCAGACTTTGAATCTGATAATCTGAGTTCGAGTCTCAGTAAGACCTCGTCTTACGTATTATATTTCAAATACTTATTTGAAATTTAAAAATGTTATAAAATAGATTGATTGTCTAGTTAGGAGGTGTTATTCGTGGATACACAAAATAACCATTTGGGTTTTCTGTGTAATTGTTATATCTGCCTAAGTATTGATAATATTGCCCACAACTATTTTGTGAACAAACTGTTGCTAATCTATTTTTTGCGCGTCTATTTGATGTGCTAGAAGCGCCTACTCCACCTGTTCCAGGTTTGTATTTATTGTAAAAATAATTATTGCTATTACACGTTATATTTCCACCTGGATTCATTTTGGTGCTTCTGCGACCACCTACACCAACATTTTTTTTATATAAAAAACCAGGAAAGTTCATAGAACCTCCATACCAAAAATTACCATTTGAAGTACTTCCGCGACCAATATTAGCGCCTATACTTGAATTGCTAATCATTTATATAAAATTATATTAAATTATTTGTATTACTAAACTAAAATTTATAATTTTATAACAAATTAAAAATTATTGAATAATAGTGATTACAAAATAGTTTCTGATTGGATTGATAATCAGTAGCGGATATTTTCACATTTTAATTCCTTTACGGGCTTTAAGTTGTTTTATAAACATATTATTAAAACAACTTAAATGTATGTCGTGTTTGTAATATGTGAAGGGGTAAGGGTTCATACAGCAATTTTACTTTAATCTAAAATTATTCAGATAAGCAGACGATTCTTAGTTTTATATCGTTTGTTTATCTTCTGAACCCTGTATTTTTATATACCCGGTTAGCTCAGTTGGTAGAGCGCCAGACTTTTAAGCAACGCAAAAAGCTACGGTCGAAATCTGGTGGTCCAGGGTTCGAGTCCCTGATCGGGTGTTAAAATATTAATATTTACTATTATATATTTTATATATAAAACTACTTAAATACATATTATATTTATATATGTGAGATTCCATACAGCAATTTAAAATTGAATATATCAAAAAAGGGAATCTGTATTATTTTATTTGCTGGAGAATAGTTTTGCGAGTGGGGGAGAGTTGGATAGGTCAGGTATGTATATGTTTTTTACATTTTTTTGTATATTTTAATTTTAATCTTTTTTATTTTATCTCTTTTTATTTTTTATCTTTGTAGGATTCAGAAAACGCGTGGTCTTGTAGCTCAGTCGGTAGAGCATCAGGCTGTTAACCTGAGGGTCGCAGGTTCGATTCCTGTCAAGACCGAATATTTTTATTAATATAATTATTCAAAAACTTATATTAATTGTTTTTCATACATACTTAAAAACATATCTAATATACATATATTACAATGCAGATATTTATTAAGACTCTAACAGGCAAAACCATTACACTAGAAGTTGAACCTAGTGACAATATTGATAATGTCAAGCAAAAAATACAAGAAAAGGAGGGAATTCCTCCTGATCAACAACGACTTATTTTTGCTGGAAAACAACTTGAAGATGGACGAACACTTAGCGACTATAATATTCAAAAAGAAAGCACAATCCATCTCGTTTTGAGATTGCGTTAATTCATGATTTGACAAATATAAATGAATCTGTTTTGTTATTCATTTATATTCTTTTTATTTTCTGTTTGTATTTTCATTATGTCTTTACATGTTTATACTTTCTCCAGTTAAAGGAGGCTTTTGAAATTGTTGAATACATTCCCAAATTTTGGCTGACTCGTCAAAACTAAATGCGCCTCTCTTTTGTGCTAAGGACAAAAAGGAAATAATAACATTTAGTGCTACATTTTCATCTGTTATTTGGACATCAACCAATTTCACTTGAACTCTATCTTGTTCTACATTTTCACTTTCCATTTTGTATTTCTTTTTCAAATACTTTTAAGTTTTTATTTTATTTTATTATAAAATAAAATAAAATAAAATAAATTATATTTTCTGGATTTTTATGATTTCTTTATCTGATTTTTCTTTATCTTACTTTTAGTTTGAAAATTTTGGAAATTCAAATTTGTTCGCATTTATTTCCATATTCTTTTTATTTGGGTTTTTACTTGGGGTTTTAAATGACCATAAATAATCCCAAATAGCACTTATTGGACCCCTATTTTTCTTTATCTTTAGTTCAAATGGACATTTATATTGTTGTTCACTGTCATAATTTAATCCTGAACACGGATCACAAGGACCATTTACAAACTTAAAACCTGGAATTACTTTTTCTAAACTTGATACATCTACATCTTCTATTTTTGTTGTGTGAGAACCTAACATCTTATCGTCACCTATATATTGAAAACGTTTCATCTCTGGAATTCCTGTTTTTTTGTTTTCACCACATTTATACACCGGATTATACAGATTTGTTACCAAACCTGAATTGTAACCAAACGATCCTACTCCGTTACCCATCATATTTTTATTACTATTTACCTCTACACCGTTTAATAAAAATTGACCTTCTTTTGATTGCTCGCTAAGTATTTGTAAAATTGCGTTTTCATTATATATGCGTCTCGCATGGTTTATTGAATCTTTTTGTTCGTTTTGTATATACACATTTTTTAACAAATAAGATTCATATAAATCTGTTACGTCTTTTGACCACGGCCACATATTGTTTTTTAACAAATAATCAACTTCTTTCGGACTTGCTTGCTTTTGGATTTCTTCTACGTCAAATATTCTGTGTGGGTTTAGTGTTTTTTGTAATCGTAAAAAATGTTCCGTTTGGTCTTCGTTCCACTGAAATCCCTCCTTTTCTGATAAATACGAAAATCTAGATAAAACTATTAAAATAATTGCTAGAATTATACCATACTTATAATTTGTTATACCAACCATTATTACGCTAAGACATAATATTATATTGCCTAAAATCGTATGAAAGAGAGAAATAAATAAACTCGGTATAAAATACAGAATTAACCAAAATAACGTTAGTATACTCAATAATCCTAACAAGATATTTTTATTTTCTTTGGTTATATACTTTTTTATACTTTTAATAATCTTCATACTATATACGGTTAAATTATATTCATTTATAAAAAAAATTGAAAATTTTATATGTTATAAAAAAGTATATCAATATAATAACTATTTGAAACAATTCGAAGCAATTTAAAACATGACTGTTGATTTTAGTGAGAAGCAATATTTACGTCTTAAAGAATTAGAAGAATCGTTCTTCAAAGGGGAGCTAACATATCAAGATGTTTGTGATATGGGGTGGAATTTACAGAATGATTTCTATATTTATATGCGAAGAGATTTGGAGATTTTTAAGTCAAAATCTTTTCATAAATACCAGCAAAAAATTATAAAATGGTTAAAAATTAAAAAATGTGAAAATAAAAATTGTAATTGTTACAATTTTTATGTTGCGACTTCTGTAGCAAAATCGCTTGGAGGGTCTTCGTGTGGTGAATGTAAAGTGCGCAAACAGCAGAAAAAACTTAATTTGAGAATTCAAAAATCATTTACTTGTGTAAATGATTGTTGCAATGGCGATGATTTGATGTGCTCAATATGTTGTGATGTGGACTCTGGTTCTGTAGGCAAACTTCCTTGTGGTCATACATTTCATTCAAACTGTATAAATAAGTGGCTGATTGGCTTTCAAGAAACGTGTCCGTATTGTAGAAAAGATTTAAAATTAAATTTACAAGTTAAATACAAAAAAAATAAAAAAAGAACACCAAAACAAGTATTCGCCAATTTAAAACGACTCAGGGGCGAATACAGGCGCAAAAAAATGGAACGCAACAGAATATACTCAACTAGAAAATACACAAAAGATGGCTTTTACTATTCTAATAATAGAGGGTTTAAATATTATAGAAGTTCTTCGATGTTTCCATATTTTGGTTATGTTACCGTAACAAAACAACCAAGACGATTTTATAATGTAATTTATTATTTTTAAAAATTTAATTATTTTAAAAATGAATTAACGCCCTGTTGAACCAAAACCACCATCGCCTCTCTCTGTTTGCTCACCAAGTTCCAAAACTGAATCTACAATTTCTACTACTATTGGAACTAACCCAGGAGCACAAATTTGTAAGTATCTATCCAATTTTTTTCCGTAGTAATCGCAATCTGGGTTATTATTTGGGTTATTATTTGGGTTATTATTTGGGTTATTATTTGGGTTATTATTTGGGTTATTATTTGGGTTATTATTGTTAGTAGGAATATTTACAACATCAAACATACCCATCAAATGACCTCTGTATCCTGAGTCTATAATTCCGGTTGCGTTTGCGAGCCTGAGTTGCGTCTTTGATAATGAGGAACGAGGATACATGTAATAACCTGTGCTGAATACTTTGTTTGTATCTGTGAACATTTGAGCTGAGCACCTTACCTTAAAATCTAGTTTATTTACTGGACTTACACCAATCCGGTTGTTTGGGCCAAAAAAACGCAAGTTGTCTCCATATAGTTGGAGGTCTTGGCCTTCGTTGCCAGGAGCAAATAAATCGAAACCGGCATCAATATAGTCTGAACTGTGTAGAATCTTGTTATTATGTCGATTAGCTGCCTGTATATACGTATTTTTTAATTCGTTGTCATTACTATCAACAAATAACTTTAAAAGCATGTATTTATCGTATTTGTTTAATAAAATACGATGTGTTTGATTATTAATTTGAACACCGAAGCCAGACATTTTATTATAATTCATTTCAAAGTATTTAAATCCTTTTTATTTTTTATAAAATTAGTATTATATTATTATATTATATAGTATAATGAGCGTTATAATACATGACAAAACTCTTTCAGATAACGATTGTTTAGATATATTATTACATAATTCCTTATTTGAATTACCAAAAACTCTTGGTAAAAATAGTATTGTTGTAAATGTAAAGACTAATGAAAAATCTCCATACTTCACTTTATATTTCGACGAAAGAACTAACAAAATTGAAAAAAAACAAATTCACAATTTTATAATTAAAATAGTCGTAATAAATATAAATCCATCAGAAAAAAATTTACCACGTATTGGATTTTTTTATTCCAATCCAAATAAATTCGACAACGAGATATTATCGCAAAAACTTACATTTATGCATACTTTTATGATTGATTGTCAAATTAAAGGAATTTGTCCAGATTGTATATGTTCATTTTATGTTGATAATAAAAACTTCGAAAGATTTTTTAATTTTTTTGATATACCTAGGTTACATGAATTAAAAGAAATAATAAAGGGAAATAATAATTTAAAATTAGGTTGTGTTGTTATGGAAAAATTAGACGATGTATTATCTGAATTCGAAAAAAATATTAACCAAACTACTTTTTTTTCACCTGAAGATAAAATTCAAAAAATCACAGAGTATTTCCAAATGAAAGCAAACTCACTAATATGTCTTGATAAACTACATTATACAGGTATAATGCATTATGATGTTAAACCTGACAATATTATAAACGGGTTACTTATTGATTTCGGTGAATCAAAAAGTATAGATATGGTGAATAGAACGCGTGAAAGAAAACGAAAATTTAACAATTTAGATTATTTCGGTGATGATGTATATGACACACCAGAAATAATTATAGGAAGAGGCAGACCAAAACTTAATAGGGATAATAATTATATAATACAAAGCATATTTGGCCTCGAAAATATAAAATTTAAAGAAAATGGAGACTGTGAAGGAAATTATCGTACCCTTGATAATAATGTTGAATTATGTGATTACTACAGTTTTTTTGAAAAAGCACCATTTACAACAGATACAAGAAAAAAAACAACGACTGTAACTTTTAAGAGCTTATATCCCGCAATTGATGTTATGAATAGTATTGATAGAAATAATGTTATTTTGGGTAGAAAAATAAGAGATTTTTTGATACATTATATTTGTGGCGATAAATGTCTTGATGAACGAGAACGAGAATCTTTTTTATATAAAATGTATACTGATGAAAAAGAGATTTCTTACAGAATTCTAGGGAATCTTGAAGCTAATAAAGGTTTCTTATCTTTATTTAAAAGATACCTAGAATTAAATAATGATATAAATAGTTGTTATACTGTAATATTTGAAAAACACTCGACATGTGTGGATATGTTTATTAGCAAAGAAGATGAAGAAGACCTTGAAAATTGGTTTCCTGGTCACGCAGGTGGAAAAAACCCTCAAATACATAAAAAATCCAAAACAAACAAAAAAGGAAGAAGGAAAACAAACAAAAAAGGAAGAAGGAAAACAAACAAAAAAGGAAGAAGGAAAGCAATTATTATTTTTGAAAATATTTAAATTTATATTATTTTATATAATAAAATAGCATAAGTGAAATGGAAAATGTAGAGAATAAACCAAGAAGACTGTCATAATGATGAGAAAGATGTTGATGATGCTAATTATAAATTTATAGCAAACGTAAATAAAAAATTGTCGAAAATTTTGGGTATTCAAGACATTACTTTTGATGAACGTCTGTTAGATTGGACGCCACCAAAAGAAAGCGGACTAAATAATTGTGATTATATTATACCTAAGTATTATCATCTATCTGAAACCCCAGACAAAATGTATAAAATTGATTATTTTGAAATAATAAAAGATGACGTTAGAAATTTAAGAACATTAAATAAATACCAATTATAATTTATTAAAACTTTGTCTTCAGAATGTAAAAACGAAATAATTGAAAGTTTTAATAATTGTATTGATACCGTTAATAAAATACTTTGAGATTATTTATACAGAATTATTTCTATTCACCTGCGAACTCTGTGTATACCAAGCAGGCGGAGATAGAACAGTATTTGATGTATTACACGCATTTCCGACGTTTGTTATGCGTGTTCCAGATGGAATTATACCTGTGCCTGTTTGGACAGCATATGGGAAAGGTTTTTGTGCTCCTGTTGGGTTTGCGCACGGTCTTTGAATGTAAAGAGTCTGCTCACCTGATGTAATTGGTTGTTTTAGTCTCTTAGTATATAAGCCTTTATTCGCCATATCGTCATAACTGCTAAATCTAGCGGTGCTAGTGTAGCAAAGAGTAGAACCGCCATTTTTAATATTTCCTACATATGTTTGTGTATTGTTTACATCTAAAACACACATATTCGCAGTTGTTTTATCATGGATATACATTCCTTGACTGTTTGTATCCACTTGGTTTCCTGTGTAGTTTGGCTGAACCCAATATTGTGGATACTGTCCGTTGTTTTTCCATTTAAATCTTGTCTCTAACATTCCTGCCGTAGAGAGAACACTTGGTTTTATATATAGATATTGGTCTCCTAATGTATAAACTCTGTTTACATTATACGTTGGTTGAGAAGTGGCGTAATGTCCATATGTTCCTCCTGTTCCACACGCCTGAGTTCCTCTAAAAGGTGTGCCGTTTTTTGAAAATGCGGAACTTTTTCCGATGTATCCAACATTTCTATGTCCGCCGTTTAGAGAGAATCCGGAGTTGTTTAGATATTTCAAGGATTGTTTTAATGATGTTAAATTATTACCAAAAGGACCTCTTGGTAACCAAATCCCGCCTGGAGGATTTCCTGATCTTTTTGAACCATATTGAATTACAGATTTTTTTTTAAAAGCAGTTAATGACATATAACATAATGTGAGATAATATGTTATACGTGTATTCTATTTTACTTTTGTCGATTTAAATATAATTTAGTGACCTATTTTTTGGCTCTTTATCTAAACTGCGCACTAAAAAATGATACAATTTTGTACCTATTATTGGTTTTAGTACTTCGTTTAGAAGCTCTTTTAAAGGGTCTTCTTCTTGTATTTTATCTTTTAATTCGTATTCTAAAAGATTTACTTCTGTTAAACAATTAACAATTAATAAACCTAAACTATAATAAATTGTTTTGAAATTTATTTTTGATGGAATATAATTCAATTTCAATAGTTCTGGAGAGAGAAACCCGTTGTGTGAAAAGGGTAAATTAATTATTACATTTTCTTTCTCTCTATCTACCAATTCTTCATTTGACAAATATATAAATATTTCTTCATCTATTACTAGAATCTTCTCTTTCTCATATTTGAAAAAACATTTTTGTGTGTTCTTCAATAAGTAACTTAATTGTGTTGACAAAAAAAGAACCATTCTAAGAGCCAATTCATGACTTATTGTTATTGTTGAATTACCTTCTTTGTCATTTATTCTTTTTTGAAATTGTGGTAATGATTCGACTGATAAAGCTTTAAATGTTAATGTTTTATAATTATCTGTTATTGTCGATCCTGCTATGATTCGAGATTTTGTTAATGAATATATTAAGGTCCTACTTTGCTGTTTGAATTCAATCGAATATAAATCATCTTCATCTTTTATGACTTTGAATTCATTTGTAGAGAGAAAAAGTGACATGTATATAAATATATTATTATAAAGGGTTCTTTTTAATTCAGGAAAAAACGTTAATTATTTTACATTTTAAGACATATACTGTGCGTTTTCATATAATATACTTTTTGTTTGTTTTATTTTTAATTTTCCTGTTCTTCGCCTTCCTCCAGGATTGCTTTTGTCACACCGCTTGTAGGTCGTTGCGCGTTTGGCATCACACATTCAGACAAATTTGGTCTATTTTGTCTAAATTTTCTTGGTTTTACTGGGGCTCTTTGTTCTTGTGGCCGCCTATCCATCCATGCTTCGGAACCAGATTCACATCGTGTAAATCCTCTTTGAGGAGGGAAGTTACGTGGATATTTGTTGTCTCTTGTGTAGTATTCTGAGTGAGGCTCTCTTGCTCTTGATATTCCGTAGTGCTCTCTTGTTGGCCTCGACGAGGCTTCGACTAAATCCTCGAAACTCTCTAATTCTGTCTCATTTTCTAACTGGATAGTTGCTTTGGGTCTTTGATGCTTATTTCCCTGTTGGGGTCTTGGTGCTTGCTGAGGTCTTGGTGCTGGAGGTCTGTAAGCGGAAACTTTCCAAAACCAAGGTTCATCATATATAATTTTAATATCCTTACCGTTTAATAACCTACCTCTCACCTCATCGGTGTGTGCGTTGGTGTTCCAACGCTTGAAATGGACAAACACACGGTTGTAATTATCGCCATTTTCTGTTGTTTTCGATACGATATCAATTCTCTCAATATCGCCCAAATTCAAGTCGCCGAATATCTTGTAAATACGAGCCTCGGTAATATTGGGAAATACACGAGGAATACACAAGCTTGGAAGATTCATAGGAGTAGTAGATGACATGTTTAATAATTGCGTAGTGATTTTAATCGACAGGGTAACCTTTATAACTTATCTTTCCTTTCGTTATTAAAAAGTATTTCAATTTTTTTTATTTACACTCATTTATTGATTTACTAAAAATTTATAAAAGAAAAGTGAAAAGTGCGAGAGAAAAAAGATATTGACCAATTGGTCTCATCACTCTTTAATTTTTAATTAATTTATTACAAATACATACATTACATAAATAAAATATACAAATAAATATACTAACTTAGGAGCAACGGAAATATAAATAAGTTGCGCTGTTATATGTTTCGGATTTAAACAAAATACAATTTTTTGCTTCCTCAAAATTTATTACATTAGTAAGTTTAGAAGCATGATTAGACGAAAATAGTGGAAGATTTACAGCAATTACTTTTACGTAAGCTGTTGCGAATGAAACGCTCAAAATGAATATTAAAATGATAATTTTGTTCATCGTATGATTATTATTAAGTATTAAATACCTTCAGTTATAGACATAAAAGTATTTCAATTTTTTATTTACACTCATTTATAAAAAGAAAAAATGCGAGAGAAAAAAGACTTCTAGGTCTTCTTAAATTAATTAATTATTTTACAAGATACAAGATACAAATACAGGAAATATAATATACTTATAAAACACGTTACTCAAAGACCTCTCCTTCCTCTAGTTCATAATCGGCTTGTTTCGATTGCCAGACGGCTTTGCGAGCCATATCTTGCTCCCTCAAGACTTTATTAGCTTCCTCTTCTTCCTCGTCTTCTATCAGCCACTCCATCTCAGCCCAACTCATACCTTTGAATCGGTTTAGCGATTCTGTGGCCTTCTCATACTCTATTTCAGCCTTCGTCTTGCGCAAAGTAAGGTCTCGTCCAAACTCATCGACATTTCTTACCGGTTCTTTTGGCTTTTCAGGCTCATCTTTCTTCTTGTCGGCGAGACTTAGATTGCGACCGAACTCGTCAATAAAATCAAATATTTCGCTTAGCATTTCTTTTAATTCGCAGGTTTTAAAACTATTGGGTTAATGTAATTTACCTTTCTCTATAAATAGAAAAAGCATTTCATTTTTTTTCCTTCATGAGTCATTTCTCTCTTTACTTCAAAAATAAAATTGAAATACTTTCTTAAAATATTATTCAATTAACATACTTATACTGATATTCATCTTATTGCTTGAACATTATATATTACTACAAATGTCTCTTGAATCTATACTTGGTAAGCGTTCTTTTGATAAAGCATTTGGGCAAGATTCTTATGATGATTTACGATATGGCAACCATATTGATACTGATTATTTTCAAAAAGGTGGACTAGGACATGGGGTGTATAACAATATAGAACAAAAAATTCCTTATATAAATAACAATCTTAAAATCAAAATAGAGAGAAAGAGAAAGGATGGCGAAAGTAAAGGCAAAGATAAAGATAAATAATTTATAAATGAGTAATTTTATTTAATTAGTAAAATCGCGAGCCTTTGTTTTGTTGTTTGTTGTCTTCTTCTTCTTGTATAAAACTGCATAGCTCTCTTACAATCATTTCATCACATAAATATCTTGTTATATGTGTTTCTTTGTATTTTTCGCCTTCTTCGCCTTCTTCGCCTTCTTCGCCTTCTTCGCCTTCTTTGTATGCGGTGCCTTCCATTAACATTATTAACCCTTTTCTCAATATAAACCTTCTTTCAACTATTTCTTTTTCTTTTAGTTTTTTTATTAAACTAGAACGAACGTCATAATATACTGGAGTTCTGCCAGAAAGTCTGTTTATATAAATATAGTATTTTTCGAGTGATTTATTTTCATTATTAGCATATATACGAACCTCTATTTTACCGTGTAGTTCGTCTTGTCGTTTCATTAATTCATATATTTGATCATTCCAACCTTCTTGTCTCTCAGGCATTTCGTGTTGTATTTTAATTGTCCAATCGAAAGGATTGCGTTTTATTACATTTTTTGTTGCTATTAAATTGTCGTGTGAAACCGCCGGTAGCATAGGAAATAATTGTCCAGCAATAATTTTCGCTTCTTTTATTGACTCAATCATAAAGTTTTCTTCTATTTTTTCTATTTCGTCTTCTATGATTTGTTGGATTACCTGTAGTGGCACGATAACTTCAATTTCGCGCCATGATTTATACATTATTTCCGGGGGCTCTGTTAAAGAGCGTAGTCTTGCTTCTTCAAATTCTTCCATTTCCTGCAATGTAACTACTTTACCGTATTTTTTAAAATCTAATGCGAGACTTGACATTTGAGATTGAGTTTCTTGCGATTGATTATCAGTCATTTGTTTGTAATATATTTGCTATTTATTCTTTATCATTTTAAGTTTTCAATTTTTTATTTAATAAGAAATAAATAAGAAATAAAATATAATACATTTTAATCAGATATTTTAGTAAATATGTTTAAGTAAAGAAAGAAATGACTATAAAATAAAAAATTGAAATGCTTTTAATATTTTATAAAAAAAGAATAATTAACACATATACAAATGTCAAACATTAACGTTACTAACTTTTCGCAAGAAGAAGTCTTATCTGAGATGAGTAACTCTCTATGGAAGAAAGCCGCTGAATTATATGAAGTATCAGATATCGACAGTCTAGGCAGGAAGGGTCGTGAATTGGCTAGAGGAGATGATGATGAAGTATCAGATATCGACAGTCTAGGCAGGAAGGGTCGTGAATTGGCTAGAGGAGATGATGATGAAGTATCAGATATCGACAGTCTAGGCAGGAAGGGTCGTGAATTGGCTAGAGGAGATGATGATTACTATTACGATGATACTTTGTCAGAACTTTCTTTAGGTTCGGTTGAAGAAGAAGAGCAAGAAGAAGAAGAGCAAGAAGAAGAAGAAGAAGAAGAGACTGCTTCGGAAATAGCAGCGAAAACTTACGGAGGTATAATTCGGGAAGAGGCAAGAAAGAGGATAGAAGAAAATTCTGAGCTGTATGAAGGACTACCTAGAGACGATATGAATGTTTTGGACACGAATGAATTGTATCGTCATTTTGATTGGGATGCGGAAGGGGCTCAAGAATGGATGGATGCCATAATGCTTAGGGAGCAGGAGATTGCTGTGAAAGAACATGACATTTACTTGGCTAATGGCGGTATCACGAATCAAGAATTGCCATATCTTATCAGGCGTCTTAAAGAGAAAAGAATAATATAATAGCACGATTTTGTATGTTTATATGCCTCTCATTTTATATGTTTGTAATTATCTCTAATTAAATATAATTTTTTTTATTTAACTATGCCTTCCATTCTGAAGATACATCTTGAAAATACTCTTCAATTATTCTTCCTTGCGTTTTTATTATAATATTTGTACTGTTCCAATATGGTGAAAAGTATTTAATTATAGTATGATTTGCTGATAACGCCTGCATTCCTCCCATTTCATATATTTTTTTCCCCATTTCAACAATTAAATTTTTATTTGTAGGATTTTCATAAATTATTTTACAACATATATGATGTTGATTACCATATTCACACCATAACTCAATATGGTTGTCTAGTTTTTCTAACATTTCTTCATAATTAGGATAAGGTGTAACCTTAACAAACTCTACAATCACTTCATCTTCTACCTGTATTAAATCTTTATTGTCGTTATTATTCATTATATAATTTAGATATTTATGTTTAAATTATTTAAATTTAAACTATTCAATTTTTATAAAAATAATCGGCGTTTCACTTCGTAGTAAATGTAAAAAGGTGTAAAAGGCCAATTATAATTTTTAAGTAAAGAGAGAAATGACTCGACAAATTAAAAATTGAAATACTTTTTCTCTCTATTAGTAAAAGTAAATAGATACTTTACTAATGTTTTTAAAAATGAGCTTACACACTACTTACTGGGTTTTACGACAGAACTATGGATCAAAGACGAATCAACGTCAAATGAAAGCTTTAATAAAACAGCAGAAAATTGTTACTTGTCCTTGGGGTGGTTGGGGCGAAGCAAGACAAAATGTCGTTGATGGGATATTCAACGAAGATGAAGACAATATTACTAGACCGGGCGGAAGATCATCCAAAGGTCAAGATCGCAAATTTGTGGAAGATATGAAAATAGGCGATATCGTACTCATTCCTTTTACACATAAGCAAGGCTGTATTGTAGCCCGTATTGTTTCTGACGTAAATTATGCGATAAATACCGGCTTATATTGGCGTGAAAACAACGTCCAAACCACGATCAGCGCGAGCGGTGACTTGCCTTTTCGACCTGTAGGCAGACAAATTGAAATAATAACCGAAGATTTTACACCTGAGCGCAGTCTTGGTCAATGGAGCTTGAGTAAAATGAACAAATCAATTGTAGATAAACTAAACAATTTTTAAAAAAATAAAAAAGGTGATCGATAAATAAATATTCTTTATATTTTATGATTTATGTAATATTTTAATTATCATTTTATATGTTTGTAATTATGTTTGTAATTATGTTTAATTAAGTATAATTGTTTTTTCGTTATTATTTTTTATTTTTTTATTGTATTAAAATATAATGGCTGATTTTATTAAAAATAATGACGATGTTTTAGAAGAGGATGACGTTTTAACAGTGGAAGAGCAAAAACAAATTGAAATTTTAAAGGTGACAAATCGTAAAAATAATGAAGCATCAGAAAAAAAAGTTGATATAATACCTGATATTGGTGCTATTGGTACTATTGGTGCTATAAATCCTAGATTAATTGCCGGTGCTCTAGCAGTCATAGGGACAAATACTCCTCCTGCTGAATTTTCTATAGGAAGACGTTTAGGATTTTGCCCAGTTGTTACTATTACTAACATATCAGGTAAAAAAGCGTGGGTTATTTTGTCTCCTGCACCTATTACTAGTGTTTCTTCTGTTGGTCTAGAGAAAGTGGGTCAAGTAGGGTTTTCTTCTGTTGGAGATTATAAATGCCAACAGTGTGCGATTTCTAGTAATAATAGTCGCGAGTTTGACCTAGATAATAGTCAAATATATTATAGTGTGTTTTTTGATTGTGATGGTAAATGGAAGACTCCTTTTAAAAATAGAAAAATAAATACTAGAAAGTATGATATTAATTTATTACAAAGACATATTGATGATGCTATTGATAGTGATTTTGTTCCTAACAATTAATTATATGTGATTTCAAATGGTTTTATAAATTTTTAATATTTCATTTATTTTGTATAAAATAAAAAAAATGAAATGCTTTTTAATAATGAAAGAAAAGATAAATTATATTAATTTTATTGACAATAATGGCAACAAATAACTGGCTTGTAAGAATAGGAAATGGAGACAACTTTATTAGCTCTTCAAGATACGGTATATGGGGAGTACAATCAACAACTGCAGACAATAAATACTTTCTTAGAAAAGTAAGACCGGGGGACAGATTGTGGTTTGTAAAGAATAATTCGAAGGGAAAAATTATCGCTGTCGCGACATATCAATCTCATAACGCGCGAGTGCTAGATGCGTTTGTGAATTCAACTATGAGCAACGAAGAACTTGGATGGACAGGAGAAGGACCAGATTGGACGAGTGACGTCGAAATTCACTATACACAGTTGTATGGACTCAATAATTGTGATATATTGTCCCATATTAAAGGGCCAAAAACTGTCAGAGAGTATAATGAAAAATGCTTGGTGAATTTAGTAACAGAATATGATTGTATTGTGAAATATAGTAGAGTTACACTTCAAATGTAAATTAATTAATTAAAAATAAAAGTGAGACCATTTGGTCAATAACTTTTTTACTTTATATTTTCAAATTTTTTAAACTAGTTGAAGTAGAGTCGTAGTCTAGATACTGTAGATACTGTAGATACTGTCGCACTCTGCGATTTGACCCTATAGTCTGCGATTTGACCCTATAGTCTGCGATTTTAACCCTTTTGGCTAAAATAGGGTTCCGTGAGGCTTTTAACCCTATATACCCTATTTGGCGTCAATAAATGAGTGACAAAACGAGAAATGAGTGACAAAATGAAGAAATGAGTGACAAAATAAATACGAGAGAAAAAAGAGTATTTGCCTCTCGGCATCATCTTTTTATTTAATTAAAGGTTACAGTTAATCATCATACAGGTTATAATATACTTCATATAGTCTACCAGTCTTCGTCATCGCTGTCGCTGTCGCTATCCACCGCAGCCCAGTCCAATTCACACGCTCTCAATGGGCGTTTTTTGGGTCGCTCTTGTGCTTCGATTTTCTTGACAGCGTATTCCGCTTCGTCTTCATCTGAATTCCAGCCTGCCCAAAAATCGGTTACTGCGGTTTGAAGTGTAGGCTCATCAACTCGCACGCTTCTCGTCAGCACAGGCATTTCTACTCGCTTCGTCATCTTTGCCTTGAGATATTGTTCGTCTTCATATTCTGACTTCGATTTGGCGGCCATTCCTGCGTAATTCATTAGTTTAGGTGCTGCTGCTACTGCTGCCGATTTTGTTGGCAAAGCGGGGAATTTATCTTCAAAAGTCTCAGTTTTAGACGAATTAGTTGTAGGTTTCTTACTTACCTTGCTACTTACCTTCAAAGTCATATCATCGTCGTCGCTACTGTCGTCGCAAAGTGCTGCGAATGCGCCTTTCTTTTGTTGCTTTTTCACATCCGATTGCTTTTTTTGATCAACAGATTGCTGTTTAAGTGCTGCTTCTCTCACTCTTTGCTTTTCAGCACGCTCTTCGTCGCGTTTCTTCTCAGCAAGAACAGGGCAAGCGCCAACTGTGTGACCATTCTTCAAGCAATATCGGCAAATAGTGGCTAGCAATTCAGGGCATACAACAGCACTTTTAGGATCAGGATTGGCTCTAAGGAAATGACTTCTATATTCTGACTCAGGCTTCTTTAAATTAAAGCAGTGAGCACAATATGGTTGTGGAGCAGATGCGACCTTAGCACCTTTATTAGAACTCTTGTTATTTGATTGTCTCGACATTTTGGTTATTGATTGCGTTTGAATACTTTAAAAGTTGTTTGAAAGGGGGTTTATTTACTTTTACTAATAGAGAGAAAAAGTAATTCAATTTTTTTTATTTGATGACTCATTTCTCTCTTTACTCAAAATTTATAAATCAAATATTTTTCATTTTTACAAAAAATATAAAAAAAATATAAAAAAAATATAAAAATGAAAATAATAAATAGAGAGAAAAAAGAAGCTTGTTGGCTCTTTTTAAAATGAATTAGTTAATGATTACAAGGCATTTAAGTTATACAAATATAATATACAAAATATAATTATACGTTATTGGATTCGTCGTCACATCTTGCTCGCTTGGCCGAAGGCTCTTCTGCGTCACAATATTGTTCGCGAGCACGCTTTGAAATAGCGCAATACATATTAACGCAATACTCTACCATTTCATCGAAATTCGCAACTTCTCTTTCATACTCTTGTGCGTAAAAGCGACGCATCTTTGCTTGGTAAAGTTCCTCTTCTTCTTCATCTTCTGAGCAATATGGTGACACTATATTCATTTTAATAGCATTCCTAGCTAGACTGTCGAGTGATACGTCATCATCTTCTTGTTGCTCTTCTTCGCGCATACTGTCGCAATAGCGTAAGCTCACAGGATATTCGCTGTTATAAGGAGCATTATTATCGCCATATTTATCGCCGAGAAAGTTCGAGTAATGAATATTTTCGAGCCTTTCATCTTCTTCGCACGGCATTTCAGGGCGTCTCCAAGTATCATAAGTTACCTTTGTTTGCTTGCGGCGAACTTGGTTAGACTTTTTAAGGTCATATTCTTCGCATCGGCGGCGCTTGTCGCCATTAATAGGCTTCTTACCTCCATATCTATGTCTTCCAGATGATTCGGATTGATTGAAAATTCGTTGAATAGTAACAGGATTCATGATTTAATAGTTCTAGTTTGGATATACTTTGAAAGTTGGTTGAAAGGGGGTTATTTACTTTTACTAATAGAGAGAGAAAGTATTTCAATTTTTTAATTTATTGACTCATTTATTCATTTACTAAAAATTTATATATTTTTTATTTTATAAAAATAAAAATGAAATACTTTTTCTCTCTCTTCAACAAAAAACAATAACTTTAAAGAACACACAATTTTAAAATGGAATACACAACTGTTTATTGCGAATGGAAAGATAAAATATGTAATGAATCGATTAAATCAAGACTTCATTATCAAGAAGAATATGAAGAAAACATGGTAACATTTGAAAATCTAGTTCAAGAAGCACTTGATGAAGGTTGGAGACCATTAGGCGCACCAACATTTTCTAGAAGATGGATTAAAGAAACTATTTTTGGCGGTATCGCAATTCAAACTTTAATTCGTGACAAACCTCAAGAAAAAAAAACAAAAATGAGTGACAAAGAAAAAGAAAAAGAGAGAGAAAAGGGCAAGCAAGAAAAAGAAACAAGACGTTCTTCCCGCATTTCCATCGCCTTATAACTATAAACTATATTTACACCAATCTAATTCAAAAAAACAATATCTTTATCAAAATAAATTTATAGTATAGAGAGAAATGAGTGAGAATTTGAAAAAATTGAATACTTTTTTCTTCTTTTTGCTCAGTAGTAGATAACCCAACAAAATACCGATTTTCAAAAATGACTACGACTAATGAATTTATAACCGATATCGAGAAAAGGATCGAGACATTCGGTAAGTATTTGGATATTACTGGGATGGATCATAAACCATATCAAGAAGAAGGGGTACGTTGGTGCCTTAAAAATGAATTACGGACTGACCCTCCTGCTAATATTCGTGGCGGATTTATCGCTGATGAAATGGGTCTAGGTAAGACTATTATTATGATCGGCACTTTTGTTGCCAACCCTATGCTTAAAACTCTTATTATTTTGCCTCCTGTTCTTATTGATCAGTGGGTCAAGCAAATTGTTAAAACTACTGGACATCAACCTATTGTATTTCACGGCAAAAATAAAAAAAATATCACTATTGCTGACCTCAAAAAGGCTGTTATTGTCATTTCAACTTACGGGGCTATTTCTCTCACTCAGAATCAATACAAAGCAAAAAAATTCTGTTTACTTCACAAACTCACGTGGAACCGCATCGTCTTTGATGAGGGTCATCATTTACGCAACAGCGACACATCCAGGCTATTTGGCGCTAGACTTTTGAGAGGCAATATACGTTGGCTTGTTTCTGGGACACCAGTTCAAAATAAAATCCAGGATTTCTACAATTTGTGCCAGGCTATTAATATGCCCTTTGCTTTCTATACCGACAAAAATAATCTCGTTACTATCGCACGCAACTTCATATTAAAGCGCACAAAAAAACAAGTCGGCATTATTCTTCCTGACGTTCATTTGAATTCCAAAGAAGTCGTTTGGAAAAGTCAAGAGGAGAAAAGCCTTTCTGAGGAGATTCACGCTGTGCTTCGTATGGTTTCTGAGAACAAAATGAGAGACGTTGGCAAAATTATTGGCAATCAACGTGGTGCCATATTGAGAGCCATGTTGCGAGCAAGGCAGAGTTGTATTTTGCCTAAATTAATGAACAAAATGTTTGATGAATTTGTTAAAGATGGAGAGATTACTACTTATGAATCATACAAAAATGGACTTTCATTCAGCAGCAAACTCGACTCTGTTACTGATGCTATATTACAAAACAAGGGAAATGGCTGCGGAAAACTCGTCTTTTGCCATTTTCGTGAGGAAATTGATGAGATTCGCAAGAGACTTGAACTTGGAGGCATTCAAAAAGTCGCGTGTTTTGACGGCAGAGTCAATCAAACATTTCGACAGACCATGCTTGAAGAGGGCAACGAAGTACTCATATTACAAATTCAAACTGGTTGTGAAGGGTTAAATCTTCAAGAGCATTACAGCGAAATTTACTTTGTTAGCCCTCACTGGAATCCTTGTGTTGAAGACCAAGCAGTCGCTAGATGTCATCGTATTGGACAAAAGAAAGAGGTTCAAGTATATAGATTCAATATGGGTGATTTCGGAGAAGAGAGAAATGATGACGGTGAATTTAAAGAGACTACTATCGAGGCTCACGTTACCAAGGTTCAAGACGAAAAGAGGGCTATCGCATCTTCTGTTATGACTGATTAAAATTATGTATTGCTTTACACTATATATTATATACTATATGTTTTAACCCTGTAATCTATATAATTAACCCTTTTTTCACGTATTTATTTTTATTAACCCTTTAATCTATACACTATATGTTTTAACCCTTTGATACACTATATGTTTTAACCCTTTGATATCGTATTTACACATGATACGTGGAGAAATGAGTGACAAAACGAGAAATGAGTGACAAAACGAGAAATGAGTGACAAAACGAGAAATGAGTGACAAAACGAGAAATGAGTGACAAAACGAGAAATGAGTGACAAAATGAAGAAATGAGTGACAAAATGAAGAAATGAGTGACAAAATAAATACGAGAGAAAAAAGAGTATTTGTCTCTCGACATCATCTTTTTTATTTAATTAAAGGTTACAGTTTATCATACAAGACCATATAATATACAACATATAATATATACATTTAAGCATCATACTCTTCTTCTTCTTCTTCTTCGTCTGATTCTTGCTCATTTTCTGACTCCACAGCGTTCATATTGAAGATTATTTTTTTTTCTGCGGCAACCCATTTACCTAACTCGTTCTCTCCAGTTACATCATAAATGGTTCCATGATTCTTCGAACGAAGGTATTTCGCATCGAACTTTCCTGTTGGGTTTGCTGCTGCGAACTCTTTCTTGGTTTCACCACATTCATTTATTTTTTCGCAAACATCCTCCTCTTCGACTACTTCCTCAACAACAGGAGTCTCCTTTTTTGAAGATTTTGCGGACTTTTTTGTCACATTCGAGGCTTTTGCCGCTTCCTTCGCAGCCTTTGCTTGCTCCTTGGCCAACTTTTCGGCTTCCTTGGCAGCTTTTTCCTCCTCCTTCTTCTTCAAAGCAGCGGCTTTTTCCGCCTCCTTGGCCAACTTTTCCATTTCTTTGAGGGCTTTTTCCTCCTCCTTCTTCGCCAAAAGGGCTGCTTTTTCTGCCTCCTTCTTCGCCAAGGCGGCGGCTTTTTCTGCCTCCTTTTGAGCCTTTGCCTCTACATTTGCCTTCTTCAAGACAACTGGAGCCTCTTCTTCCTCCTCGTCCTCTGAAGATGAGTTCGCTTCCGCTACAAGGCTAGCAAAGAGGTCATTTGTGGCACCTTCCACCTCCAAAACCTTCTTTTCCTTCTTCGGGCGCCCTTTTTTCTTTTCTTGACTTTCACTCGAGGATTTTGACGCTTTTGACGCTTTCGCGGACTTTTTCACCGGTTCATCTACAATAAAGTGGACATCTGCGATAGTAATACCTAACTTACCTGCTTCTTCTCTTACCTGTTCTTCTGTTAGCTTCAATTTCTTCATGATTTTCGCGTAGGCGACTGGTGATTTGCCGTTTGGATCCTTGAAATCCATCGGGGCGACTGCGAGACGACTTTGGATCGTTCCGTAATCGGGCTCACACGACGAGTTCTTGTCTGCTTGGGCTTGGCAACCCTTACAGTAAGGACTTTCACCCTTGCGAGCTACTTGGCACTGTGTGTAGAGACCATGGTTTTGGCGAAGACCAAAGCAGCACTTTTCAGCAAATTCACCGCTAAATGGCAGCGGAAATGATGCTTTTACTGCTTTTGCTTTTGGCGCTTTTGACGCTTTCGACGCTTTCGACCTCGCACCCTTTGCTACGCTGTCTACAATCGTTAACGAACCCAAGTTCAGGCGACGATACGCTTCTTCACTGTCAAAACCATAATGATGAGACAACTCTTCTACAACTTGCATAGCAAAATCGACTGAAATATTCACTAACATACGATCCAGATTCTTTGAAACTAATAAACGACCATCAAACATCGGACGACTTTCATTCATCATTTCGACTTGAGATACGACTTGAGATTCAACTTGGAATGAAGACATTTTGAAATTTAATTACTTGACTTGATTTGACAGTTTGAAACTTTTCGATTGGGGGTTATTTACTTTCATTATATTACTACAAAAGTATTTCAATTTTTTTTTATTCTCACTCATTTACCCATTTACTGCAAAAAAATTATTGTAGGGGGAGAAATATGTAAAGGGTTAAAATGGGAGAATAAAGGAATAAGGGGTTAAAAGGGGCGAATAAAGGAATAAGGGGTTAAAAGGGGCGAAATCCTGGGTTTATATCAGGAATAAGGGGTTAAAATGGGAATAAAGGAATCAGAGGTATAATCCTAGCTTTTATATCAGGAATAAAGGGTTAAAATGGGAATAAAAGGGTATAATCCTGGGTTTATATCAGGAATAAAGGGGGAAAACATCAACACCGATTATTTATCATTTCATAATACTTTTTAATACAACTTATAACAATCATTCACAACCTTATTTAAAAATATATTTTATTTTAGATATTTTTAAAATTTTTATTTTTTATGGTTACTATACGAGATTCCATATTGTTATTTTTTTAATTATTTATACTAGATCCCATATTGTTATTTCTGTTAATTCTGTTACTGGAACTGAAGAGATATGATTATAAGCCACCGATCTATACAAATCATCTTTTTTGGGATTTCTCAATATTAAACCTCCTGATGCTAAGGAATTGTTATACACTTCTTTACTCACTAACAAAGGATACATACCTGTTAAATATAAATCTTCTGTTAAATCATTTACATCTTTTGAAATATTGTATATCATATCCAAAAGCATTAAACTATTATAATACTCTATACACGTCTTACAACCTATCATCTTTATTTCTTTTACCATATTTGTATTTTTCAAATCTTTCATTTTTATATATCCGTTATCCGTTTTAATTGTTGTATCTTCTCCAAAAAAAACAAAATTATTTAACTTTATATTACCAAATACTGTAATCAAAAAATCTGTATCTGAACCACTTGTTACTCCTTGATAATACGCTACACAATTTTCTAATTTATTTTGGCTAAATCTTGGAATCGACGCACCTAAAAAATACACTCTTATTAAAGAATCACAACCATTAAACACATCATTACCTATACTTGTTACACTTGCTGGAATTATTACGCTTATTACAGAACTACAATATTGAAAACAACCTACTCCTATACTTGTTACAGTGAATGTACCTGGATATTTTATTGATCTACTATCACTTACAGTTGAAGGAATTGTTATCACGCCTGATATATTTGTATCTTTCGCTTTTACTGAGCATGTTGTCGATGTAAGGAGGGTATAAGTCAATTTTCCTATTGTGAAAATAGGGGATAATTCTGTTATTGTATTAAAAATATTTGATAAATATGATGTATTTGTACCCGGCTGATAATATGCGGTACCTTGCTTCACAACCTCACCAGACGGAACTACACCAAAAATACTTGATAACTTTGGAATAGTTGTACCTAGAAAATACACTTTTATTGTTGATAGAGTACCAGCAAACGCCCTATTACCTATACTTGTTACACTATTAGGAATCGTTATACTTGTTAATGACGAACAACCTTGAAACACTCGTTCTCTTATACTTGTTACACTAGCAGGAATACTTATACTTGTTAATGAGGAACAATAGGTAAACGCACTATTACCTATACTTGTTACACTAGCAGGAATTGTTACACTTGTTAATGACGAACAATTGTAAAACGCATAACTTCCTATACTTGTTACTGATGAAGGAATTGTTATGCTTGTTAATGAGGGACAATAAGAAAACACAGCATATCCTATACTTGTTACTGATGAAGGAATTGTTATGCTTGTTAATGAGGAACAATTTTGAAACACTCGTTCTCCTATACTTGTTACTTTATCAGGTATCGTTATGCTTGTTAATGAGGAACAACCATAAAACGCAGTATTTTCTATACTTGTTACACTATTAGGAATCGTTATACTTGTTAATGACGAACAATATTGAAACACTCCTTCTCTTATACTTGTTACACTTGAAGGAATTGTTATACTTGTTAATAACGAACAACCAAGAAACGCAGTATCTTCTATACTTGTTACACTAGCAGGAATTGTTATACTTGTTAAAGACGAACAATTATGAAACGCTCCATCTCCTATACTTGTTATTGATGCGGGAATTGTTACATTCGTTGTACTCAATTTAATTGGACATACTATTAATGTTGTTTTATCCTTATTATACAATATACCTTGAGAATCACTTGAATAATTTGTGTTAGAAGTATTCACATCTATACTGGTTAATAACGAACAATCTATAAACGCATAATCCCCTATACTTGTTACAGTTGGAGGAATTTCTATACTTGTTAATAATGGACAAGATTTAAACGCATTCAACTCTATACTTGTTACTGTGTATGTGGGAGAATTAACAAGTGATCTATTATCTGTTACTGTTGAAGGAATTATTATCACTCCTGATATATTTGTATCTTTCGCTTTTACTGAGCATGTTGTCGATGTAAGAGAAGTGTAAGTCAAATCTCCGATTGTGAATGAAATAGATGTATGCTGTAATTTTCCTGTATAACTATATCGTGAAACAACATTTTGTTCTATTTCTTGTTCTGTTGGTATTTCTGTAAAACTGAAGAAACCAATCATTACAGTATTGTCACTGTAAAAAAACGCAATCCACCATCCACCCCAATAGTCTGTCATGTTATTAGCATATGCGTTGTCAGTAATCCAATAACCAGTTCCAGGCAGTGGATTAATAAAATAACCATCCACATATAATTGCGTGCCTTTTATATGCTTAGCGTTGTCATCACTAATGTAAAGATCTGCTGGAATCAAACTCATATATATATATATATTATAATTTTCTTTACAAATTTTTTACTTCTATTATATGAATTATTTAAAGAAATAATAATGTTATTTAATAATGGAAAAGAGTCGTTTGTTACATGAAAAGGGTTAATTATAATAAAATTGAATTTATTTAATTATATTAAACAAATTATACATCATATAATATATTTAATCTTAAAGAAATGAGTGCGACTACTTACAATGATAACATTAGTTCAAAAATAACATTTGTTCCTTCGTTTTATTTTATAATATCAATATCAAAAACTACTATCGAAGATAGAATATCAAGTATAATGTCCAGTTTAGGTATTGATATATTCGGTTATAAAAAAAAGGAGGACGAGTATTGGGGAAAAATAACTAATTCTAATAATAATAAAACAATTACAATTAGTTTGTATCTATTTAAGATAACCGAAAAGGATACTAGATGTATTATTAGTGTTTTTAACACTACATTAAACCAGAGTAAAAAAATAACAAAAGATATTTTTGAAAAAATAAAACACATCGAAACTAGTAAATTAATTTATAGTAAATAAATAAATGAATCATGAATAAAAAAAATGAAATACTTTTCTATAACTAACGTATAACAATAGATATATGATCCGTTTCTCTCAAGAATTTAAGAAAATGACCTACAGACAAAAAGCGATTAGTTGGCTACTTCATGCCATCAAAATTATTTTAGGAGATGAAAGTATCAGACGATATGTCATATTGTTTTACTATCCTGATATCACAAACAGCGGTAAAAAATACATAAAAACGTTCGACGCATTTGTTCCAAAAGGTAAGACACGTGAAGACAAAGCAGAAGTAATTACAAAATATTGCGAAACCGCATCTCAAAAAAAAGGTGTTGTTGTATTTACAGCATCCAATATTCAGCAAGACATACTAGATAATGAGACTCATTTTCAAACTTACATCGTAGACAATAGCACAAAATCTCTTATTGTTTCAGACCCAGCGTTTGATATAACCAAGGAAGGAAACTCTGGTATTTACATGGCAGAAGTATCTAACGAAGTTGTTATACCCTTTTTCGAAAAGAAAGGATACAACACGAAATTTGTTGAATTAACTACACCAGCGCAAATATGCGAAGGCGACGTATTTTGCCAATCGTGGTCTCTCTACATTCTTTTACAAAAACTAAAAAACAAAGAATATCTTCGCGATATATCTTTAGAAATTCCAAAAGAACAAATAAACAAATACGATATGCTTCTAGGCTTTTACAAGCAATTATTTACTGATATGCCTGAACTTGGCGACAATTTGAGGGCTGAATATGAAGGCGAAATAGTAGAGAATCGCGGCCCAAATAAACCAACAAAAACAGAAAAAGAAAACTTTTTGAAATTTGACCCGGTAGAGTTACTTATGGATATGTCAAAACACGAAATGAAGTAACAGTCTTTTCATAAAACAACACAAAATCAAAAATAATAATAAAATAATAATAAAATAAAACTTTTTTCTTATATTTATACGCCTTTTTTCATTTCAAATGTCGTCTTTTTTGTTTTTGAATGACCATATTTATATTTTTTTCTTGATTTATTTGCTAAAATAAACGCTTTTTTATTGTGATCACATCCCTTTTCAATTATATCGTAATCAACTGCGGCTGCTTTTCCAGAAGTTAAGGAACTTGCTAATCGAGCTAATCCCCACGATTTTGGCGTTTGATTCGGTCTTGATCCAGATGAATAATACGCACCTTCTCCTTTTTTAACAATTTCATTTAATGCTGTTAATTTACAACCTGTTTTTTGTGCTAATTCTTTGTTAGGTATTATTTTTTTTATATTATATATTTTACGAGCGTTGGATATATGTTTTGACTCTTTATGTTTATAGGATGATATATGTTTGCGTGTATAATATTTTTGTTTTTTATATAGGGTTTTTGATTTTACCAACATTTTAACTTGTTTTATTTTATCTTTTTTTGTTATTGTTTTTGGTAAATATCTAATTGGAAATTGTATTTTTGGCATTTATTATATGTTTATAAATTAAAAATACCGATTTTTAATTTGTAAAGGGTCAAAATGTCAGTAATATATTTTTAGTAATTTAATAAATGAATCATTATTAAAAAAATTGAAATACTTTTACGAACTATTGTTGTTTTAATAATAACCTCTTACATATTGTTTTCAAACTTCTCTCAAAATGAACTCCGAACCTATTACTACTATCGAAATGAAAACTTGCTCCAAGTGTGAAGCAGACAAACCCATTACTGATTTCGCAAATAATAAATGCTCCACAGCAACACACGACTCCGATGGAAACAGACTTATTCGCCCGGAGTGTAAAGATTGTACAAAACGTGAAGCAAGTGACCGTAAAAAAGCATACGTTCAAGCAGGTAAACCTGAATACCCTCCGGCAGGAACAGGCTGTGATATATGTGCGAAGCCAGGCACATCTAGATTTCCTATCCTTCGTTTTGACCATAACCACGAAACCCTTGCCCATAGAGGTTGGTTATGCGACAAATGTAACCGATCACTCGGCTGCTTAGGCGATGACGTCGCCAGTATATTAAAAGTATTGAATTATTTGAATAAAACTGAACAAAAAACACTCGCAATTGATGAGGACGGCGAAATCAAAATCGTATAAAAATGTTATTATATGTGTATTATCTTTATTATATGTATTATATGTATTATATGATTGAATCTAAATTGTAACTATTATTAATTAAATGAAAAGTGCGACTACTTAGTCAATATTTTTTTCATATTTTGATGATTGTCTAATCTCTCTTTTGCCAAGTCGAAATATTTTTTTTCCAATTCAATACCAATAAAATTTCTATGTGTGTTTATACACGCAACACCCGTAGATCCACTTCCCATCGTATTATCTAATACGGTTTCACCTTCATTTGAGTATGTTTTCACCAAATATTCTAATAATAAAACAGGCTTTTGTGTTTCGTGTATAGTTGTGCTTTCAATATCAAACTCAATAAAATCCTTTGGATAGTTTGTAAATTCTTGTTGATATTCTGTGTTACTAATTAATTTATTATTCTTGCCTAGATGATGCTCTTGATTAAGCATTTTACCAATTCGTTTTTGTGAATTTACTTTTTTGACTACCTTTGGAATTAAATTTTGAGGATTAAATGTCATATTACCTGTGTGTCTTGAAGCAGCGGCTGCTCCACCTGGCGAAAATACTATTATATCTTCTGTGCATTTCATAGGACGATAATTTGCTAATAAAAACTGAGTTGTTTTATTTTTTTTCCATGTTATTACATACTTAAACCATTCGTAATTTGCCGCGATTAACTTTGTAGTAAAAGGTTGTTGTCCAAACAATACTACAACACCTGTTGGTTTTTTTAATATTCTTCTATACTGTTCCCACATTTTGGCTGTATCAATAATTACATCCCATTTACACTTTGTGCTACCGTATGGCAAATCACAAAGGATTAGTTCGATACTATCACTAGGTATTTTTTTCATTTCTTCAATACAATCGTTATTAAATAATGAAACGGTTATTTGAGGATTCTGATTTTCTGTTTGTTCATTTACTTCTTTTGCTTCTTCTATTTCGTCCTCTTCTATGACTACTATTTTTTTTACTGGTTCTTTATCTTTCTCTCTCTCTTCTGGCTGTATATTTTTACTTTTTTTAACCTTTTTTACTTTTTTAATATCGTTTGCTACAATTGGTGGTTCAATTTCCATATTAATTAATAATACACTACTTTTAAATTTTAATATTTTAATCAATTTTTTATTTATTTTATATAATTTTTACTTAAAACTTATTATTTATAGTATTAATAAACGAATAATGAGTAATGAAAATAGTCAAACAAATTCTTCTATATGGTCCTGTATTTCTGTATATTTTAATGATATATTTGGTCCAAGTTTTTATTCAAATATTTCACAATACACAAAAAGATTATTTTGTGTTTCTGAACATCATTACAGTCCATTAAATGAGGAAGCATGACGCATATAAGATGTTAAAAATATAATTAATATATATAACCTATATAAACAGATAGCAACAAATAAATATATAAATAAAATGGTCAAAATTTGCTCTACTACTGAATATCCTTCTGAAAACGAATCAAAATATAAAGAATATTTTGAAAAATATGATTATCCTCTTCATATTTTTCAAAAATGGGCGCTAGAAGCAATTATTGAAGGAAATCATGTATTAGTATGTGCTCCAACAGGTTCTGGTAAAACTATGCCAGGCGAGTTCGCTCTTGATTTTTTTCATTCAAAAGGCAAAAAAACAATATATTGTAGCCCTATTAAAGCACTTTCGAATCAAAAGTATTACGATTTTACTCAAAAATACCCACATATAAGCGTTGGTCTTATTACAGGCGACATTAAATGTAATACTACTGCTGATGTGCTTATTATGACTACTGAAATTCTACTAAATAAGTTATATCAACTAAAAAGCAGTCAACCACCAAATACTTCATCCATATCATTTGAAATGAATATTGAATCCGAACTAGGTTGTGTTGTCTTTGATGAAATACATATGATTAATGATGAATCAAGAGGCCACGTATGGGAAAATTCCATTATTATGTTACCAAAACATGTTCAAATGATCGGGCTTTCAGCAACATTAGATAATCCTGAAAGATTCTCTCGTTGGCTTGAAACCAGAGGTGAAACAGAATCATCATCTAACAAAATTGTCTATCTATCAACTAAAAAAGACCGCGCTGTTCCTCTTACACATTATAGTTTCATTACCGTTCCAAATGGTATTTTTAAAGCTATAAAGGATAAAGCGGTTCATGAAGAAATTAAATCCATAATAAATAAACCACACGTCATTCAGTCTGCGAACGGAATTTATAATGAACACCATTATAACAAGATGCATAAAATGTTGGAACTATTTGAATCAAAAGATATTCGAGTAAAGCGTCATCACGCGATAAATCAGGTAGCCAAACATCTATTTGAAAATAATATGTTGCCAGCATTATGTTATGTATTCTCTCGGAAACAATTAGAAATTTGTGCGAAAGAAATGAATACTGAAATTTTAGAGGACGATTCAAAGGTTCGATACATCGTTCAAAAAGAATGCGAACAAATTATAAGAAAATTGCCTAATTTTGAAGAATATTTACATCTACCAGAATACGTAAATTTAGTAAATCTGTTAGCAAAGGGTGTAGCAATACATCATTCGGGTATGATGCCTATTTTGCGAGAAATAGTCGAGATTCTGTTCGCAAAAGGATACATTAAAATGCTCTTTTGTACAGAAACAGTTGCTATAGGGTTAAATTTGCCCGTTAAAACAACTATTTTTACAGATATTAATAAACACGATGGGACACAATTTCGCACTTTGTATGGTCACGAATATACACAATCAGCAGGGCGAGCAGGAAGGTTAGGGTTAGATACCGTTGGTCATGTGATACATTTGAATAATATTTTCAGGAATGTAAATTCAGTTAATTATAAACAAATGTTAAAAGGTGCTCCTCAAACTCTTACTTCAAAGTTCAAGATTTCGTATAATCTTCTTTTAAATTTAGTTGATATTGGAGACAAAAATATCAGTCAATTTGCTAAGCGAAGCATGATAAAGGGAGATATTGATAATGAAATAAAAGATTTATATTCTAAGATATCTTCTTTAAATGATGAAATAAATAAATTACATATGATTATAGAAAATTATAAAACTCCAGAAGAAACTATCCAACAATATTTGGTATTAGTAGAAAAACAAAAGGTTTCTGTCAACAAAAAGCGTAAAGAAATTGATAGAGAGATTTCAAGTTTAAAGAATGTTTTTGAATCATTAGAAAGCGATAGCAAAACATATGAAAAATATAAATTAAAATGCCACGAATTTCAAGACATAGGAAAAGAAGTCGAACTTTTAGAGGAATATACAGAATCAAAAACAAATATTGTATTAGAATTATTAAAGTCAGAAGGATTTGTAGAGAGAAACGATAACGAATATAAATTAACTATTAAAGGCAATATTGCCACTCATTTGCGTGAAATTCATAGTTTGGTATTTGCTAATTTATTTGAAAATAATATTTTTGACGATTTGACAGCAATCCAGATGGTATCATTATTTAGTTGTTTTACAAATATAAGAGTTTCAGATGAATTAAAATCAATCGTTCCAAAAAGCGAAGATACTCAACTAGTTAAGATTATTAATAACGTAAAATCTCAATATGATTATTATTATGATAAAGAAGTTGAACTTCGTATAAACACAGGGGTTGATTATAATATACAGTATGATTTAATTGAAAATGTAGTTACATGGTGTAAATGTGAATGTATTGAAGATTGTAAGTTCTTTTTACAACAAATTGAAGGTGAAAAAGAAATTTTTTTAGGAGAATTTGTAAAAGCGCTTTTAAAAATTAACAATATTTCGTCTGAAATGGAAAAGGTTGCCGAGTTTTTAGGTAATATTCCATTATTAAGTAAATTAAGAGAAATTCCCAAAATTACATTAAAATATGTTGTAACAAATCAATCTTTATACGTGTAAAAATAATATTTAATTTTATTATATATTTTAACTATATAGTATGAAGTTAGTTATTCGGGGTGCTGCGTTCAACATATTATGTATTATTATATTTGGATTTATTTACTGGACTTTTCAGTCACATTTTACAAAAGATAAGGATTTTGAAAAAATGATATATGGAGACCCTATCGATTTTTTCTTTTTAAGTACTACAATTCAAGCAGGTGTCGGTTATCAAGACCTTACAGCAGTTACTAATATTAGTAAAATTCTGTTAATGATTCAGCAATTTATAATGATAACAACTAATTTATTTTTGCTTTACATATTTACACTTTAAAATACTTATTTATTACATTTTATTTCTTATTGTGTTTTCTTCTTTTTATAGTTCTTCTTATAGTTTTTCTTTTTTTTGTGGGTTTTCTTCCCTTCTTTCTTAGTCTATTTTTAGTTAATTTTTTACCGCCGTATTCATTTGGTTTAACTGTTTTACCTTTAAAATAATTTCTAAATTGAGAAGCTGTCCTAGATAATGAATCTTTAAAGGGTTGTTCTGGTGGTTTAATTTTTAAACATCTGTTTATAGCACTATAATATCCTGACACAGGGTTAAAAAATTTCGAAAGAGAACGTCCAGATTCAACTAATTTTTTGTATAAATAAGAAACTGGTCTTTCATCTAGAAATTCACAATTTTTCATACCACCACCACCATCATGATATTCATCTGCTATTTTTTGACAAACAAATTTGTAAAAAGAATTTTCTTTTTCATCATATCTAGATATTAAGTCTTTAACCATTTCACTATTTGCTCTTCCAGCATCTGCGTTAATTTTACTTATAAGTATGTCACGCTTGTTTCTTAGTCTTGAGTAGTCAGTCCAAAGTCCTTCAACCTCTAAACTAGTACATCCTATTTTTGACAAAAAGCAACGTTTAGTCTCTTCTATAATTGAGTCAAAATTATATAATAATGTTTTTATATCTTTTTGTTTTTGTTTTAAGTTTTGTTCTAATTCTCTTAAATTTTGTAACCCAACAGATTTATCCGGTGGTAAAATACTATACCGTGAGTCTCCTTCGATAGTAATATTATCTGGGTCTATTGTCGATACTCTATCTCTTTCTGGATTATACTCATCGTGTGCTGTTGCAGCAATAGTATGTTCGCTCATTATAATATATATAAATATATTTATCAATTATGTTAAATATATTGCTATATTAAAAAGTTAAATATATGATTTTAAAATTATAATATGTCTTTGATTAACAACAAATATATATTATGCGAACAAATAGGTTATGGCTCTTTTGGAACAATTTATAAAGCAAAAAATATACGAACCAACGAAAATGTTGCGATAAAGGTTGAACCAATTAAAAATGGTACTAAATTATTAAAAAACGAATCTACTATCTATCAATTTTTAAACAATATTACAGGTATTCCAACTGTAAAATGGTTTGGTAAAGATACAATAAACTATTATATGGTTATTAATTTACTTGGCGAATCTCTTCAGAGTTTAAAAGAGCGAATGGGTACACTTTCTCTCAAATTAACACTTCAAGTAGGTATCCAAATAATTTTTTTATTAAGGTCATTACATGATAAAGGACTAGTTCATAGAGATGTAAAACCAGATAACTTTCTATTGGGATTAAATGATAGGAAAAATCAATTAAACATTATAGATTTTGGGTTTTGTAAAACCTATATTCATAATGAAAAGCATATAATATGTAAAAAAACGAATAATTTGATTGGTTCCATAACATACGCAAGTATAAACTCGCATAATTGTATAGAATTAAGTAGGAGAGATGATTTAGAATCATTAGGATACATACTAATATATCTGTATTTAGGAAATTTAGATTGGCAAACAGAAAAATCGAGCGTCTTTGAAAATAATAACGAAATAGTAAAAAATATGAAAAAGAAAATTATTAATAATGATAAAATTCCAAGCATTATAAATGATTATTTAAAAAATGTTACCACATTAGAATTCGACGAAAAGCCTAATTATTCTATATTAATTGACATGTTTAAAAGAGAAATAGACACATTATAAATGAATTTAAAAATATATTAAAAAGTATTTATTTATTATACAAAATGGTTTATCACAAGTCAAATGAATATATTGAAACAATTTCTAGTGTTTCTGACATGTTATCGTTAAAAGCTAAAATTAGCGATAATGTAAGGTTGAAAGCTATTTCACAAGTGATTCAAAATTATACTTTAAAAATTATTAAGGAAACAAAGACAGATGTTGAAAATTTAAACAAAAACGAGTATATTAATATGGTGCCGTTTTTTGAATATGTATCATTTAATAAAATAGAATTTTTCGATTTTAATAAAATGCAACCTCAAGATATTGACGTAACTTCTGAAGCAGATTTAGAACGATATGTATTGTCGCATATTTATTATATTACTCAAAAATAAATATTATAATACTCAAAACTATATAAAGATAACATTATACTTATACTATAATATAATGTCATCTTACAAAGACGTCGTTTCACCTTCCACAGTTACAACCTCTGCTGAGCGTTTTACTGGACGAGTTAAGTGGTTTAATAACAAGGCTGGTTATGGTTTTATTACTGTAACTGACGGTCTTCGTTCAGGAACGGATGTGTTCGTTCATCATAGTGCTATTTCTGTTGCTAATCAGCAATATAAGTACTTGGTTCAAGGAGAATATGTTGAGTTTTCGATATCAAATACGCAAACTGGTTCTCACGAATTTCAAGCAGCAAATGTAGGTGGAATTAAATCTGGTCAATTGATGTGTGAAACTCGCCATGAGTTTAAACTTGCTAGAAGTAGTTACAAGACTACCAATACTTCTTCATCAGTTGATCAAAGTGAGTCCGAGGATGTTGTTCCTAAGACACCTAGACAATCAAGAACAGTAACTAATACTAAGCAATCAAAGCCACGAGGTGAAGGTCCTCGTGAAGGAGATGGAAAAGCGTGGACCCTAGTTGCCAACGATAAGCGTGATTCAGTAGCAAAAAAGACTCGTGCGCCTAGAAAAACTACAAAAAATGCGGAATCATCTTAAACCACTAAATAAAAATATTAACATTTAGTAATAAAATAAAAAATATATATTTTAATATATATTTTTTAAAAAACTTATATAAATATAATATATAAATGAGTTCCAATCCTTCCACTAATAGCACATCAACTGCTTCTGTTGCGAAAGTTCAACTAGGAGGTAAACGTCCTAAAGGACACAAAAACGGGTGCAAATGTTTTGTTTGTAATAAAAAAGGCGGTCAAGCCAAAGCAAAACCTGTTGATGAAGATAATACTGTGACTTCATCTGCTAAATCGGCATCTGATAAATTAGATGACGATGATATGAGTTCATCTGCTAAATCTTTGTCTGATGATAAAAAAGTTAAAGGTGATGTCGATGAAGATGAAGTTCCTCTTGCTTCCAATCCTGATGAAGTTGTCGCACCTGATGCTTCCAAGCCCGCTGCTGATGATGCCGATGCTTCCAAGCCCGCTGCTGATGATGCCGATGCTTCCAAGCCCGCTGCTGTTACCGGTGGAAAAAGACGTAAAACTTCTAAGAAAAGCAAAAAACAAAAAACAGCAAAAAGAAGAAAGTCTGGAAGTAGCAAAAAACGTTCAGCAAAGCGTCGTCGTTCATCAAGACGCCGTTAAATGTCAATAGTTATATATTATTTTTAAGAATTTCTAATATATAATAAATAAATACATTTAAAGTTACGTTGGCAAATATATTTATATAATGAATAATAATGATTTTGAAAGTGCGAACAAAACAAATGATTCAGATGATATTCTTGGAGATTTTGAAAATATTATTAATGGTTTATCAAATATAAGAATACAAATTAACGCACTTCAACAACAAATTCGTAATACTGAAAAAAATGTAAAAAAGAAGATGAAGTGTTTAAAGAAAGAAGCCATTAAAAATAAAAATAAGGGGAATAGAAACCCATCAGGATTTGCCAAACCAACAAAGGTAACAAAAGAATTATGTGAGTTTATGAATAAAAAAGAAGGTTCTGAAATCGCACGCACAGAAGTGACAAGTACATTAAGTAATTATATAAAAACAAATAATTTACAGAACATAAATAACAAGAAAATTATATTACCAGATGAAAAATTAAAATTTTTACTTGGTATTAATGACGGCGAAGAGCTTACTTATTTTAATATTCAAAAATATATGAATAAACACTTCATTTCAAATACAATTTGTTAATGAAGTGTTTATTCATATATTTTTATATAATATATTATAATTATTTTTATATAATATATTATAATGGACGCCAAAGATTTTAAAGATAAAAATCAAATACTTAAAGAAGCAAATAACAGAATTTTTAATCATAATATAGCAAAATCAGAAATTGGTAATAATTTAATATTTATTTATACCCAACCAAAAGTCGGTTCTACTAGTTTAGTGTCATCCTTAAGAATATCCGCCGCAGAAAAATTCAACATAATTCATTTACACGATGAAACTACGTTGAAGGTCTTAACTGGTATAGAAAATTTGACGGTGAATGAAATTATTAATTACAACGCTTCTATTGGGAAAAATGTTTATGTAATTGACGTTTATAGAACACCAATAGAGAGAAAAATGTCAGTATTTTTTGAAGAAATATCAAGTTTTCATTTTAATAACGTAGAAGAAAATGTAAATAATTATGACACCAAAAAAGTTATCAAACGATTTAACGATGTTTTTCAGAATGTAGCAACAACCGATAATTATATGGAAAAATATGATATAACATTACCAGAAACGTTTGATTACAATAACAAATATATACATCAAAAAATAAATGGTATTAATTATATTAAACTTAGGTTAAAGGATTCACATTGTTGGGGCACTATTTTATCTAAAATTTTTGAAAGAGAAATAATTATGGTTAATGATTATGAAACAAATGATAAAAAGATAGCGCAACTATATCGAAAGTTTAAAGAAGAGTATAAAATACCCCTGAATTATTACGAAGACATAAAAAAATGCAAATTTTTGAACTATTATTATTCTGAAGAAGAGAGAAATGAGTATTTAAATTTATGGAATCAAAAAACAACTGAAAATCATGTTTCTTTTACAAAATCAGAATATGATTTATATATTAAAATTTGTTTAGAAAATCAGATATACAATTTTATTCAATTAGAACATTATATAGATAATGGTTGTCTTTGTAATTTATGTTTTAATAAAAGAAAAGAACTTTTTATAAAAGCAAAATCTGGTATAAAAATAAATGAAAAAATAATACATAACTCTGTTGTAAATGATTATGTTGATACAATAAAAACGAATATGACAAATCGTGTAAATTTATATAATGAAGCAAAAATAAAACTTATTCAAGCGGCAAACAAATTAAATAAAAATGTTATTAAAAAAAATAATAAATTAAATAACAAAATGTCAAATAAATTAAATCCAAACGTTATGATAAATATAATAAAAAACAAAAAATAAAACATAATCTTAGTTTGTTTTATAGTAAACTTCATATCCTTGGTAATTTAAATTTGTAATAAGTACCATATTTTCTTCCGAATCTGGTATCCCTGAGCAATAAATTAGTTGTTTTTTACTACATAATATTTGTTTCATATCAAAATTATAAACATCATAATCATAATCATGATAAGGAGAAGAGGAACTAATTTTGCCAGGTCCTATAAATTTTCCTACCAATTTGGTTTCTTCTGAACCCTCATTTTTAAAATAATAAATATATTTATCATTAAATATATTTGCTTTGTGAATAAGTGAATTAATTGGTTTTTTATAGTATATTTCTGACCCGTTGTATTCCATATGATCAATTTGAATGAAGTGAAATGAATCCATGTATAATGTTACTTATAAGTAAGTGTTTAATTTCGTTTGATATAATATAATATAGGTATAAAATATTTTAGTAATTTATTTAAACAATATTTAATAATATTATCAATGTTAAAAAAATTAAATATTTTTGAAGATAAACAAATAGCAAATTGGGAGTGTACTAAATGGTTAGTAATTTCATCTTGTTTTTTTTTAATCCCATCTATCTATGCTTACTACAATAAGCTATATTACTACTCTGTATTATTATTATTAAATTCTTTAATATCAGCAAATCATTGGAGAAATGCTACATTTTATTCATGGAGAAGAAAATTAGACTTAGTATTTACTAAAATACTATTTGTTATTTTCGCAATAAATGGTGTTTTATATGTTAGATATATTCCATATTTAATTACAGGTTATTCTGGATTAATTGGATTTATATATTGTTTTTATTTGTCTGAAAAACTATATGAAAAAACTGATTCTTGGTATAAGTATCATTTTTTATTTCATTTTATTGTTATGTATGAACAGATTATTATTTTAGATAGTATGATAATAAGGGCTTAAGATTTTTCTATATTATATATATTAAAAGGATACTTAAAGAATGGGGGGGGGTATGTACTTTTCGATATTTTTTCCAAAAGTATTTTCGGGATTTCAAAAATGGACAAAAAAAATGTCCAAAATTGAGAATCCCTATATAGATTCCAGAAAAAGGATGCCTTCGCTGCATAATTGAAAATTAGCGTCTGGTCACTTTTTAAAATTTTATTTTTTTGTTACCATAAATTTTTATATTTAATAAAAAAACAATTTAGGGGTTTTTTTTGTTACCATTAAATAGGTAACTAATGGTAACAAAAAAACCCCAAAAAAAAACTTGCTTTTCTTGCGATAATTGTCAGTTCATAACTGGTAACAAAAAAGATTTCGAAAGACACGTCGCCACACGAAAACATTTAGAAGGGGTAAAATGGTATCAAAATGGTAACGATTTTACCCATTTTACCCCAAAGCATAATTGTGAATGTGGGAAAAGTTATAACTTCATATCTGGTCTCAGTCGCCATAAAAAAGTGTGTAAAATTCAGGAATTTTTGGAAGAAACCTCAAATAATAGCGAGTTTAGTGATGTAAAATCTCTTACTACACTTGTTCTTGACGTTGTTAAACAAAATCACGAAATTACAAACCAAAATCAAGAACTACAAAAACAATTACTAGAAATATGTAAAAATGGAACGAATCATATTTCTAACAGTCAAATAAACTCAAACAATAAGACATTTAATCTTCAAATATTTTTAAACGAAACTTGTAAGGATGCGATGAATCTTATGGACTTTGTTGATTCTCTCAAAATTCAACTTACTGACTTAGAAAATGTAGGTAGATTAGGCTTTGTTGATGGGGTTTCAAATATTATAGTAAAAAACCTTCAGGCACTAGACGTTACTAAGAGACCTGTTCATTGCAGTGATTCAAAGAGAGAAGTATTATATATTAAAGATGAAAACAAGTGGGAAAAGGAAGATGAAGATAAATTTAAACTAAAAAAGGCGATAAAACATATTGCTCATAAAAACTGTAAATTAATTCCAGAATGGAAAGCCAAACATCCAGAATGTATTAATAGTTATTCTTCGAAATCAGATGAATATAATAAAATTGTTTTAGAATCTATGGGCGGCAGTTTAAACGAAGATGAAACTTCGTGCGAAAATAAAATCATAAAAAAAATTGTAAAAGAGGTTGTTATTGATAAATATGATTAACACATATATCAAAATAATAATATTAATATAATTTATATGTATATCAATACACATATAAATCAATACGTTTTTAAGACAAAGGTTTTGACTGAACCAAACGATATTATGTTAGGAATGATGGGTAGAAAATTCACAAAAGCATTTGATGCTTTACTTTTTGTAATGAATCAATCAACATCCTCTTTTTGGATGAAAAATTGTATAGTTCCATTAGATGTTATTTTTATTGAAAATGATAAAATCACCAAAATACATCATAATTGTCCTCCATGTAAATCAAAAGACGGAGAATGTAAGACATATAAAGGAAACGGGAATCTTATAATAGAAATGCATGGTGGAACGTGTAAGCAATTAAACATTAAAAAAGGGAATTCTGTTTTGTTTATGAAATAGTATATTATTTTAGACCAAATACAATCTTATTTTTTTCTTAAAACTTTCCTCATCATTAAATAAATACAATTTGAATTTTTTGCTCTCAAAATTGTTAATATCTTCTCTTAACGTTATTCTAGATGACAATTTTAATTCTGGAAGGAAAACTATATATTGAAATAATTGGTCATTTCGCTGAATTTTGTCAAACATATATCCATCGTATTCTTTCTCCATAACATATGGATTATTTGAACAAATGTCAAGCAAGTTACAATCACACTGAACTTTCCGTATAGAACGCATCGTAACATTAATATAATCAATATCTTCTAACCATTTATTGTAAAATATCTCGGATTTTTCAGATAACTGTATTATTCCCATTTTTTGTTGAATTTTAATAATATTCAATAAATCAACTAATCGTCTAATAGGACTTGTAATATGTATGTATGCGTCCATTTCCAAAATATCGTGCCGAACGGTGCTAACATTATCATCTGTTAATTCCGAACCATCTATATACTGTCCAGAGGCACTATTCCAAATTTTAATAAATTTAGATACATCCTCTGGGACAGTATCTGGAACACTAAACTCCCTCTTAATAATGGTAGACCTAAAAATACCACATTTATGATTTATCATTACTTTTGCTGAATGATAATTCATAAAAATCATTAAATAAGAAACCACTTCGTGACTTGTTCTTACGTTTGATATATATTTATATTTTTTTGCGAGTTTTTTAGTAAGATTCATCAGTTTTTGATATCGGTCACTATTAAGCAGCGATTGCTCTTCATACGTATAATTTTTTACAACGCGAATTAAAGAATTCGTAAATTTTATATCAAGGATTTCATCATTTTTAGTAAAAATATCCATAACAAACGCTAATCTAGTATTTTTTTCTTGTAAACTACACAAACAATCGGAAAGAATAGTTGGAAGCATAGGTCTTTTTTTGTCAGGCAAATAAATGGTTGAAATTCTAGACGAAAAAGACTCCCAAAGTCCCAAAACATCTAATAATATAGTTACATTTGCGATATAAATGCTTAGTTGTTCGGTTCCATCATGAAGTTTTTTAATGCTGAACCCGTCATCAAAGTCCATACTTTTAGGGGGATCGATAGTAAAGACTTGCCATTCAGAATTATTTGTTCGGTCTTCAATACAAGGAAATTTCTCTTTAATGCTTTCAATAAACGTTTCACTAGAATTATTTTTAAGAGCAATCATAGTATCTTTTTGGAATTTTTGAATAGACGCATTTAAACTTTTACAATAAAGTTGATATTCATAAAAGTTGTCTAAAATATCAACATTTCCAATTACTTGATTTAAAACCCCGAAAGGATGCTTATCATTCCAATCACAAAATGAAAATGTAACATATAAATTAGTAAATACTTTAGAAAAATCCATATTTTTTATTTCATATGGAACTAAAAAAGCAGGCAAACGCATATCATCTGGAATACATTTATAAAGTAATTTTGCTGACCTTTTTTGTTTTCCTTCGCTATCTTTTTGCCTACCATAAGTTTTGTTACCTACTAAAATAAGAACCCCAGGCATAGGTGACCCACACCGTATTGAGGAATGAATAATTGTGACATTTCCAGAGGAATCAACTCTGAAAACGTCATTAGAAAAAAGTTTTTGTTCAACAGGATTTATATTCAAATTAACAGTATGAAAATGAATAGTATCAAAAATAGACCATGACGCATAGTTTCTGTCATTTACATATATTTTAAATGTGTCCATTATGTTAATATATATAATTATAATCTACCCTTTAAACGGTAATTTAAATATATAATAGGTATAAATAGACCATATTATAAGAGTAAAACTATAATAAAGGATTGATTATAATATAATTAACCTTTTATTATATGACGATAATAATAATATCAGCTCTTTTTTTTATTTATATAGTTAATAGGTTTAACAAAAATGTTTATAGAATAAATGTTAAAACAACAAGTGGTTGTGACGAAAGATACGATTATCTAAATCAACAAAATATTACAAGTAATATAAATAATATAAATAATACAAATATAGATGAGTTCAAATATAAATTTTCAAAAAAACTCCTCTGCTTACACTTGCTAAATATGATAAGAAACCCGACTATTTCGATTTATTACAAAGCATTATTAATTGATAGATATAACATTTTTGATGATTTTTCTCATAATATGATTACAAATAAAGATACCATAATTGGCTATAATATTATGTCTGGCGGGTTATTGAATGATTGGGATTTTGAAATGTAAAAAACTAAATTTTGGATAACAATAATGTAAATGCTTGTAAAAAATAAGAATTTTCTCCAAGATGAACATTTCCATCAGATGATTCCGTTTCCAAAGCCCCGTTTTTATCAGCATAATGGTAATATGGGTTAAAATAAATAAAATTATATTTGTCACAATATGTTTTTAACAAAAAGTTAACTTTATTTGTAAATCGGATTCTCTCTTCATCAGTCCCTACAAAAGGGTATTCATGAGTTATTTCACCATTTACAAACTCGTATTCACTTTGGCAACGTGTTGGTATAACTCCGAGAACAACGATTTTTTTGTAATAGCGAATATTTTTTATTATGGTATTGAAATACTTTCCAACTAATTCAAAAATAATGTCGTTTTCTTTTCTTCCAATATTCATTTGTTTTTTTATATGGCAACTACAATCAACTTCACCATAACAAAAGCAAATTATACTATTTTTATCATGATATTTATTTTCAAAATTAATTATTGTATTATCTCTCCCAATACGGAACATAGTTATACTCGGAGAAGATTTATTTACGTGTCTAATCTGTAAATTTTTGAAACTAAATAATCCGTGACTATCGCCATAAATATATATCATTATAATTATATAATTATAATGATATAATTATATATAAAATGTTTTGCGTTTAGTGTTTTGTTTAGAAATTATTTACTTAATATATATTATGAAGAATTGTATATGTATAGTTTGTTATGAGGCTAACTATGTTTGGGTTGAATTTTTATCTGAAGTTAAAAATTATGATGTTTACATAATTATTGACGATAATATTTCTGATTATTATGATCATATGTTTTCAGATTATAAGAACGTAAATCTGGTAAGAATAAAAGATGAAGATTGTTACGTAAATGGATACAAAAATATGAACTTTACAGTACGTAAAGAGATTACCGGGTGGGAAAAAGCAATATATTATTTTTCAAATATAAATACAGTATATGATAATATTTGGTTTGTGGAAGATGATGTTTTTTTTAATAGCGAAAAAACTTTAATGGATATTGATGCCAAATATATTAGTAGCGATTTATTAACTAATTCATATAATGAAAACGAAACAGGTAGTAAAAATTACTGGAACTGGAAAGTAATAAATATTGAATTTCCTCCTCCATATTATAGTGCGATGTGTTGTGCTGTGAGAATGTCTAATAATATGTTGTTAAAAATAAAAGAATACGCTAACAATTATAAAACTTTATTTTTTATAGAAGCATTATTACCAACATTATGTAAAAAAGCAAATTTAATTTATGATACACCGGATGAATTACAAAATATAATTTCTATAAAAAATTATAGCGATGATGAAATTGATACTAAAAATCTTTTTCACCCCGTTAAAGATATGATAAAACACGTTGATTATAGAACATTACTAAATCAATAAGTATTTGTATATATAAATTTGTTAATATTTAATAAAAAAAATTGAATTTATTAAATACTATATATTCATATTAAACTATTGTATTAAAGAATGTCATCAGAACAATTAGTAAATATGAATTCAAATAACCATTCAAATATCAATAACACATCTATTCAAAGATGTGAAAATTGTGAATTATGGCGACAACCGTGTGACAATTGCGAATTGAGCAAATTAATGATTGATTTAGAAAACTTAATACCAAATGCAGTAAATAATGTTGCTGAAATAGAAAGTATTTTACTCAAAATTGGAGAAATTCGGAACTTATCAAAAGAATCATTACTAGGTTTGTTCGCTTTTGTAGTTTTAAATTCTACAGGAGATGATATTCCTAATTTATTTGGAATAACTCAAGATATAGTTTTAGAATTACTAGAAGACAATTTTATTCCAGAAAAAGTAGAAGAATGTGTAATATGTTATGAGGTAAAAGAAAAAGACAAATTTGCCAGATTAAACTGTAACCACGTATTTTGCGGCGATTGTGTTGTTAAAACAATACAAATAAAAAATGAACAAAATGGTCATTTAAATAACCATATCAATTGTTCTTTGTGTAGAGAGAGTGTAAGTGTTATAAGTGTTATTGATGATAAAATAATTTATAATCAATTAAAAGACACGTTAGCTAATATAATTTAATTACTAATATAGTCTTAAATACTTTATATGTCAAAATATACAATTAAAACAAACAAATTTTATCATTTAAAATCATATATTCGTCATTCTATAAAATATATAATAAATACGAAAATTTGTTTTTATCGTAGTGCTTGTTGAGCCGCCACTACACCATCTCCTCATCCACCACGCAAACCCTTGCGACCTTTAGTTTTTTTATTACGCCTAGACTTACGCACAACAGTTTTTGGTGTTTTCTTTCCTTTTCTACTTTTTCTACTTTTTCTAGTAGAAGTTTTACCAAAGTTAAACAAAGATCCAAAGAATGACATTATAATATAAGATGTTATTATTATTTTTGGTTAAAATGATCAAAATAATTAAGTTTACTAGCAAAATATAATATATCTTTGTCAAATGTAATTGCTGGTGACCAACTTCTTGTGATCGTATTGTTATGTTCTTCAACAATATATTCATAATATTCTTTACTATTTTTAAGACAACTTAATTTGTCATTACATGAAATTAAACACCAAACTGGTGGTTTAAAAGGATAATCTGTAATATGATTTAATGAAAACGTAAGTTCAATAAAAGATGGTAAATATTCTGCTATTAAAAAATTAATTTCCTTAGGAAGTTCATAAATATAATTATTTTTTAAATCAAATGTGTTTGCTTCATATTTAAAAAAAAGGTTTAATATAGAATCGTCTTTGTTTAATTCCATATAAACCTTTCCATCTTTAGATTCATTAAACCCAATTATTTTTTCAAAATGTGGAATACAGTCTTCATTTTCGTCCAAATTATTCTGATTTTTAAATCTTTCATATCTTCGATTAAATAAATTCATCATCATATTATATATCATAAATTTATAAGTTTAAGTTTATATTTTATATTTTATAAGGGAAGCGAATCTATATTAGTACTCTGAATACTAGCAGCAGTTTCATTATAATTTGTTACTATCTCATTAGGATATCGTCCGCTTACATCAAGATGTATAGTCTCTGATTCAACAATATTTAATTCTTTAATATCGTGTTTTTTTGCCGTTTTACGTTTAATATTTTGTATCTGTAAAGCGTGCATAGCAATATAAGGTGAAACAGCAATATTATTCATATATGTTCGATAACGAAAGCATGATATGCTAGCATTTTTATTAAATTTAATAGAATACCACCAATAAGCGGGAATGAATAATGTTTTACCTGGTAATAATGTAAACTCTAAAAATTTCATTTTATCAAAATCCGCACTATATTTTGGTTGAGGAGTCCAAGGATTTAACGGTGATCTAAATTCGAAGTTTTCATAATCGTATTCTGGATACAAATATCTAGTATTTTGGGGACACGTCAATTTAATTTGTGCGCTACCTTGCGTCAAAATGAAGAAATTACGATAATTAATTTCATACCTGAACGGTGTTGTACACTCGTTGCTCCCAAATAGTATGTCGTAGTTACTATTTGAGACCATATATGGTCTGATAAAATCGTCATTATAACGCATATTTTTAATAACTCCAGTTTCCTGTAAAAAATCATGATTATTTTCGGTAAAATAAGAGGACGATTTATCTTCATCAAATAGTTTTATAGCGGCGTGTAATGGTAAAGGCATATAAACTTCAGAATCGGGTTTATTATCTTTAACATTTCTTATTTTAACTTCAAAAGCGTGATAGTTATTTAAAACATAATCTTTATTAGTAGTTTCTATTATTTTATCATTATCAAAATCAAAAAGAACAGGTTGTCTAATATCTAAAATTTCTTCTAATTTTTCTTTGGATGCTTGGTCAACTTCATACATTTCAAGGTCATCACTTGTTTTCAAATGAAATTGAATATGTAAATATACAAATAGAACTAGGCAAAAAATAAAAAATCCAATTATTATTTTCATTACAATCTTAAATAAAAATAATAATAATTTTTGTAAAGTAGAACGAAGGCATATAATTATTTTAGCCACTATTCAATCTTTGGAGCAATATAAAAAATAACAGAACTATCATCTCCTAAATCATATTTGATTTTCATAGGACAATCAGCACTGATAAAAAATTGTATTTCATTTGACAATTTATTTGTTAAACACATTTTGTCTATGTATGACAGGCTATATTTTAGGTCGAATGTTTCATTTTCTACTATACTATATTCTGTTAAATCGTCAATAGGAACTTTAACAAGCATTTCCCCGTTCATTCCAGTTGTAATTAAATTGATTTCTTCTTCCGAACAAGTAAAATTAATATCGCTACCAAATAGTAACATCTGTGAAGTAATTTCACAAATTTTTTTTGCCGCTATGGAAAATTCAACATCATAATCGGCTTCTGGAATTTCCATAATTTCGCTATCAAAATCTACTAGTGGAATCTTAAAATATTTGTTGTATTCGCCTTTATTATTCGTGTTGGAACTGGATGTCAAAAAATCGATATTTAGAATATCAGATTTTCCTTCAAAATAGAGAATTATGCTCTGTGTTTCATGAACTTTACTAATAATAGTATGAAATGTATGTGAATCAACACAGATATTTTCGGGATCGCTCTCTTCAAATTCATATGTGCTGAACCAATTATCACGAATTTTTACGTCAAATAAGCAAACGTGTGATTTATCCATTCCTTGAATGTAAACGTGGTCATTTTTAAATATTATACTAATTATATTTGTACAATTTTTAAGCGTTTGAAACATCGCAATAAATAAATCTTTTTTAATTTTATCGTTTATGGAAAGTTTCATGGTTATATTAAATAATACATTTTATTATTTAATACATTTTTAAAGTAATGATAATTTTGTATTTTATATTTTATACATTTAAATTTATGCGTTAGCTAATTCTTGTTCAATGGATTGTTTCAAATCAATAGTAGCAACGGTGCTATTCAATTGATCAGTTTCCTCTAATACAAGGTCAGCGGCATTAAATTGAGATTGATTTAAATCTAAATCTTGGTTAATTTGCCCTACGTTGTTAAATAATTCAGAAACATCAGCAGTAATTGCTGCGAATTTTTCTTCATTTTCAGAAACAAAAGATTCATATTTTAGAGCGTGTTTTTCGAATTTCATCATATGAGTAAGTAACAAATCCTTAACTTCCTTCAATTCATTCTCTAATTTAGTAATCTGAGCGACATTAACACCATTCAACCCAACACCTGATTTAGCGGGTTCTCTCTTTTCTAAAGAATCAAGTCTATTAACTATGCTATTAATAACACTTTTATCGACTAATTGAGTATTTTCGGGGAGTTCAGTTTGTTGCCCATGGATTCCGCCTTCTGCTTGAACATCGAGCATAAATTGTTCGAGTCTACCTAAACGTAAAGTAACAAGACCAATTGCGTCAGATACGCTCAATTTAGTGATAGCGACAGGTGCTCCGTGTGTTTCAGGTTGATTTCTTGTTACTGGTCCTTGACCAGGCCCTTGTTGCATAATTCTTCCAGGTCCCTGTTGGGAAAAACTGGGGTTTCCATTAATAGATTTGTTTGGTCTAGAAGGTTGAGAACCACTTAGATCACCAGACCTTCTATTTCTAGCAGCAGCGATTGATTTAGAACTACTCATTTTATTAATAATATACAATTTGTTTTTTAAATACTTACGCGTTCCAAATATATTATCCTAAATTTATAAAACTATAAAAAATAAAATTAAAAATCTAAAACCCAAATATTATTTTTCGCTAATAAATTCAAAAATCATAGGAAATACCTTGCTTATAGCATTAGCACAGGCAATCGCTACATCTTTATGTTCCTTTTGAGTTCCGTTGCCGCTTCGCAACTGTATATAGTGTATCCATGACCGGAGTGTCCCATTCATATATAATCTTGATACAGTAGTTCCTTCTGGTAAAACAGACCTTGCTTGTTCTTTAGCGATGCCATTTTCTAAAGCCCATTTGTATGCTTCGCTAGCAGCCAAATTAATTTTATCTTGTTTTTCTAACCACTCAATCTGTAATTCTTCATTATCGGTTTCAATGCTATTCTGTCTATTTTTAAAGTCTTGTAATCTAGCATCTTTATTTTGAAATCCTAAATCAGCAACAGTATATCTTTGAGAAAACTCTTGAAATGAAAAAGACCGGTGTCTTAAAATTTGTCTAGCAATATCTCGAGTAGTTTCAATTTCAAGACAAATGTTAGCCATTTCAAAAGGAGACCAATGGTTATTTTTAATAAGATAGCGCACTAATTTTTCGTTTGATTCAATATTTTGCTGGTTACTAGGATTTGATACTTTTGCGCAATACGCAACAAGGTCTAAAATATTATCTTCTCCTATAAATTGTGTTTTTGAATAACTTATTAGTTGAACTTTCATTATAATTGAATTATACACGTGTTTCTTTAATAATTTTTTAATTATATTAATTTCTTTTTATACCCTATAAGAGAATATGGAAAGTTCAGATGATACAAAAAAAAATTTTTTTACGCACGTGTTTAGTATGGATGATGCTTCAAAATCTGATTTATTAAATGTCATTCAATATGCTTTACTTGCTATTATACCTGTTGTAGTTTTGAATAAATCCATGCAAAAGTTTGTCCCTGAAGTTGATGAACAAAAAGGAAGTTTAGAGATTTTAGCAGAAATAGTGATTCAAGTGATTACTATGTTTATTGGTTTAATAATAATACATCGAATGATTACATTTGTTCCTACTTATAGTAACGTAAAATATCCAGAATATAGTGTCTTATTTATTGTTTTAGCTGTTTTAATGATTACGATGAGTTTACAAACTAAATTAGGAGAGAAAGTAAGTGTTATTGTTGACAGAATTAGTGATTTATGGAACGGAACTTCTTCCAATACAAAGAATGCGAAAGGTAAAAATGGTAAAAACGCAAATGTGAAAGTATCACAACCTATTTCGGGAAATGGTCAAGTGTCAAATCAATCGGCTATGAATCAATCGATGTATTCAGATGGAACCTCTATTGGGAATCTCCCGATGAACACCGTTTCTAGTCAAAATGTTGGAACACAACAATTGCCTGATTACAACAACATGTATCGTCAAGATACGACCCCTTTAGTTGGAGCGGCTACACCGGGCGGAAGTGGACAAGAAGGATTTATGAATGAACCGATGGCAGCAAGTGAATTTGGATCATATGGCGGGTTCAGTTCATGGTAATAAGTAGTATTAAAATCATATATGACGTAATATAAAATTGAAAAGTATTTTATATCTTAATTATAAAGTAAATTAATATATAAATCAAAATGAAACAATCAAATTCAAGTCGTATCACTGGTGGTCCATTACTCGTAACAAGAAACGAGCGTGGAAATATTGTAACTGAACACGGATGGACTAGTATAGAACTAATAAAAAAAACAATTGTAAATGTGTGTTATGATAAGTTAATAACATATAACGGAATTGTTACAAATAAAAATTATGTTTCTATTTTTACATTTGATTTGGAAAATGAAATAACAGAAAGCGAACTACAATCATTAACTAATAATTTATACAGCGGGTTTAATTCAAAACATAAAGAAAATCTGTGTGATTATAATGCGTTTGACTTTTATGCTAGAGTGTATTTACAATTACTAAAATTACGATTAAAACCAAATAAAAAACAAGAACATGTAAAAAAAGAAACTAAAAAAGAGGATAAAACCAAACTACAATTTGGAAATTTTATAATTAGAAAATTCATCAAATGACTAATTAGACTATCTAATGAATGTTTGATTATGATATAAAAAAGTATATAATAATCTATATATTAGTTAAAAATGGATGTCAATAAATTATTAAAGGCGTTAGATGACGAAACAAATGAAACATTATTCAATTATACAACTCAAAAAATCCAAGAAATGAATTTAAAGGTCTTACAAGAAGTAGATTTGTCTAGAGAAGATACTCTAGATTTTTTATCCAAACTGCGCAATTATAGGTATGTAGATGAAATGGATGACTTAAAATACGGCACATATTTAAGATGGATACCTTTAAATAATCCGAAAGAGCTCCAATTGTCAAAAGGTGCTATATTTTGCGAGATGAAAATAACGGATGATGGGGTACAATTAGTATGTAAAAATTATGGGTATAACAATCGTTTTTTTCAGATAAAACTGGATGAGAATTTAGTGTTTCAAAGATTGACCGAACAAGAGCAAGTATTATTGTCCGCGCTGGATCATTTATCGAAATAAAAAAAATTGAAATAATAAAAATGTAATAAACATAAGTATATTAACTAAAGCAAAATGAGCGATTTCTCCGTAAAAGGTTTCATACAAAATTCTTTAACTAGTGGATTTTCCACTAGGGCAAGTATAGGTGAACTTATTGATAATTCGCACGGCGCAAATGCGTCGGAAGTAAATATACGTTTAATAGGTAATAATTTTACATATTGGGACAATGGAGAAGGAATGAATAAAAAACAGTTGAGGGAGGCTCATATTATTGCGAAGAGAAGTGAAACAGTAAGTACAACAAAACATGGAAGATTTGGAGTTGGACGTAAATACGCAATATTTGTTCTTACTCAACTCAAGTCCATAACATTAACAATTTCAAAAACTAAGCCGTGTCCTGAAGAAGGAGATAAAGGTTTTAACCAACTTATAATAGATTTGCCAACAGTTATTAGTGAGGATAAATATATAAATATGGCTAGTGGCGTTACATATGAAGATAAACCTCTATGGGATGAAGTTGCAGGGGATTTAACGACAGGAACATTAGATAAATTTGATTGTGACGGAAAAATAGCAAAGGAAATAAAAAATAGTATAGAAAGTAATGAAATAATTAGTAGTTATGTATATTGGATAGGTGTAGCATATAATGAAGCCTTGAAAAAAGATTTTAAAATATTTCTTGATAGTAATGGTCTAAAATATCAAGTAATTGCAATTGACCCCCTTGAATGGGATAAAATTCCAGAAATAAACAAAAAAGAAACAAAAATGGAGGTTTGGTCTTATGAAAATAATATTGCGTTGTTATTATCGCTAAATGGTGTTGAGGGGTTTTATGAATTATATACTTCAGGAAAGAATCGTTATCACAAATTTTACAGTTTAGATGACATAAATACTTTACAAAAGCAAACAGAGAAAGGAATAAATGAAAAAGACCAAAAAATAAAAGGAAAAAAATTATCCAGATATCCAGAAAAAAATAATTTTTCAAAAGAGATTTATACACATAAAGGGAATATAAGACATAGGTCAGTGCATCATAAGGATTGGACTTCATTACAATCTTATATTTATGAACATATAGGACAAGAAGTAACAAAAAAATATGAAGATTCAGATGAAGAACTAGAGTCTATTTGTGGAGACGATGAGTCAGTTGGAACACACATGAAAGGTGAAAATGAAAAAAAGAAAAGTCAAGATACTTTCAATTATATGGGAGGTGATTATTATTCAAGAAATGAAAAAACAATTACGCGATTTGATACAAAAAAACCGCAGAGTGGTGATAAAGCAAAATATCCTTTTAATACAAATTCAAAACATGAAACTAAGTTTACGGCAGAAATTGATAATGAAATGGGTGTGCTCATTAATAAGTCTGAACTGAAATTAGAATTAATACATCCAGATATATTGAAAATTTTAGAACTTCTAAAAAAGTTATTTATTGACGAACAATATAAATTATGTACTACAAACATTAAAAAGCAAAAAAAAGTAGAAAATAAAGTAATTTCTAAGAAGAAGCCTGTAGTGCAAGATGATGATGACGAAGATGATGGTTTAGAATCTGATAGCAGTAGTGAAAATGAAATAGTAGAAAAAAAACAAACGAATGTAAAGGCAACAACAACCACCACAAATGAAAAATCACAAGAAGAAAATATAAGAGTAAATATTAATGAAAAAGTTAATAATCAAGAGGATGATGAAGAAGATTGTGAAGATGATGGTGAAGAAGATGGTGAAGAAGATGGTGAAGAAGATGGTGAAGAAGCTGGTGAAGAAGCTGGTGAAGAAGATGGTGAAGAAGATGGTGAAGAAGATGGTGAAGAAGCTGGTGAAGAAGATGGTGAAGAAGATGGTGAAGAAGATGGTGTTGATGATGATGTTGATGATGATGATGATGATGATGATAATGATGATGTTGATGATGATGATGATGATGATGATGATGATGATGGTCATGGAGATGGTCATGGAGATGGTCACGGGGAAAAAATAGAGCCTAAAATTAAGGCGGTTGGACCAAAAAATGATACAACAATTACAATCAATAAAGGAAAACAAATAATAAAAAAATGGTTTGACAACGGGTCAAAAAATGTTGAACTTGAATATATTTTAAATGAAATGATAAAAAAATATCAAGATAGGTCAGCAGCGGACCAAATTGAATTGCTACTATCTGAGATGTATTTAAAACAAAAATACAACATTATAGTTAAAAGTATAAAAATTAGATATCCAAATGAATGTGACTATGATACAAAAGACATGCTTTTTGGTGCGGAGTTATGGAGAAGTTATATCGAGTCGTTTCCACAAACACTATAAAAATCTTATCCTCTTCTATGTTTCTTAGAACATGATTTACAATTACCAAATAATCCAGGAATAAATTTGCCTAGTTTAATCATTTGTACTTCAGCGGTTTTGAGTGTTTTTCGAACAGTCCCAACATGTTTTTTTTTGTGATATTTGCTAATGCTTTTGTATCCCTTGCCATTCTTAATAGAAACCTTACGCACTATTTTACCCCCTTTTTGAACATGTTTCACTTCAGTATTATTGTAATGAAAATCAGAATTACTCATTATATATTATTACTATAAAAAATAATATATAATTATTAATATGGAAGCAAGCACATTTGTTCATCTATTTCATATACTAATCGTTGGTAGTTTATTTTTGTATGTTGGAATTGCGAAAACAGACATACCTAAACCTATGTATACATTTTTGCTAGTATTAGGAATAATAATCATTTTTTATCACGGATACAAAGTGTATAAGAAATTAAAGGACGGTAAAAATCCGTGGGTAAATTACATACATATATTTATTGTTGGTCCGTTGTTAGTTTATATTGGAATAAATAGAGAGAAAACCCAACGACTCTACTTTGAACTATTGTTGATGTTAGGATTCGCCTCAATAGGTTATCATGGTTATTATCTATTTAATAATACATAATTTAAAAATAAGGTTATAAAATGTATTATTAAAACAAAATATGAAACCAATTCGGTTTTGTGAAAAAAGCATATATTGGATTTTAAGTTATAGAAACGCACCAAGAAAAAAATTACATAAATTATACCGATATGGTTTTATAGATGACCATACAGATAAGTCGTGGAAATGGACATTAAACGAATCGGACAAAATACAAAAAATTGGATTGGAAAATTGGTTCAAAACAGAAGGACCATATGGATTTCAATATTGGTTGAATAAAAAAGTAAAATAATAAAAATACAGTAAAAATAAAAAATGGTTAGCACTCTGTTTTAACCCACTTTTTATTTAGAACAGCCTTTACACTAGAAAGCGCACCATTCGTCCAACCTTGATTATCACTTACAACCTCGCCGACGACAAGAATGCCCTTTTCAGGATGCTGTGACTGATGAATAAAATCTTCTCTGTTCGCATATTTGCTCGATAAAGGAGTATAATAATGGGTGCCAATTGGCCAATAAAAATCTTTAATTGCCGCTAATTCTAAACTTCTTGCTGGTATTCCTAGCGCTTTTTCCAATAGATAGCAAAAAGCATATCTATTTTTTGGTATATCTTCCAGATACTTTTTAAGAAAAGTGGCATTTAAGTTATCGCTGTAAGCGATCATATATACACCTTTATTAGCATCTATAGGTATAATTTTTTGTAAAGGTCCAGGAACAATAGTATACCCTTTTACGTATTGCTTCATAATTTCAATTGATTTTTTGGAAAACTTACCATACATCCTAAGAAAATTTTGTCCTTGTATTTCATTATAAATACTATTTTTAACGGAAGCACCAGGTAATATATGTCTTATACTGTCAATAGTAGTAGCAATAATTACTTTATTTGATTCAAATGTTATACCTTCTTTCGTTTCGACTAAAAAACGACAAGGATTCTCTCTAATTTTATTTATACTAACTACATTCATCGAGGTTTTAATTTTACCAGCACCAAGTTCATTATAAAGAGTTGTGACTAATTGTTTCCAAGGAATATACAAGCCTTTCCAACAGCATGCGTTGTCATCCATACCATAGTTTTGAATAACGTCAAATGCGTCTTCGTTTTCATAATCGGTATAGCCTACCGACACCAAAAAATCATCGTATAGTTTAGCACCTAGTATGGGTTTTGCGAAATCCTTAAAAGTAACGTGTCTTTGATGTTTATTCTTATTGTATTCATTTTTAAGATATTTAATAATTTTTTTAATATCTACTATGTTATGAATTTGACTGGAATAATAAGGTTTAAAAGAAAATTCATCATATGGAACATCAAGTTCATTTAATAAATGAATAAGCAATTTATCTTTATTTTTTCTTCCTATACCTGCGCCAGTTACAACTTGTGTTCCATAAAACACATCATTACTAGTTCGCCCACCAATCCAATTTTTCTTATATTTTTCCAATATAATAAAAGAGGTAGTTGGTGACATTTTTTGTATATTATAGGCGGCATAAAGGCCAGCCATTCCACTTCCAATAATAACTATATCATAATACCTGTGCGACATATATTAGAATAATAAAATTATAATTAAATTACTTTATTATAATTTTAAATTATATTATAAAATTGGTATAATATAATTTGTATAAATGTATATAATAATTAATGACAACTTCATATGAAGAATTACCATATACCGCAATATCAATATCAATAATAGCACGCTTAATATTTATGTATTTGTTATACACAAAACGAAGCACAAATAACTTATCCTTATTATTTTGTATATTAAATATTTGTTCTTCTAGTATGTGGGTATATTATAGCACATTAGAGCATGATAAGCCTATGATATTCCGAAGTTCAACAGAAATTGTGCTTTTAACGTGCTCAGCGGTATATATAATACGTAATAAAATAAAACAACAACAAGAACATGTGTTACCGATTACGAATGGTGATAATATAATGGAATAGATATAATTATTTTTTAAGATTTTTTCGTGTTTTCTTGAATGTAGATGTTTTTCTAAATGTAACCATTTTATTTTTTTTACATTTGAATGTGCCTCTTGTAAGACCCTTTTTATTAAAAATATTTTTTGTACATATACCAATCGATTTTGCTTCATTACGGGAATCAACTTGCTTGATACACTTACACAATTTTTCAGCAAGTATTTTTTCAGCTATTTGTTTAAGTAAAATCTTAGATTTTGGTATGGGTATTTTGTAATAATCCAATATATTTTTATAATCGGAGTTATTCATTTTATTGGACATAGTTATTTTATATAGTTGTATAAAATAACTATGTCCAATAAAATAATAATAATTTTGTAGTATATTATAATCTAAAAAGTATATAAGACAATATGAAAATAGTAGTTTTCGATTTAGATGAAACGTTAGGATATTTTGTAGAATTCGGTATATTTTGGGATTCTTTAGATAAGTTTTTGAAAGAATATAAAAAACCGCACGAAGAATTGAGTCAAAATGATTTCAATAAAATATTAGATTTGTATCCTGAATTTTTAAGACCAAATATAATAAATATTTTAAATTATTTAAAAAATAAAAAGCACTCTAAATGTTGTCATGGTATGATGATATACACAAATAATCAAGGACCAAAAAAATGGGCACACCAAATTATTTCTTATTTTGAAAAAAAAATAAGTTTTAAAATTTTCGACCAAATAATAGCCGCATTTAAAGTAGATGGTAAAAGAATAGAAATATGTAGGTCGTCGCATGATAAATCGTATAATGACCTTATTAAATGTACAAAACTGCCAGCGCATTCAGAAATCTGTTTTTTAGATGATAGTTATTATCCAAACATGTCTAATAAAAACGTCTATTATATAAATGTCAAACCATATGTTCATGACATAAAATATGATATTATGATTGAAAGGTTTATGAATAGTAGTATTGGAAGTAAAATAGTAAAAAATGAAGAGAGAGAGATATTTAAGACATATATGCTGAAATTTTTTGAAGTATATAATTATACTTTACAAGAAAAGTCAGAACAAGAAAATAATATTGACAAAATTTTAAGTAAACAAATAATGATACATTTACAAGAATTTTTTAATAAAACAACAAAAAATAAACCCAAAATAAGTATTAATAAAACACGCAAAAATGTTATTTATAAAAAAAATAAAACTTCTAGGGTATATTAAATATCTAAGTCTTGGTCAATTTTATTCATTATAAATGTTTTTGTATTATCAGATATTTTAGTTAGTTTTTTAGTTAAATGTTGAGAAATTGCGGTTGTTGTAATAAGAAACAGTCCTGAAGTAAATGTTATTTTTCTGTCTAACTCTGTAAATTTTAAACGTATAAAAGGATTAAAACGTATTATTAAAAATAAAGAAACATATATTTTAACATAGTAATCTAGGTCATTTAAATATGTTGGTGCGTATTGTGAAATCCCTAAAGTCGCTAATATTATTAAAAAATAAGTAATATAAACAATTATATCAAATAGTCCTTCTTGAAAATTATGTAATGTATCACTTATACTCATATAAAAAGCAAATAATTTTATTTTATAAAATTATTTATGTATTATATTTCGTTCAATTATTTCAAACAGTATTATTAATTTGTCTATTAGTTAGTCTATTAATTTGTATAATTATAAATATCAAGAGTTCTAGCACTAGGGTCAGTAGCATTAGTATATTTTGGCATCCAAAAATAAGGTAAAATATCAGTATGATTTTTGTAAACTCCTTCAAAAATACTTCTATAATACATTTTTTCTGTTTCAATATGTACAGCAAACTGTTTAATAAACATCTTCTCCCAATATTTAACAATATGTTCTTGTAAAATTTGATACAAAGAACGACCATGATTGCTTACACCATCACTAAATGCTTCCTTTCTTCTCCACAAAATTTCATCTGGAAGCAATTGTTTCCCTTCAAAGTCCTTATAATTCTCAATACTGAAACTGTTGCGTAGCAAGTATTTTTCACATTTGCCACTATTTTTGTGAAATCTTTCTTCACACGGAATAGAAAGATAAAAATTAACAAAATTTTTATCGAGAAAAGGAGTTCGTGGTTCTAATCCGTGTGACGAAATACACTTATCCGAACGCAAAACGTCAAACAAATGAATATCCTTTAATAATCTACGAGTTTCTCTATCAAATTCAATTGAATCTGGACAATTATTCATATAAAGATAACCACCACATAGTTCGTCTGCCCCATCTCCATTAAATATGACTTTTGCGTCACTATGAGAAGAAATATATTTACCCAATAAATAATTCCCAATACTTGCTCTTACAGTAGTTGTATCGTAACTTTCAATAGCATAAATTACTTCAGGTATTGCCTGAAACATTTGTTCCTCTGTGACAATAATTTCGGTATGATTTGTTCCCAAATAATCCGCAACAACGCGAGCATTTTTAAGATCTTCAGAACCTTCTAGACCAATGCTATATGTTTCCAATTTTTGTTGAATATTGTTATTTTTATAAAAATTATTAACTAAAGCAGTTATTAGGCTACTATCTAATCCACCTGAAAGCAAACACGCTATAGGTCTTTCGGTTGTAAGGCATCGTTTTTGGACAGCATTATCTAAATATGTAGAAATATGATTCATATTTGCGACAAATTGATGAGAAAAACTAGGAACAAAATAAGGAACAAATTCCTTAACAGGTGTCCAAATGGATTTTACTTTGCTGCTCAAATTAAAGACCGAATATGTTCCAGGAACAAATTGTGTTATACTACCAGTATTTGGCAAATCTGTATCAAGTAATTTATGTAAACATTTTAGTTCAGAAGCAAACCCGTAAATGGAACATTCAATTGATATCATATTTTTTAAATAATATAATGGTCTAACACCTAAAGGGTCTCTTGCTATATAAACGTTGTTACAAATTGTATCGTTAATTCGGTTATCTAATAAAATAAATGAAAATACACCGTCAAGCATAGTGAGTGTTTGTTCTATGCCATACTTTTTATAAAGATGAATAATAACTTCACAATCTGATTGAGTAACAGGTGTAACATTCATTAATTGATATAATTTTTTATAATTGTATATTTCACCATTACAAATCAAAACTATATTATCTACTACTAGTGGTTGATTTGATTGATCATTTAATCCATTAATTGCTAGACGATGAAATCCTAATGTCATTTTAAGGTAACTTTCATCTAATTTAGAAAATTCTGGTCCTCGATTTTTACCCTTTTCGAATTCTTTTTGTATTCTATCTCTAGATATAGAATACATAGAATTATTACTATAAATATTAAGGAGAGCAAATATACCGCACATTATCTTATGATTAATTATATATAATTCTTTATATACATTTAATATTATTTATAAAAATTGTGTATAATAAAATTGTATATAATAAAATTGTATATAATAAAATTGTATATAATAAAATTGTATATAATAAAATTGTATATAATAAAATGTATATAATTATTTTACAATATAAATAAAATAATATGTATTTATATTAATGACATCCTGTGATAAAAATAAAAATACCGCATCAAGCATAACAAATGAAATAAATACACGCATATATGATAGAAATATCCCTTCTCAGCCGCTTCAACAATATTTAGATGTTAGACCAGTAATGACAAAATACTCTTATTTTCCAATAGTAGATCCAAGAAAAGAAGTAAGCACTCCTTTTACGCAATACCCAACTTATAATGTACATAAAACTTTTAATCCAGGTAATACACAATCACCGTGGTCTGGTTTTGCTTCAAATGTAAATGTAGAATCCGAATTGAAAAACCAAATTTTTGCTTTACAAAAGTGTAATCAAGCCGTATATGTTCCAAATACTAAGAGCGATTTGTATCAATTTACATTTCAAACAAATAATCTTGTTCAACAACCTCACGATTTATTATTTCAAGAGCAAGAATTTAAAGAGTTTAATCCAAATTGTCATTCAGAAGATGTAGGTTATAGTATGTTTAACAATTCCACAAGAACACAAATAAAAGATTTAACTCCTCAGCATGATAAAATTGCTACAGCATCAAAATCTTCTTCTGGTATGCCTCTTATGAATAATGGAAAAAATAATAGACAAATAAATAATGGTTTGAATCATATTCAAAAACAAATTCAAAATCCGAATCAAAGATAAATACAAGATTATATTAACTAAATAACAATACAAAATAAAGAGTAAAAATATATTATTTTTAATAGTTTTAAATAATATATGTCGGATGCTTTTGTAAATCAAGTTACGCTGGATTGTTTATTAAACAAACACCAATATGAAAAATATGTATCCAATAAAATATCGAAAGATGTAGATAAAAAAGAGAAAAAGTTTTACAGAAAACGTATTTTGAATTTAACGAAAGATTTATTGGCAAGTGAACCAGAAGTTACTAATTTATTACCTGACGTGAATTATGCTTTTGATAATTATGTAAGAGCGTGTATTCATTCTTTTAAGGTTTTAGATAGCAATGATATTATTCAGTCTGAGTATGAAAACATAAAAAAAATAGAACAATCTAGAGAAGAAAAATTAAATAAAGAATATGAAAATCAAGTAAATAAACCAACGAAAAATGAAAATGATAATGATAATGAATATGAAACTGGCGAGGAAGAAGATGAAGTTAAAGAATCTGAAATCGCAAAAAATAAACAATCCGCCGATAACATTCTAGCTCGTTCAAATATTAGAATAATAAATCCATCTTTAGATAGTTTTATAAAAGTTAAATTACCTCAGATGAGAGACGAAATGATTTTACCAAAACAAAAAGAAATAAACCTAAACGAAGTAAGTTTAAAAACAAAGGGTATTAAATAAATATATTGATAAAAAGAAAAATATATCTAATATTTATGAAGACGACACAAAAAAATAAAAATTATAAACAAAATAAGACTTTAAAAAATAATTTTATTAAGCATAGCGTAAAAAACTTAAAACCTACGAAATACAGTAAAAGTAAAAAAAGAGGGGGTCAATTGCAAAAGTTAAGGTGTAGTCCAAAAGAAAAGGGTAAAATAAATAGCTTTAGTTGTTACACAGACGAATCCATATATAAATTAAGAGATATTTGGAATGCTCGTCATCCAGATGCGTTAATTAACTCAAATGATCCACGAGAAATACACAAAACACTAACAAAATATTTAAGTTCTGTTTGTAATAAAGAATCGTGTTGGTTAAATCAAGGTTTTGTAAAAGGCAAAGTAAGTAGCGAGATGGCTGATTCATTTGCTCCAGAATCTCCCAAAGAATGGAAAAATAATCCAAATGACTGGTTATCTAGTCTAGAAATAGTAAAAGTAATGAAACAATATGAAAAAGCATATAAATGTTTTGATTTTATAGGACCATCTCCGATTGATTTTGATACAAAAAAATTATATGGGGAATGCGTTTGGGAAGAACTTTGTCACTTTAATTTAAAACAACAAATAGATAAAGGTAAAACAAAAATAGGTGTTATATTTAATACGGATCCGCACAACAAACCCGGACAGCACTGGATGAGTTTGTTTATAAATATTAAAAAGAAACAAATATTCTTTTTTGATAGTGTAGGTGACAAAGCACCCCGTCAAGTAATGAAATTAGTAAATAGAATAAAAAAACAAGGTAATGCTATTGGCATAAAATTCGATTTTGACCAAAATCATCCTGTAGAACATCAATATGGCAATACTGAGTGCGGTGTATATAGTATATTTTTTATAGTTCATATGTTAGAGGATAAATTAACAGAACATTATTTTAAAACTCATATATTAAAAGACGAGTATATGGAAAAATTCAGAAAAATATACTTTAATGATTCACTTTAAAATAATATATAGATAACCTTATTCTAGATATTATTTATTCTATAAATTAATTAATATAGTGATAATATATTATGATACCAAAAATAATACATCAAACATGGAAAACAATTGTTGTTCCAGAGGAATGGAAAGATGCGGTAGAATCGTGTAAAACTATGAATAATGATTATAAATACATACTTTGGACAGATGAAACGATGGAACAATTTGTTCAAAAAGAATACCCTGATTTTTTAAATGTATATAAATCATATAAACATAATATTCAAAGGTGTGATGCGTTTCGTTATCTAGTTTTGTATAAATATGGAGGTATTTATTTAGATATGGATATAGTTTGTAAAAAAAAATTAAATTCGTTGTTAAAATATGATTTTGTTTTATCAAAATCGTCAAATATAAATAGTTTTACCAATTCATTTTTTATGATTGTGCCAAAACATCCATTCCTGAAATTTTGTATTGATAATTTACCTAATTATATAGATTCATATTCGTATTTTGGTAACCATTTACATATAATGAACAGCACCGGGCCACTTTATTTAACAAATATGTTAAATAAATATGGGATACAAAATATAAATAATATGTATATTTTAACAAATGATGAATTCGCAGGTGATTGTACTGTTTGTACTGAAAACTCGTGCCGCGGTGGTGTGTATTTTAAACATATAACAGGAAACTCTTGGCATTCGTTTGATTCAACATTTTATAATTTTAGTTTTTGTAATTACAAAGCAATAATAAGTGTAATACTAATATTAATCGCATTATTCCTTTTGTTACTTCATAATAAAGTAATACAAATACAAAATTTATTGTGGTTTAAAGTAAAAAATATGAAAATAAATAAAACAATTATGTGTGTTTATTTTATTATCGTATTAACATTATTAATATATTTTTGGTTGAAATAATGAAAACATTACGAAAATAAGTATATAAAAAATAATTAATATAATTATATAAATAATGTCAGCGGAAGATTTTTTATCAAGCCAAAACGTAAAATTAATTTGGGATGTTTTAATAGATGAAGATATATTAAATAATAAATCAAAAGATGTAGATGTTGTTGCTCAAATAAACGTAGTTTTTAATAAAAATATAGTTCCTTTTTATGAAATCGAAAAAAAAAATACAAATAATCTTATAGAACTAAACAAAAAATTTATAACACTAATTATAAATTTTGTTAATAAAACTTTTCCAAATTTTCCACAGCAACAGCCACAACAAACTAGCCAACAACCCGATAAAAAAGAGTTAATCACATATGAAGATTTACAAGCAAATAGACAAACTGAATTTGAAAAAGAGTTTTCAAGAAAACAAAAGGAATTTTCAAATATGATGACATTACAAGTGCCCGAAAAGCCGAATTTTAGTGATAATATGGATAAACCAATTGGTGAAATAGAAGTAGAAATTAAAAAAATGATGGCGCAACGAAACTATGATTTAGAATCAATAAATAAATCTGTAAATGCTGAACAAGTTGAAAATTGGTTGAAACCGAAAGAAACATCTGTTAAACTAGAAAAGGGAAAAGGCGTTCCACCAACATTCAATAATGCTCCTTTAAAATATATCAAAATTGACAATACTGATATAAATGAAAGTATTTATAAAAGTGAAATAATAGATTTAGGTAGTCCTCAAAAAAAACAAATAAGTTGGGCAGATGAAAATATAAAGATGAACATACATGAATCACAACTTGAAAATAATAGAAGCATGAACGGTTCTTTATTTTCAAAACTAAAACTATTGCCACACATGTTAGAAGAACAAAATATCCAAACAAATAAAATAGAAACAATCGAGAAAACGAAAATAGAACATATAGAAGAAGATATAAAAGTAATGAATAGTAAAATTGAAGATATTAGTAACAAATTATTATCTATTTTGGAAATTTTACAAAAAAAATAAAAATGATTTAAATATTATCAAATACTAATATTTAAATCAATCAACAATGGAAATAATTTTAATTATATTGTCTATTTTGTTTATTTCATGTAATGCCGAAATAAAAGGTAGTTATCCGGAGTACATGAAATTCAGAAACCACGCTTTAAGAATATTAATATCAGAAGATTATTACAAAATTAAAAAGATGATGATGGCCCAAAATACTAAAATAAGATATTTAAAAAATATTACAAGTAAAAAAATACTAAAAATATATTGATAAGCGTTGTCCAAATATTACGATTCTGTTATAAATTATTCTTCTTTATCAGAAGACGATAAAACCATTATAGAAACTATTTTATCGATGTCTTACTAATTCACTAATGGTCTAAATACGTCTTCTCCATTTGGTTTGATTTCATAAGTTCCAACTTGAACAACAGGTATCGCAGGATTTTCTCTAGCAGCCATATAACTTTTTTCGTCATATATTTTTAACAAAGTTGGTGTTATTTCTCTATAAACATATCTTTTTTGTCGAATCATTATAACTTTTCCGACCCAACTTTCTAATTCTTTATTTTGTATAAGAGTTGAATCACTTTGTTGACTTGTATAATCAGGAACATATGAATAATCATTTTTACCAGGTTCTCCAAAACTAATACATTTATCACCATTATAAATATAGCAATCAAATGAAGATTCTTTTATTGCTTGTGTTAATTGTGATGTTAGTTTTCCTTTAATCTCTGAAATCTCATATAAATATTGGTCGCTAGTAAAATAAAATTCACCAATTTTACTCTTATCATGTCTTTTTAGTTCTTTCGCAGCATCAGACTTTAATTGTTCAGGAGTTAAAACCATCAAATAGACAAATACTTCAACCGTTTGTAAAGCTTGTGGTAAGTTTTTATGACTACAAATACGTCTAGCACGACCAATAACTTGTTCTAGACGAACAGGATGCCAATAAGGCTCCATAATATGAACATATCTTGTATTTCGCAAATTAATACCTTCAGAACCGGATGACGTAATCATTAAAATTTTGATTATTTCACCCATATTGTTATTGTGTGATATTTTTTTTAGTTCGGATGAAATTCCGGAATCAACATAGTCCCAATCACCGTTATAAATATTTCTAATAATTTCTTTTTCTTCTGAAGTTTCAGTTCCTGTATATAAAGCAAATAATGGTTTGCCTTCATCTTCTTCTTTCATATCTAATAGCCAACCTGAAGGTCCTTTTTTAATTCTAAATCTTGCGAAACCATTTTTTTCCAAAACTAAACTAAAAATACCAATACCTTCTATGGTTCTAAATTGACTATAAATTAAATGTAATCCAATATGACGAGGGTCTTGAATATTATCAAGGATGCTTAAAAACTTAGGGCTATATGTTTCTAATGCTTCAGGTGTTAAAAATTCTGTAGAATGGTCAGATATATATTTAATAACCCTTTCAATACTTTCTTTATAACTTACACCTCCAAGTTCCTCAAGAATTTCTTCACCTTCAAGTTCGCCTTCACGATTATCATTAACATCATGATTCATTTCAATTCTTCTGGCTTCTCTAAGTAAATTAGAGATACTACTTTCGCCTTTTTTTCCTTTTTGAGCATTTTCTTGTCCTACAACTTCTTCAATATCTTCTTCTGCTATCTTTGCCTCTTCTATCTTTTTTGATTTCCCTTTTTTAGTTTTTTTTGCTTCTCCTTCTTTCGCTTCTCCTTCTTTCGCTTCTCCTTCTTTTGCTTCTCCTTCTTTCGCTTCTCCTTCTTTCGCTTCTCCTTCTTTTGCTTTACCCAAAAAAAAATCACGTGGCATCGGTCTATTTGGCATAACATAATTACAAAATAAACGTGAAAAAATTCTGTATGTAGATGATTGCTCTTTATCGTCGAATAAACCTGCTGTAAAAGATTGTTCTCGTTTCCTTTTTTCAGATTGTCTCTCTTCAATTCTAGCCATTTCATATTTTTGAAACTGAAAGTTGCTCATCGGTATTCTAATTACATGATAATCAAGCCCTAATGTATTTGAATATTTTGGTAGCAAACTTTCTTGAGCGCTTCTAAAGTAAGATGATAGTCCAATTATACGTCTTTTTAATGCATCTGTATTTTTTAAATCAGCAGTAATAGAATCCACATAATTATTATTAAAAAGTTCTAGAGAATCGGGTAATGCTTTTTTATTACGAATTTTAACCCCTGTAGGTAAGATATCGATGTTATTATCAGATAACAATTTTATTATTTTTTTTAAAAAATTATCATCAGACCTATATTCTGTATCTATAACTGTATTGCCTGTAGTTTCATCTTTTTTAGTGTTTGAAACGCCTTGATACCCAGCATCTGCTTTAATTTTATTTTTAAATCCAAAAGGGTTTCGTGTAATAGTTAAAATTTTCAAAGAGGATGAATAATCTAAATAATCGAGAGATTTCTCTCCAAGCAACATTTGTTGAAGAGTATTTTTGTCGATTTTACTACTAGTTTTAACGTCCAACGGAATTTCCCATGTTTTAATATATCCTCTCAAAATGTTAAAAAGTATTCCGAATTCATTTGTATAATTGATAACTGGTGTTCCTGTTAATAATATAATACGAGCATTTTTGGCACTTAATAAGTATTCGTATAATTTTGTTGATAAATATTTTGGCGGCACTTTTCTCTCGCCTGTTTTGTCATCCTCTTCAACTTCCGGTTCTTTTTTTAGTTTATTTACAATTCTACTTATTAAATTGTGTGCTTCGTCTATAACAACAACACAATCATCGAATAAATTTCTTGTAAAACCGTTCGTAAGTTCCTCCAGTCTTTTAGTGCGCAAACCATTATAATTTATAAATGAGTATTTATTATTTATCATTTCTTCCAATTGGTCATCTAATGATTTTTGGTCAACAGGTGCCAATTCAGCAAAGTTGGCAGGTTTTTTAACATTTATAAACCATGCGCCTTTTTTTCTTCTAATATATTCTTGTGGTAATCCTAATACATTTGATAAAACGGGTACCGCATCTGGATTTTCAGTAATTGATATCCATTCCCAATATTGGTTTTTTTTAAACATAAGGTCTCCGCATTTTTTTAATTCTTCTCGGTAATTTCTTTGTAAAGATGCTGGCAACATAATGATAACTTTTTTTGACCCTTTCATCCCCTCTGCTATAGCAATAGATGTGCAACTTTTTCCTGATCCTAATCCGTGATACAATAATAACCCACGATAAGGTGTATATAGATTCATGTAATCTCTGACAATTTTTTGATGAGTTAATAGAGAGAAATCCCCAGATTTGTTACCTATAGTGTCACAAGATATACTTTCACTATTTGCCTCTAACTCTTCACGATATTTATAAAATAATGAATTTATAAAATTAATAAACATCTCTCTATTGTTCATGTAATAACTTGATACTTTGATATTAACAAGCGGTTCTTTCTTTGGTAGGCGCTGAACAATAGGCGTATCTCCAATTATAACGCTAGTTTCTTTGCCAATAACAGCAACACCCTTTTCAATTTGTTTTGGTTTTCTAGGCGCCCTAGGCTTTTTCACTTTTACAACATCGGGCGATTCAGCAAGTTCTTCAGCCTCTATAATAGGTTCATCTACATTTACACCTAGTTGTAAAGGAGGCTCTCCTACAATTTCTTCAATACCAGGTAATTCAACGTTATCATCATCATCATCTTCTATAACAATTTTTTTGGTTGTTCCTACCTTTTTTGCTTTTTTTTGTTCAGGAATTGCTTCAGTAATAGGTACAATAGCGTTTTCTACATCTTTCGCAGCAGCAACAATAGGTTTAATACTAGTTTTCGTTAATTTGTTGTCAGCTAATTTTTTTAATAAAGTTTTACGATCAAATGTTTTATCTTCTTTAAAATCAATTGTTAATGATGGAACAGGTTTGTTGATAGCAATTGTTCCCAGTGGTAATTCTTCAATTCCTCCCTCTTCTCCCTCTTCTATATTCTCGTTTTCAGGTTTTTCACCTACGCTTTGAAATTTTACAGCCTTTGGTTTAGGTTTTTGTGTGATTTCTTTACCTTTAACAAGAACCGCAACAGGTTGACGTTTATCATTTTTTGGTTTAACCTGTAATTCTTTTAATGCTTCTAAAGGATTCATTTGCTTATATAATTTGAATATATAAATTTTTATATTTTTACAAATACTTATAAATATGAAGTTATAAGTTTATATAATATTATGAGTGAATATTCAACATTGTTTAATTTGATTGTGTGTTCAATTGTTTTATATTTTTACTTACACATTTATCATATAAAACGCCCGTTTTAAATGATAACTTCACAATTTGTAAAAATTACTACAAATAATATAAAATAATAAAATACCAATTATTTCAATAAAAATATGATAAGGAAAGTTTGGATAAATATCTAGCATTTTTTTACAATTGTATTTTTCATTCAAAAATAAAAGTATAATGACAACCACACAACATATTATTTGATATACACTATTTTGAATAAATTCAGGTAATAATGCAATGTAATATAATAATAATGAAATCATAATTATAGCTTGACTCGCAATATAAAAGACAATTGGTAAATAAAATAAAGAATATATATCAAAACAAATTAATGATGCTAAATAAAAAATAAACTCATAACTGGGTAGTTTTTTCGTATAAACATAGAATGTATAAAAAAATGAAAAGTTTATTATATATGTAAGAATATGTGTTATATTTGTTTGTATATTTCCTTTAATATGAATGATATGAGAAAATAAATGAAAACATTCAAAACATAGTATAGAAAGTAATAAAATAAAAGTATGCCATTTTTTAGTTTTTAACAAAAAATATGATATTATAACACAGTTAATAAAATTAAACAGCGCTGAATATGGTTGTGATACTCCAGTTTTATTTGGTTTTTCGCATGTATTAAATGGGAATGTATATTCACTCATATAATATAAATATATTTGCTTTCATCTACATTTTATAATTTATAATTTATAATTTATCCTTCATAAAATCTTTATTATTCTAAAAAATAGGTTGGTTTGAAACTAATTCTTGAACAATCATTCCTAATGAGCCAATCATAGCAAGTCTGCCGTTATTTAGTTCTGCGTTTGACATAAATGATTCATCATTTCCTAAAAATGATTTTTTCAAATTAAAACCTAGGTCTCCTGGTTTATAATCACTTTTCATTACAAAATAATTTGATGAGTTTGTGTATGGATTTTCCCATCCCAACAAAATAGATTGTAATTCTGCTGCTCCAACCAAACCAGTAAATGCTGCTATAGTAATCATATTTGCGTTGTCTAAAACGTGAATTGCCTGTTCATGAGTAACTGCTTCAGTTATAGGAATCGCAACCGCAGAAATCATTCCCCATCTACTGTGCTTTAGTTCTGCTTCACGAAGTTTAACTAACTCGTGTTGCGGTTTATTATTTGCGAATCCAAGAGGGTCGAAATAGCCGAGTGGCTTAGTAATACCATTAAAAAACCCAAAACTATTCACACCATAACTAAGTAGAAGAAATAATCCAAAACAACTGTACATTATATATAATAATCGTATTTTTTGTTTAAGTAGTTTCTACAAAATATTATAAAATACAAAATAAAAATTATTATATTTTGTTTTTGTATCAATATTATTTTGGTCTGTCTAATTATTAGAATTAATAATTGAAATTGCTTCAAAACAGGCAACTTGTTCTGCCTTTCTTTTTATTTTATGTTGTCCTTCACCCATGAATAAAAATATTTTACCGTGTTCCTCTAGATAAGTTTGAATCGATTTAAATGTTTTAAATTTAGAAAAATGTGTTGATTGAGAAGGTGATAAATTGTAAATGTGCTGACCTAAACACAAATAAACACCCATTTTGTATCCTAATTCTGGATCGTGTTCAATTTCTAAGTATTGAGGTGTTACCTTGAACTCTTTTTGTATTTTTACTTGAAGTATATTTTTATAATTATCGTCATTTGTAATAAGTTCAATCCAATTGATATGTTTTTCAAATATACTTTCCACAAATTTTTGGACCATTTGAAATCCCGGACCCGTAGCAAACATATTTTCAAACCAGCCTTCTTCATCCTTGACATTAATTTTATTAAAATCTAAAAATAATGCTCCTATAAACGACTCGAAAAGACAGCCTAACTTTTTAAGATTTGTTCTTATTTTTTTCTCTTCAGCGTGTTTAGACAAAATAAGCCACTTATGTAATCCCATTTCTAAAGCAATTTTACCTATTGCTTCGTTTTTAACAATAGCGATTTTTTTCTCTGTCATAAACCCTTCGTTTTCTTTAGGAAACCTTCTATAAAGATAGTATTTTGTGACTAGTTCTAGCGCTCCATCACCAAGAAACTCAAGACGTTCATTTGATTTGCTTTTGAGTTGCATACAATCAGACGGTCTCTCTACAATTGTGATATTTTGTAAAATATTTTCAAAATGAGGTCGCTTAGTATAAGATTTATGAACAAAAGCTCTTTTATAAAGTTCAATATTATGAACAATTGGAGGCAGTCCGTATTTAATGAGAATAGATTGAACTTCGCTCAATGTAATCTCTACATTTAGAGGATTATACGGATTAAAAATTAATCCATCTTCTGATTTAATAATATCATCGTCGTGTGTAATTTTAGAGTCTTCCATGCTATTATATATTATATTATTTAGGTGACTTTATACCTTTTACACTAATTTATTATATTTTTAGCAAATAAAAAATAATATTTTTGTAGTATATAAACATGGTGTTAATGTCTGCTGGAAAAAACGCTCGTCATCAAGCATCTATCATTACTAGAACAAATGTTTGTGGTGGTCCTAAAAAGGCTGGAACTGCCCCCCGTATGGGTTTTTATTTGTCTAGTATGAAAGGACAATTAATTGGTGCTCCTCAATCCGTTCCTAAATTCTGTATGGTTAGTAAAACAGTTCAAACACAAAAATACGGCTACCACGCTGTCCACGGTGGTAACATGGGTTAAACAAAAAGTTGAATTTACAAAATTAAATATTATAACATTAAAAATATTATTAATATTTAATAAAAAATACTTATTACAAAAATAATTTAATAACAAGGCATTAAATTATTATACTATGATTATTAAAATCGATGTGCGTGAATCAGAATTAATTCAAGTAGTTACAAATTTAATTAATACTATTCCAAGTTTTAAAGAATTACAAATTGTAACAGAAAATTTGCCTTTAGGAGATATTATTATTTCAAATAATAACAATGACAAAATAATAATAGAGAGAAAGTCAGTAAATGATTTGCTTTCAAGTATTAAAGATGGTAGATATGAGGAGCAATCATACAGATTGAATGGATTAAATCATCATAATCACAATATAATTTATTTGATTGAAGGAGATATCAACAGATTAAATCGTTTTAAAGACAATAAATTTGAAAAATTAACCCTTTATTCTGCTATTTTCTCTCTAAATTATTATAAGGGTTTTTCAGTGTTAAGAACATTTAACATTGAAGAAACAGGTATTTACGTTTGTAACTCTGCGAATAAATTAAGAAAATCAGAAGCAGAAAATAGACAACCGTATTATAATAATTTGAAACAAATCGTAACTAATGTAAAAGAGCAAAGCGAAAATCAAGAAGTTACAGAAAATAATTTACAAGAGGGATCAAATGAAACCAAACCAGAAGTAGAAGAACCTACGGAACAAAACGAAAAGGATTATGTAGGTGTTGTTAAAAAAGTGAAGAAGGACAATATTACACCTGATAATATCGGAGAAATAATGCTTTGTCAAATTCCAGGTGTAAGTGTAGTAACCGCTTTAGCAGTTATGAATAAATTTAAAACTATTACAAATTTAATTACTTGTATTCAATCAGATGAAATATGTTTAAATGATATTACTTATACAAATGCTAAAAACCAACAAAGAAAAATAAATAAAACAAGTATAATGAATATACGTAAATTTTTATTAAAAAAATGAGGATATAATATATAATGAGTCAAGTTATTCAAAATATATTTCTTTTTATTAGTATTTGTTTAGTATTTTATATAGTATTTAGAATTATGGATTATTATAAAGGCAGTAAAAGAGAGGGAATGACTGGTCAAACTTCTACTGGAGGTGTAGCAGGTAATGCTGCGAATTATGCCGCAAACATAAAGGCGCAAATTGTTCAAATGCAGGACGCATTTTTAATATCAAAATATACTTCGGATTATGAAAATGTAGTTATAAATATGTCTGATTTTGTTAATAATCAAATGTTACAAACACTTTTAAGCGCGGACTTAACAAATCAACAAAGTATGGTTGATGCCTTAAATGGAATAACTAGTTTATATAATTCACAGGCTGCTTTAAATAGTATTATGAAATTTTTAGATACTAATTAAAAACAAATTTACTTATAAATAAGGTGCTGGTATTGGTATGGGTTTTGACACATTATAATTTTTTGAATTAAACTCATTCGTAACGTTGTTGTTAAAGTAAAATTTATCGTTATTTTTGTCGTTTCTATTTTTTATAATTTGAATTTGTTCATATATATTAATGAAACTGTTGTCTAAGTCTTCAACATTTTTATTATTTTTTTCATATTCGGTTTCATCTTCTTTAGTCTCAACACCCACTATACCCATAATACCCAGTATAAGATGAATGGCATAAGTCAAATTCAAATTCAAATTCATCTTTATTTTGATTTTTGACAAAATTATTTTGTTTGGGTAAATTAGTAGATTTTAAAAGGCAAGAACTTTCAGAAGAACCAGTCATGATTATATATTATAGTAAGATTTTAACTTAATCCCCATTTACATAAATAGCAACATTACTGCCGCTATAATAGCCTTTATCAATTAAAGATTGTGTATATTGTGCGCCTCCCCAGTTTGCGTCCATAGCATCAGGACTAACCGGTTGTTTATTTTGTATTATGTTCATTCCATCTAAGGGTGTCGTGCTTCCAATATCTTGATTTGTTTCATCGTATGATGGAAATGAATTCGTATTATATGGTGGGTCGTTTCTAGTTGCGTCAACTAGTAAAGTAGGATTAGGATAATTAGGTCCTGAAGGAGGTAACCCACCTTGTTGGTCTAAAACACTAGGTCTATTTTTATATACTTCATTACCTTGTGCGTCATAAGTTTGCTGTAAAAACAAAACAGGACAAATTATTCCTTGACTTTTTTGCCAATCCAAAAACTCAACATAATCTTCTAAATTATTAAATTCAATAGGGTTTACACCAGGAACTTGTGCTAATTTTGAATTATATAAATAAAACGATGAGCCTTTTTGTATTAACATATTAGGACATCTTACTTGATTTGTGTTACCGTTTGTTAATGCCTCAAAGTATTTAGGATTTGCTGTCTTTGCGTAAAAATACAAACCTACTAAAAATAATACAATTAATAAATATATTAACAAAGTCATCTATATATTTAACAGGGATAAAAATGTTAAAAAAGGTTGCGATTTTTATTTTCTAGTATTATTTATATATGTTATTTTTAAATATTGACCCTAAAAATTATAATGTTTCTAGTGAAAAGTTACACGATAAATCTCCTATAGAAGTCTTGAATGATTCTATAAAAAACGGAAAAGACGTTTTTATTTTAATATTTATGGTAGGTTGTGGTCCTTGTGAAGCCACCATTCCAGAATGGAAAAAAATACAAAATGTATTAGAAAATCGAAAATCAAAAAAACATAATCTTTCAAATGTTGTAATTGTTGATATGGATAAAGATGTATTTGAAAAATTGAAAAATAATGATAAAGAACAGAGGCTATTTAAAAGTGTATATGTATTAAATTCATTAATTTCTGGATTTCCTACAATAAAATATATTACAAAAAATGGAAAAATCACAGATGATTATGAAGAATCTCATATTAAAGTAAAAGACCGAACTATTGATTCATTTATTGAATGGATTAATACTACTATGAATTCTTCTAGTAAATCTAAAGCATTAACATATAAACAACGTGGTGGATTTATATATTCTAAAAATAAAAAAAATAATCTTACAACCCGAAGTAAATCAAGTAAATCTTTAACAGGTGGTAAATGGTCAAGAAAATACAAGAAAAGTATAAATTGTAGAAAACCAAAGGGATTTTCTCAAAAGCAATATTGTAAATATAGTCGTAAATAACTTATTATAATATTAATTCAATAAAGAATAAAATTGAATTAATAAAATGAAATAAATGTAACTGAAGATATAATAATAACAAAATGGATCCTACCTTTCGTATATTTGATTTCAATTTTTATAACCAAAAAGCAGATGATGAATCTGCTAGTGATGAAGAAAGTAATGTTTATAAGGACACACAGACATTTATGATTCAAATGTTTGGGTTAAATGAACAAGGTAAAACATGCTCTATTTATGTAGAGGATTTTAAACCATTCTTTTATGTTATGGTAAATGATAGTTGGTCTATACCAGAAAAAAATCGGTTTTTGGAACATATAAAAACAAAAATGGGTAAATTTTACGAAAAATCTATCAGTGATTGTATTATAATACAACGTAAAAAATTATACGGGTTTGATGGAGGTAAAGACCACAAATTTATAAAATTCGAATTTACAAACTTAGCGGCTTTTAACAAGGCTAAGAATCTATGGTATTCAGACTATAATAAGGGTCATAAACTTTTAAAAGATGGCTACGTTTTTAACGATACAAAGACAAGACTATATGAGGCAAATATTCCGTCGTTACTGCGTTTCTTTCATATTCGTGATATTAGCCCATCGGGGTGGATTTCTTTGCCAATAAAAAAAACTATAACAGTTCAAAGTAGTTTGAAGAAAACTACCTGCGATTTTGAATACATAATAAATTATAAATACGTAAAACCTATGAATGACCTCGAGGTTCGGGTTCCTTATAAAATATGTAGTTTTGATATTGAGGCAAGCAGTAGTCATGGTGATTTTCCAGTCCCTAAAAAGACATATAAAAAGTTGGCAACAAATATTGTTGAATATTTTGAAGAATTAGATGTAGAAATTACTAAGGAGTTATGTGAAACAAGTCTAAAAAAGATTTTGATGTCGGCATTTGGTTACGATAAAATGAGCCAAATTGACGTTGTTTATCCTATTGGACCTAATCCATCGAAAGAATCAGTTGAAGAAATGTGTAAGAAATGGCTAGCAACACCGGTGAGAAACTTTGTAAAAACACAAGAGTTTCAAGAAGCGAATTCATTAGAATCATTATTTTCTAAAATGTCACATGCTGGACACGAATGTGAAGGAGATGGCGAAGGACAAGCCCAAGATTTTACGTTTTATAAAAAAAATGTTAAAACATCGATCGACAAAAAATGCACAATTGTTGACTTGATCTGTGATAAAAAGTTTCCAAGAGAAAGTAAAATAGAAGAAATTGATAATACACTTACACCAAAAGAAAACGTTAAAAGCAATATATTTCCTAAATTGGAAGGTGATAAAGTAACATTTATTGGTTCAACTTTTATGAATTATGGCGATTATGAACCATATATGAACCACTGTGTTGTTTTAAACACGTGCTCAAAGTTGCCAACAGATAATACTATTATTGAGACATACCAGTCAGAAAAAGAAGTCTTAATTGCTTGGCAAAAAATGATTCAGAGAGAGAACCCTGATATTGTTATTGGTTATAACATATTTGGGTTTGATTATATGTTTATGTTTAAACGTGCTGAAGAAAATAATTGCGTGGAAGAATTTTTAAAGTTGTCGAGAAACGTTGATGAAATATGCGGCACAAAAATAAAAGATGAAAATGGCAGAGATACTGGAAAATACAAAATTGAAGAAAGTAGTATTCAAATTGCTAGTGGTCAGCATGATTTGCGTTTTATAAAAATGAATGGACGATTACAAGTAGATCTATATAATTATTATCGTCGTGAAGCAAATCTAACAAGTTACAAGTTGGATTATGTGGCAGGCAATTTTATTGGTGATTTTATAAAAAGTATTGAGCATGTGGAAAACGAAACCGTAATCAAAACGGGTAATATGACAGGTCTTCTAGTTGGAAGCTATGTTCATTTTGAAGAAATAGGACATTCTGTTGATTACTACGCCGACGGAGCAAAGTTTTTGGTTACATATGTCAATAAAGTAGAAGGCAAGTTTAAAATTGAGGGAATAATAAATCCAGACCAAAGTAAAAAAGTTCGTTGGTGTTTAGCAAAAGACGACGTTACACCGAAGGATATTTTTAGAATGACGAATGGTTCTGCTGATGATAGAGCAGTAATTGCTAAATACTGTATTCAGGATTGTAACCTAGTTCATTACTTGTTCAACAAGTCAGATATTTTAACTGGTTTTATTGAGATGGCAAAGATTTGTAGTGTTCCGATTAATTTCTTGGTTATGAGAGGACAAGGAATTAAACTGACAAGTTATATTGCTAAAAAATGTCGTGAAAAGCGCACGCTAATGCCAGTTATAGAAAAAGGTGGATTAGATGAAGGTTATGAAGGTGCGATAGTGTTAGACCCCAAATGTGATTTGTATTTGGATAATCCTGTTGCTTGCGTAGATTATGCGTCTTTGTATCCAAGTTCTATGATTAGTGAAAATTTGTCACACGATAGTAAGGTTTGGACAAAAGAATATGATTTGGCAGGCAATTTAATTGAAGATTGGGGTGAAAAAGATGAAACCGGTAATTATATATATGATAATTTACCTGGTTACGAATATGTAAACATGAATTACGATACGTATCAATATGTTAGAAAAACACCAACGTCTGCGGCAGAAAAAGTAAAATCAGGTTATAAAATATGTCGTTTCGCTCAGTTTCCAGAAGGAAAAGCAATTATGCCTTCTATTTTGGAGGAATTGTTGGTCGCAAGAAAGACAACTAGAAAATTAATTCCGCAGCAAACAGATGAATTTATGAAACAAGTGTTGGAGCAACGTCAACTTGGTTATAAACTTACTGCGAATTCACTTTATGGTCAGTGTGGTGCGAAAACCAGCACATTTTATGAAAAAGATATTGCTGCTTGTACGACTGCTACAGGTCGAATGCTTTTGACTTACGCCAAAAGAATTATTGAAGAATGTTATGGAGATTCTATTTGTAATACAAAAGCACATGGACCTGTTTTAACAAAAGCGGAATATATATATGGAGATAGTGTTGCTAACTATACACCTGTATATGTATCCACTTTTAAAAAAAGTGGAGCAAAAGAAGAATCAAATAAAGAAAATAGAATTATTGATATAGTAACAATTGAAGAACTTGCGAATAAGTATGGAAATAATAAATGGGTAACGTGTTTAGAACCAGGAAAACAAGAAAAAGAGGTTTGCGAACTAAAAAACGTCGAAACATGGTCAGATAAAGGCTGGACAAAATTACATAGAGTTATTAGGCATAAATTAGTATCTCATAAAAAAATGATGCGTATTTTAACGCATACAGGAGTAGTAGATGTTACAGATGACCATTCACTTATTTTAAAATCAGGCGAAGAAATATCGCCAAAAGATGTTCAAATTGGAACAGAATTGCTACACCATGATTTGCCTACAAATGAAATAAATACAAATAATATATCTGTAGATGAAGCCTTAATTTTAGGGTTCTTCTTTGGCGATGGTAGTTGTGGAGATTATGAATGTCCTTCTGGGAAAAAAAGTTCATGGGCATTAAATAATGCTTCTCCAGTAATCATAAATAAGTATATTGAATTATGTAAAAAAGTATATCCTCAATTTAATTGGGTCGTTATGCCTACGTTAAAAAGTTCAGGTGTATATAAAATATCACCTAGATGTAAAAGTTATGGGTCTATTGCTGAATTTGTAAGAATGTATCGTAAAAAAATGTATTTTGATAAATCAAAAATAATTCCAATTGATATTTTAAATAGTGACGAAGATGTAAGAAGTGCCTTCTTTGAAGGTTTGTATGATGCGGATGGCGACAAAGATATAAATGGATATAAACGTATTGACCAAAAAAGTCAACTAAGTGCTTCTCATATTGCTTTGTTGGCTTCTAGTCTTGGTTTATCAATATCAATAAATACTAGAAAAGATAAATCAGATATATACAGAATTACTATGACAAATTTAAAACAACGAAAAAATCCTAATGCCATTAAAAAAATTATTGAAATACCCGATTATCAAAATTATGTTTATGACTTGACAACAGATAATCATCATTTTGCGGCAGGCGTTGGAAACATGATTGTTCATAACACGGATTCTGTATTCTTCACTTTTAATTTACAAACACCTGAAGGCAAACCAATAAGAGGAAAAGAAGCGTTAGAAATTACGATTGAGTTAGCGCAAGAGGCAGGTCATTTAGCATCTAGTTTCTTAAAAGATCCTCACGATTTAGAGTATGAGAAAACATTTATGCCGTTTTGTTTGTTATCGAAAAAGAGATATGTTGGCATGCTTTACGAGACAGACCCGAATAAATGTAAAAGAAAGGAAATGGGTATTGTATTAAAGCGTCGTGATAATGCTCCAATAGTGAAAGATATATATGGAGGCATAATAGATATTTTAATGAAAGAGCAAAATATAGGTCATGCAATAGAATTTTTAAGAACATCTTTACAAAATATAGTAGATGAAAAATTTCCAATAGATAAACTTATTATTACAAAATCGTTACGCTCTGGGTATAAAAATCCACAGTCAATTGCTCATAAAGTGTTAGCAGATAGAATTACAGCAAGAGACCCAGGTAATAAGCCAAGTTCAGGTGATAGAATACCATTTGTGTATATTAATACAAAGAATAAAAAAGCATTACAAGGAGAAAAAATTGAAACCCCTATGTTTATATTAGAAAATAGTTTGAAAATAGATTATTCGTTTTACATTACGAATCAAATAATGAAGCCTGTTCAACAGGTATTTGCGTTGGTTTTAGAGAAAATTTGGGAAATGCAGAATAAAAAAACAAAAATTATGAAGTTTAAGAAAGAAGTTGAAAATTTACGTAAAATAACAGAACCAGATAAGTTTGAAGATAAACTAGAACAATTAAAAAACAAAGAAGTAAAAACACTATTGTTTGATGAATATTTGAGAGAAACAAATAATGAGAAACAAGGTGTTCAAAGTCTTACAAAATTCTTTGTAAAAAAATAATTATATAATATATAATGAAAAACACAAAAAGAAAGAGTAAAAAAATTCAAAAAGGTGGCTTTTTTACTATTGGTGGAAGAGAAACAAAAAGTCAAAGAGATTTAATCGTTAAATGTGATCTAACAGATGTAAATAGTATTAATGATCCTTTTTTAATGAAACAAAAAATAAATACCTGTTGTCCAACATCTACATTTAGTTTTTTCGCGAAAAACAAATCAATTAAGTGTGACGAAATGAAAAAAAAATACGAAGAATTGCTGAAAAAAAATGGACAACAAACATTAAATATTAATAATGTTCATGATCCACGTGAATTAGAAAAAATGTATTTGTCATCGTGTCCAAAAGATAGATTTGGTTTTAAGAATGGATCTAGATTATGTAGAGAACTTGATGCGAGACATCGTGATTTGGTTTTACAAGATAATAAAGAGATAAGACAATTTAAAAATCAATATGGAAGACCTACTACAAGTCGTAGATTATCAAATTTTGGTAAAAATATGATAAATATGTTTAATAATAATCAAAAACCCAAAGTAGAACCACCCAAAGTAGAACCACCCAAAGTAGAACCACTCAAAGTAGAACCACCCAAAGTAGAACCACCCAAAGTAGAACAATTACAAAACAACACAAATAATAATGAAGATTATAACTCTGATTTTAAATCTGTTCCAAGTAAAGAATCTAACCCAATACAAGTCTCACAAGAACCACCAAGACAACAACAAGAAGAACAAAAAACACAAGCACCACCAGAAACACCATCGACAGAAATAAAAACTGGCGGCAAGAGAATTAAACGCAAATCAAAAAAAAATAATAAAAGAAGGAAAAATTCAAAAACCAAGAGACGTTAATTATTCAAATAAGTTAATATAAGTATTTGATAATTTCAATATATAAAATATTATTTTTATATATTGATTTTAGTTTATTTACATGTTTTTAATTAAAACAGCTATATTGTTAATATATATATTTAACACTCACTTAAGTATTGTCTCAAAGGTGCTCTCTTGCTTTTTTCTCTCTTACTTTGAGATTTTTGAGTCACCATTTTTTGAAGCAAAAACTTTATGTCCTGAATGTCATTTTCAAGCTTATAAACTCTATCAGACAAAAAGGTATCTTCTTCATAATTATTGAAGTAAGAACAATCAATTGAAGGTTCAATCAAGTCCTGTGGAGTAGTAAGTTGTAGTTGTTCAGCATATTCAGGATATCCACGAGCAACATGGAATTCATCAATAAACTGTTCGTTATAAAGTTTATATAAAATTGCTTCAACAGTTCTTTCATGTTTTAAAGCAATTTCTTGAATTGTCAATTCCAAAAGTTCATATTCTCTTTGTAGTGAATTTAATTCACTAACAGTCCATTTGTTGCCATTACGTCTTGGTGTCATTTATATAAATATTATAACATATGTCTTTATATTATTTATATTAATTATTTAACTATGGACGCGACGTGTTATCTTTATTTATAATAAGTATGTATGAGCATATCCAAGAACCAATAAATATCCACATATTATTTATAATATTCGCACCATTATAAAGAACCCATCTTAGACCTTGACAGTGTGGGCTAGCCGTTAAAAATGGCGATGTTATTAGTCCCCAAAAAGTATAAGGAACACAAAATTTTATGTATAATTGCGAAGCAAAAAAATGTAAAAATATCCACATAAAATATATACTAGATGCGTTAAAAAATATTATAATAGAATTATACGTTACAGAAATAAATAATCGATAATAATTTGGTTTTTCAGTCATATTTGCTATACAAATAATTAATTTTATCTTTATATTAATTAATAAATTCATATTTGTCTATCACTTGTGTTTCTTGTATTATTTATATTATATGGAAACGTTAGTAAAATGGTTGTTATTTCATTTGTAAGTAAATCAGAAATATTGTTGCCAGAAGCGTCAGTATTTAATTGTATATTATTTAATAAATAATCTGTTAATGTATTAGTTGCGCTTGTAAATAATCTGTCCATATTATTAGATAGACCGGTAGTTGTATCTCTAGTGGTATCTGTAGTTGTATCTCTAGTGGTATCTGTAGTTGTATCTCTAGTTGTTTCATTAATAGAACTACTATTTAAATTATTACTACGAAACCCATCATAGTTATTATTTATTGATCGAGAACTATAATTACGAATATCGTAACGACAAACAGGACACCTACAATTACTTTGAAACCACACGTTTAGTTGTTCTGTATTAAAAATATGACTACAAAATCTAATAACAGATACATAATCTTCATCTCTAAACGGTTCTAATGATATAGGACAACTAATATTATTTGGTGTTATTATGTCACTATATCTAACAATTCTAGTTGCGTTTTCAATTTGTGTTTGTGTTGGATATATTTGAACAGGTGTAAAAAAAGTATTAAGATAATTTGTATAATTATTCTCTCTTTCTTGCGTCGATCTTAGAGGTCTACCTGTAGGTATATTATCAAATAAGTGGTTATATAATACATTATTACTCATATCACGATTTAAAAAATATCTTGGAGTTCTTGATTGTTGCGGAACAGTAGTTTCATTATTTTGTATGTTATTTAATCTATTTGTGTTATTTCTATTAACAGTAGTTAATGTTCTTGTAATGGAATCAATTATACTATTGTTAGATGAAATAATTTCTTGTACAATTCTACTAGTATTATTGAAACCTACGCTATTATTATAAACTATTTGTTGAAGCGTTCTGTGATTATCATTATACATGGTGTTTAAAGTATTTATTAAAAACAGTTGGTCGCTTGACAAATATCTAAAATGGGCTGACTCTAAAGACATAATATAATATAATATAAATCTGTTTAAATATATTACTTTAAAACTATTAATAGTAAAAATGAACTTTGAAAAATACGCAAACAAAGGATTAAGTGGTTTGTCAAATCTAGGAAATACGTGTTTTATTAATTCATGTATGCAAGTTTTATCACATACATATGAATTAAATGACTTACTTGAAGTTGGTAATTATAAAAAAAAATTAAATAACAAATTTGATTCCGCTTTATTACTAGAATGGGATAATTTGAGAAAAATACTATGGAATGAAAATTGTGTTGTTTCGCCAAATAAATTTTTAAAAACAGTCCAAAAAATAGCACAATTAAAAGGTAATGATATATTTACTGGTTATGCGCAAAATGATATAGGCGAGTTTTTATTGTTTTTAATAGACTGTTTTCATACATCGCTTTCGAGAGAAATAACTATGACAATTATGGGAACTTCTGAAAATGAAACAGATAAAATAGCAGTAAAATGTTATGAAATGATACAAAATATGTATTCAAAAGAATATTCTGAAATATGGAATTTATTTTATGCTGTTCACGTATCAGAAATAAATTGTTTGGAAACAGGTAAAAATATTAGTATAACACCAGAGCCATTTTTTATGATTGATTTACCAATTCCACAAAATATGAAAACACCTTCTTTAATAGATTGTTTTGATTTATATGTAGAAGGTGAAACATTAGAAGGGGAAAATGCGTGGTTTAATGAAGAAACAAATACTAAACAATCTATTAAAAAGAAGATCAGTTTTTGGAGTTTTCCAAAAATTTTAGTTATAGACTTAAAACGATTTAATAAAAATGTTCAACACTTCCAAAAAAATCAAATGTATGTTGATTTTTCGTTTGATTTAAACTTATCTAAATATGTAATTGGTTATAAAAAAAATAGTTATAATTATGAATTATTTGGCGTTTGTAATCACAGCGGTAGTGTTTTAGGTGGTCACTATACTGCTTATGTTAAAAACGCAAATAACAAATGGTATCATTATAATGATACACAAGTTTCAGAAGTAACACAAATTGAAACAATCGTTTCGCCCAAAGCATATTTATTGTTTTATAGAAAAAAGGTATAAAAATTAAGAAATATATCTTGAAACAATTATAAAACAAAAATAAAAAAACAATAGAATAATATATATAATGGAAGTAAATACAACATCAACAACTGATCCAGTAAATATGTATGATTATGTAAACAATTTAGTTTTAAATCCTGTGGTATTTATTGTTATTTTTATAATAATAGTAGCATATTTGGTTTTGTTTTCAGGTTTAGGAAATAATGGTGGTGAAACAAGTAGTAGTACAAGTAGTAGTGATTCAAACAACAAAAGTCAAGAAATTTTAGGTATTATTGTAATAGCAATATTAATTATATTAATTTTAATAAACGCATTTCAATACTTTTTTAGTATTGATATAACAGCTACAATAAAAAATTTTTTTACAACTAAACCTGAAATTGATATAGTTGTTGATCAAAATAACTATAATCCTACAACAGTTCCTGAAATAACATTTAGAAAACAAGTTTTTAATATCCCTGGAAATTATTATACTTATGACGACGCAAAGGCTATGTGTAAAGCATATGGATCTGACTTAGCAACATATAAACAAATTGAGGATTCGTATGAAAACGGCGCTGAATGGTGTAATTATGGATGGTCTGCTGAACAATTAGCGTTGTTCCCAACACAACAACAAACATATGATAACTTACAAGCAATTCCTGGACACGGTCGCGATTGTGGAAGACCAGGAATTAATGGTGGATATATTGCTAATAAACAAGTGAAGTTTGGTGTAAATTGTTATGGTGATAAACCTGATATAACGAATGAAGAAGAAGAGTTAATGAAGGTTACTACTCCTTATCCCGAAACAGTTCAAGATATGGTATTTCAAAAAAAAGTAGATTATTGGAAAAATAATATAAATGATGTTCTTGTATCACCTTTTAATTATAACACGTGGAGTGAAGCATAAATTAGTTTAATAATTGGTTTGTTCTATTTTTAATATTCATAAAAAAGTTATCATCAATAGAATAATTTTCTTGATAATAATTTATTCTATTAGTAATATTTTCATTTATTTTGTGATATAATAAAAAAACAAAAAATAACATATAAACAAATTGTGAAATCTCAACATAATATTTAAAAACAAATGTATATAAAAAATAAAATATATTACTTGGGCTTACCAAACGAGTGGGACAATTAGATTTTTTTGTAATAGTTTTTCTACATATAGGACAATTTTTATAAATATCAAACCATTTATTTAAACAAATTGTATGAACAAAAACATCACAATCGCAACTTTTAGAATATTCCGAAATACAAGACATTTTTTTGCTGTATTTATTATCTAAAAAATATTCATAACATATAAAACATTCATTACCGTTGGGTTCAACATTATCAATATATGCGTCATAAGTTAAAAATAGCATTTATACTATAATATTATTATATTGACAATAATATTATATAATTTAATATAGCAGAGTTATTTATTTTTGTTTTTGTGTTTCCTAGTTTTTTTCCCTTTGTTTTTATTTTTTATAAGCCTCTTAGACTGTTTTTTTGGTTTGTGTTCTTGTATTTCATTACCATTTACATCAACAGAAACTAATCCTAACAATTTATTATATAAATCGTCTGAAATAAGGTCGCCGCCTTTTTGATTGCTATCACTATCATCGTTACTATCATCATCATTATCACTATCATCTTCATTATCACTATCGTTGTCACTATTAACAATTGTTTCATTATGATAATTTGAAGAGTTATGAGAACCACCTGTTTTCAAATAAAAAGCGTGAACAGGAATAGCTAAATCCTTAAATAAATCGGACACTTGTTCTCCTCCACCTGTTTTATTATTGTTTAATGTTATAATAGGAGATTCACCCATTTTTTTTAATATATTATTCAAACTAAAACCTCCACTATATATTCCTCCTTCTTGATCTTTATAAAAAATTAATTCATTTGCTCCAATATTCTCAGTCATATATAAATTAATTATATAATATTTAATTATTAGAAACCCGTTTTATTTCAGAAACTATTTTTGTTTCACGTTTATTTTTTAAATGTTCCATAATAAGTTTAACCTGTGATTCATTTTTTATAACCTCTCCTAAAGTTTTTTCTACATATTTAAATGTTAATGGTTCTGTTACTTTTGTATTAGCAAATTTAAGTTTTCCATCACTTATTTGTATAACTGAAGATGATAGATTATTAGCAGAAGCATAATTTATTAAATTGTCTGTTGCTGAAGAGCGTTTTTCTCTCAATTCCTTTACTTTGTCATTTAGTATTTTTAGTTGATTATCAATTAAAATCCACTGTTGAACTTGATTTTGAAAACTCATTATAAATAAAATATAAAATAAAATAAGAAATAAAATTACAAATAAAATATATTATTAATAAAATGATTTTGAAAAAGTCTTATAATTACGGCTTAACCAAAAAAGTTGCGTTGTTTACAAATGCTAGAGATGAACTACATATAAAAGAATGGGCAGCACATCATTTATTAATTGGGTTTGATCAGATAATTATTTTTGATCACAAATCAAAAACTCCATTAACAAATGTATTTCAAAATTTTGACAAACGGGTTACTGTTGCTAGAATTGATACAGACGGTGCTATTAAAATGCCATTAATGAATAAAGCAATTAATATTGCTAAAAAAATAAATGTTGATTGGTTTATATATTTAGATGCCGATGAATTTATAATTTTACACAATAAATTTAAAGGTATTAAACATTTTTTAAATATTTATGGTCGAGCCCATTCTGTAGCGATTAATTGGTTAATGTTTGGATCAAACAATTTAGTAAATGAACCAGAACACATATTAGAAAGTTATACTAAATCTGAATTAAAATTACATAATCACGTAAAATGTTTTGTCAGACCAGAAGAAGCAATAAAAGCAGATGTTCCACATTTTTATCATATAAAAAATCCTAATAGAATGTATGGTTTAAATGGACGTATAAATGTGGGACATTCTAATAATTTACCAATACCGTTTTATAAATCTCCAGCATATATAGCACATTATTATTCACAATCAGAAGAAACATACACAAAAAGAAAACTTTCTATACCAAGAGATGATACAGGAACTATGAGAGGTGGTGATGCTAAATCAATACATAATTCAAGTAATGATATTGATAATTTACATCCAAGTTCTCGTTACTCTGAAAACATAAAACGGTTTTTAGAATATTACAAATAAAGTATTTATTTATTAAATTTAAATAATTTATTTAATGATGACGACGTTTAGTGCGTTTTCCGCCTTTACCACGTCTTCTATAACTTTGCTGTAAAGCCAAAATTCCTGCTGGAACAATTGCTTGGTTAAATATTTGAGACCATTGACCGCCTCTTCTACCTTTTCCTTTGCCTTTTCTACGTGTTCCACCTACAGATTTACCATTTGTAAGAACTAAAGCATTTCCATTTTCATTACCGCTAAATGTTCTCTCTAATTGTCCATTTGTTGAAGAACCTGCGATTCTATTTACATAGCCAGCAGCACCGCCACCACCACTTCTATCCTTACTTCTACTCTGATTTAAAGCTACTAGCGCAAAGGGAACAACAGCTTGATTTGCGATTGAAGATAATCCTAAAAACCCTCCCTTTCTACGGCTTTTTCTAACTTTTACCATTATATATATATATCATACATATAAAAAAGTGTAACTATAGCATTTTATTTAATAATTTATTATTACGCATTAAAAATACTAGTATAACTAATATTGCTAAAATCATTATGAATATTAAAAATACAAGCCCAACCGTAATATAAATATACGGATTTATTTCATATAAAATATAACTAATTAACGGTTTGACTAAAACCATCAATTCATGTTTTACATCTTCTCTTTTTAAAATATCTAAACATTGCTGAAATATAGAATCTCTCATAATAATTATAAACAAAATTATTATGTATTTTTTGCGTGTTTATACAGTTAAAATTTTCTATAGAACAAATAATGGAAAATATTATACAACCAAATGAACAATTTGATTTTTCAAAATTAACTTTAGCACATCCTACTGGGATACAAGGAGGTGCTTATTTTACAAAAATAGAATACAATAATAAACCATTATACATTCAAACTAATAAAATTTTAACAAAAAATGGTTTTGTAAAAACTGGCAAAAAATATTATTGTGATTTAATGTTTGACAATAACTCTGGACAAATAATTAATTGGTTTGAAAATTTAGAGGAAAACTGTCAAAAACTTATTTATGCCAAATCAGAATCATGGTTTCAGGATGCTTTAGAAATGACAGATGTTGAAAGTGCCTTTAATTCTGTGATACGTGTATATAGGTCTGGTAAATTTTATTTAGTCAGAGTAAACGTTAAAAATTCACCAATATCACACGACCCAGTAATTAATATATATGATGAGAACGAATCACCGCTTACGTTAAAAGACGTAACACCTGATACAAATATTATATCTATTTTAGAAATTCAAGGTATAAAATTTACATCAAGAAATTTCCAAATTGAAATAGAAATTAAACAGATTATGGTTTTAAGTAGTGAGCAGATATTCGAAAACTGTCTCATTAAAACAGACAAAAATAATACACTACTTACAAATAATGATACAAATGTCGTAGAACATTTAGAAGAACAAAATAAAAAGGAATTAATCACTACTTCAAACGAGATTATGTCAGCTGAATTACAAGATTTAACAAAAATAGAGAGAGAAACACAACAAACACAACAAACACAAAGTGAAGATATTTTTAATGAACCTTTAAATAGTTTAGAACAAGTTGATATAAACACAAATAATTATATAGAACAGTTATTCGATAAAGACCCTTCTTTAGATATAGAAATTGAAGAACTAAAACTTGAAGATTTGGAAGAACCAAAAGAATTAAAAGAGGTTGGCCTAGAATTTGGATTAGAAAACAATTTAGAAACTTTTAAACTAAAAAAGAGAAATCAAGTTTATGAAGATTTGTATAAAGATGCTAGAAAAAAGGCAAAAAATGCGAAAAAAATGGCAATATTAGCATATTTGGAAGCAAAAAATATTAAGAAAACATATATGATAGAAAATTTAAATGACAGCGATAGTGATTTTGACGCAGAAATAGAAGAAGTTTCAGAAAGTGAATTAGAAGGACTTTAAATTTAGGACATATTCAATTCTTTAGAAATGTTAATCCTTTTTTAAGAATACATTAATTAAATATGTATTCTTAAAATTATTTTATCATTAATTTTATATAATGAGTGTCTCCTTAAAAAAGCTATGGAACGATTATGGTATTGGTGCAATAATAGTTTTATTTATTATCGCTTATGGCGTTAGTTTATTAGCAAAATATTTGTCATCTAAAGGAACATATGGTTACGAAAATAATCAAAACATGCAACAACAATATAAGAAAAGTCCTCAAGGAGCAAGTAGAGGCTCTGGAAATGGCGTTCGTGCTGCTGAACCTTTAGGACAAAATGAAGTTTTTGCTTCTGCCAACGGAGCCCAAACAAGCATGCCAGGTCTTCCCCAATCTTGCTCCACACCTGGTATTAACAACCCATCTGAACTTTTACCAAAAGATACAAATAGTCAGTGGGCTCAATTAAATCCTTCCGGTAAAGGCGAACTTTCTAATGTTAATTTGTTAAAATCGGGTTACCATATCGGTATTGATACTGTTGGACAATCTTTAAGAAACGCTAATTTACAAATTCGTTCTGAACCACCAAATCCACAATTATATGTTGGACCATGGAACCAAAGCACAATTGAAAGTGACTTTATGAGACCTCCCCTAGAAATTGGCTCTGGACCCCAATAAATTATTTAAATGCGTAATATTTGTAACGATAGATAAAATATATAAAAATTTATATATTTTATAACTTCATAATATTAACTTATATTATGATAGGTGGAAAATTATGTGATATTTTAGTGGACCAAAGTAATGATGATGTTTTTACATTAGGTGATAGTGTTTATAGAGGTATATATGTTGATAAATATAACCCAAATGTATTAATAAAAATAATACAAGATAAAAACGAGTATATATTATCTAAACTTTTAGAACATAACGATTTTATTCCCAAAGTTTATGGTTATTATAAATGTAAAAAATATATTAGTGTTCCAAAATACACTTTAGAACAACAGAGGATAAAAGCTTATAACACGTATCATCCAAATGACCAAAAAGATTTAGGTGAAATTAAATATGGCAACAGTAGAGAAGAGTTTCCGCAATATTTAGTTATGGAAAGAATACGTGGTCATACTTTAGTTAACCTTAATATTGACACTATTAAAAATTATATAGGTGAAATATACAGGTTGTATAATATTTTAGCAGATAAAGGCTTTATATTAGAGGACCTAGCAGCAAGAAATATTATAATTTCCCATACAGGGAAAGTTTATTTAATTGATTTTGACCCTGAACTAACAAATAATACATTAAATAGTATTCCTATTAGTAAAAGATTATCGAAAGAAAAATTAGAAAAGATTTTAATCGATGAATTAAAAGAAGAACAATTAAACTTTAAACGTGGTGGTAAAACTAAAAATAAAAATAAAACTAAAAAAACACATAAAAAATATACAAATAGAAGGTTGAAATATAAAAAAACTATAAATAGAAAGTTGAACTATAAAAATAGAAAATGAAAATGAATAAAAATTATCATAATTTAGTAAGTTATATATTTTACAATAATAATAATAATTGTAAAATATATGATTAAACACAGTATATTTTTTTATATTTTTATTGCTTTTTTATTAATTTTATGCCTCAAAATTTATTATGAATCTGACGCTTTTAATTTAAAATGTATTATTGCTACAAAAGATGGAAATACATATTGTGTTAGAGAGAGAGAGAAATTGGAATTGGCAGCAGATTTATTGGCAAATGTTACCGCAAAATGTAAGCAATTGGTACAATATATGAAACAAAAGTATCCAGATGAACCAAGAGTCAAAAAATTAGTTGAAGGTTTTAATCCAAAAAGTATTAGTGAAACTTTGCCCACAAGTGAAATGACCGCATATAGTGAAAATAAGGGGGAAAAAATTGCGTTTTGTTTAAATACTGAAAAAGATAATGATACATTAATCGATTTGAACACTCTTACATTTGTGGCTCTTCATGAACTTTCACATATAATGACTACTTCAATAGGTCATAAACAGGACTTTTGGCAAAATTTTAAGTTTTTGTTGGAAAATGCTGTAGCAATTCATATTTATAACCCGATTGATTACAAGAAAAAACCTAAAAAATATTGTGGTATGGATATTAATGATAATCCATATTATGACTTAGTTTAAACCTATTTACAATTCATAAATATTTTATCATTATTGTTATTAATAAAAGTATTTCGTTCAATAATATAATAATCTTCACTACTTTTACATATTAAATTAAAATATTTTATTAACTCTTCATCTGAACAATCATCCATAGAATAACATTTAATCCTATCTAATTTTAAATTATCTAATTCTGAACAAATTGTAGTATCTTTTGAGTCATATTTATTATCTAGTAAAAATATATCATTTTTTGTATTAGAATATATTTCTTTTATTTTATTATAATTTTTATGAAGCGTTTCTAAACCAATAATACAATATTGTGTATCATAATTCAGATTAATTAAATCATTACAATATAAATAATTATAATCTGTTCGTTTCCAAATTGGTTTGGATATATTTTCTTGAGTATTTGATTCGTATGATTGATTTAATTTCATAATATTATCAATATCATATGAATTATAACAATGATTAGTAAGATGTAATCGTAATCTATTTATCTCTGAATTACGTATTAATGAAAAATTATTATTATTATTATTCATATATTGAATATAACCTAATTTATGTATTTTAGCCATTTTTGTATTAACAGCTGTTCTTAATAATAGTTCATAGTCATCGCTAATTGGTAAAAATTCGTTATAATTTCCTATTTCTAAAAGTGTATCTTTGCGCCATATTCGCGGATGATTAGGAACTGATACAATATGACTTAAAGTAACATTATTAATATTTGGACTAACAGCAACATTAATCCATTTATTATTATATTTTTGTTTATAATATCCAGAATAGCCTAAAGCAAAATGGTTTCCATAAGAAAAATTATCACCATTTTCATAAATATTTGTAAAATCCATATAAACAAACCCAATTTTAGAATTTGATTCAAAAACTTTAGTTGCGTCTAACAATACATCTGGTAATATTTCATCATCATGATCTAACTCTAACACGTATTTACCTCTACATAAAGAAACTGCTTCATTTTTTACATTACCGATATTTCCACTATTTCCACTTCGTTTATATAATCTTATTTTATTTTCATATAAAAATAAATTTTTTAAATATTTAAAATGATTTTCGTCAGGGGAATCATCTAAAATAATCCATTCCCAATCTTTTAAACTTTGAGTTTTAACACTGTCATATACTCTTTTAATTTTGTCATATGAATTATAACATGTAGTAAATAAAGAGAAAACAGGTCTAGCATTAATATGTGGTTTTATTATATTTAACATATAACAATAATTTACAGAAGAATTAAAATCATCTATATTATTTATTTTTTCAAAATGTAGCCATCTATAACGTAATCTATCTGAAATAATTTCATTAACATCTGTATAATATTCTGACTCATTATTTCCAAAAGTAATTAACAAATGAGTATCTGAAGTATATAGTTGATTTAATAATAAATTATTATTTATAATAGTTACTGAACAAAACAATTTTTCTGTGTTATTTTTAAAAAAACTATCAATATAATCATATTTTTCATACCTAAACAGTAAAATACGAGGATATTTCATTATTTATATTAATATTTATGAAAATAATTATTAATATAACCCGAATAATTCACCGTTTAAATGTATAATTATTTAAAGGCAATAGCCATATACTTTTGTAATGAATCAATAATTTTACTTAACTTTTCTAGAGTAATTTGAATTTTTTCCATTTTTTTTTCGTTTGGATTAAAGTCATTTAAATTATAAACTTTACTTAATTCATCATATTCATTTAAAAGACCTATGGATTCTTGTAAGAACCTTTGTAACATTTCATTACATTCATCTTTTGACAAATACATATTTATAATATTATTATTTTTAATATTATAATTTAAACTAATTTAATTTAAACTAATTTAATAATAAAATAATAGTAACTTTATATAT
>Ga0209086_10000043_pt1 | contig 110973 bp, 171 predicted proteins | sample M_130207_XF_Meta_FD_187312 | JGI IMG/M metagenome (GOLD analysis project Ga0209086, IMG submission 187312) | Freshwater microbial communities from Lake Montjoie, Canada to study carbon cycling - M_130207_XF_MetaG (SPAdes) (version 2) | ecosystem: Environmental > Aquatic > Freshwater > Lake... | reverse complement strand
GATGATGCTGGGGTTAGAATGAATCTTCCATTTGGAATGCAAATGGGTGGCACTGTTTATAACAATGTTTATGTAGGCTCTAATGCAACAATAACATTTGGAGTGAATGAAGGATCAAATTACTATTCAACTCCAAATGCTCCATCCGTATCTATTGCTGGATGGGACTGGACAACATGGAGCACAGGAACAGGTATTACTTATGCAACTACTGGAACAAGTTTAGATATTGCATGGGATCTTAGACCTTATCCACAACAGGATGCTTCAACACAAATGGTTCAAGTAAGATTTAATGCTGATGTAAACCCAAGTAATGGTGCATGGATTGCAGATGTAACTGCTAATGGACCAATTCCAAACCAAGCAAGATTTAATTACAGACAAACAACTGGTGGCGCAGTAATTAATATTACAGACACTAATTCTGGTGCTGGATTTGCTGGACAAATAAGTCAAGGTCCTGCTTTTACACCTTATGTAGATCCAAATACTTCAACAGTTCAGGCAGCGGTTGACGCAGCAAATATAACCATTGCACAATTAAACTCAAGCCTTACCCCAGTCGTTGCCCAGAATACTACAAACACGTCAGCAATAAATGCTATTAACACAACATCTTTAACTAATACCGTGAACTCAGCGGTATCAACAAAAACCTCTCTTCAGTCATCATTAAACACTAAATCAAGTCAATTAGTTACTGCAATTAATAACAACATTCCAACCCCTGCCCCAATAATTTCAACTCCAATTGTTGCAGGTACTACCGCAACCATTACTCCATCCTTACCTCAAGGATATACAGCAAACACTTGGTTCTATCAAGTAGTAACTGAAGATCCTGATGCAGAAAATCCATATGAGGGACAAACATTAAATACTGATGGCGCTCCTGCATCTATTCAGTTGAGTGGTTTGACAGAAGGCGCTACTTATACTGTTAGAGTTGCTAACTGGTCTGGACCTGTAAGTCAATATACTGAAACTGTTATTTCTGTACCAGCACCACAAGGTGCAAACTTAAATGGTGGCGGAGCAATTCAACCTACACCTGCACCTGCTGAAGAACCTCCAATGGTAGAACCTGAGCCTCCTGTTGTAGTTGAAGAACCTCCTATTGTAGTTGAAGAACCTCCTGTTGTAGTTGAAGAACCTCCTGTTGTAGTTGAAGAACCTCCTGTTGTAGTTGAAGAACCTCCTGCCGAAGAACCTCAACCTCCCGCTATTGAAGAATTACCACCACTAACTGTCGAAGAAATTATTTCAGTTGTAGAAGATCTAATTGCTGACGGTAATTTAACAGCAGCAGATGCAGAAGCAGTATTAGATGCATTAATGTCTGATGGAGAGATAACATCTTCAGAAATAAGCACATTAACTGACCAGTTAATCTCAGATGGAACATTAAGCGCAAATGAATCAGCCTTAGTTTTAGATGCTCTTAATTCTGATGGAGTAGTTACAAACTCAGAAGTTACATCACTAGTTGCAGCACTTGTGTCCGAAGGCGGGCTATCTACAAATGAAGCAAAGTTAATTGTAGATGCATTATCTGCAGATGGAGATATTACTACTTCAGAAGTAAATAATTTATCTGATGCGCTAACTCAAGATGGTTCTTTTACATTAGCAGAAAAAGATTTAGTTTCAGAGGTATTGATTACAGCAGCAGATGGAGCGCCAGTAACTGCTGCCAACATAGAAGCAGCAGGACTTGAGTATCGTGACCTTCCACCAACACTTCCAGTAGAAGTAAGAGAAGATGCTAACGGCAATCCAGTAGTTATTCAGGCAGAAGTTGCTTCTGCACTACTTGTATTAGAAAGTCCAGCAGCTTTAGCAAACGCAATTGCTACATGTTTTAATCCAGATGAAGCAATTGAAGGCTTAACAGAAGAACAAAAATGTGAATTAGGCAAGGCACTGATTAATATAGGTGCCGATATGTCTATACCAGAACGTGAAAAAGCAGAAGATATAGTAGTTGTAACAATAATAGCTGGCCAGATAGTTCTTGGCACAGCATATAGAAGGAAGGTATAATATGAATATGAACTGGTTAAAAAAATGGGGCTTTGCGGCCCTAAATGAAAACTTTACATTCCTAGGATTTTTTGTAGCCTGGGTAGTACTTGAGGGCAGCGCAAAAACAGTAGTAGGTTATGTAACTATAGCCTCAGTAGCCCTATGGTTTTTAACCATTGGAATAAGAGAAAAATCAGAAAAAGACGAATAAATGATATAATTGGGATATGAAAAAATTAATTCCCATTGCTTTATTTGGCTTAATAATGCTATCATTATCTGGATGCAAGTATGACGGTCATTATCGTTATCCATGTCAAGATCCAATGAATTGGGAATCAGCAGAGTGCAAACCACCAATCTGTACAGCTAACGGGGCTTGTCCAGAAGACTTAGTAGAGATTAAGGAGCCAATAAATGGCTAAAGAAAGATTATCACCGCAAGACTTAGACGCAAGACTTAAATTTATTTTAGGTATAACTCTAGGATCAATTCTATTTATTACAGCAACAGGAATTATGTATGCGTTAATATTTGTTACACAGCCAGTTACTGGTCAATCAGAAAACGATAAAATGTTCTTTAACGTTCTTGGAAGCGTTGCAACATTTATTACAGGAACACTTGCTGGGTTACTAATTGGATCATCTGGAGCAAAAGATGTAATGGCAGCACAAATTGCTAATAAAGAAGTTGACGCAAAAAATACACAAGCAGACAAAAAATTAGAATCAGAAATTGATGAAGCAAAAGCACGTAGATTGAACAAGCCTGATGGTGCTATGCCAGAGGAACAACCAGTAGACACGAATTGGGACAAATAATGTCTAAAGATTCAACTAAAAAAACACTTATTAAAACATTAAGTTGGGAAACTTTTCACCTTGTAGGTGTTGCTGGAGTTATTTATCTATTTACTAGTGAGTGGGAATACGCAAGCCTTGGAGCACTGATATATATAGGTTGGGAAGCCCTTGGATATTTTATTCACGAAAGAGTATGGGCAAAATTTGGGAGTAAGGTAAAATAATGTCAGATAAAGGAACAGCAGATAAGCTTGTTGAAGTAGCACTTGCTGAAGTTGGATACATTGAAGGACCAAAAGATAATGAAACTAAGTACGGTAAATATACAAAAGCAGACTTCCAGCCATGGTGTGGATCATTTGTTAACTGGTGTGGAAATGAAGCAGGAGTAAAAATACCCAATACAGTTTATACTCCAGGTGGCGCAGCTGCATTTAAAAAAGCTGGGCAATGGATTGATACAGATATTGCAGATCCAGAAGCAGGAGATATTGCATATTTTGATTTTCCATCAGATGGCGTAGACAGAATTTCTCACGTTGGTATTGTTGTAAAAGACAATGAAGACGGAACCGTTTGGTGCGTAGAAGGAAATACATCTGGAGATGCTAAAGGCAGCCAGCGAAATGGTGGAGAATGCTGTAAAAAACTTCGTGCCTATAAGAAAAATAAAAAGGGAATTCTTGTGTCTATTGTAGGATTTGGTCGACCTAAATTTGAAGGAACATCAATCAATAAAACAAAAGAAAAATCTTCTAAATCCGTTGTCAAAAAATGCCCAACTTGTGGCAAATAATATATGACAAAAAATAAAAAAAGGATTGACAAACACTCATTAACTACTGTACAATTAGACTAGTAATTAAATAAACGGAGTGTAATTGAAGTCATATTTAGAGCAATCGCAAGACTTAAAGCAGAAACACTCTGTTTGGATATCTAATAAAATTGAGCCTATGGTAGAAAACCATCCAACATGGATGATACCAGGTCACGAAGACAGTAAAGCAGAATATAGAAAAAATAATTATAGCTTAAGGTGTGACGATTTTGTTTTAGGTCAGCCAGAAGAAATCATTTTTGCGGGTTGCGAAAGAACTATTCCTATGGATATAAAAGAAGAAGATGGTTGGGCATACAAAATATTCAAAGATTTTGGAGCAGAAACTTTTGCTAACCTATCTTATCCTGGAGCTTCTGTACATAAAATAGTTCCAAATTTGTATAAGTATTTTAAAAGTATTGGTAACCCAAAAAACATCTGTTTGCTAGCCCCAGAAATGATAAGAGATTTAGGGTTTTGGGAAGAACACCAGATATATAAGCCAAAAATATTTTACCAGTACAGGCCAGAAGTAAATGAAGGAAAAGAGCATAACATAGCAAGCGTTCCTAACAACTTGCCAATGCAACTTTTAGCTATTCGATATCTTCATACGATGAGAGCATTTGAACAATATTGTGATCAAGTTGGAATAAATTTAGTTTGGACTTCTTGGTGTGGAGAAACTAATAAATTTTTAAACGAACATGATTTTAAATTCTTTGTAAATTCTAAAGATGAGCTGTATAACCAGCAAAATATATATGATTTTTTCTCAAATAATTTAATAAAAAAGGAGAACAAATGAGCTTAGATGCCAAAACATGGGAACCGTATAAAACAAATTACGAAAAGATAGGACAAGACCCATCAAATATTATTATAATTGAAGACTTTTTAGAAAAATCAGATCGTGAATTAATCTTACAGTATCTAGATCAATACAAAGATGATGCAAATTTTTCTGGTGGTAAAGATATAAGATTTTCTCGTGTAAAGCAAGAAAACAGAACCGTTTATGCTTTACAGAATAAGTATCAGGACAAGATCTATGCAGAGATTAAAAAACATTACATGGATAAGTACAATCTAGAAGTTGCACCAGAGCCATGGAATTCATTGCACTTTGTTAAATGGAGAGTTGGAATGGCTTCAGCTTTACACACAGATTGCTTGCACCCAAACGGGGAGCCAGTAGAAAAATCTTCTTACTATAAATTAAATATTGCAGGCCTAATGTACCCTGGTGAAGACTATGAGGGCGGAAGAATTGTATTCCCTTCTTATGGAGTAGACATAAAGCCAAAGCCTGGGACACTAATACTTTTTCCAACCGTGTATCAGCATGAAGTTACCAAGGTTACTTCGGGAGTAAGATACACAATGCCCATATGGTATACATTTTCTTTTGCAGATAAAGACAATGAAGGTGTTTTTAAAGATTTAAGTAAAACAGTTTTAAATAAATATGACTTTAATGACTCAAAGGGATTGTGGATAAATCCTGGAGATCCAGATAAACACTTGGATACCTACTAATGGAAAACAGTAGAATTATAAGTAATTTTTTTTCTGAATCTCAAATAAATAAAATTTATGAATATGTTGACTCATGTCCTATTGAAAAAATTGTTAATAATAAAAAAGTAGGACAGCAACTGTATTATATTCCTGCTTTTGATATGAGAGAGTCTGGAGATTCTGATTTATGGGACAATGTTGAAAAAAAAGCATTTGAAAATTCTGGTAAAAATTTAAAGATATTAGGAATTCAATTTTGTAGATATACCTTAGACACGGGAGTTAACCCATCTCTAAGTCCACATTATGACGTAGCGTTTGACAAAGAGGTCTTAACATTAGATGTTCAGCTTAAAAAATTTATTGTTGGGGACTGGCCAATCGTTGTTGAAAAAGAAAAATATATACTTCAAGATAATCAAGCATTAATTTTTTCTGGAACTCATGAAGTTCATTGGAGAGAAAAAAGAACTTTTGCTAAAGGAGAGTATTTAGACATGATATTTGCACACCTATGTGATCCAAATTCAGATGATATCAAACAGTCCCATAAAACTAACATGAAAATTAAGTCTAACTATTACTTAAAACTGTGGGAAATGGAAAGACGATAATGTTATTTTTAAACGAAAAGGGAGTCGAAATTTTTTTTAAAAAATTTAATTCTAAATTTAATAAAGGTTTTTGGAATAACTATACTGTAAATATTTGGAAAAAAAATATTAATGGGTGGGGTAACAAAAAAGGAATGTACCTTGACAACTCTTGGGGTATTGTTGAAAAAGTTACTGTATCTAAAAATGGAATGTGGGTGATCAAGAAAGATTATGTCAAATATTTTAAATAGTCTTGGAATAGATAAAGAAGATTTAAACTGGTGGCATTTAGGTGCCTGCAGGGGTATGGAAACTAATTTATTTTATGAAAAATATGAGATTGATTACAATATTGCAAAAAATATTGATGAGGCATGTCTGTCCTGCCCAGTAATAAAAATGTGCTACGATTACGCAATAAAAAATAATGAACATGGAGTTTGGGGTGGAGTTTATTTAAATTCTGGGTCTGTAGATAAAACAAAAAATACCCACAAGACTAAAGAAATTTGGAAAAGGCTTAAGGTAAAACATGTCTGATAAAAATTTCTTTAAATATGGAATAAATCAGTGGACGGGCGAACCAAACAAACCAGTCTTTTATACAGAAGAAATGAAAAAAGCGGTTCATAGCATTAAAAGGCCATCAATGCTGCTAATGGATATAGTTAAATATCCAGACTTTTTGGCACTAAGGTTATACGAAGATAATTTTTTACAATTTGATGGGATCAAAAAAGAAATAGTTATTGATTATGTATCAAAAATAAAAAAGATTATAGAGTCTTACGGTGTAAGATGCGAGTTAGAAGGAAAACAAAGTGCAAACATTATGTAAAAATTTAAGATTAGCCTATGTAGAAAATTTCTACATAGACAAAAAAGGGGGAGAATAAAATGGAAAAAATTCTTTGTTATTCATGTAATAAAAGTAAAAACAACTTAGTGATAAGAAAATCTGCTCTTCTTACTATTAATTTGTTTATTTGTGAGACGTGTATAGATTCAAAATTTGAGCCTAGATGGGTTATAATTTTATCTGGTCGTCAAAATGGATTAGATCATATTAAGGAATACATATTAAAAAAGAGATATATTGGAAAAGAAATTGCAGCGACAGAGGTTATTGTTTAGGTCAATTTAGATGATATAATTATGTATAGTGAATTCATTTAACATTAGCCAAGTAACGTTAGCTCTCCTAGCAGCATTAGTATCAGGAGTTGGAACTGCCCTTATTGCAAGTCTTAGGGACATTAAAAAAGATAAAATTAGACGGCAAGAAAGAGAAGAAGATCATTTAAAATTAGAAATAAAAGACCTTAAAATTGAGTTATACAAAATAGAAAAAGAATTAACTGAATGGAAAGATAAATATTATCAGGCTATAGAAGAGTTAATCTTATTAAAGTCTGAATTAGATCAAGCATTATTTGAGCTAGAATCAATATCCCCTTACAAACTGGACACATAATTTTAAATTTAGTATAATTCTAGATATGACTGCAATCGTAGCCCTAATCCATGAAAATAAAGTCCTCCTAGGTGGCGACTCTGCTGCATCTGATGAAAAAACAGGATTAATCTTTCAAAGAGTAGATCCAAAAGTTTTTAAAGTAGGTCAATTTGGAATTGGGTTCGTAGACAGTTTTAGGATGGGTCAAATTTTACAATATAGTTGGACCCCTCCGCTTTACAAGCCTAACGTTGGGTTTAAAAATTTAGATAAGTTTATGAGAACTAAGTTTGTAGAATCAATAAAAGAGTTGTTTAAAGAGCATGGCTATGGTAATCAAAATCCAGGTTCTACGGAGGACGGCGATGAAGGTGGAGTATTTATTATTGCTGTTCAAGGTGCTGGTAGAATTTTTGTAATGGATACAGATTTTCATATTGGGGAAGCTGATGTTCCTTACATGGCAGAAGGAGCGGGACAAGAAATATCTTTAGGATCATTCTATTCAACTCCAGCCATTAAGACTCCACGTAAAAGAGTAAGGCTAGCACTAGAAGCCGCTGCAAAATTTAATATGTCGGTAAGACCACCCTTTACAATAATTGAAGTTTAGAGTATAATAAACTGTATGGACATTAACGAATTGAATCCAAAAGATTATAGTAGTGCCATGGATTTACGAGGATACCCTACACATGTTTGCCCTTGTGGTTGCTTTGTTTGGAACCTTAAAGTAGTTTTTGTTGATTACGACATTGCAACTTACTTTTTGGATATGCAATGTTCAGCTTGTGGAAGTCTGGCAACTGCTCCCACCCCTATAGATAAGGATAAGATTTAATGAGAAAAAGCGAAAGAATCCGATTGCTAGAACTTCAATTAATCAAAATTGAGTTTGAGATAGATCTTTTAAACAACATGCTGATAACTTTATTAGAGGCAAACAATCTATCACAACCAGAACTAGACGCTGGAAAGTGGTACAAGAGGAGATTAGACAAAAACTCTTGACAGGATTTTAGTATTTTAGTACAATATAGAAATGAATAAAAAAATAATAAGAGCGCTAGTCGCTGTAACTCTCTCTGCCTCCACCTTAATTCAGGTGGCACCTACGGCACAAGCAAACACTGTGCCTGCAATAGCAATTCTAGATACCGCTTTAAACAGCTCTCTGCCAATTTTTAAAGACAAGGTTGTGCATGAAGTATGTATCATGGAATGGAATAGTTGTCCAAACGGAAAATCATTTATGGAAGGTCCTGGATCCGCACAGCTTCCAGTAGATATTATGTCTGCAGGTGGATTTGATCATGGAACTCAAATGGCTTCTGTTTCTGTAACTATAAATCCAAACGTTAAGATAGTTTTTATTAGGATTATTGGTAATGTTCCTGGAACATCTCAAAGACAAGATGCTGGTTTCAATACTTTGTCCAAAGCTCTTGAATGGGTTAATTTAAACGCTGAAAAGTTTAACATTAAAAGCGTTGCCATGGCTCAAGCAAATTATTCTTTGGTAGAAAATCCTCAAGTAAATTACTGCCCGTCAGATAATTCAGTAACACCTTCAATAAAAAACCTGCTTCTAAAACAAGTACCAGTATTTTTTGCAGCAGGAAATAATAGAGACTATAAAAGAATTGCTTGGCCGTCATGTATTGCAGAGTCTGTTTCTGTTTCCATGTCAGACCAATATGGAGAACTAAGTAATTTTTCTAACTACGATGCTAATCTATTAGATTTTTACGCTTTAGGAGCAATGCCGATTACAAATCCAAACGGATCAATAAAAAATGGCTCAGGATCCTCTATTTCAGCAATTGTTGCTGGAACAGTTTGGGCTGGCGCTGTTTTAAATAACCCTAAGTCTAATTACAATGAAATTATGCAATCTATTGTGTGTAATTCTAAGTTTACTAAAGGCGCAAGAGGTCAGCAAGGTAACGTTATGCCAACAAGCCCAATTCGTGTTGGAACCTGCCAAGGAACGGGTGTCAGCTCACAAGTTGCAGCACCAGTAGTTGCAGCGGGACCAACAAAGCAACAGCTAATAGATTCAATAAACAAATCATTTAATGATGAAATTGTTAGGATAGAAAAAGAACATCAACTTGCTTTACTTAATCTAAATGAATCTAAGGCTAAATTAATTTTAGACACCAAAGCAAAATATACAAAAATGGTGTCTGACCTTGGATAAGATTACCGTATTAGAGGAAATTATCAAAGAAATTGGTGAGGAGTTGTACCAGAAATGGTACAACGCCCTTGCTATTGAAGATAGAACAGAAGAGGCCTCTAAAGCAATGGCACAAAATTCTGGAGAAACCGCATTTTGGGTAATTCAAACATTTATGTCAAAGTTTAACGAAGCAGCGGAAGAACTTAAGGATAAATAATGCCTTTTGTTCCTGGGCCATCAAACATTAAGGGAGTTCAAAACTACCCCATACCCCCAGAACAAATTGAGTCCGCTGTACTTATAGATCAATCTCAGCTCGATAAATCAAAACTTTTTTCTAATAGAGAAACCTATATTAAAACCTTGCCACAAGGTTTAGATTATATGGAAATTGGGGTTGCATGGGGTTATTATTCAAAAATAATTGCAGAAAATTTAAACCCCTCTTCTATATATTTGCTAGATAGATATGATCAAGATCAACTATGCTGGTCTGAAAGAAAGTTTGGTAGTTGTAAGTGCCACCCTAGACATATTCAGGGTTATGATAAAAATAGTCATGAAGATTTTATAAAAAAAGAATTTTTAAAATATGAAAATGTTCATATAATTTCTGGTGATGCCGTAAGGACTACTAAGGAAATAAATAAAAAGTTTGACTATGTATATGTTGATATAGTTAATGATAGAAAAAAAATTCAAGAACTTTTAGAAATTATTAAAAATCTTATTAAGCCAGGTGGCATTATAGGATTAAACGATTACTTGATATATGATGGAATTATTGAAGACACTAGTTATGGAACTTACCAATCAGTTAATGAATTTTTATTTTTAAACAAAGGATGGTCGGTAGACGGAATAGCTTTACACCAATTAGGATTTTATGATATATACTTAAGGAATTCCAATGCATAGAATAGATTTTGGTATCGAGACAGTAAAACAAAGCTCTGGTGTAGGTGATGTGTTTTCAAATGATTTTGATAAAACATGGTTTCGGAACCTTACACAAGAAGAAATTAATAAAAGAATTTTTACTGCTACTCCATTTGAATTAGAATTAGGCGTAGACGATGGAACCGTGACATATATGTACAATTCAGATTTTTTTAGATGTGATGAATTTGGACCGTATAATTCAAAGTACCATGTAGTTTTTGGTGGATGTTCAGAAACAGAAGGTGTAGGGGGCAACTTAGAGCAATCTTGGTCGCATAAATTATATTCAAAGTTAAAAGAAAATTATGATATTGGCGGTTATTATTCTCTTGGAAAATCTGGAAACGGTTGGCATAAGATAGCTTTAAGTTTAATTGAGTATTCTAATAGGTACGGCAAGCCAACGCATTTTTTTGTATTACTTCCAAATATTGGAAGAAATTATTATTTCAATAAAGATGCACAAATTTGGACATATGATCAAAAATATGTTGATACTGGTTATAAAAATAGTCCACATAAAAAAGAAAATAGTTTTGATATTAATGAACATAGAAAGCAATTTATAGAATTTGGAGTAGGATGGAAAATTTTTCAAAGTTACTGTAAAGCTAATAGCATTAAGATTTTGTATTCTACATGGGACAACGCAGAAAATAATAATTTGATTTTATACGATGATCATCTTAGAAATTTTTTTCCAATAGATAAGGGAGTTGCATTAGAACAGTTTATAGAAGAAAAATATCCCACGCTAAAATTACCAAAAAATGCTTTAAAAAAACGAGATGGGCATAATGGTGATGTTGTTCATGAATATTGGAAAGAATGTTTTGTTAAAGAAATTGAAAAAAGGGGTTTATTTAATGATTAAAAATTTATTTTTTTTAATTAAATTTTATAGAAAAAGAAAAATTAAAAAGGCTATTAAGAAAAAAGAAAAGTTTATATACTAATGGGTAATAAATTTAAAAACGCTTCTGACTGGTATGAGTACGGCCTTGAAAAAAACTGGGTGACTAAAATATTTTGTAATACACACGAAGGTCCCCCACTCACAGATGCTGAAATGATTGACTGGGATGAGGGTAACGATCCCTGTAGTTTTCATGTTAAATTTATAGATGAATAAAAGCGACATTTGGTTGACTTAAACGTTTATAAGTATAGGGTATAATATATATGTCCAACAATAGGATTCTGTTATCAAATAGATAATAGAGTAGAGGAGAATAAATTAAATGAAATCATTTAAAAAAGTATCGCTAATCATCGCTGCAGCCCTGACTAGCACAATGCTTGTATCGCCAGCAGCAAATGCTAACGCTGGAACTGTCACACTAACAGTGGCGGGATCTGCAGCAACGGGTGGAACAGTAGTAACAACTCCTGTATCACTACCAGTGCCAGCAGATAACAGTGTAGATGCAGCAGATGCATTAAAGATTGCTGTAACGTCAGTAGACGCAGGAACAATAGTAACAGCAGTTGCAGTAAACGCAACTCTTGTACCTGCTCTTGCAGCAACTGGTTCAGCAGTAACAGCAGCATCTGGAACATCAACGCTATCAATTGCAACAGGAACTGGAACCGCAGCAGACTTTTATGTATATACTAAAAGTACAGCAGTAGGATCAGTATCTATTACTCGTGCAGGAACAACAACAGTTTATTATGTACAAGGTACCGCAGGTGCTTTGAACTCAATTACTTTGTCTGCTCCAGCATCAGCAGCAGCGGGTACGTCACAAGTTCTTAAGGTATCTGGATACGATGTATTTGGAAATCTAAAGAGTGGAGCCACAATTAATACTTTGGTTTCAAGCTCTGGAACAGCACTGTCAACAGCGCTAACAACTGACTCAGCAACAGCAACACTTGGAACAAAAGAGCAGACAGTAGCAATGCCTGCCACTGGTTCAGTAACAGTAGTTGCATACGCAACAGTAGCAACAGCCGTAACAGGCTTATCAGCACCAATAGGGTCTGTAAGCGCTACAATTGTAGTACGTGATGTTGTATCAGAACTATCAGCAAAGAATGCAGAGTTAGCAGTTGCTAATTCAGCACTTGCAGCAGAAAAAGCTGGTCGTGCAGCAGATAAAGCAGCAGCAGATTCATCTACTGCAACTTTAAAAGCAGAAAATGAGTCTTTAAAAGCAATTGTTGCATCTTTAAAGTCTCAATTCAATGCTTTGGCTAAAAAGTGGAACGTAAAGTTTCCTAAGCTAAAGGTAAATTGGATTAAGTAATTAATTTAATTAAAAGGGGCAGGGCTCAGGCCTTGCCTCTTTTTAACTTTAATGGTATTATTAAGTAATATGGAAAATAAATTTTTATACAATTCAATTGAATCTACAATAATTGAAAATTTTTTAGAAAAAGATAATAAAGAAAATTTAATAAAATGGATTGATTTAAAATGGAAAAAATTGTATTATGATAAAAAAAATATAGGCCTTGATTTTAAAAAAGAAATAAGAAACGACCATTTTCAAGTAATAAAATTAGATCCTTTAGCAGGAAAAACTTTTTTAAATTTAGGGCCAAATGATTTTCCAAAAGAATTTTGGCAAAAAGCAGAAGAATCTGCAAAAAAAATAAATCCAAATTGTGAATTTGAGTATGTTTCTATAGTTAAATATTCTTCTGAATTTGGGGAACCAACACTTAGGCCGCATTTTGATACTCCAAGTAAAGCCGTATTTATAGTAGATTATCAATTAGACGGAAACACCGAGTGGCCAATATCTGTAAATTTAAAAGAATATGTTTTAAAAAATAATCAATGTTTAATTTTTGATAATAATTTATCAATACACTGGAGAACTCCTAAAAAATTTAAAGAGGAAGAATTTCTAATTATGCTATTTTATAGCTTTATTGACAATGATAAAGAAATACCTTCTTTAGATGGACAATCTGAAGAGATCAGTAAATATCTTAAACACTATACGGATGAGCATAATAAAGTTTTTGGAGATTCTGATCATAATACCAATCATACCGAAAAACTTGCAGACCTATTTAGGTGGGCAAAAGAAAGGGATCAATCAAAAAATAATGAATTGTAGCGTAAAAGACTGCCAAAATAATGCTTCTAGAATAACAAAAGACGGATATATTTGCGAATCTTGCTATATAAAATCTTACAAATCTTAATCAACTAAATGCTATAATAAGGGGATAGATGGACCTATATCCCCATCTAAATACAAACTATAGGAGAAAAAATGTCAGACGGAAAAGATTTAAACGGTTTTACATCACCAAAGGTAGAAGCAGCATCAACATGGAATGGTGAGCAATACGCTGCAGATCCTGCATCAGCTTTCCCATCAACAGATAAGTCAACACAAGATGGATCTGGCGTTGGAAACAACGGTAAATAGTCGTGTCAGATAACTTAAATGTAAACGAACCAACAGCGGAACAACTAGCAGCAGCTAACGCAGCGCTATTAGCAGCTAACGCAGCGCTATTAGCAGAAACACAGCCAACAATGCCAGTTGTAGAAGCGCCAGTTGTAGAAGCGCCAGTTGTAGAAGCGCCAGTTGTAGAAGCGCCAGTTGTAGAAGCGCCAGTTGTAGAAGCGCCAGTTGTAGAAGCGGTAACTTCAGTGCAACCAGTAACACCATCAATAGACGAAAAAGTAGATTTTTGGGCAAATTCTTGGTTTAGTAGGAACAAACAATAATGTGTATTGAATGCGGATGCGAATCAGTTGGAAGCGAAACAGGAATTGTTCCTGCTCCAGTTATAGATGTTTCAAGAGACGGTGAGTCAGGCTTAAATTTAAGCATGACCTCAACGCCAGAGCAGACAAGACAATTTATTAATGGCAAATAAAGAACAAAAGGGTAACGTTAATAAGAAAAAAGAGCCAAAAATGACTCTTAAAGAAAAGCGTGCTGTAAAACAAAAAAAGAAAGATTCTAAATGAACAGTTTTTATTTTTGGCATTCATTAGTGATTGGTCTATTAATGATTTCTTCATTTTTTTTGGGAAAATCTTATTCTAGGGACAAAGTAAATAAAAATGTCTAACGTAGAAAATACACCAGCAAGCGAACCCAAAACTTCAGCCGTAACTTCTAGTAACGTTCCAAGAAAAAATCCTACACAAGGAAAGCCTAAACCAAATTATTCTAAAACATCTCTTAAAGTTGACAGAAATAGGCATGGTATAAGAAGAGAGACAATTTTGGGATTAGGTAAACCAGCAAAACGAACAAAGAAAGTTTAAATTAAGGGGAGCTGCTTTGAATCCTTCTGAAGCTTTATCTTTAAATCCAATGGTAGCTATACCAGCAGCACAAATGAATCAATTTTATAAAGACGGATTTTCTAAAGAAAGAATTTTTCATGGCAATGGATCTGGTTTTGGTGGATCATTTGTTTGCACTAATGATATATCAGAATACACCACCTCAGATTTTTTTACACAAATTGGCAAAAAATTTAAAGTAATGTTAAGATTATCTAGCACTTCCTCTCAACATGGAACTTCTGAAACATATAGGGACACTAGAGGGTATTCAATTAGATTTGAATCAGAAGATGATGGAATTTTTGATGTTGTTGGTTTAAATGTACCTATACAGTACGTAATTGATAGAAAAGAAATTAAAAGATTTCATAGCTCACAACAAGTTAACTACGCTTCTGGAATGCTTGAAAATGAAGAAAGATGGAATTGGTTTGGACAAAATCCTGGCTCAACTCACAATATATTAATGACTTGGGGAGATCGTGGCATTCCTAAAACATGGAGAAACATGAATGGTTATGGAGTAAACACTTTTTCTTTTATTAATTCAGAAAAGCAAAGGTATTGGGTTAAATTTCATTTTAAAACAATGCAGGGAAATGAATACATGTCTGACGAAGAAGCTCAGCGTGTATCTCTAAACTACCCTCATTATTACACTAAAGATTTTTATGAATCTATTAAAAATAATAATTTTCCAAAATGGAAAATGTATGCACAAGTTATACCAGCTGATAATGATGACTTATTTGATTTTAATATATTTAGAATGAATAATGTTTGGCCACATAATGAATTTCCATTAATAGAATTGGGAATTGTAGAAATAAATAACAGCGAATATCATCAATGGCTAGACATTGAAAAAATGGCATGGTCTCCTTCTAATGTTACTCAAGGTATAGGATTGTCGCCAGATGGCGGTCTGCTAGATAGAATTACAACCTACCCATTAGTTCAAAAAAGTAGACTTAATGGAGTAGATATAAATCCAATATCAAAGCATGTTGCCAAAGAATTAACTACTTTTGTAGATGGAAAATTATATTATAAGTATGAAAAAGAAAAGGCTAATAACAGCATATATAGATTTGCTAAAAGTTTTTACAATATGATAGATTCTGAAGCTAAAAATAGGTTGTCAAAAAATTTACATATTGCTTTATATAATATAACTCCTAGGATAGTTGAACCATTATTGCAAAATTTTAAACAAGTTGATCAAAAACTTTATGAAGATTTAATAGAATTTAGAAAAAATGATAATTTATGAAAATACAATTTTTTAGTAATTTAAAATGCTTGATAATAGGACATAAGCCATTAGAATCCTCATGTCCATTTACAGGAAAAACTTATTTAGTTTGCCTGAGATGCGAAAAAACACAAGTAATTGAATAAAATTAAGAATTTTATTATTTTTACGTATTTAGTATTTTTATCACTAATTAGTATTGTTATAAAAAAATATCAAAAACGTTTAATTAATAGGTCATGATTCTTTTTGTAAAAACAAATCCATGTTCCCAGCACCATTTAAAGCAATAGACATAACGTGCCAATTGGGAAACTTATTTAAGAAAAAACTAGCCCCCTGCATTGTTCCGTAAGAAACGTCTTTCCATTCTGAATTATTAAATATCTCCTCAGTAAAAATTCCGTTAAGCATATAGTCATTAATTCCAATAACACCGCCCACTTTAATTAAAGGCTCCGCTGAAAGCAGTTCTCTTAAAACATTTGAGAAATTATGATTTGAGTCTAAATATATAAAGTCAAATAAATTATCACTTGAGTCCCAAGAAGAATTTTTTGATAAAGTTTTATGATAATTTGAAAGAGCTTCAAAGCCCCTAGACCATTTAACTTCAACGTTTTTGTATTTTTCAAATCTTTTAAAAACCCAGTCTTTATGATTTTCTGGGGTAAATCTTTTTTCTGGTTGTATTTTGTTTACATAAACGCCGACATCTTCTTGACCAAATATGTCAACTAAAAGCAAATATTCTGGATCATATTCTGTTAAAATGTGATAGGCAAAATCTCCCGCTAGGGTACCAATTTCAATAATTCTTGATTTTTGTTTTAAATTTTCTAATAAAAAATCTTCTCTAGTAGAATAAACATTAGTTTTTTTTAATTGATTTTTAGATATATGTTGAAAAAAATTAGAAGATGAGCTATCTTGCTCTAAATTATGCATTTCAATATTATAGCATATATGATATAATTAATTATATGAAAAAAGAAGAATTTAAGGATTTTGATTTTAATTTTATTGCAAATTTTGATATAGAAAAATTGTCCAAAAAAGTTTTAACTCTGCCAAAAGAACATTTTGACGGGACCAAAGATAATTATTTTCTTTGGACTTCTAGTTATCAAATTGCAGAAGTTGGATTTGGTCATTTGTCTACTATAATAAGACAAGCTATTGTAAATAAAAAGCCATTAAGTCCAAAAATTGTAAGCAAGGACCAAGAATTATGGGATTTAGTGAAACCTATTGCAAGATATTTGGAATCAATTAATCCTGGAAAGATCCATGGCAGCATTGCTCTTTCTAATCTTTTGCCGCAAACTTCAATTCCAGAGCATAGAGATTATTCAGATAACAGTGTAAGCGTTGATTTTTTAAAATATTCAAAAGAAACAAAAAGATATCATATTGTATTAACAACTAATGAAAAAACATCTTTTACAAATGGCAATACTAAAAAGTTTATGAAAGTTGGCGAATGCTGGGAAATAAATAAAAGCAATTTGCACTCTGTTCGTAACGATGGACTGACAGACAGAATACATTTGGTCATTGACATACTTCCAAAAACCCTATAAAGAAAAAAAGGAATAAAATGAAGGCAATAATAGTAAAAGAATTTGGTGGGCCAGATTCAATGTTATTTCAAGAAGTTGCAGATTTAAAAGAAATGCCAGGGCATACTTTAATTGATGTAAAAGAAATTGGAGTAAATTTTGCAGACACTCATCAAATAAAAAATACATACTTAATGACATCAAGAACTCCATTTATTCCTGGTGGTGAAGCGGCAGGTTTTGATAAAAATAAAAAAAGAGTAATTGGAATATGTCCATCTGGAAGCTACGCAGCTAAAGCCAATCTTTGGAAAAATTTAACATTAGAAATTCCAGACAGCATCTCGTTTTCGCAGGCTTTGCACGTTTTTATACAAGGATCTTCTGCTTGGCATTTAATAAATACCATAGGAAATGTTAAAAGTGGAGAAAGTGTTTTAATCTATTCTGGTGGCAGTGGTGTAGGATCAATTGCTATTCAGCTGGCCAAAATGCTGAATGCTGATGTTTATTCAACATCCACAAAAGATTCCGTCATTAAAATTTTTAATGAAATGGGAGTTAAAACTAATATACATAATAAAAAATTTGATGTAATTTTAAACATGTCTGGATCAGACATAGGGAGGGACTTGTCTTTATTAAAAAATTTTGGAAGACTTGTAATTTATGGAATGGCAGATGAAAATTTTAATAATTATCCCATAAATCTTGTTGATCCTAAAATATTAATGAGTGGGTCTAAAACTGTTTCTGGATTCTGGCTACATAATTGTTTTGATGAGCCGTCTAAATTTATTGATACTGTAAATCTATTATTTTCTTTAGTTGAAAAGGGTCTGCTTAAGACATACACAGATTTTAAATATCCACTTGAAGAGGCTTCTAAGGCGCATTATGATATACTTAGCAGGAAGACCTATGGCAAAGTAATACTAGACTGCTCTATTGACTAAGGTTGATTTTTAATATATAATTAGTGTAGGTCAAAACCTAAAGGAGATTTAATTTATGAATAAAGATATGTTAAGCGTAGGAGATGCTGCACCACAATTTGATTGGTTATCTCAAAATTCTAATGAGGAAGCCCTTGTTTTGTTTATGGGAAGAATTGCTAGGCCAAATGCAAATGGAAAAAGCAGGTCTTTAGTGCAAGCAATGACTGAAAATACAATTAAAGATATAAAGATTTGTTTAGTTTGGGATAATAACGAAGAAGATGTTCAAGCATTTAAATCAACAGTCCCAGGATTAGTTGGATTAAATAATGTACATGATGTTTACGATTTAGATCAGTCTATTCAAGCAAATTATAAATCAGTTTTGTACAAAGGAATAACTAATGCTGAAGAAGAAGCATCGGCTATCGGAACTGGTGATGATGAAAAACTTGGTTTCCCTGATTATTTAGTAAAAGATAATAAAATAGCTTGGGCTCAAGAAAATAAAAGATTTTATGAACTTTCATTGTTGCTAAGAGGTTGGAGACCTTAATTGAATCCTGCCGAAGCTGAATCTATTCGGTTAAGCAAAAAAGAAAGTAACGATTTGCAAATGCCTATCCGACACGGAATAGATATTGCTGGTGTCTTAAAGCATTCGTATAATCCAAAGTTTAATCCATCGCTAGGAACGGAAGCTCCTTTATTTATTGTAAATGAAGATTGGGTAAACTTTAGCGAACCAACAATTTTGCATTTTTTTAATGCAGATTCACCAGATTCTATAAGAGATTTAAAGGTTTTAAATCAAAATAAAAAAGATTATGGAAAGCGTTTAAATTCTAATATTTATGCAATAAGTCATAAAGAACAGGCATGGCTAGATAATTTACAAAAAACACATAATCTTGATGAAATTATTTTTTTACATGATAAATACCAGCTAATTGCTTTTGACTATAATTGTCAAGAAAAACCAAACCTATATTCTTTAACAACATATTATGTTTTAAAAGGATTAATTGATTTTTTTGTAACATCTGGATCGGACCAGCCAAGATATCAGTTGCCAGCTCTTTTAAGAATTATGCTTACTGGAAACTCAACTAATGCTGGAAAACATAGTGGGAATAATGTTCGTTGGTGGAATGATAAATCAAAAACATGACAAAAGACATACCACAGATTGTTAAAGAGTCTTTAATAAAAAAAGGAATAAGCATATCTAAAGCCTGTAATTGTGAAGGATCTGCCGAATACCCAATATGTGATAATTCAATAAAATACTGTAACAAGGAGGAATAAATGGAAGATGAACAATTTTTAAAAGCAGAACAGATTTTGTCAAATTATGAAACAATAATTAAAAACAAAATTATAAACATTCTTTTTCCAGCATTTGAGAAACTGTCTGAGAGTCATGTCCATTTTACCAAAGAGCTTGGTGAGGCTATAATAACAGATATTAAAAACTGTTGACAACTATAGTAGGCATAGAAGGATGCTGTTGGTCGGTCATGGCAGCAGACAGCCAGATTACAGATGATAACTTTAAGATGGTAAGCCAAGATACCCCAAAGCTAATTAAATATAAAGATCTAATTGTTGGGTTAAGGGGAGATGCAAGACCTGGGGACATAATTGCATACTCATGGAAACCCCCTAAGATATCTGGAGATATTAATACGTGGGTGGTAAACAAAATGATTCCCTCAATGATGAAATGCTTAAAGAAAGCAAATTACGACTGGTCTCATGATGAAGCAGACTTTAATTTCTTAATATCAGTAAAAGGTAAAATATTCGACATAGGCCCAGATTTTTCTATAAGCAAAAGTGACTACAAGGTATATGGAACTGGAAGCGGAAAAAATATAGCCATAGGCTACGTGATGGGTCAAAAGATAGACACCATAGAAGACGCAATTTTATCGGCAAACAAAGCTATTGAAGTGTCTGCTAAGTTTGATATACATACCAGCCTGCCCTCACAAATAATTGTTCAAGACTATAGTTGACCTTTACTAGCAAATAATAGTATAATTATATTATGTTTAATTTTGATTTAAGAAATGAAACCTTAAATTTAGTAGATGACTTTATACTGGATCATATTGATGATTTTAGTGAAGAAGAGCTTTACTGGATAATAGAAGAAGTAGAAAAATTAAGTAAATCTTTTTATAAAAAATTTAAAGACTTAATTGATGAAGATATTGAGTCGCTGGCTGAAGAGATTGAGGGCGAAGATTGAAAATAAAATCAATGGATTACTTGTGCTACAACTGCTGGACAAAAGTTTCTATATCTTTTGAAGATTTTGACACAGCTCTTTGTCAAAATTGCAAAGATTTTAAAAAATTAGAGTTATTAAGAAAAAAGATCAAAAGTATTTCTGCAGAAAATAAAGAGATGCTAGATAGACTAGGATCTGACTACGATGCAAGCGGGGTGCCATATTGGGAAAAATACGAAGAGCGTTTAAAGTATATGGAAGACAACGGCATATGAGCGAGTCATTAATGAAAGAATTTGATAATGCTATAAATGAAACTCCAACCAATCTAACATGGGCGGAAGAAGAAACTGGTTTATGGAAAGGCTGGATCTACAGCCCAGAAAAAAAGAGATACTACTTTGATGACATTGGCAATGAATCACTGTCCAATCTATGGAATAGTGAATTTTTAGGACAGGCAGATAAATGATATATCACAAACATCTATTAGTAAATGCAAGAATATCAGACCCAGTTAGGTCTGAGCAGCAGGGAATTGATTTCTTAAAAGATCTTATTGAGTCTGTAGATATGAAAATCATAAAGGGACCATTTACCTCATATGTAAACAAAGAAGGAAACAGAGGCCTTACTGGTGTTGTTATGATTGAAACAAGCCATGCTGCATTCCATATCTGGGACGAGGAGCGTCCAGGCCTAATCCAGTTTGATCTATATACATGCGGTGAACTAGATTTTGAAAAAGTAATAGCTTTGTTTAAAACATACTTTGACGTTAAGTCTTTAGACTATGTTCTTTTTGATAGAGAGAACGGATTTGTAGTTGAAAAATCTGGCCAGGAAGTAATTTAAATTATAACCAAGGCTTACTGCAAATATTGTAAAAAGGTAGTCTCTGGCCAAGTCAACGCAATAACTCAGCTAGAGTCTAAAAATTATTTAGTAATAGGTGAATGCCCTGTATGCTCATACGAGATACGAAGAATAGATAGATCAATTATAAAAGAATAATGATCTATATTCCACGATTAAAAGTGCGGCGAAAAGTAGATAGTTTTCAGTCAACTACGTTGACCATATTATGCTATAATGGTTACTATGGGCATATTAGATAATTTTGAGATATTTCTGGAAAAAACGGAAGAGACAGAGAAGTGTCATTACTGTCAGAGTAAAGCTAAATATAGCGATATAGCTAAAGTTGATGAAAAGAAATATGATGTAGTAGGCGTATGTGAATGTCACTCATTTAAAGGATTATCATCATAGGAAACTAAATAATTTCAGGTTCCTATAATGGTCGTAGAGCAGTTTCCGAAACTGATAATGTAGGTCCGATTCCTACACCTGAAGCAATATTTAGTACATATAAAGTAGTTGACTAAAATAATATAGATATAGTATAATATATTATATGACTGAAATAAAGATACCAGGATATAAGCAAAATCCACCAGACTGGTGCGATGATTGTAATGCTGCTCCAGGGGGAGAGTGTCCAGATTGTGGATGCACTCATAATTGTTGAAAGGCGGGAACAATGATAGAACTACTACTAATAGCCATTACATGGTATGCAACTAAGGTATTTTACACCAGAGATACACGGATCAAATGGGTAGATTTTGGAGATCCTAATATAGTTAAAGCTACATGTTACAAATGTGCTAAATCAGGATATGTCGGTATAGATCACCTACGTGCTCCATATTACTGTATGAATTGTAAATAATGGCTATTCTATACGTATATTGGATCTATCTAATGTTAGGTATATCAGCCATTGCTATCATAGGTGGAGTAATCGAGCTATTTAGATCAGATAAATAAAAAGCGGGGAAGCCATGGAATGCAATGTATGTTATATAGATAAAGAACTCTTCCTATATACCAAAGGCGATCTAGTATATTCACTATGTCAGATGTGCTTATATACCCAGAATCAGATAGACATATTCCATGCATGGGGTAGAGAGCAATTACGTATAGCCAAAGATACTGGAGAAGCTCCATTCTAATTGGCTAAAATATGCTCCTAATTCCTATATCCCCCCGAACTTTATACCCTCTCTAATAGCCTTATATGACCTTTTAGAGCCATATTCATCAGAGATCTATCAAAGTAAATGCTATTAATTATAACGTAAATGTTATCAATATATACTTAGATAGATATACATGTAATTGAGCGATCCCCACTTAGCCCCGTAATGCTCCACATTGCCCCACATGGCATATATTACCCATATTGTCAAGAGCTTTGGGCCATATGTTATATATATGTTATATAAATGTGTTCCAGGATATTTAAACATGTCTCGTAAAGTGGAAATTTTGCCCACATATTCTGCCATATTTTATATATATTTTGTTATATTCTATATATGTTTCTTTAAATTAATATACATTTATTATATATTCTGAGATATTTTCCAGGATTTTTTATACCTTATCGTAAAGACAACATTCTGCCCTTAGCTATATACAACAAATGGGACATATAACCCAATGTGTACCAATGGTACATATCAGGCATATATCCCAGATGTATGTTTATTTACTTATATATGTTATGGTTACTGGACCACATAGATTATTGTATCTATCTATTTCTGCTTGTTTCTTAGCCGCCTCATTTTTCTTCCATTTACGGAATGTCCTTAAAGAATGATTAGCTTTCTTTCGATCCTTGCCAGCTTTGACTTTTTCGGTCATGCCAGGGGCTCATGCATTTCTATAACCTCAGCAAGATGACTTGCTAGCATAATTGCTTCGGAAGTTACTCCTTCCTCCCAATAAGGTCGGAACTTAGAAGCCTGCTCTTTAATAATTTCTTTCATTAAATCCATTAATCTGTCTTGCGTATATAATGGAAATCTATTTACAATTACACTGGCACATATAGAAGGGTTGAACCAATGATTGTCTAGAACTTCTTGTAACTGTTCTGCTATTTTATCTTCGTCTGTTCTTTTACCCATGTCCGCCTCTCATTAAGATTTTATCAAAAAGGTTGGGAAAGGTCAAGAGCACGTTCTCTCAACCCCTCCCAATGTTAGTTTGTTTACTTAGTCTTTGTTGGGACTTCGGCTGTAAACTTCATACCGTTCTTGTCAGCTTCCGCTAACACAACCTTGGCAGCTCCTGAGAAGCGACCACGGCGACCAACTGTAATGCCCTTGCTTTTTAGATATTCACGTTTTGTTGTCATTTGTTGCCTTTCGATAAATCTGAGCTCCGCCTTGAAGATCAGAAAGCTTTTCTTATATTTTATCATAAATTGGGGGATTTGTATATAGCCTCGTAAAAACTATGCTATGCCCCCTTGCCCACAAGTTTATGGGATCTCGTTTAGATTAACTAATCCTTCAATCATTGCTGTCTCTTCCTCTGCAGTTAGATCTACTATGTCTTCATCGTCATTCAGCCAGCCGTCATCATCTAGCACAGTAAGGAAGCCGTTGTCTAACATCCAGTCTGTTATAGCCTCATCTATGTACTCTGCGCCATACTCCAGAGTAAATGAGGCGGGAACCTGAGACCATAATTTATCCCAGATAGTATCAAGGGTTGTCCCATCAGTAATTGTTAAATCGCTATAAAGATCGTCCTTAGAGTATTGATCATATTTATCTCTAATTAAATCCCATGTCCAAAGCCATACTAGTGACAATGAAACATCCATGCCATTTAAAGTATTGACCATTTGGTCCAACTGCATTTTAATTTTTTGTCCTCTGTCATACTGAATGTCATCCACGGGATATAATCCTTTCATTTATGGCGAAGGTTAAATTATACGTCAATATATAGCATTCTGTCAATGCCTCTAGTTGGCCTTCCCAATACCTTCTTTCCATAGAGTCCATTGCTTCCTCTGATTCTTCCTCAGCTTTGGTAGCATAATCAAGCTGAGTCTCTGCTTCCAGCATAAGGTTCTTTAATTCCCCGTGCAGAATGTCAGTGCCTGATTCCCCCAGGTCCACCAGTTTTTGAAGGCGGGGTTCCAATAGAGTATCCTTATAACTCATTATATACCTCCAATAGATGTTCTATAGCCATAATTTGTCCTTGGATATTTATCTTAGATTCAACATTCAAATCCTTATCTAAGTCTTGATTAAGACTAATTAAATGAATATTCATATATTCTATTAACTTATCCGTAGTATGTGTTCTCATCTATATACCCTTCTGCTAGTAGACCTTCAAAAAAATCCCATACAATTAATAATTGTTTATACTGTTGTTCTTCACCCTGAGATTTGGCGGTATCAATAGCCCAAGTAAGACTATTACCAAATGCTTGTATATCTTTATATGTATAACCTAACATTATGCTTCCTCATCCCATTCTACATAGTATTGGTCTTCGGGTTTTAAATCATAAAACTGATTAAATCTACCCTTTAGATAATTACTCTCACACATTTCAGCAAATCTAAAATCTGCAAATAGTTGACCTTCATCTAAATTAGAGTTAGTCCAGTCTTCGACCAGTTGTTCTCCAATATAAGAATATTCTGCGTCTATCACCATTTGGTTTTCATTCTCCAAGAATGACATATATTTCCTTTCGCTAGGACCTTAATTATATAACATACCACTGACATTGTATAGGCTATATCCGTGTGATTCACACCACATGAGCCCAGCTTTGTCCATATGCTAGGATTTCAGGAAAATAAATTTGACTTCCGTAAAGAGCATATGCTACCCTCACCCGTGAGCGCAAAGCTAAACCCCCATGCCAGAAGGGTCATAGGGGTTTAGGATGAATGGCTGCTAGGACCTCAACGAAAGGAAAGCCTGCCTTACTTAGCATCTAAAGGAGATGCACCATTCGTTCTTCTAAATTTAAACTACTAGTAATCTTTCCAATGCATACTTCTCACAGAATGAAGTTAGGTCCATTGTGAAGAGCGCTTTGTTATTCATGCCACGGACTTTGTTTAAAGGATCTCGTGCATCCGTATGCTCATGAAGACTGAATGTTTGCTGGTCCCAATCAATGATGGCAATCTTATGTTCATTGTCGCCAATCTCATTTACGTATAGGCCCCATCCAGTTTCCATATTCCACTGATCAGCAATGATATTGCTAATAGCGATACGTGTTGCATATGATGAATCATTCCAGCGTGGTCTCGCAGCAATGACAGCGTCCGCTAATTTACCTAGCATTTGATGTCCTGCCCAGTGACCGTATAATACAATTGTTTGTCCGTTCGGTTGAACGAATCCAAAGTTTGCTCTATCTCCCATTGCTATTCCGCCATTTCTTTTAGTTTAGGTGACTCTTCCGTTTTATTTAATTCTACCACTTCATAGGCCTTTTCGTCAAGGGCCTTTTTAGATTTATTATAATGATGTGTGCAAAATGCCAGTTCACCATCTAATAGTTTAATTAGATATGATGCACGGGCTACGCTGCAGCTATCGCAATAATAAACTGGGGATACATCTTCAGCCATCACAGTTGATTACCTTCCATCATTTCTGCTAGACGATCTAAAATCCAGGAATCAATATCATTAATATCAATCTCTGATAGCTTTTCGATAATCTCTTCACGAGCAAATTTATACCCGTCGTCAAAACCATCTTTGTAATCTGACATATTATCTCCTAGTGTATCCAGTAGGTTCGTAGTCTGAGGTATAACTTTCAGTTAAATTATACTTGTCACGAATCTTACTTACTTTCTCAATACTACCAGTTCCAACATTGAAAGTCAACGGTGACATTGCAGTTGGGTCTAGTCCGATTATTTGTGCATCCCAATAGGCCATCTCCATTGACAGCCTATCGGGTGCGGTAAGTTCAAAGTACATTAGTTCCAATCCACATCTGTGCTTTCGATTGACCAATCATTAACTTCAACATCGCCATTGTAAGATGTTAAAGAAAGTTCATCGCCAAGTTTGTAATGAGCATCAAAATCTTCAACCTCATCAAGTGGTACTTGCATTATTACTTCAAAGTTAATAGTTCCAGTTATGGTAACTGTCTTTGATAGTTCAAATCCAAATAGTTCTGCAATTTGTTGCAGCGCTTCTTCTTTTGTATAATTAGGATTATACAGTTCAACTAGAAGTTCTTCTAATTCATTAACTGTACCTTTAAGTTCGTTAAAGTTATCACGAGAACGTCGACCTTGTTCTAGGTCCCATTCTAAGTCTGTAACTTTAGCAATTGGATATGTTACATTTTCTCCTTCAATAAACTTGTATTGCACAAGTGCACTAGGATTGTATGTAGCAGGTACAGCAGGTGTTACTGTTGCTCCGTATGTGTCTTCCATGTTAGTTTCCTTTCGTTTCGGTAGTGGTTAATAGTACCATGTGGGTCTGACATTTTTCCATTGCCTCTGCATCCTGCCATGAGCCTTGATTACAAGATGAACAGAATTCGCCACAGTCATTTTCACAATAACTTAATGTGTCATAAGATTGGCAAGCATAGCAACGGTTATCCCATTCTGCCAATTCTTTTACTTCGCCACGAACAATCTCATATTCCCCACCCCAGCCTGTCTCTTCCTCAAACTCTAATGTGAGAAGGGAGTTCGGAACAAGATTAGATAGTTTAGTTAAGATAGTTACAGCAGGTGACCAAGCAGTCTCGTATTTATATAGAAGCCAGTTATCATCACCTTCAGACTTGTGTTCAAGCAATTCGGTTTCAGGATATTTGTCATCATCTGATACGGCTACATCCCATTTAGTTCCCCAGTTAGATTGATTCCATGAATACCAATCTTTCTGAGTCTTAGCAAACTCAACAGATTTGCGGAACCAATCAGGGTCATTTAAGTCAAGACCTGAACGGTCAGGCTGGCAGGCATACTCTTCATCAGTAATACCTTCATCTTTATATGAGTGGATATTAAAGAAAGCAAAAACAGGATTACTATAAGTAACCTCTTTAATTTTGGTGGGGAAACCATTAGGAGTAATATCTCCCATACCATGATTCTCTTGTGCTAAAGTAAACGGCTTATTAAGTCTATCCTTAATAGAATCAATTTCAGACTTTGGACCTTGTATCGTTAATGTGTTATATACCCAATTTGGCATATTATTCCTTTCGTTGAATGTCGTAATTGTAGCAGAGGCTACTGACATTTGCAATAGGTTTTGGGGGATTTTATATAACACCCGTAAAGCGTTGATCGAGCCTCTAAGGTTGGGCGCAGCTTGTGTGCCATGTAGGACTTGAACCTACGATTACCGAATTATGAGTTCGGGGCTTTAACCAACTAAGCTAATGGCACTTTGCGATCCATAACGGACTTGAACCGTCGGCCTCTACCGTGACAGGGTAGCGCTCTAACCAGCTGAGCTAATGGACCAAGAAACGGGGCCCTTTCGGGCCCCATTTATTTAGGCTAAGGCTTTAACTGCTTTGAGAATTTTATTTTTCTCTGCAGTTAAAATTGGGTCGAACCCACTTGCGCCAGCATTTAGCGATTCAGTATTACCAGTGCGTGATGTGCGGTAATAATCTAAACGCTCAGTTAGTGCATTAAATGCACCCCAAGCAGTTCCCTTGATTGTAGAATTAGTTGGTGAGTTATGATAAAGGTCATCAATTAGAACAACCTTATTCTCCCACTTCTTCAATGCGCCTTTAACATCTGACTCAGGCTTTGGGTATAGATTGCGAATCAAATCCGAGAATTGCTTATCGGTAACTGATTGAGTAAATAACTCTTGTGCTTGCTTTTGAAATTCATCTGCATACGCAAATGTTAATCCCAATGCTTGACGGGCTTGCACAATTCTGCCTTCAGCAGTTTGTGTGTGGCGAATCTTGAAAGATTGCTTAGCGCCCTTCATTGCAAGGTTAAGAGTATTTTGGCAGACAACACGAACAGGTGTGATTGCTGCTTGAACGGCAACTGAGCCGTCGTGTGATGTCCATACGATTAAATATAACTTAGTTCTATCGTTAACACCTTGTGGGTCTAATACGATTTCACGAGGAATATCCAATGAGCCGAATACAACTTTGCCCTTTTTAATTGAGCCAGCAGATTCCCATTTTGCATCGCCATTGTCTAAAACGTTGTCGGCGAATTGAAATAACTCTTCATTCTGAACAGTCTTGTATCGCTTTCCAACAACTGATAGAACATCAGTGCCTTGATCAAATGGGTTATCACGAATCACATAGAAATTATCTGATGTATTTCTCCATGTGTTAGGGATGTGATCTGCAACGTCCGACAAGCGAACATTCCAGTTATTTAACTTTGCTTCTTCAAGCATTGTTGCGGTAGTTACATTTTCATCTTGAGCGAAAATGCGATTTGCAAGATTGTGCCAAGCAGGTGCGCCACGTAACGCAAATGCTACTTCACCATCTTGCACTTCTAGATTATGAGCCATTTTATCCTTTCGTTTGTTTGTTAGGTTTATTATAACAGTTGGCACTGACATTGTCTATCTTATTTTACATCAGGTTTCAGGGGTTTTCCACAGATTTCCGTAAGGCTGTGGATAAGTCCCCAAGGTTGGGCGCATGGGAAGATGGGGCGGGAAAACATAAAAACCCGCCCCAAGCTTTAGATTAGTGAATGAATTTCTTCTGGGAAATACGCCGCTGTGATCTTTTTATTATTAGTTACATCAAATACATATGCTTTTACATCACCCTGAAAGTTTTTTATATTTTGCTTAACTATGTTAGCAATTTTTGGATAGTTGATACTTTCAGCAAGTGGTATGGAAATGTCGTGAGATTTATTAGCATCATAGATTTCTAATCTATATCGCATTTTGTTCCTTTGTTAGTAGGGATAAAAAGTATAACATAGGGGGCTAGATTTTGTCTAGCCCCCATCTGTTATTTAGAGATAACGAGCAATAGCGTTATAGGTGCTTGCGCTAACTGTTTCCTCATCGGTCATTTTAAGAATACGGATAGCATTTTCCATTTCGTCTTTCATCTCACGATAAGAGTGCTGATGGATTTGCTCGTAGTCCTTTACTGGTTCAGCAGGAAAATCCTTTTCGCTTACTACAATATCAAAATCAACATTGAGAGTTTTGTTCCATTGGCGATAGTTGGTGCGTAGGTCTTGCGCCTTTGAGAAATTAGCAATAGCCCACTTCCCAATATCTTTTTTCCATGCTTCCAATTTCTTTTGGAACTTTGCTTCATTTTCATCTTGCTTTGTGTAATCAGCCTCTAGTTTGGCTAATCTTGTTTCTAAGGCTTTGATAACCTTAGCAGTAGGTATTTTTACCTGTATTGCTTTGCCTCTTGCCATTTGTGTTTCCTTTCGTTAGGTGGGTTTATTATAGCGGATACCACCGACAAGCGGTATCCGCCTTACGCTTAGTTAGTTAGACTTGTCCAACGCTCTTTGCCATTTACATCAAGCAAGATACGACTTACACCGCTTGGGTGGTTGTCTATTGCTTTGATAATACCTACAACATTACTGGTTGTAGTTGTGTAGGTCTGTCCGACCTCTAGTGTTGAGTTGGTCATTTGTTTCCTTTCGTTTGTTGTTAGTAGTATTATAGCGGACACCACCGACATTTAGTATCCGCATCTCATTATTTGAGAAAGTTATTGTGTGAGGTTAATCACATTCAGGCAGCCAAAACTCTAGGTGGTGTTGCTCTACGATAGCCCACGCTGGTGCGGTAAGGCTTCCCTTATAGGTAATCTGAAAATCATTTACTTTAGGCATATCTATCTCTCGATCAAAATCATTATCGTAGTATGCGTCAATGGCATCTATACAAGGCTTTACCATTTCAGCTGGAACGGGAGGGTAATGATTACCCTTTAAGTGATAGAGTAATTGTGTTTCTAAATCCAAAACTGTATCCTGTATTCCTAGTGCTGTTATGCTTCCCATTTATTTATCCTCTTCTAGTATAGTTTCTGATAGGTTGTCCATTTCGTCTATTGTAGCGCATAGCACCGACATTTCCTCTTTGCTTAGGCAGACCTTAGTTACTAGGTCGGCTACTTTGCTAGATAGGGCTGTGGAATACATAAATAAATACTTAGCAAAAGTTTCATCTGATAGTTCATTTCTGCGTTCATGGAGTTCGCCTGCTAATCCCATAATTTCATCGTCAAAAATACTATCTTTGGTTGCGTCAAGTATTCCGATGGCAGTTGCTAACATTATTTCACAACCTTTAGTGTTGCGTAAGAATTGCCTGAGTTTAGATTATCTATAAGTGGCATAATATCAGGAACAAGTAAATTGTGTAGCATGGCTTCTAATAATAGTGCCTGCGTAGTTGTATCTAATGCTAGTAATCGTTGTGCGGTTGGATTAGTTTCATCTAACTCTGTAATAAATCTAAGAGAGTGTTCTAGTGTTTTCATTAGAGCCTTTCGTTGTTGGATAAGAGTATTTTACCACAATACACCGACAATTCTTTACATATCTGTAGGGTTTCGGGGTGTTTTACATCACACCCGTAACGACACGCCCGACCCCGTACCCTTGTGGGCGCAGCTTCGGCGCTATTGTTCCCCGCTAAGCCCGTTGTTATCTATATCAGGTTTTGTATATAATAAAACAAATAAAAAAATTAAAGGGGGAAAAATTAAAAACAAAACAAAAAAGAATCCAATTAGCGCTCCAATTAATTCCATAGTATATTATACCTTTTCTGTTTATTTTTTACTAGCACTAAATCTAATATCTGCTTTACCATAAACACATAAGCCGCATGATACACACGCACTGCCTGCGCTTGAGATAAGCGGAATACTTTTCATATTCTCAGGACATTTAGCGCCAGGCTTACCCGTCAATTCTTTCATTGTACTTTCGGTAAGCGCAAAAGTCTTTCCTAAGTAAGCAAGGCGAATTCCTTCATTTACTTTTAGTTCATGGCCGATCTCTTTATTATCATCATCCGTAGAATAATATAAAGATAGATTAGATATATCTTTTAGAATAAGCGCTGCGTCTTTTACCCGCGTGTACACCCAAAATTGAATATCGGAATGCTTTTCGATAATAGTCTTCCAGGCATAGGTATAAGTATCATTAAAAAAATCGCCATCCCAGTGGATACGGAATAACTTAGGCGCATTCTTCTTATCACAATCGGCAACAAATTCTATGATCATCTCATCCAATAAACGCACCATTGTGTCATTATCCGCATTGCGTAACAATTCCCAATTGTGCAGCAGATTAGCCTTAACAGCCTTATAAAGTTTTTCTAATTTTCCCGCATAGCAAACAGTCTCACAAATAGTAGTTGCGCCAGGGCATGAGTATGACTTACCTGCAGGCAGGCCAAAAGTATTAGCAATTGCTGCTTGCTTGCCATTCTTTGTAACAAGGTTAGCGACTTTGCGATCATTAGATCTTTTTAATTTCATGGGAGTAATTATAACAGTTGGGTCCGACATTATAAATCCCCCATTTCCGCATCGGCCATACGTGTTTCCATATAGTCGAATGTTTCATCACGGTAATATCCCATTACACAAATTGTGCAAATAGAATAGTTAGTACAGTAGCATGAGTTAATATCATTCATGAGTTGACCTTTCGTTGTTTGAGTTGATAGTATATCAGGGTTGACTGACATTTATTACAAAACACCCCAGCTTTCAGGGTGTTTTTAATCACACTCTTAAGGACACGCCCGACCCCGCACCCTTGTGGGCGCGACACGCCCGACCGCGTTGTTAGCTATCCACAATTAAATTAGATCAGATTTTTTATGTTTTATTTTGCGTGTGTATTTTTTTTTATTGCGAACAGGTTGCGCCGCATTACTACGGCGCAATTCCTGAATTCGTTTTACTTTATTTTGAAGAGAAGTTAGGAACACGATACCCACTCGCTTCATGAAATTTTGTTACATCAAATCGCTCATTATCTTTTGCAAACATCTCCGCAAAGTCATGAACGGTTTTAGAAAAAACAGCAGGGTGAGTTTTATTGCTAATATATTTTAATATTTCAGCAGTAGCAATATAATCTTTTCGGGTCATCATTTCTGCGACACCAATCCAATCCGATTAAAGTTTTTAGTATACATTTTGCCCGTTGGCAAAGATAAATTATATGTTGCGAATTCTTTAGCAAATCCGACATCATAACATTTTGCAAAAGCCTCAAATGCTTGTAATGCGTCAGCGAATTTGTGTGTATATTCTAATTCGCCATCATAGTAAGTATCTAGTCTATACATTAGATACCCCACATTTCTAGAGCGCAATCGCAACTCTCTACATCGTAATTGTTTTCATCGCCCCAAAATACGAAGCCAGCACCGCCACACTCATCACAAGATACGGCAAGTATTTCTAGTATATTTCCCACTTTAGTTTTCCTTTCGTTGTTGTTAATGTAATTATAGCCTAAGCCACCGACAATTTCGGGATAGACACGCCCTAGAGCGCACCTTCCTGAAATAATCCGATTTCCAATTCTAATAAAGTTTCGGCGGGAATATCTGAGAGGTCAAGCCACCCAGCACCCTCAGAATTCATGGTGAAAATTTCAATGTATCCCATTATTACTCACCAACTTTCACCGCTATTGTGCGGAATTTATTGCGGAAAGTTCCAGCGTTAATTTCTACCAAATAGGCTTCGGTATTATCACCATACCAAATTGGGTGAGGAGATTTCTCTGCTGAGATAATTTCTCCACGCAAAGTTGTTGATTTGTAAGTCTTGCCAATTAGCAAGTTTTCTATTGTGTATAAGTTAGCCATTGTTAGCCACTTCCTTTCGTTATACCGCAATTATAGCGGAAGCCACCGACAATTTCATGTTACTTTCCAGTAATTCCAAATAATGAGACGCTCAAGCAGTGTGTTGTTAATCACACCTAAATGTCCGAATTGTCTGTCAAATCGACACGCCGCAGGATTCGGGGTTTTTTTATAGTGTGTCTTAAATCACAAAATGCCCCCACAGCTTTTGTGGGCGCTTCCGATTTTGTCAAGCCGACACGCCGTTATTTATTTTATTTTTTTACCAAATTTATTTAGTAAAATTTCTTCAACCATTTTTAATTGTATTTCGGTTAGGTGATCTAACTCAACCGAATTTTTAAATTGGTTAGCTAACTTATCTGCGCCGTTTTCCATTATTCATTTTCCATTTCTGCTAAATAATCTTCATGCTCTACTAATCCCATTTGGTAAGCGATAGGGTCGCAATTAAAAAGTATTTCGGAGGCGGTAAATGTTGAGTATCCGATTTTTACATCGGGATAACTATCATCTAACATCTGGTCGAAACTTTCTTTTATTTCGATTTCTTTCTCTAATTGTGATTTCATTTATCTCTTCTAAGTAATACGATAGAATAAACAAAAGCAATAGAGCCAACTAGTAGCCATGTCGGGATATCTATACCGACACCATTAGGCCAAAGCCCGTTAATGTATAGCGAAAAGTATTCGCTATCTAATAACAATTCTAAGTTCATTATTCGTATGCCTCCCAATCTAATGTTAATGATTTAGATAATTCATCTTCGTCATATTCGGTAGAGCCTATTACTAAGCCTTCTTCTAGTGCCTTATTATAGGCTTCTTCTTCATCAAGATAAGCATAAGCATCGCTTACATCTGCCTGAATAGTATCCCATTTAGTCATCATTACATTTCCACCTTTCGCATATGTGCTACAACATTTTTAGAAACTTTTTGTAGGTCTGCTACGACCTTATTCATTTCATCGGCGCTAGTAGCCTTGAAATCAACGCCTAGTAGTTGAGCGCCGTCCCATATTGAGTATGTTATTGTCATTTTATTTTCTATCCTTTTCGTTAGTTGTTAGTTGGTTATTGAGCGGTTATTTGCTAGGCTCACCTTTCGGATTATTTGCTAGGCTCACGCTCTAATTCTTTATTTAATTTGTATGTCGCAAGACTATCAGATTAGACTGACATTATCAAGCGACACGCCGTTAGGCGTTAGTGTGATTATGCTCACACACGGACTCAATTTCGTGTCCGAATTCCTCTACGAGTTCCTCGTAGATTTCGTCCATATAGTCTAGATAATCGTTCATTAGATTACCGCCTTTCTTTAGTAAGAGTTTCTTACTTTCTTTATACTATAATCCTAACAGGGGGGACTGACAATTTGCCACTCACAAATCGGACATGTCGGACAAATTAAAAAAAACTTTGCTAAAACCATATGAGTTACATCACATATGGTCGCACTAATGGGGCATATCGGACATCTCGCAGGGGTGTATCATACAAATTAAAAATATATTAACATTTTATGAAATCTAAAATACTAGTCGACTAAGATTATATATCTAAGATCTTAAAATTAATAATGCTATAATTTAATTATGGATAATACAATAAGCTGTAAGTGTAATGGCTGCATGGCGTGCAAGGCAAGCGGTGGCTGTGATATGAAAATGTGCAAAGGCCATGACAATATGTATAAATCCGAAGATTATGAGTCAGATAACGAAGAAGAAGACAAATGGGACAATATGCAAAAGGCTTGTTGGAGCGGATACAAGCAGGTAGGCATGAAAGATAAAAATGGTCGACAGGTACCTAACTGTGTTCCTATTAAAAAATCTTTATTTGGTACAGAAGGACCTCAGACTTTAATTCCTAAAAATAAATAATAAATATCCTTGACCTAGAAATATTTTAAATGCTATCATGATAACCTTGAACAGTTTTCGGAGATAATATCAAGGGGTTAAACTTCAGGTGCATACAATGACGGAAAAGTCATTAAGCAAAGCAGGAACCGATTAATTGCGGGTTTACAACCTAGTGCCAGTTTCGGGGATACTCTTTAATTTTTAAGGGGTGTAGGGGTTCCTATGCTCCAATTCTGGAAAATACACAGAAAACATAAAGCATAGAAGGAAATATATGGAAGAGTGCATAGTAACAAATGTTAATACCTTCCATGGCTTAAACTTAGAAGATAATCTAGAAGTTATGATGAAAATCCAACAAACGGTAATAAGTAAATACATGTATCGTTATGAAAATAAAGATCCTTTTTATATAAAAGCTTTAGTAGCTAGAGAAGATAATTTTAGCGTGGTATTTCCAGAAGAAACTGGAGACAAAATTACATCCGTATGTGAAGGTGGATCTATACTTTTTAATGAAAAACTTAAATTTGAAGTATTAAAAGGAAAATTTTTTGAATATACGTTTTTAGTAGATCCAAGACAGAAATTTGGAGAAGGAAGCAAGTCCTATAAAGTTTTATGCAAAACGGAAGAATCTTATGAAATTGAAGTTATGGCTAATAGTGAAGAGGAAGCTATAGAAACTGCTAATAAGCAAGATTTATGTTATTGGAATCATCATCAGCCTAGTAAAAACAAAAAAGTAAGACCTGTAACTGCATTTGTTGTTTGGGACAATTTTAAGGTAACTGAAATTAATGAATAATGGCAAAGCAGATTATATAACCATAGGAGTAATCTTTTTTCTTGTAATGTTGGTATATATATTCTAGTCAACTAGGATTATATAGCTATATATAGTCTAATATTGTATAATGATGGGATGGGTACTATTTATAAGAAGCTAGTTGCAAGTATGCTTATCTTTGGATTTGCTTACATATTTCTATCCTACGTATTGGTTTAAATGTACGAGGTTGAAGTTTATAAATTAAAAGGCGGGGGATCTGGAATAATTTCTCCTCTTCCAGTACAGAGAGATTGGATGGATAATCTTCCATTTGATGCAGTATACAGATGTATGCCTATGACATTGGCTAACCAGATGGGGTATGGCATATCATTTCCAGAAGATATCTCCTTTACCTGGGATGGGACATATGACTCAGAAGAAAATCATGGAATTACAGTACATTCTGGAGATACTTGGATACATAAACATAGAGGTTGGGCCACATTAGCTATATCTACAGGACTTAGATTTAAGACAGATAAGAATACTAGCATGTTGGCCTATCCTATTCCTAATAAGTTCTATGAAGGATTTCAGGTATATACAACACTTCTTTCCACCTCCTTTTTTAAAGGTGCATGGGAAATTACTTTGAGGTTAACCGAACCTAATAAGAAAATAACTATACCTGCATATACACAAATAGCAGCATTTATGCCCTTTTCCGCCGCCGCACTTAATAATAGTAAAATTACTGTTAAATATAATGAAAGAATGTTAGAGGACTTTCCACCTGAAGATCAACATGCATATGTAGATAGTCAGACAGAACTTGGTAGGGGTACTGGACTTTATCGAAAAGGAATTGATCTAAGTGGCAAGAAATTAGGAGAACATGAAATATCCAAATTCACTCTCTTTTTCGACGATTCACTAGACCGAGAATATAAGAGATATAATGTATAAATACAATCAAATAATAATTAACTCTATGCCTAGAAGTGGATCTACTTGGTCACAATACCTATTAGCAAAAAGTATTAACCGTAGAGGAGGAAATCCTCTAGATTCTAATATAAATACAATTAACACTAGCCCTATCCCGTCTTTTGACAATAACTTTGTATCAAGATCTAACAACATCATGTCATTGTATGGAATTTATGACACAATAAAACAGGTTACTGTTGTAAGAAACCCTAAAGATGTTATATCTTCAGTAATTACTAAAACGTATGGGGGAGCTGGAGATACTGTATCTAACGGGGTTGTTATTGCAGCAGAAATCCCTGACTTTAATATGGACGAACACATATATGCCCAGATACAGATATATAAAGGGTATGCCAAAGCGACACTAGATAATTTTAAAAATCTTAATGTCTTTACTTTCGACCAGGTTACGTCAGATATTAATTTTTTCACAAAAGCACTGTTAGGAAAAGATCTTTCTCTTTCTAATGAAGATTGTGATAAATTTTTAGAAAAAGCAAGAAAAGAAATACGAGTTCACCCATTATCTCATCCAGGGTACACTAATGCCGTACCAGAAGAAAAGCCTAAAATTTATAATAAGGCTAAATTGTTTTTTACAATTAAAGAAAACTTAGAAAAAGAAAATTTTTTAGAAATTACAGAAATGTATGATGAAATTACGAATATGTGTAAACAATTTGAAAATGAGTTTAAGGCGTCTAAATCCTCTTAATGGCAAATAGGTGACAGATGTGTATAAAATTGTCTTAAAACGGCTCTCAAAGGCTTAAGAGGGCTAATCTGCAGGTTTAGGTAAAGCTATTTTCTAAATAATTTTTTAAATTTATACTTAAATAATTTAAATTTTATATACATGTTATACTCAGGGTCCCCTGGCTTGAAGTTTGCACCAGTAAAATGATACCAACCGCCTTCAGAAGAGGGGTTATTGGTAAATTTAGAAAAATATCTTGGGCTCATGAATTAATTATACACCCTAATAAAATATAAACCCAGACAGAGGCGGGTCCGTCTGGGCTTAATGCATTCTAAAAGAACGCAACTGCAAACCGTAAGCTTGCATCTATGCAATAGTAAAATATTTTAATTTATAAGTCAATAGGTTTAATTGTAGCTTTTATTTTTTTTAAAGGTCTGTATGAAACGTGTGATTGACCACCTGGATTTTTTTTCTTTGTATTTAAATCAAAGTTTCCAAATATATTTAATAAAATTACTTTCATTTCTAGCATAGCAAACATATCTCCTATGCATTTTCTAGATCCCATTCCAAATGGAAAGTACGAACCTCTTGGAAGATTTGTTTCAAAGTCTTTAGTCCATCTTTCTGGCATAAATTTTTCTGGACTTTCATATATTTTAGGGTTATTGTGAATAGGATAAGAGCTTAAAACAATATTGGATCCTTGTGGAAAAAAATAACCGTCAATTATAGAATCTTTTTTGCAAAATCTTGGCTGTATCCAAAGAGGAGGATAAATTCGCAAAGTTTCTTTAATTATAGATGAGCAAATTTTTGCGTTAGATACTAATTCTATAAAATTATCATCATTTCTTTTTGAAAGTATTTCTTTTGCTTCTTCTTTAAGAAGATCAAGGTATTTAGGATTATCATTTATGTTACATATTGCAAAAGATAAAGCATTTGCCGTAGTTTCAAACCCAGCCAGTAGCATTGTTAATATTTCATTATTTATGTCAGATAAAGATAAATTGCTTTCTGGATCTTGGTATGATTTTATAAAAACACTTAATAAATCGTTTGACTCTATAGGATTTTTAATTCTTTCATCAATAGTTTTTTGAACAAAGTTGTATAGCTCAATTGAAGATTCTCTAAATTGTTTAAAGATTGGTAAATTAGTATGATCAAATCTATGAAGTAGAGGAGACACCGTTCTTTCTCCGTTTGTCACACAGATATCCATATGTTTTTTAACAAAAGAAGTTTTTTCTTTAAAATCAATGCCAAATAGAGATTGACAAACTATTTCAAGAGTTAAATGCACCATTTCAGTATGTACTTCTATTTTTTTATTTCTTTGCCAATCAATCATTTTGTTTTCAGATTTGTCACACATAATGTCAAAATAATCTTTTTGTATTTTTTTATAATTTAAGCTCGGCTGCGCAATATTTCTTCTTTCAGAATGGGTAGGCTCTTCTAGTGTTAACATGCCTTCGCCACCAAATTTTCTAATTCTATTCCAGCCTCTACCTTTTGAAAAGTTATCTTTTTGAGCAACAGATACTTGGTATGCAGCTTCTGGGGAAAAAGCTGTAATGTAAAGTTCCTTATTTACAAAAAAAGAAACAATTTCTCCATGTTTTTTTAATATTTTTAATAAATTTTTTGCTCTATTTCCTTGGTTAATATGGTAGTTAGCTTTTAATTTAATTATCTTGGGTATTTTTTCTAATAAATTTCTTTTCTTTAAAGTTTTTAAAGTCATTGGTTTTAGATAAAACATATTTTTTGGAAAATAAAAAAAAGGAGGTATGTTTACTAGATTTTTTTTAGACATCTTCATTGCTATCTACAGAAGTAAAAGAAGGAACGGGTCCAAGCAAAAAACCTTTTTCGTGATAGTCAATCATTTTTTGAACTTCTTCTGGCTCAGCAACTGATTTCGATATTAGCACTAATAAATCATATATCCTGTGCAACATAATATAATTAACCATTGGAAGGTTATCTTCTAAGTTTTGAGAAGGCTCTTTTTCTTCATTCATTGGGTCTACCTATGTCTAGCCAAAATATTTCTCGACCCATAGAGTCTGTTTCTTTTATTTGACCACCGTCAGTAGGAACTTCTTGATTTAACAAGTTTTTCAATAGATTCATAACGGTTACTCCCAATTGTTGTTTTGTAACTGCAAGAAAGGCAGTATAAATATATTCTATCATTTAAATCTACATTAGGCATAAGAAAGCCTTGATCCATAGGACATTCAAGTCTAGGAACAAGGCCTTCTTCCGATAGGGCTATATATTTAGATACGATTTGTATCTTTTTCAATATGGCTCCTTATTGTTTAGGGAAATCTTTTACAATATCCTGGGCTTTGCCTGTCGAAGCAGACCATGATGACCAATCTTTACCGCCCTTAGTCATAAAATACGTTATCTCTGCGTTTGTTACTGGATCAAATAATTCCTTATTTGAAACTAAATTAAATTTTTCTAATCTGTCTACGCCAAGTTCCCCTAGCATATTAATTTGAAAAATTCCGTAAGATTTATCTCCAGTCGATTTGTTGTCGTTTAGAGCAAGCGGTCTCCCGTTTGATTCTACCCTTGCAACAGACCAAGCTGTTTTTAAACTAGCTCCTTCAAATCCAACAGCCCACAGCAAATCTTTTAAATCTTCTGGGGAAAGAATTTGAGAGTGCTTATAAGTTTCATTGCTGAACTTATCTAGTATTTCTCTTTTTAGTTGTTTTTCAGTTTTTTGTATTTCTACAGTTAAAGCTTGAGAAGCCGTAGGCCCTGGTTGAACGGAAAATAAAAATAGTACTACTACTCCTATTGCCATCCAGTTATGGACTACATCACTCAAACGTTCTTTAATTTTCTCCATTGGCATTCCTCCTTTAGAGATAACGAACTATAATAATACCATTAGAAACAAGAATAAGTCAATCTAGTCAACTAATATTTTTTGTGTAAAGTAATGATTTAGCGTTTATATATAACTATTTAAGTTATTAAACATTGTTTTAGTTGAGTAATAATAATTTTTTAAAAAACTTATAAACACTTCTTTTTATAAATAAAGTTTGATACACTTAGACCTCATCCAAAAATAATCAAACGCTAAGCGAAGAAAAAGGTATATATGTCAAAAATTATTGAAAACCCATATGAAAATTTTATTGCATTGTCTCGTTATGCAAGATGGATTTCAGAAGAAAACCGTCGTGAGACATGGGCAGAAACAGTAGATAGATATTTTGACTACATGATAAAGTATCTTAAAGACAACAATGGCTACGTCCCAGAACCAAATTTATTAAAAGAATTAAAAGAATCTGTTTACAATCGTGATGTAATGCCATCAATGAGATCTGTAATGACAGCAGGACCTGCTTTAGATAGAGACCATGTTGCAGGATATAACTGTTCGTTTATACCAGTAGATTCTCCACGATCATTTGACGAGACAATGTATATACTTATGTGTGGAACGGGAGTAGGATTTTCCGTTGAGTATAAATACATTAATAAGCTTCCAGCGATTCCAGAATCTTTTGAAAAGTCTACAACAGTAATTATTGTTGAAGATTCTAAGTCTGGTTGGGCAAAAGCGTTTCGTGAATTGCTTGCACTTCTTTGGTCTGGTCAAGTTCCTTCAATTGATGTAAGCAAACTTCGTCCCGCTGGCGCAAGACTTAAAACTATGGGTGGTAGGTCATCAGGACCACAGCCATTAGTTAACTTGTTTGATTTTACAATTGCAAAATTTAAATCTGCAGCAGGTAGATCATTTAAACCAATTGAGGCACATGACATTATGTGTAAGATTGGAGAAATTGTGGTAGTTGGTGGAGTTAGAAGGTCTGCATTAATTTCTCTTTCTAATATTAATGATATTGAAATGGCACAAGCAAAAACTGGTAATTGGTGGGAGCATAATGGACAACGTGCTCTTTCAAATAACTCTGTTGCGTATTCTCGTAAACCAGAGATGGAACAATTTATTGCAGAATGGAAATCCTTATATGATTCAAAATCAGGAGAACGAGGTATATACAATGTGGCCGCAGCTCAAGCCCAGGCAGCCAAGTATGGAAGAAGAGATCCAGATATACACTACGGAACTAACCCTTGTTCAGAAATTATTTTACGTCCTTATCAGTTTTGTAATCTTTCAGAAGTCGTACTACGTGAAAAAGATACAAAAAAAGATATTGAGCGTAAAGTAGAACTAGCAACAATTCTTGGAACATGGCAGTCTACTCTTACTAATTTTAAGTACCTTCGTAAAATTTGGAAAGATAACACAGAAGAGGAAAGATTACTAGGGGTATCTCTGACTGGACAATTTGGTCATCAGTTTATGTCTGGAAAAGAAGACTTGGTGTCTTTAGAAGCATTTTTAATGACTCTTAGAGAAAAAGCTAGAAAGACAAATAAAAAAGAGGCAGGAAATCTTGGAATTCCAGAGTCTGCTGCTATTACATGTGTAAAGCCATCGGGAACAGTATCTCAATTAGTTGGAGTATCTTCAGGAATGCATGCTTGGCATTCTCCGTATTACATTAGAACAGTTCGTGGCTCAAAAGGAGACCCAATATCTACATTTTTAAAAGAAGTTGGGATTCCAGTAGAGGATGACGTTATGAAGCCAAACGACACCTATGTATTTTCGTTTCCAATAAAAGCTCCAGACGGGGCTGTGGTTAGAAAAGATTTGACGGCAATTGAACACTTAAATATTTGGTTAGTTTACCAACGTGCATGGTGTGAGCATAAGCCATCTATCACAGTTTCAGTAAAAGAAGATGAATGGATGGAAGTAGGAGCTTGGGTATATAAAAACTTTGATGAAGTCTCTGGTATATCTTTTTTGCCCATGTCTGATCACTCATACAAGCAGGCTCCGTATCAAGAAGTTTCTAAATTAGAATATGAAGACCTGGTTGCAAAAATGCCTAAAGAAATTAGATGGGCAGACTTGTATTTTTACGAAACAGAAGATGGCACATCTACAAATGCCACTCTTGCCTGTAGCTCAGACGGAAACTGCGAGCTAGTAGATATTTCTTCATGAGGCTAGATTCTAAGACATCTTACAAGATTTTTTTAGAAAAACCTGTCGGTAAAAGTAATTTTTATATTGTTCCTGAAATTATTTTTAATCTTTTTTCTATATATATAGTAAATAGTTTAATTCTACAAGGCTGGAGATCCCTGACTGGACACTAGGCAGGCTTGTCAATATCTATTTATGGTAGTATAATATAATTGGGTTAAACCCCAAAATTGCTGAGCGCAATGCTCAGAAATAGGAGGATCTAAATGAAAAAAGATCTTAAACAGAATGGACTATTAGAAATGCAAGAAAAAATTCTAGCAGCACTAGCAAGTTATGGCCGCCACTTCTTAGGTGCGGCAATTGCCTTGTACATGACAGGGAACACAAACCCTAGAGACCTTTTGATGGGCGGAATTGCAGCTTGTGCCCCCGTTATCTTGAAGGCGTTAAATCCAAATGAACTAGCTTTTGGATTCACCAAGAAGTAAATCTTACTCGATTGGGATAGCTCCTGTGCTAAAATTGGCATAGGAGTTTTCCTATTTAGGAGTACTAGCAAATGGCAGGACAAAAAAATTGGGAAGTGGATCAAAACACAACCCACACGTTTGAAGCAATTTATCAAGATCAAGATGGAAATCCCATAGATCTAACTGGCGCTTCTGCAAAAATGCAAGTCCGTGATTTAAAAGGCGGAACTAAATTAGCTTTTACCCTAACATCGCCATCTGGCGGAATTGTAATAGACCCCACTAACGGTAAGCTAACAATTAAGATGACACCAACACAAACAAGCAAGTTATTTTATCCAAAATCATCATATGACATAATGGTTACAGATAGCAATTTGAATAAAATAAAACTACTTGAAGGCTTTATATCTCTTAGCAGATCGGTAACCATCTGATGGCAGAGCAAGTATTTATATCAGGAGTAAAAAATCAAGTAGTTGTTAGTTCCCCAGGACCACAAGGACCTGCTGGAAGAACAATATTAAATGGCTCTGGAGCACCTTCAAACAATTTGGGTACAACTGGAGATTTCTATTATGATATTGTTACAACAAAATTCTATGGACCAAAACTTAATGATTTGTCTTGGAGTAATGCTCAGCAAGTAACCTTAGTTCAAACTCCAGGAGAGTTTTCTTTTTCTAGTTCTTGGTCTTTACAAAATCTTGTTTTATTGCAAGGATCATACTCCATAGAAATACAGCACAATCTTGGATTTAGCCCAAACGTAACAGTAAAAGCTAGTTCAGGCGATATTGTAGAAACTGAAGTGGATTACAATAGTTTAAATAAAATAACGCTGAGAATGGCTCAACCATTTTCAGGGACAGCATATCTGTCATAAAGGAGAAACAAAATGGCAAGAAAATTTGTAGTAAATCTTGATCTAAATAAAAATGAACTTTTAAATGCTAGAGTTCAAAATTTAGCAAGCGCACCATCGTCACCAGTATCAGGACAGATTTATTTTAATACATCAAATAATATTTTATACTTTTTTGATGGAACAAACTGGATCTCAACTTCTGGTTCATTAGAAGTAATTCAAGACGCAATTGGTCAATATGTAGTTGGTGGGCAATCATTAACTGCCTCATATAACGACACCACTGGCGAAACAACAATAGACCTAGACAACACAGCGGTTACCGCTGGAACATATGGGTCAGCATCCTCTATTCCATCATTTACAGTTGATGCACAAGGTAGGTTAACATCTGCTAGCGAAATAAGCATTCCAGATCCAGTAATAACTCTTTCTGGAGATGTATCTGGCTCAGCTACAATGACAAATCTTGGCAATGTTACAATTACAACCACAATTCAGCCAAATTCTGTTGCATTGGGATCAGACACAACTGGAAACTATATAGCAACAATTGCTGGTACAGTTAATGAAATTGAAGTTACTGGCTCAGGATCAGAAACATCTGCTGTAACAATTGGTCTTCCAAATGATGTTGAAATTACTGGAAACTTACAGGTAGGCGGAAATCTAAATGTAATAGGAACAGTAAACTCTGTAAATACAACACAGATTAATATTGAAGATAATAAGGTAAAGCTTAACAGCAATGCAACAGGCGCACCTACTGTAGATGCTGGAATAGTTGTAGAAAGAGGAAGTGCCCCAGACGCAGAAATTCTTTGGGACGAAACCGCAGATCAATGGAAACTTGGTAGCACTGGAGCACCTTACCATGCAATTGCAAGAAAGTACTCAGAAACAATTGGAGATGGGTCTTCAACTGTTTTTCAAGTATCTCATTTCTTAAACACAAGAGACGTAGCAGTCACTGTTTATGACATATCAAGTAAAGAAGAAGTTATTGTAGATACAACACACTCAACTTTAGATATAGTATCAATAGGATTTGCTTCAGCCCCTACAGCCAGTCAATATAGAGTTGTTGTAGTAGGCTAAAATGTCTAAAAAGGTTAAATCTTTATTAAACATAGTTTCTCTTGCTTCCGATCCACAGGGAAGCATGGGAGACTTGTTTTTTAATTTAACTGACAGAGCCTTAAAGATACATGATGGAAATGGGTGGGTTTCTTTAACAAGAGATCTGTCTTTTTTGCCACACACACACGACTATGATGGTAACGTACATACAGTAGACGTAAACGAATTAGATTTTGAAACAATAAATGAAAATTCAATAATTGAAGAACAAAACCCTGTTATAATTGGGTATGACGGCGGAGTCCCAGACTCTCAGCTAAACATAATAAATAATGCAGTAACAATGGATGGTGGCACAATTGGCAACTAGTTTCCCAACAAGCTTAGACACTTTAACAAACCCGACAAGCACAAGCAGTTTAGCAAGTCCTTCACACGCAGATCAACATATAAATGCCAATGATGCTATTGAAGCACTTGAAGCAAAAGTTGGTATAAATGGCTCAACAGACGTAAACTCAATTCAGTACAAAGTAGCAGCGGTACAGACAACACTTTCAAACTTGTCCAATACCACTAACGAAACAGTTACTCTTTTAGGCCTTGAAGGAAACAACGATTTAACTGTAAGTGGTATAGAAAACAAAACAACATTAGATACATTTTCAAAAACAGCTTTCAGGACAGTAAACTATCAGTTACAGCTTTCCAGAGGAAGTCTTTATGAAACATCAGACATTTTAGTTCTTAATGATGGAACCGACATAAACATCTCGCAGTCAAACATTATTTCTAACACAAGTAGTTCTCTTGCAAATGTTACATTTGAAGAAAATTCAGGTATAATAGGGCTATGCGTAACTCCAACGAGTACAGCAGTTACTGCAAGATATATTAGAACAGCAATAAAAATATAAGCAGTAAAAGGGGATAAAAAATGGCAACAGTAGTAAAAAACTTTAGAATCAAATCAGGTCTTGTAGTTGAAGGCGCAACAGGTACAATCAATGGCCAAAATATACTTACAGAAACAGGCGGAAATGCCTACATCCTTAACCTTGTTGGAGGAGCCACTCTTGTAAAATCCGTAGACGCAGGAACATTTGCAGTTGATGGTGCAGGAAATCTTACAGTAAAGGCTAGCGTATTTGATGCTTATGGATCAGCTTCATCTGCTCAATCAGCAGCAATTTCTGCAGCAGCATCAGACGCAACCACTAAGGTAGCAGCAGAAGCAGCACTTAGAGTATCAGGTGACGCAGCATCAGTAACAACTGCAGCATCAGACGCAACCACTAAGGTAGCAGCAGAAGCAGCACTTAGAGTATCAGGTGACGCAGCATCAGTAGCAACTGCAGCAGCAGACGCTACTTCAAAGGCCAACGCAGCTCAAGCAGCAGCAGAAGCAACAGCAGCATCCGCTCTTTCATCTGCAATTAGCACAGAGGTTTCAAACCGTAATACAGCAATTTCATCAGCAGTAAGTACATTAGTAGACGGCGCACCAGACCTTCTTAATACATTAAATGAACTTGCAGCAGCAATTAATGATGACGCTAACTATACAACAACTATTACAACAGCTCTAGGAACAAAAGCTCCTCTAGCATCACCAGCATTGACTGGAACACCAACTGCACCAACCGCAGCAGCAGGAACAAATACAACTCAGGTTGCAACAACTGCATATGCAAAGGCAGCAGCAGATGCAGCACAAACTGCAGCAACATCAGCAGCAGCCTCAGATGCTACAACTAAAGCTAACGCAGCACAGTCTGCAGCAGCCTCAGATGCTACAACTAAAGCTAACGCAGCTCAAGCAGCAGCAGAAGCAACTGCAGCAGCAGCTAATACAGCACAGCAAAACGGAACTACAGCATTTACATCAATTAATTACAACTCTGTTGCCAAGCAAGTTGCAGCAACAACTGGAAATATTGTAACCGCTGCAGCAACAACTGCTATCTCATGGGCAGCAGCAGATTACAGAAGCGCTAAGCTTGTAGTTAAAGCAAAAAATGGTAGCCACACTCAGGTATCAGACCTAGTAGTTACACTTGATACTTCTAACAACGTAGCAGTTTCTGAATATGGAATTACATATTCAAACGGAACAGAGTTAGCTGCAGTAACTGCAGATTATTCTGGCTCAGATGTAAGAATTCGTGTAACCCCAGCAAACAATAACACTGAAGTTGTTGTAGTTGGAACATTGATTAAATAATTAAATAAAGGGCCAGGGGAGAGCCTGAAATCTCCCCAAAAAAACAATTAGGGGATATGTGAACTTAAATGGCAACAACAGATAAAAACTTTAGAATAAAGAACGGACTCAATGTCGCAGGATCTGCCACATTCCAGTCTTCAGTCATACTAGGAACAACCCCTTTAAGATTCGATACAGCATCAAATAAATTACAAATTCAATTAGATAATACTTGGGTTAACGTTGCACTTGCAACAGATATCCCAGACTTATCTGAAGAAATTTCATTTATGGACCTTGGTCTGGCAATCGATTATGATGGAGAGCCTATATACACAGTTCAAGCCAACGGAGTAGACAATTCAGGCACAACTGGTGTAGCTAGTGGTGGAGATCCCTCTACCTCTTCATTTCAACTTGTTTTTGATTCAGGTTCAATAGCATAACAAAAAAAAATGATATAATATATCATAACTAAAGCAGTAAAAGGGGAATAAAATGTCAACAGTAAGAATTCAAATTCGCAGAGGTACCGCAGCACAATGGACTTCAGCAAATCCAACTCTAGCCGCAGGAGAAATGGGCGTAGAGTCAGATACTAGAAAAACTAAAATTGGAACAGGTTCTACTGCTTGGACATCCCTAGCTTATGCAAACGTTGTTCCTTCAGATTTAACAAATACACTTGGAGACTATCTTGAGGTAGCCGATAGAGGCGTTGCCAACGGAGTAGCATCACTAGATGCACAAGGACAGGTGCCGATTAATCAATTAGGAAATGTAATTGACGCAGCTCCTGGAGTACTAGATACTCTTAACGAGTTAGCAGCAGCCATCAATGATGACGCAAATTTTGTAACTACAATGAATACTAGCATAAATACTAGATTACCAAAATCTGGCGGAACAATGACTGGCGCTATTGCAATGGGTAATAGCAAAATCACAGGTCTTGCAACACCTACATTAGATTATGATGCATCAACTAAGAAATATGTAGACGATATTCAAACACAGACAGTCGCAGGAATTGCAACACACGGTCAGGTTAGCACAAACGTTCACGGAGTAGCAGACATGACAGCATTGGCAACAATGAACTATGTCAATACTGAAATTACTGCTCACAACAATGATACTACATCTGTACACGGAATTGCAGACACATCAGTATTAGCAAATCAAACTTATGTTACTGGTGCAGTCGCAGCAGAAGCAACTGCTAGAGGCGCAGCAATTACAGCAGAAGCAACTGCTAGAGCAGCAGCAATTACAGCTGCCGCTACCACAGCAGCAACAAATTTAGATACCCACACCGCAGATACAACAAGCGTACACGGTATTTCAGACACATCAGCATTAGCATTAACTGCAACTGTTAACTCAGGATTGGCACTTAAGGCTGACCTTGCCTCACCAACTTTCACTGGAACAGTTTCTGGTATTACAAAGTCAATGGTTGGTCTTGGAAATGTTGATAATACTGCAGACACAGCAAAGCCAGTTTCAACTGCAGCGCAGACAGCACTTGATCTAAAGGCACCACTTGCTTCACCAGCACTTACTGGTGTACCAACTGCCCCAACTGCAACAGCAGGAACATCAACTACACAGGTTGCAACTACAGCATTCGTAGGAACAGCAGTTTCAAACCTTGTAGCATCAGCACCTGCAGTACTTGATACTCTTAATGAGTTAGCAACTGCTCTTGGAAATGACGCATCATTCTCAACAACAATTACAAACTCAATTGCTACAAAGTCACCAATTGCTTCACCAACATTTACTGGTACAGTAACAGCACCAGCAATTACAGCAACAGGATTAATTACAGCCTCTGCTTCAGGTGTAGCATTTACAGACGGAACACAAACAATGGAAGGTGTACCATCACGGACACCAATCATTCAGAAGACAGCATCTTATACACTTTCAGCATTAACTGAAAGAGATGACTTAATTGAAATGGGATCATCTTCAGCACTAACACTTACAATTCCAACAGATGCAACACTAAACTTCCCAGTCGGAACCTCTATTGATATCCTTCAGACATCAACTGGTCAGGTTACAATTGCAGGTGCTGGTGGAGTAACTGTTAACGCAACACCTGGTTTGAAACTTCGTACAACCTGGTCATCTGCAACTCTCTTTAAGAGAGCAGCAAATACATGGGTTGTCTACGGCGACTTGATGGCGTAATAGAAATTTAAATAGGAAAAAGGAGATTCAAAATGGCAGCAGGTAAGAAATTCGGTAAAAAGGCACAGGCATCAAATGACTTTTTGGAGCCAAAAGCACCAACGTCAGTAGCCGCAACAGATGTAGGTTCAGGTCGTGCATTCAATAATGGACGTGCTGATGTAACGTTTTCTTTACCAGAAGACTCACCTGCAGCCACATCATACACAGTAACATCCTCTCCAGGATCATACACTGCGTCAGGAGCATCATCTCCCCTGTCTGTAACTGGTCTACAATCAAATACAGCATACACATTTACAGTTATAGCAACAAATGCAGTTGGAAACTCGCCAGCATCTGCTGCGTCTAATAGCATTACTGCAACAACAGTGCCTGATACAATTTCAACTCCGTCAGCAGCAAACAATGGAGCACAAAACAATAGAGCTTCCTGGTCAACACCAGCAGACGGTGGATCAGCAATTATTGATTATTATTTAGAAGATAATGGTGGAGGCGGAGACGACAATAAGACCGTAGCAGTTGGAACAAACAGCGTAGATTTTGCAAGCCAAAACAATGACTTTGTTTGGAACTTTAGAGTGCGGGCTAGAAATGCTAATGGAAATGGAGCATGGTCTAATTATTCAGGAAATATTACTACAACCCCATTCAGCTTTGCACCGTTCGGCTTTACCCCGTTCGGCTTCACCCCGTTCGGCTTCACCCCGTTCGGCTTCACCCCGTTCGGCTTTACACCAGGAAAATCAATTGGAGCAGATACATTAATTCATTCAAAGGTTCCTGAAGGTCTTGTGTTAGCTCACAACGTTTCTGCAGGAGATATTCTGTACTCAGCAGCAATTGATGATTTGCCAATGGACGGAGTAGGACTAGAAGAAATTATTGAATCTTGGTCATCTGCTGCCCCACAAATTAATACTGATATTGAAACAACAGTGGTGTCTATTTCAGCAAACATTGCAATGACCACTTATGTAATTAACGGAAATAAATATACAAATACACACTGGGTTCTAACCAAAAGAGATGGAATAGCAAGATTTATTTCAGCTAATGAAATTGTAGAAACAGATTTAATCTACTCTCCAACATTCAATGATTGGCAGCCAATTATTGAGCTAAGAGTTTCAGAGGGACCAGAGTTAGTTATTACTATTAACACAGAGCCTTATGACGTATTCTTTACAGACAACTCTTTAGTCCACGACTCAGTTAGACTAGACATAACATCACCTAACGTTATTACTGAGCCAAACCAAAGCGTTTCTGAATCTCTAGAGGTACTTTACCAGCAATGGAAAGACTCTACAGCAGGAGACACCGACCCTACAACCCCTGCCTAATAAGCATGCTTAATTTAGTTAAGCATATTTACAATATGGGATTTGTTGGTGCAAAATCAACAAAAGGTTTTATTTTTCCAATATTTAGAAAATACCCTAAGTATATAAAAGGTTCTTGGATTCAATGGACTTTAATGCAAGACGTAAATGGAAACAAAGGCATAGAATGCCTTTACCTTAATGATAAAAATCCTTCTGGAACATTAATATTTTCTAATTTTATAAATAACGAATATCCTACTTCATGGATAGACATTTCAAACATACAAAATGATAATATAAAAAAATGTAAAGATGCTGTGATAAATAGAGTTTACTGCCAGCCTTATTATAGAAGAAAAAAAATAAATATTTCATTGGCCATATTGGGATATACTGTTTGGTGGGCAAAGTATAATGTTAGAGTTAGACAAGGTGTTTCTGCAAGCAAAACTGGATCTGCTATGCATAAACAATCAGCTAAATTAATATTAGCTTTAAGGTTTAAAAGATCAAAAAATAAAAAAAATGAAAATATAATTTTGGGAGAATCAAAAGAAATTATTACAGAGCCAGACTTAGAGCACTTTAAAGATCCTATTTTACCAGCAACTTGGCATTCTCTCAGACCTTACGAAAAAAACCCAAATGAAATTTTAGAGAAATAAAAATTATGATAACAAAACTAGAAAACATTAGAAACGAATTCTTATATAAACAATATAAAGATATGATTGACTCAATGTATGAAGAAGTAGGTTCTGCAAAATGGGGAGTCAGAACAAAAATTAAAACAAAAAAAATTTCTTTAATTGATTATAAAACTTTTAATTTTTTTGGAATGTACCATAAAGAAATATACAAATTATATTTAGAAATATCTAAAATTATTAAAGAAGAGTGCAAAAAAAACAAAATAAACTTTGAAAATAATTATTACTATTTATTAGGAAATTTACTAGATCAATCTGTCAACAATTTTTTGGTGACAACTCCAGATAGAACAAGGTTAAATTTTTCTGGGATATATGTAATTAAAAGCAATAACAATAAAATGATAATTAATGAAAAAGAAATAGATACGCCAGAAGGTACCTTAATTCTATTTGATAAAGGAGATATAATAGATTTTTGTGATACAATAAATAAAGATAGTATGTTTTTATATTTTTCTGTATCTACATTACAAAATTTGCACAGACAATACTATCAGAAATGGATTCCATTAGTTTGATAAAGATTGAATTTCTTCCAAAGTATAGAGGACTTGAAAAAATATTCCCAAATCCTCAATCGGTATCTTCATTGCTTCCAGAGTGGTGGAAAAAACAAAAAAGCTATTTAAATGATGATACATCTGTTCATAGCGGAAATATGCTTTTAACAGTAAAAAAATGTCAAGCTGTTTTTGATTCTATGACTTTTGGATATTACTTACTTTGCCCTATGGATTTAAGCATAGATGCTACAGGAGATATTTTAAAAATTGATATTCCAAATGATACAAGAGAGTTTCAAAAATTTTTATTAGCTCATCATTTATCTGAACAAATAAAAGAATACCCTATTCCTAATAATTTTCATAAGCAAGTTATAAGAATACATCCAATGTGGGTTGCCAGAACAGAGCCAGGGTATAGTTGTTTGTTTATAAACCCAATGCACGGAGAAAAAAGCCCTCTACAAGCTATCCCAGGGTTGATAGACACAGATAAATACGCTTCTGATGGTTATTTGTCTTTTTTTGTAGAAAAAGGATTTAAAGGAGTAATTGAACAAGGCACTCCAATTATTCAAATTATTCCTTTTAAGAGAGATGATTGGGAAAGCTCGCTTAATAAAGAAAAAGATTCTGATACACAAATTAGAGCCCAGCAACTTTCGGTTAGATCAGTTTTTAGAAATGGTTATAGGAAAAAAATGTGGTCAAAAAAGATATTTCGATAAATAAAACGTTTCCCATATTAAGGGCACCATTTGAATCTAATTCTTGGCTAGAGATGTCTTCAATGAGTTTTAAAGATATTTTAAAAGAATGCAACGTTTTTTATGATTGGGCAACCTGGGATCAAGTTTTAAAAAAATATAAAAATAATGTTTTAAAACCAATAAATTTATATGTAGATAATTTTGGAATCAAACCAGAAATAGAGATAGTTTCTAAAAATGAGATAAATCTAATATACAAGAATTATTCAGATATTCTTTGGCAAGGACATCCAACAAGCAATAAACAGGTTTCTAGTATATTTTATGCATCTGAAAAATCTATGGTTAGGCAGTTTTATCCATCATTTTTGTCTATTGAAAGCTTTAAAGACTTGTTAAATAAAAATAATTTTAAACAAGTTTCGGACAGAATTTTTAAGATATATGTACCATGGATTGTTGATTGCGATGCAGAGTATAGTATAAAAAATATTAAAAAAGACCCAGTAATATGCATTATTGAGACTAGTGGGACCTTTGAAAAAACTAATAATAATGATATAATAAAGGAACCAACTTTTATAGATTTTTGTTTTTTATCTAATGAAAAACAAATAAGGTTAATAGAGAGAAATACTCCACTATTTTATATTTCTATAAAAGCTACAGAAAAGGTTATTAAAAAAATTATTAATGAGTGATAATAATTTAATAATTAAATTCACCCCAGCAGAGGTTAATCTTAATTTTGAACCAAAAGACTATGACGCACCCTCTCCTGCCATAAATAATTTGCCAGAGTGGTATAAAAAGCTTTCCAGATTTCAAACCTCAAATGATTTGCTAAGGTTGTTTCCAGTAAATGATAGAGGAACAGACGGTAGCGCTGGCTCTACTAAATTATGTATGCCATTTTTTGATTCCTTAACAGCAGGTTATATGTTTTGCCTAGAAGATGATATTGAGGTAAGTTTAGATAAAAATGGGTTTCCTTCTATTAAAAATACAAATAATTTTATGCTAGTAGATAAAAGAAACATGATAGAAGTTGCAGTTCCACATGAACACCATCCAATGCATTATGGCTGGAAAATTCCTTGGCATTGCGAAACTCCACCAGGGTATTCTATTTTAATTACACACCCACACAATAGACATGATCTTCCATTTACCACTCTTTCTGGAGTTATAGACTCCGATGAATGGAACGCACCAGTATTTACAGCATTTTTTCTAAAAAGAAATTTTATGGGAACTATTAAAAAAGGAACGCCTATATTTCAAGTTTTTCCATTTAAAAGAGAAAACTGGGAAATGTCATTGGATTACTCCAAAGAAGACATAGTGGTAAAAAAAATCAAAGAAGAAAAAAGAAGAATATCAATATATTCATATTATAAAGATTTTATATGGAAAAGAAAAAACTACACAAGAAAAGAGAAATAAATGGAATACTTCCTATCTGGAAAAAATAAACCTAGCGGAAAACCTCACAAGTTTTTTGAAAGGATTTTAGATAATGATTTACAAGATTTGTCTTTATTTTTACAAGATCAATATTCTAAAATTGAAAATTTAAGCATTAAAGGTATTACAGAAGTGGGCAAGTCAGACTATTGGAAAGAGTCTGGTAGTGTTTCTACTATAAAATGGAGAGACTACAATGTTTTTCAATTTTATCATCCAGGAATTTACAAACTGTATAAAGAGCTTTCTGATGTAATAAAAGAAGCTTGTTCTTATTATGATATTGATTTTGATAAACAGCAATACATGGTGCAAGGATGGTTTAACATAAATTATGCAGAAGTTGGAAAACTAGATTGGCACGATCATGGAGGTCCTTATGCTCCTTATTTTCACGGATTTTATTGCGTAAAAGCAGAACCATCAATTACTTATTACAAAGTTTTTGAAAAAGAAACTGAAAATCACAATATAGATAACAGAATGATTGTTTCAGAAATGGGTCACCCTCATGCTATGGGAAGTTGGGACTGGGAAGGACCAAGAATTACAATTGCTTATGATATTATGCCATTAAATTCTATCATTGAGGCAAAAGCAAGTCCTCAGCATTGGATACCACTTCTATGAAAGAAAAAAAAGATCATAAATTTTTTGAAAGAACTTTAGATAATAATTTAGAAAATCTTTATAGTTTTTTGTTAGAAAAAAATAATGAATTAGTTGAACAGGCAAGGAAAGAAATGGGAGAAGGCTTAAATAAAGCCCTAGCTCAAGACCCAGGAATTCTGGATGCTATTGCTACAAAAAATAGTGACAGGTATAATATTTGGGAATTTGACAACCCAGAAATAAAAAAGTTAAAAGAAGCTATTGCTGACATGACAAGAGAAGCTTGCGAGTACTATGGCTATAACGACAATTCGTCAAAATTTATTACCCATGGTTGGTTTAATTTAGATAAAAAAATAATTAACAACGTCCATTCGGTAGACCCAAGAAAAGACAGTTCGTTTTTCCACGACCATATGGACGGTTCAGGATTTCCACAGCTACATGGATTCTACTGCGTAAAAGCAGAACCTTCGATTACTTATTATAAAATCAACAATAAAGATATTTTTGAAAATATTAATAAAAACAATAGAGCTATTTTATCAGAAACTGGCAACCCACATGGCAGAGACGACTGGTACGGGGATGAGCCAAGAATGACAATTGCCTATGATATTATATTAGTTCCAAAGGGACCAATGAATGAAGATAGTATTTTTACGGATCTGTTTGAATGAAAGATATTGGCATAGTTTTGTATTCTTTTCAAAATAAAGATTTAATAGAATTAGTTGAAAAAAATATAGAAAATTCCAGTGGATTAAACAATTTATTTTTTTATATAATTGATCAAAACAATATTGATAGAAAAAAAAGTTTAAAGTCTAACTATTCAAATGTAAAAATTTATTACAAATATGTAAAATGGGATAGCATTAAAAGCCCAATTTTGCATAAACAAGAAGGGTATAGACTTTTCAAAAAAGAATACTTTTTGCTAATTGGAGATGGGGTAAGCCTAAATAAAAATTGGGACGAAGATCTAGTTCAAAAAATAGAACTACTCAGCCTCAATGAAGATTGTATAATTTCTGGAAATCACAGACTTATACCATATTTAGAAAACCCATTTATTGTTTCATATAAAAAAGAGCCTATCTCTGAAGACACATTGACAAAATATATAGATAAAGATTTTATTTTTACAAAATCTAAGTCTTTTTTATATAACAAATTGCCAGGTTATTTAAAATATCATGGAGAAAGAGAACATTTAGCTATATATTTTAATTTTACAAAAATCTTTGCCCTTCCTACAACTTTTTTTAAAAATAAAACAATTGAGTTAGATAAGGTCGAATATTTGCCTTTTTCTATATATCACGGGTATAATGAGTTTGTGAGTAAATGGAGTTCCAGCATTAAACAGGTGTTTGGATTAGAAATATCAAGTCTACCATTTTCAACAAACGATGTTTTGTATGATCCTTCTGGTTCATTAACAGACAAAGTTGGCGGAGAAAGATATTTAAACTTTAAAGGAGTAATAAATTGAACAGCATGATAAAAATTGTAGAAGATTTTATATCAGAACAAGATGCATTTGCCCTGATAGAAGAGATGCAATCTCCTTCAAAAAGAAACCCGTACCCAGAGTATTATAAAGATAGAAATGGTGGAACTGCTTTTCCATACAATAATAGAGTAATGGATATTCTTAAAAAATATTCAGTAAGAGCAAACCATATACAAAAAGAATTTTTTAATTTAAAAGATAATGTAATTGTTACCAAGGCTTTTGGATCATGGTGGCAACCAGGGCAAAGTGGAAGTCCTCATATTGATGCAATTGAAAAAGAACCATTTATAGAATACAGCACTGTAATTTACTTAAACGATGATTATGAAGGTGGAGAAATCTATTTTCCTAAACAAAATTTTGAGCACAGACCAAAATCCCTATCAGCTATTTTTTTCCCAGGAAATAAATATGATTATCTGCACGGAGTAAAAGAAATAACTAAAGGAAATAGATTTACTGCGCTTTACATGCAATCCACAAAGATGGACTTTGCCGACCCAGATTTTGGAGTATTTTAATGAATAGAGAAATTCTTTCCCTAGGAATGGCTTATTATAAAAATATAATACCAGACCCTAAGTCTCTAATTAAAAAAATTGAAGATTTAGAAATAAAAAGAAGTGAGTCTGTTGGATACAATTCTCTTTATGTAAGAGGCTGGCAACCCTGGGATTACGATCACGGCGGAAAAGAAAAAACTGTTTTTTGTTGGCAAAAGTTTATCCCAAAATCTGAAGATATTTCAAAAGATGATCTATTTTATCAAGAACAAAAAGAAATATCAGATGTTTTATTTGGGGCATTAGAAAAAGGATTGCAAGACTATTTTTCTATTTATCCATACTCTCAAAAAAATATTAAATCAAGAGAAAAAACAATGCATCTTTTAAAGTATAAGGAATCTGGCTTTTTGCCAGCACATTCTGACCACGGAATTAGCAGCAGAGTTTTATCAGCACTTCTTTATTTAAACGATGATTACGAAGGAGGAAATATTAAATTTGAACATGCAGGTGTAAGTTTAAAACCAGAAGCAGGAAGTTTATTGTTCTTCCCTTCTAATTACATATACGTCCACGAAGTATCGGCAATAACTTCTGGAATTAGATACGCTCTTCCAAATTGGTATCACAATAGATCTAAGCCATACTATTCGGATGGCACAGAATGACGGTTTTAGTAGTAGGAGCAGTCAGAGGAATTGGAAATGAAGTTGCCAAAAGGCTAGTCTCTTTAGGGCACGAAGTTATTGGAGTTGGAAGGCACGTCAGAAACTCTGATAATAGCGATACCTTTGAGTACATACAAACAGATATTGTTGATCAGGAAAAACTAGAAAGTTTATTTAAATCAATTAAAGAAAGAAATATTGTTATTTCTGGAATTGTAAACTGTGCTGGTGCTTACTGGCCATCACCCGCTTATGGAGAAATTTTTCCACAAGTTGAGCAAATGATGAATGTCAACGTTTTAGGTCCCTATAATGTTATATCTAAATTTCTTGCTCTTGTAGACCCAGAGAAACATACTCCAATAGTTAACATATCAAGCTTAGCGGCGCATCAAATAAATTCAGAGTCTATGTATTCAGCATCAAAAGCAGCTTTAGAAACATACACAAGGTCTTTAGCTAAACAAGTATGCGGTACTAAAATTAGGCCAAACTGTATAGCCCCAGGACCAATAAGAACTAGATTTACAAAATTTATGCCAGAAATTTATTTTCAAACTTTATTACTAGGTCAAGTTGTTCCGAAAGAGTATACTGTAACCGATATAGCAAATCTAGTAGAGTTACTTTTTGACGAAAAGTCTTCCAGCTTGTCGGGCCAGGTCTTTCACGTGGGCGGATATTAAAATTCCTTGATGGTACAATTTAATCATGTCGTATAATCTTAGAGTTTTATCAGACAACCCGCTGGCTTTTTGGCCAAGCGGAACAGATGATATTTCTGGATTTGACAATCAGGTATCAATATTCGGATCGGTAGATAACACAAATTTACCACTAGTTATTGGTGCAGAAAACTCTTCAAAACTTTCTGGAACTGCCGCCATTACCTACATAGATATAGATGGAATTGCGACTAAAAATTTTTCCGATGATCAATTTTCTATAGAATGCTGGGTTAGGGTAAATACTACCTCTTCTTTAGAAATACCAATTGTAGGAGACTCTTCTAATGATATAGGACTATTTTATAAAAAAGGTAATATAGTATTTTCAATAGGTACAAAGCATATAGAGTACACTGTTCCTTTCTTAAAAAAATCTATATATATAGTTGCAGTATACAATAAGAATAAAATTATACTGTATATAGATGGAAAGATAGAAGCAGAAAAAGATCTGTCTGGGTTTTCTTTTTCAAATCAATCTATTACAATGAAGTCAGGACCAGTTAATAATAGTTTAGACTATATGCTCTTAAATTGTGTATCTTTTTATAGAAATTCTTTGACTAAAGATCAGGTTTTATCTCATTATTTAGAAAATAAATCTTTAAGCCCTACTCAAATAGTTTACCCAGACCAAGGTAATTTTTTTGAACTTACAGATAAATCAATTTCAACAAAGTATTCTTATTCCTATCCAGCCAATAAATCATGGCAGTATTTTATTAACGATAATAATTTATACTATAACTCTCAAAAAGAATTTATCGGTGTTGTAAAGGGAAACGGAGATTCACAGTCTATTGTTATTGAGGATTTTATTACAATCCCAAGCGGACCAGAAATGAACTCTTCAAGAATTGAATGGGACGGGGATAATGGAATATCTGTTTCGGTAAGTATAGATGGACAAAACTATCAATCTTGCGTTAATGGCCAACCCGTACCCCAGTATTCATTAAGCTCTTTTAGTCAAACAAGAAATTTATATATTAGGGTTTATTTTACAACATCAGACGATAGCGTATACCTTCCATCCTTAAAATTTTTATCCATAAGCTTTTACAATAATCAAAAAATTTATTCAAAAAATTCCTCTAATTATATAGCCAGCCAGCAAGACATCCCTGTAAGCAATAACAAATATGAAATACTTTCTACAGATAACAGAAACGGCATCAGCTTAAAAAATCTTTCATCGTTTTATATAAATACGACAACCCCAACAAAATCGATAGAGTTTTTTTATACACCGTATTCTATTCAAAATGGAGGGTTGGTTACATCTGTTGCTACAAGCGGGTACAGCGCAAGTAGCCTTACTTGGTCAAGCAATACAATATCTAAAAGCAATATATCCAAGATATACGTTAATGGGGTAGATAAGACAAGCCAGACTAATATAAATAATTTGTTTTTAAAAGATTCTCTTTACCACGTTGTTATTGTTTTTGAAAATAGCATATATGGAGAAATTTCTATTAATAAATCTAGCGTTTTGGGAGGGCAAAGCCTATATCAGAATTTGGCTACTTATGAATCAGCCCTGAGTGCCGAAAAAGTTCAGGATCATTTTAATAAATATGTATCTTCCCAAGGTACAATTATTGAAGATCAGCTAGGTAAAATGTCAGAGCTGTCGGTTGATTATTTCAATTCTGACTGGATAGTGGTACAAAATATTTAAATATATTTAGAATATGGCAAAGATCTGGACTTTATTTTGAAATAATGGTAAACTTAGGGAACAATGGATATAAAAAACTTTAAACAAACGTCTGTAGAAGAAACAACTCTAGGGATATACGTCTGGGAGATGCCTGACGGAAGATGGGTTGGAGACGATGATGGCAACTATCTTTCAATTACCTCATTAAAAGGAAATAGATCAAGAATTGATGCTCTTGCAAGAGAAGCCAGATCTTATGGAATTTATGAAGGCAGCCCTTTATTTTTATCAAATAGAAGGAAGATAGATGACGAAGAATTTGAGCATCAAAAACAAAGATTAGAGTGGGGATTAGTCCCAGATGCTTTAGACGTTGGAAGCTATAAAGATGAAATGAAAGCGTTAAGACAAGGAAAATCCAAATGATAGAATTTCTAAACGAAGACAATAGTTTTGTTCAAAACATAGATATTTCAGACTCGTCAGACTTTTCTAGATTTCATAACAAAGCCCCTGTTCTAGACAGCGACCCATTCAATATAACAGAATCAGAATTAAAGAAAGTTCAGGGTTTGGGCAATAACTTTCGTAGAAAAATGTCTAGAGAGTTATCAAAAAGATTTGTTGGTCAAGACGGAACAGCCACACAACAGAACCTCATGCAGCAAGCAGTTACTGGTTACGCAATGTTTGACCTGGTTGAGCCAACATATAACATGGAATATCTTTCTAAAATTTATGAAATTTCACCATACAACTATGCAGCAATTAACGCAAAGGTTGCCAACATTGTTGGACTTGGGTATACTTTTGTTGAAACAAAAAAAGCAAATGATGCTCTAGATAATATTGAAGATCAAAAGCAATTAGATCGAGCTCGAAAGAAGTTAAATAAGCTTAGACAAGATTTAGACGCTTGGCTAGAAAAAACCAACGAAGAAGAAACTTTCACAGAAACATTAATAAAAGCCTATATTGACCTAGAGGCAACTGGAAATGGATTTATTGAAATAGGAAGAACAGTTGCAGGTAATATTGGATACATAGGACACATACCAGCAAAAACCATGCGTGTTCGTAGACTAAGGGACGGATTCATTCAGCTTCTTTATGGAAAGGCAGTGTTCTTTAGAAACTTTGCAGATTTAGAAACACCAAATCCTATTGCAGATGGATCAGATAGACCAAATGAAATTATTCATTTAAAGAAATACACACCAATGAACAATTATTATGGATTGCCAGATATTGTTTCTGCACAAAACGCAACTGCAGGAAATGAATTTGCTGGTAAGTATAATTTAGACTATTTTGAAAACAAAGCCGTACCTAGATATATTATTACCGTTAAGGGAGCCAAGCTCTCTCCAGAGTCAGAGCGTAAACTTTTAGAATTTTTCCAAGTTGGATTAAAAGGAAAAAATCATAGGTCCTTGTATGTCCCACTTCCAGCAGATAGCCCAGATTCAAAAGTTGAATTTAAAATGGAGCCAATTGAAGCTGGAACCCAGGAATCATCATTTAACGTGTATCGTAAGTCCAACAGAGACGAAATTCTTTTAGCCCACAGAGTTCCAATAAATAAAATAGGAGTTCCAGAAGGAATTAGTTTAGCCTCTGCAAGAGACGCAGATAAAATGTTTAAGGAGCAGGTGTGTAGACCAGCACAAGACATTTTAGAGAAAAAATTAAATAGAATTATATTAGAAAAAACAGATGCGGTAATGCTAAAGTTTAATGAATTAACTTTAACAGACGAAGACACCCAGTCTAAAATTGATGAAAGATATTTAAGAATGCAGGTAATTACCCCTAACGAAGTTAGAATTAGGAAGGGAATGATTCCTCGAGATGGCGGGGATCAGGTTGTAGATTTAAAAGCTCAGGAGAAATCTGAGCAAACCGCACAAGCCCTAAATTCTAGAAAAAGAACTCAGGAAAGATCTGCCAACTCACCAGATAATTCTGGGGAGGGCAGAAATGAAAAAGGTGGGGGAAGAGTCACCGAATAATTATTAGGCAACCAGTATTTGCCTTATATACAATACCGTTATAAAATTAGGCATATGAATATTGAAAAATCTTATTGGTCCAGCAATGGAGATAATATTAGCCTATCGGTCCCTTTTACAAAGGTTGATCGAGAGAAAAGAACCGTCTCTGGTTTTGCTACTTTAGACAACGTAGATCAAACAGGAGATGTAGTTACAGCAGAAGCAAGCATGAGAGCTTTTGAAAGATTCCGTGGCAACATTAGAGAGATGCATGGTCCTAACGCTGTAGGCAAAATGGTTTCTTTTAAACCAGAAACATTTTATGATCCAAAGTCAAATGATTTTTATAGTGGAGTATATGTAGATGCATACATTTCAAAAGGCGCACAAGATACATGGGAAAAAATTCTAGACGGAACACTTGCAGGATTTTCAATTGGTGGAAAGATTAAAGAGTCTGACAATCAAGTAAACAAAGCAACTGGGCAAACAGTTAGATTTATTAAAGAGTATGCTTTAATGGAGCTGTCAGTAGTAGATTCTCCAGCAAATGAATTGTGCAATATTCTATCTATTGAAAAAATGAATGGACAATTAATTTTTAAAGGAATTTCTACAAACTTAAAAACAGAAAATATTTTTTATTGTGAAGACAGCGACTCTGTATTTATGTCAACAGACGCTGAATTCAATTCCCCAGTAACTGGCAAGCAAGCAAGTCTAATTGGCTGGGTAGAAACTGATGATATAAACAAAGCAAAAGAAATAGAAAAGATTCTTGCTTCATTTAAGAAGTCAAGATTAACGTTGCCTGAAACACAAACAATCGCAAAACAGGCAAACGCACAAGGAGGTAATGAAGTGTCAGAAAACACAGAAACCGCAGTGGTTGAAGAAACCGCAGCAGTAGAAGTAGAAGTTGTTGCAGAAGCAACAATTGAAAAAGCTATTACAGAAGACGTATTAGTAGATGCTTCTGCCGAAATCGTTGAAAAAGCAACAGACATCTCTGATGAGATTGTTGTTGAAAAACCTGATTTTGCAAAAATGTTAGGTGATTTAAAAGGCTTTTTCTCAGAAACTCTAAACAAAGCTTCAGAAGAAAACGCAGCACAAGTTACAACTATTAAAAATGCAGTTGAAATTTTAAGCAAAAGCGTAGAAAGCAAAATTACAGAGTTGGCAGAACAACACTCAGAGCTCAGCAAAACTGTTGAGAACATCAGAAACACGATTGATGGAGTAGAAAAGCGTGTCGATGCAGTAGAATCAGAGACTGCAATTAAGAAGTCCTCAGACCTTGGCGGGTCTAGGGAAGTAAAAGTCCAAAAATCAAAATGGAACGGTTCTTTCCTCGGTTCCGTAAACGAACTAATAAAGTAAGAAATAAGGAGAAATAAAATAATGAGCAATGAAACATTAGAAAAGACAATCGCAGCTGGTACAACAGCAACAAGTACTTTTGCGTCCACTACTGGTGGTACAGGTACACACGCTGGTTCCGAAAACGGAAACGGTGGTTTACTTAACCCAGAACAGTCAGCTCGCTTCTTAGACTATATGTTCGATGCAACCGTAATTGGAAAAGTCGCACGTACCGTTCGAATGAGAGCAGACACTGCAGAAATTGACCGCATGTCAGTAGGCGAAAAGCTTATGAAACTTGCAACAGAAGGAGATGACACTGCTTCAAACGCAGCAGTTACTTTCTCAAAGATTTCTTTGACAACAAAGAAATTGCGCCTAGACTGGGAGCTTTCAACTGAGTCTCTAGAAGACAACATTGAGGGTGCAGATCTAGAAGATCACATTGCACGATTGATGGCAACACAAGCAGGAAACGACATTGAGGATGTAATCCTTAATGGTGTTGGCAGCGGATCAGATGCACTGTACAAGGCATTCCAAGGAGTTGTAGCTAAATCTAAGGCCAATGGCCGAGTTGTAGCTGGAGCTGGAGCTGGAGTTTCTCGTGAGCTATTTAACAAGGCATTAAAAGCAATGCCACGTAAATACATGCAACGTCGTGGAGACCTTCGCTTCTTAGCAGGATCAAACCTAATTCAGGATTTCCTATATGCTAACAGCATTGGCACAAACCAGACAATCCCACAAGATATCGCATCAAGCGTTATCCGTGGAGCAACACCAGGACTTGGTGGAGCAGCAGGATATGTAGCACCTTTCGCATTTGGTATTCCAATTGTTGAAGTACCACTTCTTCCTGAGACACAAACAGGTACATATGCAAGCCCATCAGGTTCACACGGAGATATCCACTTGACATTCCCAAATAACGTAGTTATTGGTATCAAGCGTGATGTAACTGTTTACCGATTCTTCTGGCCTCGTAAGGACTCCATTGAGTACACAATGTATACTCGAGTTGGCGTTCAAATCGAACAACCAGATGCTTGGGTAGTTGTAAAAGATGTTAAGGTTGCTTCTTAATTAAGAAATAATCTATTTATCTAAAGAAAAGCCTCCAATTTAATTTGGGGGCTTTTCATTTGAATTTACTAGTGATATAATTAAACGACCTAACCAAAAGGAGAACATATGTCATTCGAGACATTGAAATTATCTGAATTAAAGAAGGCAGCCGAAGACTTCGGCGTAGACGCAAGTGATTTAAAAGGAAAAGCCGACATTATTGCGGCGCTAACAGAAGACGGGGTAACCTGGGAAGTGTATAGTAAAGCAATTAAAGATGTTGAAGAAGCTAAAGAAGAAATTGAAGTATTACCAAGATTTGATTTAAATCAGGAAGTAGATCCAAATTCTTTGTTAGTTAAGATGGAAAGAGACAATTACAGATACGATGCTTTAGGATTTACTTTTACAAAAGAACATCCATTTGTTGCAATGTCTGCAGAAGCTGCTCAAGAAATTTTTGATAAGGAGGAAGGTTTTAGATTAGCTACCCCAAGGGAAGTTCAAGACTTCTACAGTTAATTTAACCTTTTAAAATGGCAGAGATTTATGTAAATAGCAGGACTCCAATAAAAAGCAAAATATATTGGGAGTCTGAACTTGTCAGCCCAGACACAGTTACAGTAAAAGTTTACGATGTTACAAAAGATCCTTCTATAGTCCCTGCCATTTCCCCAACTACAATCTTAACAACACTTACGGCCACTAGCGTAGAAACAGATTCTGGATCGTATCAAGTTATATTGCCTTTTAACTATACGGAAAGAAATAGAAGTTTCAAGCTAGTTTGGTCGTATTCAATTTCTGGAACAGAGGGATACCATGCATCATATGTTGATGTAGTCACTCCTTACATAAACATTAATGAGCATTTGCAAGATCTAAATTTTGGATCAGACCCTAGCGATCCAAATTATAAAAATTATCAAGAGATTCAATCTGCAGAGAGATATGCTAGAAAAATTATAGAAGGACATACACGTCAAGAGTTTTACTTATACCAAGACGTAGAAGTAGTATACGGATCAGACTCAGACGTATTAGTATTACCTTATAAAATAAATAAACTAAATAAACTGTATTCTAACGATATCCTTTTAATTGACAATCAATCTGTCCCTGCTGTCAACAACTGGATATTTAATCCAATTATTTCAGAAACTGGTTTTGGAATTAGAATCAATAAAACTAATTCAATAGACAATGCAGTTTATACTGCAAATGGATTTGTGCCACCTAGCGTTAATGATAGCGACGGTTTTTTGTTTGGAAAAAATATTAGATACACAATTCATGGTCAATTTGGATGGGACAGGATTCCAACAGAAGTTAGCCAAGCTTGTATTGAGTTAATGAAAGATTACTTTTCTAAAGATTCTATCTGGAGAAACAAATACGCAAAAAATGTTCAAGCATTTGATTGGAAATTTGAATATAGCTCTAGCGCATATGCTGGAACTGGAAATGCCTACGCAGACCAGTTACTAAGCTCATATGTTTTAAGTAATATGGTAGTAATTTAATGATAGATTTAATACAGTCCATGTTGCCTATGAACTTGGATATCTATAGACAAACAGATATTCAAGATGATAATACTGGTGCTATAAAAAAAGAATGGTCTTATTACTCAACAATTCCATGCTATGCAAAAAGCATTATAAGTAATTCTTCAACTTCTAGATCTGGAGACGCCCAATCTTTTTCTAACAAATACAAAAACGAGCAAATTATTCAAGTTCGTACCGAAAGTAAAATATCTTTAAGGCACAAGGTTTCAAACATTAAAGACAGGGACGGAAAATCAATTTGGACAGAGCAAGACTATCCATCAGAGACACCCACAGTATTTGAAGTTATTGGAAGTAGTCCTATAACAGATCCATTTGGTAGAGTAATTGGTTATAATTCTTCTCTAAAGAGATCGGAGAATCAACAAATTGGAATCTAACGTAATGCTGCTTCAAGCAGCTTCTGGTCTTGAAAGATTAATGTATAACAAAAGCCCAAAGGGAATTATTCAAGACAGCAATATTGCACAAATTTCTGCTGCCTTATATTATCAAGCAAATGTAGTTGCCAAATTAAGCAATAGCAAAAAGTTTAAAAGTACTTTTAAAAAAGTAGTGTTTAATCAAATAGAAAAAGATTTTGGGCAATACATAGATTCACAAGCAAGATCAAAGCCAAAAGCATTTCACCATGTATATGAATGGGGTAAGACTGGAAGTGCAAATGATAGATTGTTTAGTCTAACATCTTTAGATTCTGCAGGAATATCTTTTAAAGTTAATTTTAAATTTGAACCATCAAAAACATTTGTCCCTGGACCAGAAAAACAAAGGAAACACGTATTTCAAAACAAAGCGTCTGTGATGGAGTCAGGAATGGCTCTTAAAATTGCTCCACGCCATTCTGAGAGGTTAGTATTTGAATCCAATGGTGAGACAGTCTTTATGCCCAAAGGGGCTTCAGTGACCGTTAAAAGGCCAGGAGGACCTAGTGTTAAAAATCAATTTACTTTACAATATTCAAGATTTTTTAGCGGGAACCTTGTAAGTTCATCTATTAAAAAATCTGGATTTAAAGATATATTTAATTCAGCTTCAATGAAAGCATTAAAAATACCAGCAACAATTAAAACAGTTCAATATTCATTTTCTCCAAATTCAATTAGAAGCATGGCGGACTCAGCAGTAGAGATGTCATTTGGAGGCTCATTAATATGACAGCAAATTATAAACTAGATGCAATTCTAGAAATAAGAAAATTTTTATGGTCTAAATTGGTGGCAGCTGAAATATTTGATGAGAACGAATATTTTAGCGATAGTATAAACGACAAAATAGTTCCCATTATTCCTGTCCAACAGGTATCTGAAATGGATCAATTTTTGAGTGGAAAAAAACATATAGTTTATGACAAAATTGGAACCTCATATGAGGAAAATTGGATGGTCTGCTGTGAGCAGGTACTCTTTACTATATACTCCCCAGATGTTTCAGAAATCAATGAGATTAGGAATTTTATGATTGATGAGTTTAGAAGGGTAGACGAGTCCGCAAGAGACGTAAATAGGTTTGCAAGCCTATCTAATAAATTCAAATTTTTTAGCATTTTTGTAGCCGATATATCCCCAACAGAGCCATCAGAGGAAATGCAGGGTCTAATGTCTTCAGATGTCATTTTGGAAGTAAAGTATGCCAGAATGGTAGATAGGGTAGGAAGATTTCTATAAGTTGCTTTTGGTTGACTTGTTCCGTATAATTGCCTTAGAGGAAAGAAGCCTAGCCAGCTTGATTAAAAGATTTTAATATGTATATATATATAGGAGGAATAAATTAATGGCACAAAATACAGGTAACGCTAGAAATATTCTTGTTGGTGCATCTCCACTGTTTTTATCAGTAGAAGATTCAACAACAACAGGATATAATTCTAGCATGGTCCCAGCAGCAGTTGCGACCTCAAACACAGCAACACCAACAGCAGCAGTAGCAGGAACTGCTTCACGTAATACATTAGTACCAGCATTTAAAAACGGTGCTGCAGGTTCTGGATCCCCAGTAACTGGTTACGTTGCAGGTTCATCATACATTGATTCACTTAACGCAATCGATACTACACCAGGAACAACTGGTGCAGCATACCGTAACGTAGGTTACACAAACAACGGTTTGCAAATTACTTACAACCCAACATACGACTCAGTGACTGTAGATCAGTTACTTGATACAGCTAAGCTGTTTAAGTCTGCTATGGAGGTTATGATTGCAACAGAATTCGCAGAAGGTACTCTTGAAAACGTTCTTGCGGTATTTGGACAAAAGGCTTCAACACTAAGTGGTGGAGTTCTTGGACTTGAGGCAGGTGCCCTTGGCGCAGCCCCAGTTGAGCGTCAGCTAATTGCAGTTGGACAAGCTCCAACAAGCGATGCAACATCAAAAACAGAGCGTGTATATTATGCTCGTCGTGTTCTTTCTGTACAACAGTCACAGTTCTCTTTGGCTCGTAACGCAGCATCAACATTCCCAGTAACATTCCGTTTGCTTCCATCAGGAGCATCAGGTGATGCAGGTTCAGAGTATGGCGTAATTATAGACCGTACTTGGAACTAATTAATATAAATTAATTAATAGAAGCCCCCCATTATTTGGGGGGCTTTTTATTGCCCTTATGTTTGCTATATGTTATAATAATTTTAACTATCCAAGGAGGATAAATTGGCAACAACAGTATATGATGTAGAAGAAATTGAACTTCAAAATGGAGCAAAGGTCAAGTTAAAACCATTGACAATTAAAGCATTGCGAAAATTCATGGCAGAAATTAAAAAGACAGAAACTGCAGCAAATGAAGATGAAACACTTTCAATTTTAATTGCAGCAAGTGGAATTGCAATTGAGTCACAAGTACCAGAATTAGTAGCAGACAGAGATAAATTAGAAGACGCACTAGACATGCCGACAATTAATCGAATTCTTGAAGTTTGCGGAGGAATTAAACTTGACGACCCAAACCTGGAAGCGGCACGAGCTCTAGTTGGTCAGAACTCGATTTAGCCGCTCTCTTAGGGGAAGTTTTTCTTTTAGGTAATTGGAAAAATTACGAAGAGCTCGAAGAAAATCTTTCAATGCCAGAAATAATTCAAACCTTTAAATCTATGCACAAAACGGAAGATGAAAAAAGAAAGTTTTTAGCATCTTTGCAAGGAGTTAACTTAAACGAAAGCTCCGTAGAAGAAAGCAATAGTTTTGAAGATATAAAAAGAAAGGCTCTGGGTATACAGGCAAGTGCAGACGACGTAGTCTCACTACAAGGAAGTTATGCTGATGAAGCAGGCTTTGGAATTGGCGCAGGCTTAGGATACTCAAGGGTGTAAAATAATATAGATGGCTGAAGATCAGATAGTAACCAGAATAGTCGCTACGGCAGACTTTTCAAACCTTATCGTAGACTTAAATAAGGTTTCTTCAGCCTTAACTAATTTACAGACAAAGCTAAACGCAACAAACAAAAACCTCTCAGCGCAAGCAGCGGTAATGAACCGTTCCTTTGCAGAAACAATGAGAAGCACTGGGCAATTTTCTACCCACTTCGTAAACCTTCAATCTGATGTAGAGAAATTTGGATCTCAATTAGATAAAGGTCAAATAAAATTAAGACAATTCTTTCAAGTATATCAAGGTCATGTAAAAACAAATAGCGGAATTGTAAGACAATTAGCTGCTCAACAAGTGCAGTTACAGAATGCTATATTGCAACCACTAGGTAAAAACTCTGAAGGATTAATGCAATACAATGTTCATATTCCAACTGGATTAGACAAAGTAAAAAACAGAACAGCTTTAGCAAGACAAGAGTTGCAAATCATGAACAGAGTAATTCAAGAAGGAGCCAACTCTTTAATTAACTGGGGTAAGAACACTCAGTGGGCAGGACGTCAGTTAACAGTAGGTTTAACTATACCCCTTGCAGCATTTGGCAAGGCTTCAGCAGATGCATTTAGAAATGCAGATCAAGAGTTAACCAGATTAACTAAAGTTTATGGAGGACTAACTGCTAAATCTTCTTTAGAGTTAGCAAAAATAAGAGCAGATGTTTCAGCAACAGCAGCAGAGTTAGCAAAAGGATATGGAGCATCATTTAAAGAAACTTTAGGTCTTGCAGCGGATATTGCTGCAACTGGAAAAGAAGGAGACGAACTTCTAGGATCTATTAAAGAAACAACTCGTCTTGCAGTACTTGGTGAAGTTGACAGACAAGATGCAATGAAAGCCACACTTGCTATTCAATCAGCTTTTAAACAAAATACAGGTGAGTTAGCAGAATCAATTAACTTTTTAAACGCAGTTGAAAACCAGACATCAACAACTCTTGCAGATTTAGTAGAAGCAATCCCTAAAGCGGGACCAGTAATAAAAGGTCTAGGAGGAAGTGTTCAAGATCTTGCTTTGTATTTAACAGCAATGAGAGAAGGCGGAATTAATGCAACAGAAGGAGCAAATGCTCTTAAGTCTGCACTAGCTTCTTTAATTAACCCAACAGATGTAGCTATTGCTAAATTTGCAGATTTTGGAATTAACTTAAAAGCAATTGTAAATGATAACGCTGGAAATGTTACTGCTACGCTTTTGGATTTACAGGCAGGATTAGATAATCTAAACCCTTTACAAAAATCTCAAGCAATTGAGCAGCTGTTTGGAAAATTCCAGTTTGCAAGAATTAGTGCTTTGTTTGAAAATTTAGGAAAACAAGGAAGTCAAACTTTAGAGGTAATGGATTTAATGAAAGCAAGCTCTCAAGATCTAGCTAACATTGCTGGACGAGAATTAGCAATGGTTACAGAATCTGCTTCTGGAAAATACAAGAGAGCTTTAGAATCACTTAAAGCAGAGCTTGCTGGCGTAGGAGAACAGTTCTTAACAATTAATACTCATTTGATAAATATTGTCAGTGGAATTTTAAAGTTTATAGATAAACTACCTGCTCCATTAAAATCATTATTGGCCTTCTTTGGAGGACTGACAGCAGTTGCAGGACCTCTGATTATGTTAACTGGTGTACTTGCAAACTTCTTTGGATACATAATAAAAGGAGCTTCTCAGTTTAGAGCGTTATTTAAAGGTGGTGCTGGATGGAAACTTCTCACACCAGACATCCTTGCTGCAAATAAAGCAGGAGCCTTAGTAGAAGCCACCTTCTACAGTGATGCAAAAGCAGCAGACATTCTTCAACAATCTATAACTAGACTTTCCGCTTCTTACAATAAACTTGCAACAGATGCCAATAGTGCAATTATAGCTACAAATCCAGGCGTATCAACAATGGCAGGAAATTCTGTTATTGCCGCAGGAGGAAGATCAGTAAATCCTAATAGCCCTTACATCGGAGCAATTGGAACAAGAGCCGCAGCACATCATAACCCAGTTTCTGCGATGAACAAAGATCAAAAAAATAGTCAAACAATTCACTCATTTACCCCACAACCAATTCCTGTAAATCAAAAAATAGGAGCTGTTCCTCAAATATTTTCAACAGGTAATTTACCAGAGTACGAAGGATTAACTACATCAAGAGGAGTATCAACTGGAATAGTTGCTGGAGAAGCGGCTAAGTGGCACGCATTAATGGGAACCTTATCTATGATGTCAAAAAGAGAGGTTGCTGATTTAAAGAAAGAAATTGCTACAACTGGTACATTTAGTGCAGATATAAATAAAACATTTGGACAGTTACTTCCAGCAATGACTCAGTTAACAACAAATGCTGCAAGCCAATCAGCAGCAGTAGTAGCTCAATTAAAAGCAGGAAAAATTAATCTTGACGCTGCTCGTGCAAAAATAATTGCTATTAATGCTGAGCTAGAAATGTTAATGTCTCAAACAACTTCTCAGATGGCTGCTAGTATGGGTAAAACTGCAAACTTAACACAAGTTCCTTTGATAAATCAACCAGTTGTCAGCCCTAAAGGTAAAGCCAATATTAAAGAAATTTTTAGAGCAAAGAGACCTTCTGCTCAAATAATTGATAAAATTGCCAGAGCTCTTGGAGTTAGGACTTACGGAGCAGGCTATTCTAATGAAACAACTATTCCTAAAATGAATACTGGTGGAATTGTTCCTGGAACTGGAAACACTGACACTTATCAAACTACTCTTCCAGAAGGAGCGTTTGTTGTAAACAAGCAGGCAACAGCGGAAAATATGGATATTCTTGGGCCAATGATGGGAATGAATAAGGGCGGAGAAGTTCCAGTAGTTCTTACTCCTGGAGAAGCAGTAATTGATCCTTACACAGCACAAAATAATATAAAAACATTGTACGCTATAAACGGTCCAGGAGTTGGTGGTAACAAATTAAATGCAGGAGGACAATTCCTGCCAGCAACAATGCTTTGGCAAGGAAGCAAGATGAATGCTATTCTTGCACACCCAGATCAAGATGGAAGAAGAGCTAGCCTAGGACTTCCGCCAGGAGATACAATACCTGGAAAAATGTTTGCAGATGACTTTATGCAAATGCGTAAAAAAGGTATGCACCCAGGTGGTCTTTTGTATGAAATTGGAACACAGCTAGGTTATGATAAAAAGAGTTTACAATTTGCCATAAACCCTATGGAAAAAGAAATAAGAACCGCACTGACGTCAGCGGGAAATATAACACCAAAACAATACGATCAAATAGTTTCAGGAATTATTCACAAGCATATTAACAAAGTAAAAAGATTTAGCCCAGCAAAAGGAAGACCAGTTTCTTTCTTAGAAGAAATAATGTCATTAGGATTCCAAAGAAATGAAAAAAATAAAGGTGTCAAAAAAGGCAGTGTTAAAAATGTTGGCTTTGATGGACAAAAAGTACCACAACCATTTATTTCAACTGGTGGCGGAATACCTCAATCAATGGCAAAGCCACATTATGAAAAAATGCAGGATCTTTACCCAGAGTCACAAAGACAACAATCTCCATCTTTTGGAGTTGGCAAAACAATAAAATCAGTGTTTGGTGCAGAAAGAGGACACGTTGCAGCAGGACTTCCATTTGGTGGTATGAAATTTAATCCTGCCGTAAGGGGAATAAATCCAAATAATTATTCAGTAAATTCACATGGAAGAAAAGCATTTTTAGGAATGCCATTAAAAAAATTAGCACAAGGATGGGCAAATCCAAGGTACATAGCACCAGACGCAAACTCAATAGCACTGACTAGAAAATGGAAAATGGGATACAACAGGGGTGGCATGGTCGGTGGCTTGCAGGCTTCTCCTAGAGGATATAACGCTGGTGGAATGATTGCACAAATGGCACTTGGAATGGTTGGATCTCAAATGCTTGGAGGCATGGGCCAGAACATAGGTGGTGATGCTGGTGGAATGATGGGAAGCATGGCTGGATTTATGCTTCCAGGAATGCTTATGGGCGGAGCGGGAGCAGCCAGATCAAAGATGGCGCCAGGATCCGATGAAGCATACGAAAAATATGCAGGTAAATTAGATAAAGCGTATAGAGCAAATAATAAATATGCATTGTCTCTAGCAAATTCAGCAGCACAAGGGTCTAAAGTTTCTAGAGTACTTATGGGTCTTGTTGGAGGGTTGACTAAAACAAACCTAGCTCTAGCAGTAGGAACAACAGTAGTAATGGCATCTTACAAGGCTTATAAAGTTCACCAAGAAAATCTAAGATTAAATGCTTTATCTTATGGCTTGACTGGAGATGCAGCTAAAAAAGCTGGACTAAATATAACAGAATATAAAACCTCATTAAAAGATTCTATGTCTATTCTAAAAGATACTATTGAAAGAAATCAAATGCTTTATGACAGTATGAACTCTGCTGGTATTCCAATAAAAATGACTATTGAAGAATACAGAAAATTAAAAGAAGAAGTTAAAAGCAGCATGTCTGATTCCATTGCAGCAATTAATAAAATGAAAGAATCAGACCTCAAAGATTATGCAGAAAGATTAAAAACCCAAATGATTGCAGGCGGTATGGCAGCAGAAGAAGCTACTAAAAAAATATATGCTGCTTTTGCAATGTCTGAAAAATTTGCTTTGGCAGGATCTAGCACTGTTGGAAATTCTTATTTTAATGAAATTAAAGATGCAGCAACCGCAGCAACAGAAGCCTTTAAAGTTTTAAATGAAGTTTTTGGTTCAGAAGATCTTGCAAGCCAAAGAAATGCATTAACAACTGCATTTGCTGCTGCAAACGCAGCAGTAGAAGAATCAATATCAAACAGCAAGAACAAACTATCCTTGATTCAGGCTGAAAAAATAGTATCTGACAGCATATCTCAAAATGTTAAATTTAGAAAAGGCATTACTTCGGATATATTAAAAGATGCAATAAGCCAAAATAAAGAAGCAGAAAAATTTCTTTCATTGCAGGACACAGGTCTTAGCATGTGGCAAAAAATAAGATTACAAGCTCAAGGTTATACAGGAGATTTAAATAAAGGTGCAGCGGCAACAAATGCACTATTTACTTTAAGAGCAATGATTTCCGAAGATGTTGCTAAAGATTCAATTGCTCAAGGTGGAGCTTTATTTGAACTTAATAATAGTCTTATAGAATTAGAAAAAAGAAAAGCGCAAGCAGCGGCTTCGTCTAAAGGACAAAGCGCAAAAGCTCAAATTGATTCAAGAAAAGCAATTGAAGCTATTGATGAAAAAATTAGAAAAATTAAAGAAGAAGCAGATGCTAGAAGAAAAGCTTTATCTAATCAACAAAAGGATGAAAACTTCCTAACGGCAATAAAGAAAAAGCAATTAGAATATCAAGATGCATTAGCCGCTGGAGACATGTCTAAAGCAGCAATGGCTCAGCTTGACATAAAGTCTCTTAATAAAGAAAAACAAACAGACGTTGCAGTGTCTGCTATTGACAGCAAAGAGTCTGCCGATATTAAGGTTCTGGAGGAACAAAAGAAAAGAATAAGTGACTCTAACCAAAAAATTGCTGATAGCGCTTCTCTTGCTGGAAATAATTTAGGAAGATTTGATAAAGAAATTGATGCAACAAAATTAAAAATGTCTGAATGGCAAACAGCGCTTTCAAATTTCTTTTTATACGATATGGATCCAAAAAATAAATCTAAAGGAACTTCGCTTCCTGGTGCTCAACTAGTAGATGCTGCTAAAAAAATACCTGGATTCGATATGCCAAGTCCTACCGATAGAGGAAGACCAAAAACTACAACTGAAATAGCCAGAGAGATATCAGATAAATACGCAGAGTCTCTTAAAGATATTAAAGCTGAAAGTGTTTATATTACTGCTGCAAAAATTGTAGAGGATTCAACTAATAAAAAAACAGATACTTCTATTTTAGGAAAAATTAAAACAGGGTTAGGTAAAGCTTTTATGGGCTTTGCCTCGCCATATGCAAACATGGCATCTGGATCAAAGCCAAAAATGGCAACTGGCGGTTTAGTTAAAATGATGAATTCAGGAGGACCAGTTATAAATTCAGTTCCTAGATATAATAACGGAGGAAATGTGTACTCATCTAAATCTTCCTCATCCTCTTCAGTTATTATTCAATCAATGCCAATTCATTTTGCACAATCACCAAATAATCCTAAAGAATTTTTTGCACAAATTGAAGAAATGGCAAGACAAAAAGGAATTAAAGTATTAGCAGGGGGGAGGTCAATATAATGACAGCAATGGTATTGCCAGTTGGATCTTTACTAAAACTTAACTCAACAATAAATTTATCTGAGCATAATAGACAACCTGTATCTTTGAACAAAATAAGAATTGAAAAAACTCAAAGAATGGCAAATGGAACAATGCGTAAATTCTTTGTTTCAGAAAAAGAAAGCATAAATGTTTCCTGGTCCATGCTTCCTTCTCATTCAACAATGACTGTAGACGGAGGATACGGAGCGGTAGACATAAAGTCTTTTTATGACGGAACTGCTTCAAAGGCTTCTGGATCTTTATCTGGTAGAGCTACCTTTGATTTATCTATTGTGTATGGTGGAACTACAAAAACAATGGAAATGATGTTTACTTCATGTTCTTTTGAAATAGTAAAAAGAAACGTAAAAGAAAATTCAACAGATTCTCCTCAAGAATTTTGGAACGTATCTCTTACAATGGAACAGGTATAATGATAGATTCAAGTAAAACTAATTTGCTTAATTTATTTAAGCAACAAAAATCAGTAACTTCAGATGCTGGTTTAGTAATAGAGTACAACATGAATTCTATGATTGATGGAATAACTGTTTCTTCAGCAACGGCAGATTCTTCATATACTTCTCAAATTTCTGATTGGCCTTCAGGAAAACCAAACCCTTATAAAAAATTGTTTCCCGTAGATTCTATAATAAAGCCATTTAGACCATTAGAGTCAGGTATAAAGTATTATGTTTTCTCATCTGTAGATACTCCAGCGAATAGTTTTTCAAAGTATAGAACAGTTCAGTATCCCTCAACTCAGCCAAGAATATATATTCCTGGAGAAAAAACTGAGTATAAATATTGGCTAGGAGCAAAAAATACTAACATTGATCTAACTGTAAAGTATAAGCAAGACACGGTTATTGAAGGAAACAAAAATGCTTTATCAAATAAAATTGTAATTAGATTTGAAAAAAATCATTTTCTTCCCACTAACTACTCCTTATTAATTACTAAGTCCGACAACACAACTCAGTCAGTTGGGCCATTTACTACACCGACAGACGGAAATATTGTATTAAACTATAATGGAACTTCTTGGGTAAACACGGCTTTGACAGAACCAATAACTTACTCAAATCCAATTTCAATTAAATCAATTAAGCTTACTGCAACAAATTCAAATCTTGGAGGAATGATTGGTGTAATTGAATTGTCAGCAAGATGGGTAAAGGATATATCTTCAGATTTAGTAGACTTTGATATTAGCAAAGAATCTTCATCTTCTTCCACGGACGTACTCCCAGTAGGATTTGTTACCGCAAACAGCATGTCAGCAAATATTGCTAAGTATAATCAGGTAACATCTCAGATAGTTTCTTATGTTAGAGATTCTGTTGAGTTTGATAGCTCATTGTTGTACTTAGTAAAAAATGCTGAGCTGCGCCCATTCTTTAATGTCTACCATAGCAACGCAACAACCGTTTCTGGTTCTTACGACAAAGTCTCCCAAGGATTTTATTACATTAATGATTTTAACATAGATGAGTATGGAAGCGCAGCAATATTTTCTTTAGATGGCTCTAAGTATTTAATGGAAACCGTATGCCCAGATATTGTGTGTGAATTCTATCCTGTAACTGCAATTATTAGAAGACTTCTAGACTCAATAGGTTTTGCTAGCTACAGATTTAATTTGAATGAAACAAGTGAAAAATCAATTCCTCAAGTAAATTATTGGTGGACAGATGATTCAAAAACAGTTTGGGAAGCAATTCAAGAGCTATGCAGAGATATTCAGATGAATGCATTTTTTGATGAAAACAATATCCTGCAATTTTACAGCAGAGATTATATCTATGACACAGCAAGACCAATATCCTGGACATTTTACAACGAAACAGATGGAACCACTCTTCCAAACATTATTAAATTTAATAAAAAAGATATAGTTGGAGCAAACTACGTAAAAGTTTTGTGGGAAACACAGATGACTTCAGATTATATAGGTACTTCTGGATCTCTTTGGAACGCTCCTACTACATTATTAAGTGCAGGAGGATTATCTCAAGATATTAGCGCTTTGGAAAATACCTACTTGACTATTGATTCTCAAACAACAGACGTATATGCAGAGCAACAATCTTTTTATAATTTTTCTGGGTATGTTCTTATAGATTCAGAAATTATTGAGTATGATGCAATGGAATATGATTGCGTATTTCTAGATGGAAGCACTGGAAAAGTAAACGTAGAGTCCGCAGCAGATATAAATAAATACAGATCTTTGTGTAAAGCTGGTTACTCAGATGTAAATAATCCTTCTTCTAGCGCATACTTTAAACCAAGCGGAAGATACAGAATTAAAAAAAGAGGTGCCCTGGGAACCGTGGCAGTTAAACATGATGCCGCAAACAATAATCTAGGAAATTGGGAATTAAGAAACGTTACATTTGATCCGTCCCAAAAGTCTACATCAACTGGAACTACTACAAACTGGGATCTATTTTATGACTTAAGGGTTACACAACTTACATCTAGTAGTGTGTCTATTGATTTTGTAGTTCCCACAACAGTGCCAACTTCGTACGTTATAAAAGCTTTGAAATCAGATGGAGGAAGTGTTTTTAGCGAAATTTTTGAAGAGGTAGTAAATATGCCTGCGGCAACTGGTAATCCTCCATTTACAATATCTAATTTAAGTTTGGGAAAATACCTTTTTGAAGTAACCCCAAAGTCTGGATCTTCTTCAGGTAAAGTAATGAGAAGTGGAAAGTTTACATTATCTAGCATTACGAATGCAGCAACTATTTCTTCAAATCCAGTTTCTGCAACAAAAATATATCCAGGTAAATCTTATTTCAAGATGTCGAATCCAAATACATCAAAAAATCAATATAACATTGCTTATAGAAATTTTGAAGGAATGTCTTTGTCTACATCAACAACAAACTCATCTCTTCCAACATACGGCTTGCCCTCACCTTTATTATCAGAAAAATATTATGCTTTTGGTACAAGTATATTCTTAGACACAGATATTAACACAAAAGGTGTTTCCGCAGGTTTGGGATTTTTTGTAAACTATACAGGAAAAACTGGGTATTATGTTATTTTAGAAACCACGAAGTCTGCTGTTTCAAAAGAGACTAAATCAGTTAGAATTATAAAGGCAGACGGGTCTTCAATAAAAACCTTAGCTGATTCACAAAAAACATCTACTACAACTTTTGAGGGAGTATTTGGTGGAACTCAATACAATGTCGACGTTAGAGTAAAAGTTTCTGGTAGCAAGGTTTATATTAATGCATACATTAACGGATTTATTATTACGGCAGTAGACGTAAGCTCTTCCTCTGGAACCACAGTTAATTCAATCCTTCCAACAACTAAAACCGTATCATTGGCATGCGGGTCTGGCGAGATAGCAGTAGACTACGTATACGGCACAGACATAGATGTAAGCCAGTACGAAACTTCTTATAACAATAGAAACTTATATGCTGGCCAATATTCAGATGATTTGCTTGACATGAGTTTTGGAGATTTAATTTATAATACTGGAAACTCCGATCCAGTTCTTAAAAACCAGACGGTAGATGATTTTGGAACAGTTGTGAGAGAGATCTATTATGTAAAGACTAAATTAAACTCTAGACCAGCATTCCCAATTAAATGGTCTACTGGTAGCAACCAAGCAGTTAGCCTGATTGGTAAAAAGATTTCTAATTTTGAAGCAGAAGCTTATGTACTAAACAATACTTCTTCAACTGTTCCTTTAAGCGATGGCGCATTGGCCTCCTTATACGTAATAGGAAATGATTTATACCCTTCTGGAACTATGGAGTACTCCACAGATACCAGCAGTGAGTATGCAAACAAGGAGCCCGTAATATTTGAATCTAGGTGGCTTCAGTCAGAGTATGATGTAAAAAATCTTGCTGAATTTATTAAAACAAAGGCAGTAAACAAAGGAAAGATTATAGAAATAGAGACCTTTGGAAACCCAATGCTTTCTGTAGGAGACATAGTTTCAGTTAAATATGCATATCAAAATCTTCAGGAAACTCAAAAAATGATTATTACTAACGTAAGCCAATCTTTTCTAGAAGGGATTTCTACCTCGATTACTTGCAGAACTCTGTAATTATCTAAATGGTATAATATTAAAATGACAATAGGATCACAAGATATAGTAAATAAAAAAACTATAAAAAGAATACCGTCTAAGAATATAGCCAAGACGTCAAAGGTTGTGCTTAAAACTACAGACCCAGACCTGTTGTGGCTAAGGCCAGACGAAGCTATTCTTAAAAATGATTCTGGATATATTTATTCTAAGCAAGTATCTCGTCCTTATCTTGGAGACGGATCTGGTGGGGACAATCCACCTGGAGATAACGAAGAAAAAGACCCAGAAGGATCGACAGACACTGTAGATTTATCAGATATAGAGTCAATAACCTTTGAAGAATATTATGATGCTGCAGCTAAGACTACTAAGTATAATGCATTAATTAAAATTAAAAATACAAGTCAATATGCATCAACTACAGTTGGTGTTGACGCAAGAATATATAACGCAGCAACCGCATCGTATGCAGCAGCAGTTTCGTCTTCTGAAGCAAACCCTTCAAACTCAAGTAATTTTATTACACCAACACCATCTGTTCCGTCTGTAATATTTGATAGAACTGGCTCTACAGGATTATCTTGGGGATGGAATGATTCAAGTGGTCTTGGTTCATATGATTCAATATCTTACGAATGGATTATAACAACTTTAAAAAATGGCGGGACAACTGTGAGTTCGGGATCAAAAGGGTATCCTTCCTCTTCATCTTACGGCATAGGAGATAGCGGAAAGAATAGACAATATAAAGTTAGCTCATCTGGAGGAGATACCCCAGCTTCTTCTTCAGCAAGATGGCTATCGGTAAGGGCTGTAGTAACTGGAACTAATAATAAAAAATATTATTCAAGTTATTCTACACCAATCTAAAGGAGAGTAATGATAAAAGGAACTTATGTATTTTATGAAAACAATAAAGAGATTGCAAGATCTTCTAATATAATTACTAAATTTGGAAAAAGGTATTTTTCTAAACTTATGGCTGGCAATGTGCCGTCTGCAACAAAGGACTTAGCTGTAGGCATTCATGATTCAAAAACAATATCAGGAATCTCTTCTACAGGATCTGTTGTCACCTTTACAACTACTTATGAGCATGGGTTATTTGAAGGAAACAAAGTTAGCATATCTAATGTGTCTCCAACAGCGTATAACTTTTTAAATGCAACAATAAGCTCTGTTCCTTCAACTACTACCTTTACAATTTTAAATTCAACAAATTCAGCCTATGTTTCTGGAGGAAACGTTTCTTCCGAGGTGGACACAAGATTAGGGTTTGAGATATACAGAACGCCAGTAAACCTAGGCAGCACAGATATTCAAATGGAAAACGGATTGCCTATATATAATATAGTTTACAAAGCAACACTTCCCCAAGATTTAGCTGGAGTAATTTCAGAAATAGGAATTTATCCATCAACAAGATCTTCTGCAAATAGTTTTGATAGCAAGTTTATTGCGGATTTCGACAATTACCTAGACTGGACGGACTCAAATGGCTACAACCCAGAGACATCAGAAACTGGTGCGAGAGTTGGAACTAATGTTTTGGTCATGTCTTCCAACGGCACTAGCGCAAAAGAATACACAACAAACACTTCTTTTGATTTAGAGGGATATAGCAACAACGATTCTATTACTTGCGCTTACTATAAGGGAGATAATAACCTAAGTAAAATTACAGTTAAATTTTACACATCTACTGGCAATTATTATTTTGTTGATTTGCCGTCAATTTCTGGAACTGGAAAAAAGATATCACAAGAAGTTTTGCTTTCTAGCTTATTTGGTAACGTAGTGGGTTCTCCAAATAAATCAGAAATTACAAAAATCGGAATCGTAATCACCCCAGTTTCTGGACAATCAACTTTAGTGGGCCTAGATGCAGTTAGAATTAATGATGAAGATACATTTGATCCGATATATGGTTTGGTAAGTAGGTCCATATTAAACTCGCCATATTTAACAAAAACAGCTGGAAGGCAAATTGACGTAGAGTATAGACTGGAAGTAACATTCTAAATGTCGGCCTATCAAGATTTGTTAAAGGATAGCTCTAAGGTAGATCCTGGAGATAAAAATTATTTTATTGTAACAATTACTGACCTTGACGTAAACAATACATATCCTTTACAATTTAGATGGAAAAGAGAAGGCGGAGCATTCTCCGTATGGTCTTCTACAAAAGTAATAACAACTCCAGGAGAATCAGTTCCAGGTGAACCATCTCTTCCAACTGGTAGTGTTACAGGAGAACCTGGATTAATTAAAGTAACTTGGAACGGCACAGACGCTGCTGGCAAAACTATTTCTAATATAGATAGGGTAGATGTTTACGTAGACGGTGGAACTTTTGATGGAACTAAAGCAACTTCAAGTTTTAAGTCAGCTGGAACGCAAACAATTGCGGCAGCTTCGGGAGAATATTTTGTAACACTTTATTCAGTTACATCTTACGGAAAAAAGTCCGCAGTAAGTAGTGCAAGATCAGTAGTTGTCCCAGGAATTGGAACAACAGTGTTAGCCCCTCAAGATCCATCTGCTCCAACAATAGAAGCAGGTCTTGCTTCAATAATTGTTACTTGGGATGGAAAAAGAGCAACTACGGCAGATTTTGCTGCTGGATCTTTTGCGGGAGCTAAAGTTTACATAGGAAAAACTGAATCATTTGTGCCACATGCAGATAACTGGGTACACACTTTAAACTTTTCAAATGGATTAAATCAAGTTTCTATAGGTGTTGGAACTGTAATTAATAAAAATACTCAAGAAAAATTAGATTACGATACTCCTTATTTTATAAAAATTAGAACGGTAAATTCAGATAAAACAGAAACTACTAACTCTATTGCATCTTCTCCCACAAGTATTACAGTAGAAAAATTGCCAGCAAGTGAAATTAAAACAGGATTCCTGGATGCAGATGCTTACATTAAAGCTGGAGCAAGTGGTGGAGCAAGAGTTGAAATTAGTGGATCCACTACGCCATTAGTTATTTACGGAACAGATGGAAGTACAAAACTTCTTGAATTTATTGGTGGTAACACAGGAACATTGGCAATTAAAGGATCGGGAACATTTACTGGCAGCCTATCAATAGGATCAGGCAACGCCGTATTTAAAGCAGATCCAGACAGTCTAGCAACTCCTGGAATTTGGCTGGGACATGAAAATTATTTAAGTGCACCATTTCGTGTTTCAAAAAGCGGTTTAGTAACAGCATCATCTGGATACATTGGAGGATGGCAATTAGGGGATTCATTTTTACAAAATGATTTAGGAACTCTTAAAATAAATAGCGGCTCGAGTCCAGCTATTTATTTGGGACCTGCTTCTGGAGCACACATAAGATTAACACCAGATTCTATAACTCACTATGAGAATGGAATTGCAAGTGGTAAATTTACACTAACAACATCAAGTGGAAATGTATCATTAAAAGGACAACTTAATGCGGGATCATCAATTACTGGAGCTGAAATTATTGGAGGAGTAATTACTAGCACTGGCTCATCTACTATTGGAACTGGAACATTAACTATAGATTCAGGATCTATATCTCACACATCAGGTTTTTATTTAAATACTGGCGCTGGGGGTTTATATCTTGATACGTACAGCGCTACAGATAATGCTTATCTTATAATTCACCCTAATACAGGAACTATTATAGGACAAGGAAATGCAACTGGAGATCTTCAAATAAGATTAAATAATGCAGAACTTGAAGGATATACTAGGGGATATTTGTTTCACAGTCTTTACGATCAATTCCCAGATACAGCTGTATTATATACAACCACTAGTTATGGAACACCAGGGTCTACGGTTACAATTAATGCAAACAATAGATTGAGCAGAGGAAGAACTTTGTATTCTGGAAATATTTCTAGCGCCGCTACGCTAGACAATTATTTAGGCGGAGCTTTTACTGGCGACTTATATTTTAGTACGGCGTGATAAAATATGCCTTCAATATTTAGAAAAAACACAAATGGCTGGGTAGAAATATTATCTGTTTTTAGAAAAAACACAAATGGCTGGGTAGAAATATTAAATGCATATAGAAAAAATACTACAGCCTGGGTGAAAGTTTTTGCAAGAAGCCAGATACCAGGAATCATATCTTTTCCAAAAGTAAGAAATTCTAGCGGAAATGATATTAATAACACCACAGTCATTGCACGAGTTGGTGACACTTTAACTGGATATCGTGGTAGTTGGAGCAATAGCCCAACAGTTTATGAAGATAGATGGTACTTTAGTCAATATGCAGGTGGTGGAAACTATGGACCATTTAGTCCTGCTCAAACTAATACAACATTATCTACCAATTTATCTCATGATGGATATTATATTGTTTATCAAGTTAGGGCAACTAACTCATCTGGGTCATCCGACTATGTAACTAGCAGCAATGAGGCTCGTGTAGTTAAATATTCTCCAGTGTCTTTGTTGCCATACACTCTTTCGGGATCCCCCGTAGTTGGTGTAACCCTAACGGCTCAACCTCAGATTGGTTCCTGGAAAAGTACAACATCTATTTCTGGAGACACCTCTCCAAACAGTTATGAATACGAATGGAGTTATTCAGATGGTACAATTCTTCAGTTTAATAGTAGCAATAGTTATTTAATAGACTCCGATGATCTAGGAAAAATAATTAGAGTAAGAGTTACTGGAACAAATACAGGTGGTTCAGCAACAAGTGGTTACACATCTTCTGGAACTGTTACGACTCCGTATTCATTTAATTTTGGAAACATTTTATATGTTGGTTCTAATGGATATATAGGATTAGACAACGGAGGAACAGTAGCTGGAACAGCAGGTAGCGGAAGAAATATTAATATATGGAATGAAGATTTGGTTAATTATAGAATTCAAGAATATTCTGATAGCAGTAATTATCATTTATATTTTAGATCATATGCTTATCAATCTCCCTTGCTTCGATCATCAATAACTGCTTTAGATTATCAAATTAAATTTTATACAGGACAGCCATATTGCGATGTTTATCTAGTAAGAAAAGGAAGTAGCGTTCCTACATATATAGATAGTCCAGGTTACTATTCAAACGGATTAAATGGATTTGCTGGAATTATTGGGCCGTTTGGTTGGGCAGCTGGATCTGTTTTAAGAGTATATTTTGATGGAACACTAGCAAGCACTTCTGCAGCAAGCTGGACTGCTATTTCAGATTCAGTTTGGAAAAATGTTTCATCATCTGATATTGACGATAGTTATGTTTCAGTTACTACAGCTCCAAATCAACAGGCTTCAGTGCTGACAGCTCCAAGTATTACCTCCGTATCCTCAACAAATGAGAGCGCTCCAGTAACAGCATACTTTAGTGGAGGATCAGGACCTTACTACCAAATATATTGGACAACTGGCGCAGCGCCTGGTGCTGGAGCTACTCCAGATCAAGAAGGATCTTCCAGTCCGCTTACAGATAGTACTGGTCCCGCCACGACTGGTTACACATACTACATGTATGTAAGATCTGTATCTTCTTTGGGAGAAACAAGCGCAGGCCCTTCATCTCTTGCAAGTGCATGGAGTGCTGGATATGCATTTACTGTTTCATCTTCAAATCTTACGGCCCCTACTATTTCTAGTGTAAATTCTGGAAACTCTAATGCAGAACCAGTAGTAGTATATTTTTCTGGTGGATCTGGTCCTTATTATCAAATATGGTGGTGGTCAAATAGCTATGCCCCTCCAACAGGAAATTCGCCAGACGCCTACGGATCATCCAGCCCATTAACAGATAGCTCTGGTCCTGGCTCCGCTGGAACTTATTATGCATTTGTCAGATCTGTTGCAGTAAATAATGGAAGCGCAACTGGTGGGTCAACCGTTCCAAGTCCTACATTTAGTAATTGGAGTTCTGGATTTGCGTTTACCGTAACACAAGCCCCAATAGTACCAACAGTTTCAATGAATGCTAATAGCGGAATTAGTACAAGTGGTGCAACAATTAACTGGTCATCTACAAATCAATCTTACGCATATGTAAATAGTACCTATGTCGGAAATGTTAATAGTTATACATTTACTGGACTTTCTGCTGGCACAGCATATTCTGGAACTGTAACTGTTTATTCTTCTACAAATACCGCGGCTTCTGCTAGTTATAGTTTTACAACTAGCGCAGCAACACCTACACCAGTTCTATCTAGCTTTGCAATGAGAAACGGTGGAGGAACCACTGCTTCTCCAAATAGTCCTAGAATTTCTGTTACAATTACAACTACAAATGCAGCATCAGTTGTATACACTATATACACTTCTGCATCTCTTCCAATCGGAGCCACAGTTGCGGCTAGCGGAACTGTTAATACAGCAGGATCTGTTACGGTTACCAGCAATACTGGTGCATTTAATAACTATTATGAAATTTACGCAACACCTTATTCTGGCTCTAGCGGAACGGGAATTGCTGGAACAATGAAATATGGTGGCACAAAGAGGAATACCACAACCGCTACCACAACCACATATAATGTATAATAAATTAAATAAGGAGATAAATGCTATCAGTATATGATAAGATAAACATTGTTAATGATAGGGTATCAAATTTAATGTCTTGTATTTCTACGCTAAATGAAGAAATTGAGATTTTTAAAAAAATAGATCCCGTAGATCAAGAAACAATAGATGGATATACATTTGATATAAGCTTAAAAGAGCTTGAGATATTGATTATGCAAGACTTATTAAGCGATTTGAATAAAGAGCTTGACTAGTATACTCAAAATGATATAATGTGAAAGGAGGAAAAATGACAATATTATCAAATTCAGAAAAACGTGCAATTGTTGAGAGTCGTATTAAAAGCTTACATCATGTTAAATTTAATTTAGACATAGACGTAATTGTTGAAAATGCTAAAACTCAATCAAGTGCAGAAAGCATTGCTTCTTTAAACGCAGCACAGACTTCCGTAAATGCTCAAATTGCTGCCTTGACAACAGAGGCCGCAAAATACCCAGAAGCGCAGGAATAGAGATGGCGGATAAAACAGAATTAATTATTACAGCCTTGCAGCAACGCATAGGAGAAATTGTATCTAATTATGAAACTCAGATAGCGGTATTGCGTTCAGAAATTACTTTACTTATTGATCAAAATCAAGAACGTGAAAAGTCTATTGAAGAATACTCAGACAGCCTAGACAAGATTGTGAAAGAGGTTTAATTGTGGCAACTTTAAAGCAACCAATATTTAATGACGGAGAGCCTTTAGACGCTAGCAAATTAAATGATTTAAAAGATGGTTTAACAAAAACTTACCAAATTGCTCAAGGTTTGCAAAATACCCTAGAAGACGGAACTACAACTGTTCCAGTAATTTCTGGTGGTTCCATTACAATTCCAGCAGTAACTTCTGCTTCTGGAGGTCCGTCTGCAATAGTAGATTTGCCAGTAGATGCAAAGTTTAATGGAGAAACTCCTATTTATACAATTAGTATTGGTGGTGGCTCTATTAGTTCTGGAAGACAAATCACTCTCAGGATAATTAATGGCAAACAAGTTCAATACTTTTCTAACGGACCAGTTGGAGAGCTAAAAATAAACTACATTGCTTTTAAAGAAAAGGCTAACTAAATATTGACAGACTGTCATTATATGTTAAGATATACGTAGTACTCAAAGTCACAAAAAATGTGACTTTTTTAATTTAAGGATATTGAATGGCAAATGATTTAAAATGGATGCTGTCCTCGGATCAGCAATTTCCATATCAAGATGATAAAATGATTGAGCTTTGGTTTAAGGTTATGAAGTGGTTTAAGCCAGATGTTGTAGACTATCTTGGCGACACAGATGATCAGGCTTGCTACAGTAGATTTACAGAAGGAAAGCCAACAGAGTTTTTAAAGGCATACAAGAATGACGACGTAACAAATGATTTAGAGTTAATGCTAAAAGACATGAAGTTTGAGGCAAGTGGTGCCCGTGAATTTTATGAAAGAACAAGAAAGATGCTTCCAAACGCACAACTATTCTCAGCGTTAGGAAATCATGATATTAGAATTTTTGATTATTTGGATAAGAAAATTCCTGAATATGCAAAGCATGTTACCCCAGAAGCTTTATGGAGTTTAGATTCATTAGGATATGATTATATTTATTATAATGAATTGCCAAAGAAACGTTTTGGAGATATCCACGTCCATCATGGAATTTCAATTTCAGCAACAGGGTCGGTTAGAAAAGACATGGAAGATCTACAAGTATCTTTAATTAGAGGACATTCTCATAGGATTGCATCTCATTTAGTTACTTATGAATTAAGAAATAAAGGCAAGGGGGAAACTTTGCGTGGATATGAGATTGGTCATATGTGCGATGAAAAGGGTCCAGGAATGAAATACACCCAGCATCATGACTGGCAAAAGGGATTTGCAATAGCGCATATTGAAAATGGAAAGTATCCACACGTTAACATGATACACGTATCACCAGAATATACTTGTGTAGTAGACGGGAAATTGTTTACTTTATAATGAAATGTCAAAAGTGTAGAGGTAGAGTTTTTGTAGATAGAGTTTTTTCTCAAAAACTACATGTTGAATTGTTCTGCATGCAGTGCGGGAAAAGGTGGATGATTAGTAAAGAAACGAGTGCGTTCGGAAAATGGCTAGAAAAAATGGATCAAAAGCACGCAAAAAATTTCTCTATTTCTTCTTAAATAACAAATTACATAAAGTAATTAGGTTATCTAGGCCTAGAGACGAAGTAGTCGCTTGGTGTTATGCTGAGAAAAAAAGAATGATGTATAGCTATTCCGAAGTTTTAAAAAAAATGGAAAACGCATATACGATAAAAGATGTAGGCTTAATTCTTGGAAGACATAAAGTTACAATTGAAGAGTATATCTTGCAAGGAAAAATAAAGAAACCTCAAAAGGTATATCCGATAAGTAATCCAGATAGCTTGTGGTATAAGTTTATGTTTAGTGAGTCTGACATACTTGACTTACATGCGTATATCCTAGAAGCTGGATATGTAAAAAACATACCTAGTAGGTCGGAACTAAGGGCACTTCTCAAAAATAATATTATATTGTATACTAAAACTGAATCTGGATTTGTTCCAGTGTGGAAGGCGGACTAGTGGAAAAAAGCAAAGTTGTCACTTGTGATATTTGCAATAAAGATGTAGAGGTTCGCTGGGGAATATTTGCTAATGAAACTTTAAATAGACACAAGAAGGCGGAGCATAAATGACAACAGTGGTTAAGGTTGACCTATCCTTTACTAGAAACCTAGGAAATTTTGAAAGCATTAAAATTGGAATAGGCGTAGAAGACAATGTGCGTGATGGAGAAAATGTAGATACTGCCACTGAGCGTGTTTATAAATTTGTCGAAGAAAAGCTTATTGAAAAAACTCAAGAAATAGAGAAAGAATTAAAAAATGGAAAATGATCTAGCCATTTCCAAGGCTGAAAAAAATAAACAGCCCTACATAATGCTATGGAAATACGAAAAGCTTTACGAGGAAAAGTACGGCAAAAAACCAGTGTTGAATAAATTTAGAGATAAGATGGCTATGAATGACGTTATTGAAAGCGTTGGCTTTGATAGAGGAATGACCCTTTTGGAATATTATTTTAAACTAATAAAGCACGGACATCCTTTAATATTTTTCTTATACAATTTTGACAAAATTGATTCTGCACAAAAAGAATTAGAAAAAGATAAGGCAAAAAGAAAAATTTTAAGAGAGCAAACTAAAAAACTAGTAGAGGAAGTAGACGAATGAATACCGAAGCAACACTAATATCCGCAGTGTGTCAAAATAAAGACATTAGCACCCTGCTTGCAGATAACGTAGATGATCTTTTTACGTCACATAGGGATATTTGGGAAGGCTTAAAGTCTTACTATTATAAGTTTAAGGCTGTGCCAGAGGCTAGTGTTCTTCAGGAAAAGTTTCATGACTTTGACCCAGACATTAATGTAAAGGCTGAAACTGGATACTACCTAGATAAATTAAAAAATGAATACTTGTCTTCAAAATTAAAAAACATACTTCTTCAATCTGGATCTGCTTTAAAGCAAGATGCTGCCTCAAGAGTACTTGCAGATATGCAAAGCAAATTGGCAAACCTTTCAAGGTTTACAAATAATGTAAGAGACTTAGACGTTATAGATTTAGACTCTGCAACAAGGCACTTCTCTTCAGTAAAAGACAGAGCTTCTGTAATGGGAGGAAGCCCAGGAATATTAACTGGATTCAAAGCAATAGATGCTGCATACCCAACTGGTATGGCACCAGGACATTTAATTGTTGCTATTGGTTGGCCAGGAAAAGGAAAGACATGGTTTACTTCTTATCTTGCATGTAAAGCCTGGGAGCAAGGATTTAAGCCAATGATTGTTTCTTTGGAAATGTCTCCAGAAAATATGCGTGATCGTATTTATACAATGCTTGGGTCTGGACTATTTAAAGCTAGCGATCTTTCTCGAGGAGATATTAATATTGATGATTTTAAATCTTGGGGTACTAAAAGATTTGAAGGAAAGAATAGTTTTGTTTTAGTTTCTAATGAAGGAAATACAGAAGTAACTCCAGCGACTGTTCAAGGAAAGATAGATCAACACAAGCCAGATTTAGTTATTTTAGACTATCATCAATTGTTTAATGATAATAAGAGAAGTCATTCTGAGGTAGAAAGAAACAGAAATATTTCTAGAGAGTTTAAATTACTTGCAGTTTCAAACAACATCCCAGTTATAGATATTACAGCGGCAACAGCCGATGACGTATCTGATCAAGATGATCCGCCAATGATGAGCCAAGTAGCTTGGTCTAAAGCGATAGAGTATGATGCTGATATGGCAATGGCTATCCACAAACATCCTGGAACAAATTTAATTGAAATTGTTTCTAGAAAGAATAGACACGGACACGAGTTTGCTTTCCACTTAGACTGGGATATCAATAGAGGAATAATTAAAGAATTATATGATTATGCACCAGCACAAAACAATTAAAAAATTTCAAATTGAAGTTTTTTTCAAAGAAGATTCTGATATGATTCGTATAAAAAATCAATACGAAAATATTTTGACTCATGATATGAGATCAAAAGGATATGCCAGGGTACTTGACATAGACACAGCATTTTCGGTAGAATTTACAGGTGAAACATGGAAGTTCTTAATGACCTTACATGGTATATACGTAGGAAGGAGGAAGGCATGGGAATCGTCAGGGATAACGCAAGGAAAAGTAATTCCACGCAGTATGCACCAAACCATATAAAGTCTGTTGTTAAAGAAATTGGACTAAGGATAATTAGTGAGTCTAATCATAATTTAGTTTTGTATTGTCCATTTCATAACAATACTCATACGCCTTGCTTTTATATTAGTGAAGAAAATGGAGCATGGATATGCTTCAACCCAGCATGTGCGGAATCTGGAAACATTATTCAGCTAGTTAAAAGAATTTGTAATAAAAATGATTTTGAAGCTATACGATTGGTTTCAAACAAAGAGAGTGAGTCCTTAGATAATTTTGATATTCTTTTAAGCCAAGCCTTAGAAGATAAGCCAGAGTTTGTTGAGTTTAATTCCAAGAAATTAGATGAGCTTTATTTGGGACTAACTCTTAGTAAAGAAGCAAGAGATTATTTTGAGACAAGAGGGATAAATTCAGAGTCTATGAATTATTTTAGACTGGGTTACTCTGAATCTCAAAACATGGTAGTTGTTCCAGTGCACAGCCCAGACGGACTCCCAGTAGGAATAGTTGGAAGATCTATAGTTGAGAAAAAATTTAAAAATAGCACCAACCTTCCTAAGAATCAAACATTGTTTAATATACACAGGGCAAAGAAAATTGGTAGCCACGTAATCATTGTTGAATCTAGTTTTGATGCTATCAGGGTACATCAGGCTGGATTCCCCAATGTTGTTGCCACTCTGGGAGGGCACTTATCAAGCAACAATCTTAATTTGTTAAATAGATACTTTACAAAAATTACTATAATGACAGACGCAGATTCAGCTGGTAGGGAACTTGGATTATCTATTTCCTCTAGCCTAAGAAATAAAGATATTCTTTGGGCTTCTTGTGAATATGGTAAAGTTTATCAAAATAATGCAAAAGACGCAGGAGATTTATCAGAAAAAGAAATTAAGGAATGCATAATAAATTCAGTGTCCGATGTGGAATACAAATCCTGGACATTATGATACAATGGTAAAACAGATGGATCTATACCATCAACTACAAAAGGAGAAGAAATGAGCATAGTAAAAGGTCTAAAAGACCTAAATAAAGCACTAGACAAGCCTGCATATTCAGGCGGAGAAGAAAATAAAGGTCGTTGGTTAAAAATTGAAGATGGAGAAAGCGTTAAGATTAGATTTCTTCAAGAGTTGGATGCAGATTCACCCAACTACAATGACAAACTCGGATGTGGATTTATTGCCTTAGAGCATACCAATCCAAAAGATTATCGAAGAAAAGCTCTAGACACCATGGAGTCAGAAGGACGCGACTGGGCGCAAGAACAGCATCGCAAAGATCCAAAGGCTGGATGGAAAGCTAGAACCCGTATTTATATCAATGTATTAGTTGATGACGGAAAGAATGATCCATATGTTGCAATATTGTCTCAGGGAACAAGTGGAAAAACAATTACTCCTACATTAATCGAATACGCTGGTGAAATGGGAAGTATTACAAATTTAAATTGGCGAATTAAAAGAAACGGTAGCAAGACAGACACAAGCTACACAATTATTCCTTTGGCCAAAGATGAAACACCTTTTGATTTTTCAAAATTAGAACTATTTGATCTTGAAAAAACTGCTGTAAGGAATGTTCCATACGCAGAACAAGAGTCTTTCTACATGGGAGAGTCCTCACAAGAACTAGCAGTTGCCTCAACTGGTAGCGTAGAGTGGTAAATTAAATATGCTGGGGGTGGCTCTTGCCACCCTCAGTTTTATTTAGTAAAATATAATTATGACTACATACGATATACCAGATCCATTTCAAGAATTTGTGTATAATAAATATAAAAATTATGTAGGAGCACTGTACAACTTTTTTGCCAGAGAGTGGCATGTAAAGTGTGGCTGCTGCAAGAAAGATATATACGCACCAACTAAAAAAACATTAACTAGTACCAGGCTGTATCACACCAGAAACGAATGTCAAGGCGGTTATTAATGAGTTTTACACATCTACACGTTCATTCATATTATTCTTTAATGGACGGGCTTAATTCTCCAAAAGAGTTATGCCAAGCAGCAATAGACGCTGGCCAAACATCTATAGCAATTACAGATCATGGAACATTGTCATCTCACAGAGAAATGCAAATTGCTGCAAAAGAATTAGGCATTAAGCCAATTCTTGGAGTAGAGGCTTACATATCCCCAACAGATAGATTTGATAGATCGTCTGCAACAGACAAAAGCATACAGGCGTACAACCACATTATCCTGCTGGCTAAAAATAAAAACGGATTAAAGAATATTAACTCATTACAAGAGATAGCTTGGAATGAAGGGTTTTACCATAAGCCTAGAATTGATATGGAGATACTAAAAGAATATGCAAAAGATATTATTGTTCTTTCTGGATGCCTTAATGGACTTATTAGTAAGTGCATTGAAAAAGAAGAGTTTGAGGAAGCGGAAGATATACTTAAAGATTTTAAGAAAAATTTTGGCGAAGATTTTTACATTGAGGTACAATCTCACAATCCAAAAGAAATAAATAGCAAGTTGCTAGAATTAGCAGACAAGCTAGGAATTAAGCCAGTAGCGACTGGAGATGCCCATTACGCAAAAGGCGAAGATAAGACTTTAGAAGAAGCAATGCTTATTCTATCTACATCTCCTAAATCAGATAAAGAATCAGACTTTGAGGTTTCTAGGGGGATGGGAGATGTCTTAGACAGACTTAATTATCTATACCCAGACAGAAGAATATCATTCCAAGACTATAATTTATTTATTCAGACTAGAGAAGAAATTGAATCCGACTTTAACAAATGTGATATTAAACGAGTAGACATTTATGAAAATACTATGGAGATAGCGGAAAAAATTGGAGAATACGATTTTAACAGGGGTTTAGACCTACTCCCTATCCCAAAGACCAATGCCGACCAAAAGCTGTCTGATATGGCCTTTGAGGGCCTAGAAAGGCTACGCCTAAGAGAGAGCTGGCTAGGAAATGACGTATATGACCAAAGGCTTATAGAAGAGCTTGAGATTATTAAGGATAAAAATTTTGCCTCTTATTTCTTAGTTGTCGCAGATATGATTAATTGGGCTAAAGAAAATGAAATAATGGTTGGTCCAGGACGTGGTTCAGCAGCAGGATCATTAGTTTGCTATGCCTTGGGAATTACAGATGTAGACCCAATTGAGTACGACCTTTTGTTCTTTAGATTTATTAACCCAGACCGTAACGATTTTCCAGATATTGATACTGATTTTGAAGATCGTCGACGTAAAGAAGTAAAAGATTATCTTAAAAAGAAATTTAAACACGTTGCGTCAATATCAACTTTTACTTATTTTAAAGACAAGGGAGTTGTAAGAGATGCTGCTCGTGTATTTATGGTTCCCCTGTCTGATGTAAATAGGGCGATGAAGCAAGTTGATACATTTGAAGACTTTATGGATTCGCCTAACACAAAAGAATTTAGAATGAAGTACCCAGAAGTTTTATGGCTTGCAGAAAAGTTACGTGGAAAAATTAGAAGTGTTGGTGTTCACGCTGCTGGAGTAGTCGTGGCAAAAGAAGATTTAAGAAATTTTGCGCCCATAGAATCTAGAGAAGATCCTCAAGATAAAGTTTCAGGAAGAATTCCAGTCGTTGCATACGACATGGACACGGTTGCTGATATTGGATTAATTAAAGTAGATGCTCTTGGTTTAAAAACTCTTTCTGTTATTTCTGATACTATCAAAGCAATTAAAGAAAGATCTGGCAAAGAAATCAATTTGTCTCAATTAGATTTTAAAGACCCAAAGGTTTATAAAAATTTAAGCGAAGGTTATACTAAGGGAGTGTTTCAAGCAGAAGCAGTACCTTACACAAACTTGTTAATAAAAATGGGAGTAGATAAATTTGAAGACTTGGCTGCCTCTAACGCTTTAGTAAGACCAGGAGCCATGAATACCGTAGGAGTTTCTTACGTAGCAAGAAAACGTGGGCAAGAGCCTACGCAATATGTTCATGAGATAATGCGTCCTTTTACAGAAAACACATACGGAGTTATTATATATCAAGAACAGGTTATGCAAGCATGCGTCTATCTAGGCGGAATGTCTTGGTCAGAAGCTGACAAAATTAGAAAGGTTATTGGTAAAAAAAGAGATGCAACAGAACTTGACGAATTCAAAGATAAATTTATTAATGGGGCTTCAAAACACATTTCTCAGAAAAAGGCCCAGTCCCTTTGGAGTGATTTCGAGGCTCATGCTGGCTACTCTTTTAATCGTTCTCATGCTGTCTCTTATTCCATGCTTACTTATTATACGGCTTGGCTTAAAACTTATTACCCTCTTGAGTTTATGTTTTCGGTTCTTAAAAACGAAAATGATAAAGATGCTAAAACTGGCTATCTTATTGAAGCGAAAAGATTAAACCTTAAGATACTTCTTCCAGACATAAATAATTCAAATGTTTATTTTTCATTAAAAGAAGATGCAATGCAATTTGGATTAGCAGATATAAAATTTATATCTGACAGTATTGCTAACAAAATTATAGAGAGAAGGCCTTATGCCGATTATTCCGATTTCATTCAAAAAGCCTCTGCGAAAGGTAGCGGGATTAATAGTAGGGCTGTATCTGCTCTTAATGCTATTGGCGGTGCTTCTTTTGAGGACAATCCCAGAACTGGTAAGGAAAAAGAAAACTACTACGAATACCTAAGCATTCCTACCTTTACAGTAGACTTGCCACCAAGAATTAAATCACAGGCAAGACCAATTTCAGAATTTGAAGACCTAGGATCTTTCCCTTTGTTTGGAATGGTTAAGAGCATTAAGAGGGGAACGGGTTGGTCAAGAATTGAAATTGTAGACGAGACTGGCACCGTAGGTTTATTCCATACAGAGCAAACTCAAATTGAAACTGGACAGATGTATTTTATACTAGTTGGAGATAATAGAATTGCAAGGTATATTAAGGTTTCTGAAATAGACCCAAATGGAACAGATCTGTTTGTCGATTATTTATATAGAAAAGAATATGACATGCAAGAAGATGAGCAAATGGTAGTTAATTTTAGTCCATACAAAACTAAAGCTGGAAAAACTATGGCGCATATTGTCATGACAGACAAGAATAAGAATTTAACTAGAGCAATTGCATTTCCAACAATGTATTCAAAAGTTTTAGGTAAAATGCGTGAAGGAATGAAAAGTAAGCCAGTTCTATCAAAACTAGATGATGGAACTTTAATGATAAAGGAGATAAAATGACAGACAGCGCCTCAGAGATATTTAAAGCAATGAGTTCTTCAAAGATACTTGTAGCAATATTAAAAACTCAAAAAGAGGTTTTAGTCCCTATTGATATATTTTTTGGATTAGGGGATGAAGAGAATTTAAAGGTAGAGTTTGATGATGTTTCAAGAAATTTTGTATTTAAGTTGTCGGAAAATTCTGGCGAAAAAAATGCTATAATGGACGAAACAAAGAAAGAATAAAAATGACAATTTTAATGGAAGAGATTTTAGCAAAGCTGGATTCAAAAACAAGAGATAGAGTTCAGTCTGCAGTAGATGTTAAAATCATAAAACAAAAAACTCCAAGCATTGGTTTAAACTTAGCACTCAACGGTGGACTTGGACATGGAAGACAGGCCTTGGTATGGGGAAATAAGTCTTCTGGTAAATCTTCCTTTTGTTTGCAAATGATTGCTCTTGCTCAAAAAGAAGGAAAAACTTGCGCTTGGATTGACGCAGAGCATTCTTACTCTCCAGAGTGGGCAGAAAAATTAGGTGTTGACTCATCAAAACTAATATACTCACCAGCTAAAACTATTAATGACATGGTAGACGTTGCAACAAAACTTATGTCTGCAGATATAGATATTATTGTAGTTGATTCAATATCAGCTTTGTTGCCTGCAATATATTTTGAAAAAGATGGCGACGAGTTAAAAGATTTACAAGATACAAAACAGATAGGCGCAGAAGCAAAGGATATGACCCACGCAGTCAAAATGTTAAACTATGCAAACAAAAACACATTATTGGTTCTCATTTCACAGCAAAGAAACCAGTTTGGATCTATGCACGCCTCCCATATTCCAACAGGGGGAATGGCGGTCAAGTTCTTTTCTTCTACGGTCATTAAACTTTGGTCCTCAGAAGCTGAGGCTAATGCTATCAAGGCAGGTGTTAAAGTTGGCGATAAAATTATTGAACAGAGAGTTGGAAGGCCAGTCAATTGGATTGTCGATTACAACAAACTCGGCCCCCCTAATTTATCAGGACAGTACGACTTCTATTACCAAGGAGATCATTTAGGGGTTGACGATATTGGAGAAACTTTAGACGTAGCAGAAATGTGCGGATTAGTTGAAAAAGGTGGCGCTTGGTACACAGTTAACTCAGAAAGATTGCAGGGTAGAGCTAAAGCCGTACAGTATCTAAAGGATAATCCAAAGGTTGTTGAAAAACTTAAGAAAGATATAGATGCTAAGATTTAATGACATTGAAAATGTAAAGGCATATAAGTTAATAGATGGAGCAATCCTGTACCAAAATGTTTTAAAAAATACTGAAGAAATATTGTCATTTTTTAAAGAAGCAGAATTATACAAAGAAGATAAATACCTTATGAAAAAATTTGAGATCTGGGGAAATCATGGAACAATGACTGAAATTGACTCAACTAGCTATCATGGTTTTGCCCCAGAATACTTTAATCCAGATGATCAAGAGCAAGTAAAACAAAAAAAGGTTTTTGAAAAGCTTGAAGATGCATATAGATTTGTTAAAAAAGATTTTATGATTAAGTATGGAAACAAAGATATTTGGCCAAGTCATTATAAGAAAGTTGATCTGTTTAATGAATGTGAAAATACAAGAATTGCATTTTTGAAATATGATGTAGACCTGGCAAAAAAAGCCGAATCACAAAAATTTAATTTTAGTGCTTTTCATAGCGATTTTTTTGAACAGGATATGGATACTCCTGGGTATAAATTAATTTTTACTGTTATGATATATTTAAATGATGAATACGATGGTGGAGAAATTTGTTTTTGGGATGGTAAAAAAATAGTAGGTCATAAGCCAAGCTCTGGAGACATTATTGTTTTTCCTTCTTGTGAGCCATTTTATCACGGAGTTTTAAATATTAACAACAGCAATAGGTATGCAATTAGAATGAACTATGTTGCAGTAACAGAGGGATCAGAAGAATTTAAGAATGGAAACTTTGTTCCATCCCTAAATTATACTAATTATAAAGTAGGATACAGATGGACTAAAGATGGAAAAGAAACAACTACAAGCCCAGACCTAGATATTAATACTCTTGTTGATCCGCCATTAATTTTAAATTTAGATCAAATGGAAAGAGTGTTAATTGATGCCAAACATTAATGAATTTTTTGATAAAAAAGAAATAGTACAGCAATCTGCTTTAGAAGAAATTATTGGCACAAAGCCTTGCCATAAATGCGAAAAGAATGCAGAAAAAGCTTTTTGGAATCCATCAACCTTTACTCTTTCTTGGACATGCCCAGACGGGCACAGTTCTCAGCACCTGGTGAACAGATAATGTCAGAAAGATCAGAAGCAAAAAGAGATGGTGCAAAGCAGCAAAAAAATAGTGGACGTGGGGATTACCAAAAAGGGGATGCTCAATGGGGCAATTTTGTGGTAGATTATAAAGAATATGAAAAAACAATTTCTGTTTCCAAAGATATGTGGGCTAAGATATGCACAGATACATTTAAGGTAAATAGAGACAAGCACCCAGTACTTAAACTTGTTCTGGGATCTTCTGGCAATAAAGTAAGGCTTGCAGTAATTGAATGGTCATTGTTAGAACAACTAATAGAATCTGGAGAAGCTCATGGGATCAAATAACAAAATTCCTTTTAATCCTACTGTTATTAAAAACGGTAGAATTATTAGAATTAGAAAAGACGGAACAATAAAGGCCGATCTTGGGCCTGTTAAGTCAAATAAGAAAAAGATTAAGCATGTCTGAGGATAAAAATACTCTTGAGTTAATTAGCTCAATTACAGAATTCAATGACCTTCATGAATACATGAGCGATGAACAGCTAGATAAGGCCTTGTCAATTGTGGTAAAATTATTAATGAATCCAGATGTGCCTTCTGCCAAAGCACCATATTTGATTATAGAGCTTCAAGCAATGTCAACTAAGTTTTCAATGATGGCTTCAGTTTATTCCACTATTGCAAAGGATAAGGCAGGCTCAGTTAATAATAATAAAAAGAACATTTATTATTCAGCAAAAGAGTCTATAGACAAACTGGTAGATGCACTTAAATATGTAGTGAGGTATAATTCATGAAAAAGGCTTGGGCTTTAATTACGATATCCGCAACAGCGATCCTTTCAGGTTTAGCGTTATCTAAATTTTTAAAATGGGTTGGGCAAGAAGAAGTTTTTGACTTTGACCTAAGTGATGATGTGGTAGACTAATATATGAAAACATTTTTGGCACAAGAGAAGTATCCAAAATATAAAAATATGATTAACATCCAGACACATGTACCAGGACAAGATTTCTACCCAGTTTTAATTAAAAATCTTTTAACTGCCGATGAGTTAAAGGACCTCCAAGACATTTATGATAATTTTCCAGCAGATCAAATTAAAGTTCAGACCTACTCTGCTCACGCTAGTATTTATTTTACCCTTAAAAATAAAGAAGATATTATAAAAAGAGTTGAAAAATTAGCAAGCGAGGCTGTTGGAGAAGAACTGGTAGTGCTAGATATTGAGGGGGCAAGGTATAGCAGAGAGTTTGGTTGGGAAGCAAAATTAGGTCCGCACTATGACGCAAGGCCAGTAGAAATGTATGTTTTAGATTTTCATGTTAAATCTAATGAAGATTGGAAATTAATTTTTGAATGTGATGAGTTTACCTTTGGAGACAATGAAGGATTACTGTTTAGCGGAACTGGAACAGTTCACTGGAGAGACCCCATACGAATTAGAGATGATTCAAGAATCGATTTGCTATTTTTCTGGTTGCAACACAAAAATCCTAGACCAATTTCTGATCAACATTCAAAAAATATGAAAGAAAGAGAAAAATTCTTTTTGTCAAACATTAATCCAGTCAGGCCATTATCAAAAGATCAGTGGTGGAAACCAATTAAGATATCAGAAGCTGCTGAAAAACATCCACATTATCAAAAAATAAGCGCAGAAATTTTGAATCCAGTTATTCAAAATGAAATTTATATGCACTCTATTTTTAATCAAGAAAAAGAAATGATTTATTCATCTTGTAAAATAAAAAATAATGAAATTGTCTCTGTTAATTTAGACGAAAATATGACAAAAAAGATTTCAGAAAAGATGTTGCACGTATATACGGAATCTTCTATTAAATTTTTTGATAGTTGTGTAATTAGATTGTCTAATATAGATGATAGTTTAAGCAAAATATTTCATAAAGAAAAAGAAGACGGTCAAGATTTTGTATCTATAATGTTTCCCATGTCAGAAGATGGTGAAATAAAACTTGATATTGATGGCAAGGAATTTGTAATTAAACATGAATATTGTATTACATTTTCTGAAAATAACCAAAACGTAATTGTAAAAAGCATAAATGCTCCAATAGATTTACTTGTTTGCAGTTTTAAAATAAACAAAAAGGATAATCAGTAATCATGGGTAGAGATATTGTAAAGAACCTTAAATTCAAAAAACATACTGGTAAGCACTTCGATCCAGAAAAATTTGCTCAATTACTTGATGAGGCGTATCGTAATACAAAAAGAGCAGATGGAGAAATGACAAAAAAATCATTTAGCCCAAGCTCTTTAGGTTACGGTCATGGAACCTGTCCAAGATATTGGTATATGGCTTTTTCTGGTGCTATGTTTATTGATGATAACGATGCAGTTGCGGTTGCCAATATGTCACAAGGAACACAGGCACACGAAAGACTTCAAAAGCTAATATCCACAATGCCTGAGTGGAAGGCCGAAGAAGAAGAAATTGTAAATGAGTATCCCCCAATTAGAGGATTTATAGATTTAATAATGGAATATGATGGCGAGACAGTCATTGGTGAAATTAAAACAGCAAAGCAAGAAGTCTGGGACGGAAGGCAATCAGAGATGAAGCCAACTCCAAACCACCTTCTACAGCTATTGACTTATATGAAACTTAAAAAAGCTAAAGAAGGATTTTTTCTATATGAGAATAAAAACACTCAGGAGATTATAGTAATTCCAATTTCCATGAATGAAAAAAATACTGAAATCATTGAAGAAACATTTTTGTGGATGTGTGAAGTTTGGGATAATTTTAAAGACGGAGATCTTCCAATGAAACCAGCAGGAGCAACAAAATACAAAATGCCTTGTACTTATTGCCCTGTAAAAAAAGAATGCTACTCAGGATTAATAGGCACAGTTCAAATAGAGTCTTACAAGGTTCCTAAATTATGATATGTCAAAACAAAGAATGCTCACAAGAATTTGAGCCAAAAACTCACAATCAAAAATATCATAGCGATGAATGCTGCAGGATGGCTACAAATAAAAGGATTATGGAAAAGTACTACGAAAAAAAATCTATAAAAAATGGTCTTGTTCGAAATTGCACAAAATGCAAAACTAAGTTAAGTAGATACAACAACTCAGATATTTGCTCTGTTTGTGAAAAAAATATTATAGAGCATAGTAAAAAAACAATATGGAACTTGCTAAATGAACTTAGCTAATTTAGTAAAATCAAAAGCAAATAGAGTACTTGGCATAGATGCTTCAACTACATCTATAGCCTTTTGTTTAATGGAAAACTCAGTTCCAATTAAATGGGGAAAAATAAATTTAGCAGGACAAGATATTTATGAAAAAATATACAATGCTAAAGTTAGAATGAATTTAATGTTAAAAGAATTAAAGAGTGATTATATTGCTGTTGAGGGGGCAATACTTGTCAGGTCACCAGATGCTGTGATAAAATTATCTTATGTCTATGGGGTTGTTATTGCTGAGCTTATGTCTACTGGCGCTAAGGTTATTACTATTAGCCCATCCTCGTGGCAGGCATTCATTGGAAACAAGAATCCAACAAAAGATGAAAAATCTATTATAAGATTAGAAAATCCTGGGTACGCAGAGTCTTGGTATAAAAACCAATTAAGAAATATGCGTAAGCAAAGAACTGTAGATTATTTTAATAATAAATATAAACTAGAAATTAATGATTTTGATGTAGCTGATTCTTTTGGAATTGCGTACTACGCCAATAATGTATTGACAAAAAGATAGGTTTTATCTATAATGAAACTATATCAAAGCAAAGAATGGCTATACCGAAGATACGTAGTTCAAAAAAAAAGTGTTACACAGATTGCTATTGAATGTAAAACCTCTGCTATGACCATACAGAGATATTTAACTAAGTTCGAGTTGATTAAGAGGAGATAATGCTAAAGCCAGTATTTGAAGATGTAAAAGATTTTGCATGTACCGATCTATACCTTAAATCAGTAGGGGCTCCCGCAGGAAATAAAATATGGGAAGCCTGTCATGAAATTGCCAGTATGTTAATTGAAAAAAACATATCTTATGGAAACTCAGCGTTAGAGCCTGCAAGAATATTTTCAACGGCGGATTCCAAAGAGCAATTAAAGGTCAGAATTGATGACAAATTAAATAGAGTGAGAAACAATAAGGGTTTTGCTGGGGATAATGACATAGATGATTTAATTGGATATTTGATATTATATAAAATAGCCAATTCTAATTGACATTTCAGTCAACTAAAAGTATACTTATGACATATGGAAATTGAATTATCTGATCATTTTGATCGAATGAATAAAGTAGTTGAAGAACTTTTAAAAGGAAGTAATCCTACTCAAATATCTTCATTGACTGGCTTTAAAAGAGCTGAGGTCGTTGAGTATATAGATGAGTGGAAGTCTATTGTTAAAAATGACTCTACTTCTAGAGATAGAGCAAAAGAAGCTGTCTCTGGCGCAGACCAACATTATGCAATGCTTATTAAAGAAGCTTGGAAAACTGTAGATGATGCAGATCAGCAAGGTCAATTAAACGTAAAGGCTACTGCGTTAAAGTTAATTGCCGACATAGAGACAAAAAGAATTGCAATGTTGCAACAAATTGGATTACTAGATAATCAAGAGATTGCAGATCAAATTGCAGAAACAGAAAGAAAGCAAGATGTTTTAGTTTCAATATTAAGGGATGTTGCTAAGGACTACCCAGATATAAGAAGAGAAATTATGAAAAGACTTTCGCAAATAACTGGAGTAGTTGAACCTATAGAGATAATAGAGTCCAAGAATGTCATTTGATTTTTCTGATATCATCGACATGCTTGATGGCGAAGAGTTTGATGAAAAGCCTGTATCGCTAAGAGATTTTGTAACTAATGAAAAATATCTAGGCCTACCAGAACTTTCAGAATATCAATACACTTTAATTGAAAAAAGCTCACAGGTGTATAAAGAGTCTACTTTAATAAAACTTTTTGGAGAAGAAGAAGGACATAGAATGTTCAAGCAAACTGCCAACGAGGTAGTTGCTCAGCTAGGAAAAGGGTCTGGGAAAGACTACTGTTCAACAATTGCAGTGTCGTATATTGTATATCTATTGCTTTGTTTGAAAGACCCAGCTTCTTATTACGGAAAACCTCCTGGTGACTCTATAGACATTATTAATATTGCTATTAACGCCCAGCAAGCAAGCAACGTATTCTTTAAAGGGTTTAGAACTAGAATTGACAAGTCCCCATGGTTTGTTGGAAAATACTCAGAAAAAGCTTCTGAAATAAAATTCAATAAAAATATAACCGTACACTCTGGACACTCTGAGCGTGAGGCTTGGGAAGGCTATAACGTAATAGTAGTTATCCTAGATGAGATATCTGGATTTAGTGTTGAAAATACTACTGGGCATGAGCAGGCAAAAACAGGAAGCCTTATTTATGAAATGTATCGTGCTTCTGTAGACTCTAGATTTCCAGACTACGGTAAAGTAATTTTACTATCTTTTCCAAGATACAAAAATGATTATATACAGCAAAGATATGACGATGTTGTAGCAGACAAAGAAGTTGTCGTTAGATCGCATAGATTTAAATTAGATATGGATCTTCCAGAGGGTACTGCGGGTAATGAGTTTGATATAGAGTGGGAAGAAGATAATATTATTTCTTACAAATATCCAGGAATGTACGCACTTCGAAGACCCACTTGGGACGTTAACCCTACAAGAAGCATAGAAGATTTTAAAATAGCTTTTTACAAGAATGCACCAGACGCACTCGGAAGATTTGCATGTATGCCGTCAGAAGCGATAGATGCATTTTTTAAATCAAGAGAAAAAATTGAAAAATCATTTAGTAATTTAGGATTAGCGGTAGATCAGTTTGGAAGATTTGAAGACTGGTTCGCACCAGATCCAGATAAAGAATATTTTATTCATGTTGACCTTGCCCAAAAACACGATCATTGTGCTGTTGCAATGTCTCACGTTCAAAAATGGGTTAACATAAAGGTAACGGATACCTACTCACAACCAGCTCCCATAGTCGAAGTAGATGTGGTAAGGTTTTGGACACCAACTCCAGACAAATCGGTGGACTTTACTGAAGTTAAAGATTATATATTATCTTTAAAAACTAAAGGATTTAAAATTAGGTTATGCACTTTTGATAGATGGAATTCTCACGACATGATGCAACAATTAAAGCAGTATGGAATAAACACAGAATTGTTATCTGTTGCTAAAAAACATTATGACGACATGGCAATGGTGGTCTTAGAAGAAAGATTAAAAGGACCACACATTCCTTTACTTATAGATGAATTGTTACAGCTAAGAATTATGAGGGATAAGGTAGACCATCCAAGAAAAGGATCAAAAGATTTAGCAGATGCTGTTTGTGGTTCAATATTTAATGCTATATCTCATACAAGGTTTGATACAAATCAAGAAATAAAAATACATAACTACGAGTCAATGAGTTATGATAATGATTTTGGAGTTGCAAAAGAAGAAGAGTACGTTCAAAATATGATAAGAGCTCCCCGAATACCACAAGAGCTCAAGGAAGCAATGGATAGGATGATGATAATATGAGCATGTATCAAGAAAAAGCAAAAGAATGTATATGTTGTGGAAAGCATGTTCCGCTTCCTATTGTTCTTAAAGACTACAATGGTATAAAAGTTTGTCCAACAACTTATTACAATATAAAAGAATATTCCCGTATCTGGACCAGCATTGGATCAAGACCCACTGGAGGTATCAGAAAGCATTTTTCGGAATATGTACAATCTTTAGTTGAAATAGAAAAAAGCAATGAATCTGTTTGAAGAAGATGACTCTGCTTTGTTTAAACACTATGTAGAAATTGGTGCAATAGATTTTGTTGGAGTAGAAAAAAATGGAGAAGCTATTTATAAAGTAAATGAAATTGCTAAAGATATTGCTCCAGAATTATGGAAAGCTCATACAGATTACATTGATGAAACATTAATTGGGCTATACAAAGAAAATTTAATTTCTGTTTCCTATAACGAAAATCTAGAAGCTACTTTTAGCGCAACTCCAGAAGGCCTAAAGCGTTTAAAAAAACACTATGGAATTGTTCCAGAAAGAGATCCTAAAGATGATAATTCTTGGGGTTAACGAAACCTCACACGATGCTTCTGTTTCTTTAATAGAAAATGGAAAAATTATTTTTGCAGGACACGCAGAAAGATATAGCAAGCAGAAGAATGATTGGTATATCAATAATAGTTTAGTTAATGATGCTTTGTCATATGGGGCACCTGATGCTATAGCCTACTACGAGAAACCCCTTCTAAAGGCCTCTAGGCTATTTATAAAGGGTGGCGTAGGGGAGTGGAAGCCTAAGTTTAACATAGAGGGTATACGAAGAAAATCATTTAGCCATCATTACTCACACGCATGTGCTGGATATTATACAAGTAGGTTTTCTGACTCAGCAATTGTAGTTCTAGATTCAATTGGTGAATATAATACTTCTACTATTTGGGTAGGAGAAGGTGAAAAAATAAAATTAAAGTTTAAGCAAAATTACCCAGTAAGTTTTGGATTGTTTTACTCAGCCTTTACTCAGCTGGTTGGACTTATGCCAAATCAAGAAGAGTATATTATGATGGGGATGGCTGCTTATGGAGATTGGACAAAATATTATAAACAGATAGATAATTATTTTCCTAGATATGACAAGCAAAAGTATAATTTTCACAAAGGCATTACTGACTGGGGATGGGTTTCAGAGCAAGATAAGTTTGATATTGCAGCAGCAGTTCAAGTAGTTTATGAACAAAGGCTTATAGATTTTATGAGGTACGCAAAAGATTTAACAAAAAAGAACAATTTGGTTTTTATGGGAGGGTGTGCACTTAACTGCTCAGCAAATACTAAGTTATGGAAAATATTTAATGACGTATGGATAATGCCAAACCCAGGAGATTCTGGAAGTTCTTTGGGTGCAGCAGCAGCACTTTACGGAAAACATTTAGATTGGCAGACTCCATACCTAGGGTACGATTTAGGCGGGGAGTACCCAGTAAATAAAATAATTAAAGGTTTAGCTGACAATAAAATAGTTGCAGTTGCCTCTGGAAGAGCAGAGTTTGGCCCAAGGGCTTTGGGAAACAGAAGCATACTTGCAGACCCAAGAGATCCAGAAATAAAAAACAAAGTAAATTTAATAAAAAAAAGAGAATCATTTAGACCATTTGCACCAGTCGTAATGGAAGAGCATGCAAGCAAATGGTTTGATATTAATTTTAGCTCTCCTTATATGCAGTACGCCGTTAAATGTTTAAAGCCAGACATAATACCATCTGTTGTACATGCTGACGGTACTTCGAGAGTTCAAACAATTAATAAAAATCAGCACCCAGGACTGTATGAAGTACTAAAGCAATGGTTTGATTTAACTGGAGTACCAGTTTTGTTAAACACCAGCTTAAATGTTAAGGGACAGCCTTTAATTAATGATGAAAAAGACATAGAAGAATGGGAAAAGTATTATAAACATCAAATAATTTCATAATGGTATAATATAGATATGCTAATACATAAGGGAAAATGGATTAAAAAAGCTGAAGACGTTACATGCTCTATGCTTTGGAAAGAATGGGCTGCCACTTCCCCAGACGATAGACTAGTTTTAATAGCTAAAGAAAGAATTTCAAAATATACCAGAAAAGACTGGGATGCAATGATTAAAGACGCACACGAATTAAACGCATACCTGGCAGAGTGCATTAATAACAAAGTTCCAGTTGAAGACCCTAAAGCAGAGCTTGCATTTGATATGTTTGTTGATCATTTTGTTAAATGGTTTTTCCCAGTAAGTGAAGAATATTTAATAAAGCTTAGAATGCAAACTCAATTAGATAAAAAATATGCTTTGTTTTTTGAAAAACAAGCCCCAGGACTTAACTCATATTTGCTAAAATTATCAAGAGCCTATTCTCATAAAAGAAAAGATAATTGGGATAGTTTGTCGACAGATAAAATATGAAAGAAAGCTTTTCTCCAAAGCCTGTTAATATTGATAATATTACAAAACAAATAGGCACAGGTATTAATAATATAAAGGTATTTGAAAATTATTTAACAGATAAAGAATCTAAAACTGCAATGTCAATTATTTCAAAGTATAAAGTAAAAGAGGGAGTAAATCATTCCTATCCGATACATACTTTAGAAGAGTATGTACCCTCAGAAGAAGAGTTATTGTTTACTAACATAATGAGAAAAAAACTTATTCATAAGGTAACCGTAGAATACAAAATGAAATTTGTACAAGATAAGCCTTTTCTTTATATAGTTCATCCAACTGGAACTTATATAGAGCCGCACACAGACATCCTAGACATAGATGATCCAGACTATGAAAACGATACATATGAGTCTCAAATTGAAAAATATCCATATTTATGGAGTGGTCACCTGTCTGTACTTGCATATTTAAATGATGATTATGAAGGGGGGGAATTGTACTTCCCAGATTTTAATTACAGTATTAAGCCTAAAAAAAATATGTTAATTCTTTTTCCAGGGAATACCCATTATGTTCATGGTGTATCAGAGATTACTTCTGGAACGAGGTACACTATTTCTCAATGGACTCAATTTTTAGAATTTAATAAAAAATGAAATTTCATTGGATGCACAGGTTTGACTACGGAGATTCAGAAACTGAATTAGTTCAAATGGCAAGAGATTTAGAAAGAGCAAAAGCTTATTCTGTTTTATTAACATATTCTATAATTTCAACAGACTATGTTCCCTTTTTGCAAAGCATGATAAGAGTATCAAAACACCTTAAGTTTATGATGGCGTTTAGGGCTTACACAATGAGTCCAGAATATGCAATTAGATTTTTTAATACAATGAATGTTCACTATAAAAATAGGGTAACATTTAATCTAGTTGCTGGAAAAATGCTTGAAGATGAACAAAAAGAAGCAATGGATATGTATAATTTTGACGAGTCTTTAATAAGTACTGTCGAAAAAAGAATAGAACTTGCGGATAAATGGGCAGATAAATTTTTTAACAAGATGGGGGACCAAGCGCCAATTTCTTATACAATTGCAAATTCTCCAATGACAATTGACTTGGCTAATAAATGGACAGACTATGCTATTGTACATGAAAGTAGGCTAGAGGAATCAGTTAATGAATTAAAAAATACTAAGATTGTATTAATTATTGACCCTTTAATTAGGGAAACAAAAGAAGAACTTGATAAAGATATACAATATCATTATCAGGAGTGGACCCCTAATAAATCTGAAAAGCCTTATGTTTTAGAAAAGAAAGAGCATTTAGTACGTGGAAACATGGAAGAGGTTAAGCAGGAAATTAGAGATATATCTAAAAAATATGGGATAGATGACTTTATGATAGTAACCAGCCAAAAAAATATATCCAGCCTTTTGAAGCTTATGGAAGAAATGTCTGACTAATTGTAAAAAAGTCTAAGATTTGCTATAATAATATATAGGTCGCCAAATGGGGCCTAATTTAAATTATTCGCTTGAAAGGGGAATAAAATGGTAACACAATTCGCTATGGATCTTTTCAATGATCCTTTTTTTATTGGCTTTAACAGAGAGTTAAGCCGTCTAAACAATGCACATAAGGTCAACTCACAGTCATATCCTCCATATGATCTTCTTAAGCTAGATGAAGATACATATCGTATTTCTATTGCTGTAGCAGGTTTTGGCAAAGAAGACATCGATGTGTCAGTAGATAATGGAACTCTTATCATTAAGGGTGAGATTACAGAAGTCGCTGACGCAGAAGTGGTACACAAGGGTATTGCAAGCCGTAAGTTCACACGCTCATTTGCTCTTGGTGAGTACATGGAAGTGACTGGGGCAGATCTAAAGGACGGTATGTTAAATATTAATGTAGATCGTACTGTGCCTGAAGAGAAAAAGCCAAAAACAATTAAAATAAAGTAATAGTATAATAGATATCTGCACCCCTTCATCGGGAAGTCGCAGATTTGTCGGGGGAGACAGCGACGTTAAATAACTGGTATAGTCCTGAGCATGACTTCTTAAAAAAACTGCTCATTATAAATGAAAGGTATAAAATGTTTGAATACAGAGTTAAGCAGGTAACAAAGATAGTTGATGGAGACACTATCGATGTTGATATAGATTTGGGATTCAGCATTTCATATTCTCAAAGACTTAGATTGGCTGGAATAGATACTCCAGAGTCTAGGACAACAGACAAACTAGAAAAAAGTTTAGGAATTGAATCAAAAGAGTATCTTAAATCTAAATTCAAAGATGCTAAAGACATAGTGGTTAGAACTGAAAAGCCAGACAGCTCAGAAAAGTATGGTCGCATATTGGGTTGGGTTTATGTTAATGGAGATTCTAAATCACTTAATGAGCAAATGATAGAAGATGGTTATGCATGGGGATACATGGGGGATACAAAGGTTAAAGACTTTTCAATCCTTGCAGATAAGAGAAAAAAGAGCGGTAAGTAATGCCAGTATATGAGTATAAGTGCGAGTGTAACCCAGAAAAAATTGTTTCTAAAGAAAGATCTATAAAAGATGTTGAGCCATCTTACTTATGTAGTGCTTGTGGACTAAGAATGCAAAGATACTTTAGTCAAGTAGGTGTACAGTTTAAGGGAAATGGCTTTTATAAAACCGATAATCCTAAGTAACTAAGAGTATTTAAACAAACATACATGATATAATTTCTATATAACAAAAATTTTGTTATATTGGAGATCCAATTGAGTAGAAAGTTAAAATACTTTTTAGCTAGCCTTTTTGTTACAGGTTGGCTATTTTTTATTGGACCAAGTTATGCTTGGGCTACAGATAATGGCGGACAAGAACAAGTTGTTGTAAGTCCCGCACAACAAGCAGTAGACTCCGCCCTTGCTATAGCAACTACAGAAGTTCAACAATCTGTTGCAGCTACGGATACTGCCACAGCTACCATAACATTAGCAGTTGCTGAAAGAGTAGAAGCCCAAGCAGCGGTAGATACAGTAACAGCCACAGTAACATTAGCACAATCAAATGTAGCCTTAGTAGACACAGCCACCGCTACAATTAATGGCATAAACTTAGCCATCACACCAATAGATCAAAGTTCGCAAGTAATTCAGGATGCAAAAAATACAATTATAACAGCCCAAACCTCTATAAATAATATTGACACATCAACTGCACAGGTACAAATATCCGAAGCCATTGCAGCAAAAACAACAGCAACAACAGCACAAGCCACCGCACAAACCGAATTAACTCAAGCAAACCTTGCTATTGATGCTGCCCAAACAGCAGTCAACAATTTACAAGCCACTATTGGAACTAGCACAAATGTTTTGGCTGGAGTAGATGATGCTGGGGTTAGAATGAATCTTCCATTTGGAATGCAAATGGGTGGCACTGTTTATAACAATGTTTATGTAGGCTCTAATGCAACAATAACATTTGGAGTGAATGAAGGATCAAATTACTATT
>Ga0209086_10000042_pt1 | contig 112094 bp, 108 predicted proteins | sample M_130207_XF_Meta_FD_187312 | JGI IMG/M metagenome (GOLD analysis project Ga0209086, IMG submission 187312) | Freshwater microbial communities from Lake Montjoie, Canada to study carbon cycling - M_130207_XF_MetaG (SPAdes) (version 2) | ecosystem: Environmental > Aquatic > Freshwater > Lake... | reverse complement strand
GGGGGGGGGGACATGAATGGAGTGTGCGTTTATTTAGGCTTACGGGTTTAATTTTATGTTGTTATATTATAAACATTGGAGTTGTGAAATAAACGAGGTTACATTCGTTAGATTAAAAACGATTTGGTAGAATGTTCGAGAGATTCAGTAGTTTCATTCCAGAAGGCATTCAAGCACGTGTCGCGGCAGCTGCCGAAGATGTGAAACGAAGAACCGCAGGCGTGCGAAAAGTTGCCTCTGAAAAAGCCGCAGGCGTGCGAAAAGTTGCCTCTGAAAGAACCGCAGGTATTATAAACACAGTCAAAGAACAAAACCCCAACTTTATAGTACAAGGCCAGAAAATTCTGGAACAAGGCAAAAAAACTATCTCGAACGCTATGGCATCTTCAACGGCAAGAACTGATATTTTAACCGAAGAAAATTTTAAAGCAGAACTTAAAAAAATGAAAGAAAAATTTTTAATAATACTTACAACCCAGTATAATATACCAAACCCCGATATTGATTGTTTGATAAAGGGAGGTTATGTAAAAATTGAAAAAAATTGGATATCTACGAGAGCAAATACCAGCCCTTTTAAGGAGACATGGAAAGAGAGATGGAATGTTATTATGCCGAGTGATTTTTATGCGAAATTTGATGATTTAATAACAACGACGGAAATAACACTTTGGAGATTTATGGATCGTTTGTATTTGAAATATGAAGCACGAGAAAAATTACAATTACGTATGCGAGTAGATCAATCTAAATTAGAACCAAAAAATGAGGTAAAAATAGATATTACAAAAGTATGTCAACCAGCAGCGGGTGGTGCTTCTACCGCCAGCCGTAGTCGTCGTCGTTCCTCCCGCAAAAACTACAGGAAGTCTGTCAGATCCGTGAAACGGGCGGCCAGGTCCGGGTCCGGGTCCGGGTCCGGGACACGTAAATACCGGAACCGGTCGTATATAAGAACATAACATCGATGTCATATAAACCCAATTTACGCGTTTATATTACATACATTTAGTGATAACACATATTGATCGATAACATGGTCCAACTCATACCTGCTGACACTCACGCTCACGCTCCCGCCAATGATAATCCGACGATGTCTGAAATCGATGCGTATATCCGTGAAACACGCGCCGCGGTCGGTGGGGATACGGCCGAGATTACGCAGACCGTTCGAGAGATTCAGAGTAAAAGCGGGGCCGGTGCGTTACTCCATCCGGCCGAGGAGTATTTCGTAGAGCGGGCGACGCTGCCGCATTAGTCGCCGTTTGGTTTCTTCAGCGTCTCAAGATTCATTATATTCCTTTTCACTAGGTTATAACTCCACGCGACTCCCATACAGTATAACGCGACAATCATACACCGACTAGTTACACAAAACTCAAGAAAACGGGTTTGATTATTATAGACGAATGAAGAAAAACAAATGATACGATAATACACATACCATACGAGTTGAATAAACTCCGATATCATAATCACGCGTGGATGATTGGCGTATTCTTTATGTAAATGATAGGAAATGTATATCATAATATTTGATGTTTCAAGCAGATTATACGCATATAAAAGGGGGCCGGTGTTTTCACTGATTAGTGTGTCATGTAACAAGTATATGCCCGCCAGATGGTGGATGATATATGGCACTCGTCTCATGATGATGTCCTTCGTATTTTTTTTGTATATACACGCAAAAATGTATAGTAAATCGTATGTATAATATCCGAGGCTCATATGTATCACATAATCCATATTGTAATTGTAGTTATGATGAAGGATATATAATACGCAATGAATGGAACAAACAATGTTATTCGCGATGGCGTCTGGTTTGTATTTTGATAGTTCGCTTGAAATCGTGTGCCAAAAACATACGAGGGGGAGAAGATATTCTAGATTCAACATTGCGCGGGGGTGATGCGTGTAGTGCTATATACATAAACTAGTAATATCGTTTTATGTATATTATTTATCAATAATGACATTCTTCGCCACCTTGCGTATCACCTTCGCGATATTGCCGTCCTTCTCCCCATCTGTGGCCGCCTTGGAAAGTTTGAAATACCGTTCGTTTTCCTTGGAGCTGCTGTTCATACACCGTGGATTGGCTTTCGCCCATTCACCGACCATGGCGACGTTCTTCTGTTCGACGGCAAGGACCGCGTTCACCATTTTCGGGTGGTTGGGGGCATCGCGTTCCCATTTATTGTTGTCCTTCACGTAGAGTGTCTCGCGCTTGACGTCGCTACAATGGACGGGGCGTTTGTAGACGTCCGTCTTTTGGAGGTTGTCTATCAGGATGTTCGACATTCCTTCCACATACCCCAAGCGTTCCACGTTTTCCAGGTCGGTCATGTTGAGTTGGATAGAATTGACGAAATCCTTCATATTCATCGCGTCTTTACATTTCTCGTTGAGGAACAGGTTCATGTTGAAGGTGTTGTTGGTATTGTTGCTGTTGATGGTGTTATGGTCTCCTGTTAGGTTTGATGCGATGTCGACTGTGGATTTGGACGGGTTTGTGATTTCGAGATTATTTTTAGTTGTTTCAATGATTTTAGAATGTAGTTGGCTAGTCGTCATCATCATCATCATAATGTCCTTCATACAATTTGTAGTATGAACTATTGTATTTTGAAAGTCAGTGACATTTACTTTCATATTCTCATCAGAACTAGCAGTAGTAATTACATCGATGTTTTTATCGTCATTCTTATCACCATTCTTTAACTGTTCTATTAGACCGATGAGTTTATCATACTCATCTCGTGTAATATTTTGAGCTTTATTTGCGGTTGCGTTAGATACCATCATAGGACATGATTTCTTATGACGACTTAACGCAGAAAGGTGAGAATATCTTTTATTACAGTATTTACAAGTATTTGACGGAATCGCGATTGATGCGTTTGTGGCGGTTTCGGATGGCATCAATGCCGAGACGGTTGGTTCAATGGCCATCGCGTCTATTGATAACCCCTCATTTTTTACCATTGTTTGATGTTTGCGGGTGGAAATATGTATATCGTAATTGCTTTTGTAAGAGCACTTAAAGTCACAAATTTTACATTCGTAACCGTTCTCATTTTTTTTACCATTTAATGAGTCTGCCATGATTTTTACCTTTCGTCCTAAATAATGTCCTACAATAGCGGTATAAAATAGCCCCCCGATTCGGACGCGGTGGCGGACCCCGAAAAAAGTCAGTCACAGTTTTTTCGAGGCAAAAACCGGGTTTGTGAGCATTTCAGTCACAACCCGGTTTTTTGGTGTTTCGAAATACGAAAAATAAATTGACGGCGCGCAAACGACGTTTTGGACATTCCTGGCGGACATTCCTGGCAGAGGCCCCCAGTTACCATTAATGCCGGGGGCACCACCCGTGCTATACTATACACATTACTATAGAAATACCAGAGCATATATCATCTCATTTTTTTATTCTGAAATCAAACGGAATATTTTCCAGGATTATTCTCTCGAACATCCAATTTTGAACGGATTATAATTGGCGGTTTGTATATATATCATCGAAAGCGGATGCGATTACGGCGGGATTCGCGAAGAACTTCCAGCGTTCTTCAATAACTCTTTGAGTATCCGGTTTTCTATCATCAAGTGCTTGATTTGGTCGAGTGTGAGCGAAGCGGGGTCCGGGTCTTCGTGTACGGGTGCGTGTACGGTATGGGCGGTTAAGGCAGGCACCGCAGGTGCCCCCCGACATACCGCTTTATGCTTATAAATACTTGTGCGTGATTTGAATATCTTATTACAGATAGAGCATGTGTGTTTATCCCGAGCGACGATATTGCCGTCATTTAATTGGTGCTTACGTGTCTCCAAGTGTCGAATATAGTCCTTCTTATTGTCTGTGATATATAAACAACCCTCGCAATTGTAGACAACGGGTGGCATTTGCGGCATTTGCGGCATTGTGCGGTTGTATAATAAATATACAAAAAATCACGAGCGTTGAACGAATGTGATGGGGTATGTTATTCCTTATCGATAATAATAATTTTCACGATATCTATTCATTGGGTATTTACCATTCAGTCTCACGTGTTGACATTTTCGTATAATAATTATACGAAAATATTCTTTACACCTTTTATCATACACGTTATTCAATAATATTTGTATCCTTCTCAACCATCACATTCTTCGACACATTCCGTATCACCTTGGCAATATTTCCTTCCTTCTCCCCGTCCGTGGTTACCTTGGAAAGTTTCATATACCGTTCGTTCTCTTTGGAGCTGCTGTTCATACACCTTGGGTTGGCTTTCGCCCATTCACCAACCAGCGCCACGTTCTTCTGCTCGACCGCCAGGACCGCGTTCACCATTTTCTGATGGTCCGGTCCTTCACGTTCCCACTTGTTGTCATCCTTTACGTATAAGGTCTCACGCTTTACATCACTACAATGGACCGGGCGTTTGTATACATCCGTTTTCTGGAGGTTGTTTATCAGGATGTTTGACATTCCCTTTACATAGCCATCCCGTTCCACGTTTTCCAGGTCGGTTAGGTTCAGTTGGATAGAATTCACGAAGTCCTTCATATTCATCGCATCCTTACATTTCTCATTGAGGAACAGATTCATATTGAAGGTGTTGTTGTTGCTATTGGTGATTGTGTTTGTCGTATTATGGCTGTTTGACATTCCGCCATTTTTACACATTTCCATCACTTTGCTTTGAAATTCTGCGTTTTGCTGAAACATCATCATCATCGCGTTTGTGAAGTTCTTGGTGAGTTCACCTAAATACTGTTCGGTGGCACCGAGGGTGGCGGCGGAGGCATCGGCGGCGGTAGAATCAGATGTTGTTTTCGCCTCTTTACATATGACCCTGTGTTTATATATACTTGTGCGGCATTTGAATAATTTGGAACAAGAAGAGCATGTATATGTATTAGAAACACACGATGGATTCTCGGGCGGTGAAACACATTTCGCGATATGCTTCTTTCTAGTTAAATGACGTTCGTAGTCTGTTTTATTGTCGGTTGTAAAACCACAAGGTTCGCAATTATAACAAACCCGGGGTTTATCCATTGACAGTGATAGATACAACGGCGTCTTATATTGTAGACCCATAAAAAAACGTCTAAACTACGCCGGCTCCTCCGCCGCCTTCACCGGCTCCGGTGGGCCATCCTCACCGACGCACGCCTAAAAATATCAGTGTCACATTTTTCACTTAAAAATACGAAATAAGAGCATTTCAGTCACAAACATGCGTTTTTAAGGTTTTTTGAAAACACGCGAATTCGTGTTTTAAAAGTCTCCAGCGCAAACGGTGTTTTGGACATTTATAACGGATTGCTACACCAGTTAACGCCGGCACACCATAACGCCAACCATCTCAACGCCATCACACCATATTATGGATATGACATCTGTTTTCTCGTCTTTACTACACCCAGGCCGCCGGAGGCCATTCGCATCCCCCAAAACCAGCGTCCCGACATTATAGAATATGAACCCCCCAGTTTTGGGGGATGCTTTTTGAACGGAATATATTTGAACGGATTATATTTGAACGGATTATATTCCAGAGATTTATACTTAACCATTTGAATTCTAGAGTTTTGAATTCTAGAGTTTTGAATTTCAGTAATATACACGTCATTCATTCATATTTGTATCCTTCTCAACCGCCACATTCTTCGCCACATTCCGTATCACCTTTGCGATGTTTCCATCCTTCTCTCCGTCGGTGGCTACCTTGGAAAGCCTGAAATACTTTTCATTTTCACGTGTATGGCTATTCATACACCTTGGGTTGGCTTTCGCCCATTCACCAACCAGCGCCACGTTCTTCTGTTCGACGGCGAGGACCGCGTTCACCATTTTCTGATGGTCCGGTCCTTCACGCTCCCACTTGTTGTCATCCTTTACGTATAGGGTCTCGCGCTTTACATCACTACAATGGACCGGGCGTTTGTATAGGTCGGTTTTCTGGAGGTTCTCGATAATTATAGTCGACATTCCTTTCACATAACCCACCCTGTCAACATTTTCCAGGTCGGTTAGGTTCAACTGGATGGAATTCACGAAGTCCTTCATATTCATCGCATCCTTACATTTCTCATTGAGGAACAGGTTCATGTTGAAGGTGTTGTTGTTACTATTTATGGTGTTGTTGGTCATATTGTTGGTAGTGTTGGTAGTCGGGTTGTTTACATTCGATTGTTCTGCTAATGCCTTTATCATTTTCATCATTTCTTGGTTATTTTGTAATAACGACATAAACATCTCTTTTGTTATGGTGATTTTATCATCCGCGCATATGATATCGTCTGCTGGGTTGGTTGTATGGATTCCAGAAGCACCGTGTGAAGAAGACGTATTACACCTGGAGATATGTTTATAAATACTAGTGCGAGACTTGAATGTATTATTACAAGAGGGACACGAATAACCGTGTGATGATTTTATGATTTGTTTGCTTATTAAGCTTCCACCATCGATATGCTTCTGTGTCAAAAGATGACGTTCATAATCTCGCTTACACGTTGTATGAAAAACGCAAGGTTCGCATTTGTATGTATGTTTATGGTCCATTCTATGCGGTGGCGTTTTATACCATAGGTAGATACAAAAATCCACCTAAAGATACGCATCGCTGCGTATCGCCGAGGCCTCCCTACGTCCGTGCCGCCGACCCCAAAAAAGTCAGTCACGTGTTTTTTGAGGTAAAAAACAAAAATAAGAGCATTATAGTCACGATCCTGTTTTCAGGTGTTTTGAAATTCGTGTTTTAAAAGTCTCCAGCGCAAACGGCGTTTTGGACATTCTTGCGGACAGGATACAAATCGCCAGCCAGCCACACCATAACATCTACCCATTTCATACATACGAGAGCATATTAAGGTAAGCGGGACGTATATCCATATACAATCTACTAAATCCCGCCGGAGGCCATTCGCATCCCCCAAACCAGCGTCCCGACATTATAGAATATGAACCCCCCAGTTTTGGGGGATGCTTTTTGAACGGAATATTTTCTGGAGTTTTATAGTTAACCATTTGAATTCCAACCATTTGGTTTTGAAACTTTTGAATTCAAACGGAATATTTTCCAGGATTTTATAGTCAACCATTTGAATTCTATGGTTTTGAATTTGAACGGAATATTTTCTGGGATTTTCCTTTCGTTCCAATTGAATTCCGAATATCTCGGAGGCACGGTTTATAAACAACGACCAGCACGCGCCATTCCCGGGGGTCGCATGAATGGCCGCCATTGGCCTGGGAACCCGCGACATAAAAAATACATTCATGTATTATTATGTGTATTCACGTGTTATTATGTGTATTTATGTATTGATATCCTTGGAAAACGCGTCTTCTCCATGTAGTGAGTATTTCTTCCCGGTGCGGACATCTATGTATCCGTCCGTTTTCGCGCAATTCTGGGCCGGCCAGCCAGTACACCAATACCAACCGGTGATTTCCTTGACCTCGTCGCGAAGGACCATAATATGGGGTTCGTATAATGTGGCGTCTTCTTCGCAGGTTTGATTGTAATGCTCGATGGAATGGAGGTGCGATGGCGCGAAACGCTGGTATTGATGCCAGGACCTGATGGTGTAGGTTCGGTATATTGGGGCACGGGCGGTGGCGGCGGCGACGGGAGCGGCGACGACGACGGGAGAGGCGACAGTTTCGATGGCAGTAGATGACATTTGATGATTGATGATATTGATGTATCAATAAAATTGTATTCAATTTTTTTATTGATAATAAAATCGTTCCTCTAATGAGGAATGTCAATTTTTTTTATTGATAATAAAATCGTTCTATATCCAGCTCCCACCCCCGCGCGGTTGGGACCGCATATCCATCGAACCACGCAAACTTCCGTCTCCATTCCCATTGGCACCGCCAGCGTTTAAACGTGAATACTCAGGTTGCTGAGGCGGAGCACGGTAAGCGGCTTGTGCGGCAAACTGGGGAGGGGTTCCAACAGGCGCATATTGTTGGGGTTGAGGCATCGTCTGTCCACGCTGGGAACCGGGCACACCACCTGCTCCACTCCCCATTCCACTCCCGCCGCCCATCGCCCCGTATCCACCACCGCCGCCGCCCCCCGACACAACCGTATTCTGCTGCTGCTGATTTGTTATCTCTAAACTCCGTTTATTCTGTAACTGTTCCAACGATACACTCCCCACCTTATCCGGCGAATACGTATCAGGTGGAGTCTCGATTTTATCCACCAAGTCAATCGTCGCATAATTGTAAAGTTGCCGCATTCCACCATTCCCCTTCGCAGACAATTCATCGGCACTTTGGTCTAAAAAGCTGTAATTATCTGACGCGACACCGAAGCCGCCACCCATACTCTCGCGACCCAACGCAAACGCATTCGGTTCGCCGTTGAAACCAGTCGCCACATCGTTTAATGACGCGTTCTTCGGCTGAAAATGTTGGAGGATTTGATCGCCGTAAAGCACTTGGTGGCCTTTATTCAGGAGGAGGAGTGCGGGGACGCGGTTGACTTGAGGGGGGAGGAGGACTTTTTCGCCGGTTTCCGTAATAATATGCCAAGCTCCGGTGCCGGATTTCACACGCTTATCGATACAGAGAAAATGAATGTCATCTTGGAGTCGTGATTTAGACAGTGTCGTTAATACGGCTTTGGATTTATCACAGTGGTTGCTGTAATAGATAATACACGACATTATTCCTTAATACTAAAACATAGATAAGTTTTTATGTGGGTTTTGAACGCATCAGATGAGAAAACCTAAGAAAAAATTGCGTCCATTACGTCCATTACGTCCATTACGTCCATTACGTCCGTAACGCCCGTTTTTCGAAGAAAAAATTGATAGTAAATATTAATAATAATATAATATAAACATATCCATTATTGTTGATTACCGAGCAAATCAAATGTCATCCGCCGCATCCGCTACCGCATCATCCGCCGCCCCATTCCATTCTGCTTCCGCGTCAAGCAAATACATCCCACGAATCGTATCAAAAACCGATGAACGAGGTGAGCTCAGATTCACCATCGACCGACTCAATGTGAGTCTAGCCAACGCTTTACGCCGCGTCATTCTGAGCGATATTCCAACTTTTGTGTTCAGAACATTCCCCTACTCGGAATGCAAAGCCAGCATAACCACAAACACATCGAGAATTCATAACGAGATTCTGAAGCAACGCCTGAGCTGCATACCAATTCACGTAAGCGATATGGATCCCTCCATTAAAGAATACGTCCTTGAAATTAACGTGACTGCGGATAGCAGCGAAATCCGCTACATCACGACAAAGGATTTCAAAATGAAGAACAAAACCACGGGCAAATACCTCACCGATGTCAAGGTCAGAGAAATATTCCCGCCCAACGAAATCACCGGCGATTACATCGAGTTCGCCCGCCTCCTCCCGAAAATGTCAGAATACGGTGAACCCGAGCAACTCGCGCTCACATGCGACCTGGATATCGGGACAGCTCGCGAAGATGGAGCTTTCAATGTCGTATGTACATGCGCCTACAGTATGACGATGGACCCCTCCAAGGTCGATGAGGCCTGGCGCATCAAGGAAGCCGAACTCGTGAAGGAAGGTATCGCCGCGATTGGAAGCGAGGAAATGAAAGCACAGCGGAAGAACTGGTCGCTCCTGGACGCGCAACGCTATACAAAAGACGACAGTTTCGATTTCGTCGTGGAGACGGTGGGAGTCTACACGAACGCGGATATCGTGAGCAAGGCCGCGCAGATTATGATTAACAAGTGTACGAAGTTCATCCGCGATATTGCAAGCGGGGAGAACCATATCATCCCGACGGTAAGCACCATCCATAACGGGTTCGATATCGAATTGAAGGGGGAGGATTATACCTTGGGGAAGGTGCTGGAGTTCTTCCTTCACGACAAACACTACGCGGAGGACCAGACGGTGACATATTGTGCGTTTCGGAAGATTCACCCACACAACCCGGATAGTATGATACGTGTAGGGTTCGCGGAGACGGTGGGGGTGGATGAAGGGATTGTGGGGCAGTATATAACGACATGCGCTAGGGATGCGATTGTGGTGTTTGAACACATCCGCGACCAGTTCAGGGAGTATTAATGGAATGGAATGGAATGGAATGGAATGGAATCGAACGAAGTGGAGCTGCGCGAAGCCCGAGTGTAACATTACACTTTATACACAAATAATAATATAATATTTCTATTTATTAGTATTATGGAAGCCGTTCTTGGTCCTGGTCCTGAACCAGTTCCACCAGGAACACAACCCGTCAGCGTTTTAGGTGAAATACATGATAAACTGACCCATGAGAGTATCATAGATTTTATTATAGGCAAAACAGATACATTGATAGTTAGACCAGGTGAAAAAAAAGAGTTCGGTGAAGTATTCACACCAGTGAGTTTAATCAATGAAATGTTGAATAAATTACCTGAACACGTATGGACGAACAGAGACTTGAAATGGTTAGACCCGGCCGCGGGTATTGGTAATTTCCCGATGGTGGTATATGAGCGACTAATGCGTGGCCTCGAGTCAGTTATTCCTACCTCATCCGAACGACGCGACCACATTATCCAGAATATGCTTTATATGGTGGAATTTAACCGTGAAAGCTGCGACGAAATCACACGAACATTTGGGACTGCTGCTAATTTATTTCACGGTGATTCTATAAATGATGTAGTCCGTTTCAATAAGTTAGAAGATGTAACATCACAATTTGACGTGATCGTAGGCAACCCGCCATATAATGCGCCACAAAAAAGTCAAGGAAAACCAGGAGGCGGCAGTACTCTGTGGAATCAATTTGTAGATAAATCATTAGATGAATGGTTGAAATCAGGTGGATATATGACATTTGTTCATCCGTCTGGTTGGAGAAAACCTCCATCAACATGTTCTGTAATAAAACACCTGTTCGAAAAAATGGTTCATCGGAATTATATGAGCTATCTAGAAATACATAGTAAATGCGATGGCACAAGAATATTCGGTGCCCAAACAAGATTTGATTTTTATGTTATAGAAAAGAGACCACCAAAATCCAGCGAACGTACCACCGTAGTCGACCAAGAAGGTGTCAAGGCACAGTTAGATTTACGCACGTGGAAATCTTTTTTACCGAATCATAGTTTTGTTTTGATAAGATCATTACTAGCTGGTACAAAACAAGACTATGTTATATACAGTCGTTGTCAATATGGCACAGACAAGAGAAACAAATTTGTCCAACATTCACCACCTTCTGTTGAATATCCATATCCACTAATCCACACTATTATACGCCGCGGTCCTAAAATATATAGCACGAATGTAATAAAAGAATCCCCCCCGATGTTTGGGGTTCCAAAAATAGTTATGACTGAATCGGGGATACGAAATGGAGTTTATCCTGACCTTCATGGTCGAGTCGGAATGACACATGGAGCATTTGGAATAAAACTACCAATAAAGAGTAAAGTAGAAGAACCGCTAATGAAAAAAGCCCTAGAAAGTCAAATGTTCGCTCAGATTGTGGATGCGATGTCATTTGGAAATTTTAGAGTTGATAGGAATATGTTTAGTTATTTTCGTCCGGACTTTTATAAAGATCCACTATTTCAAAATAGTCCTCGGATATCAACTATTTCAAAATACACAAAATGTGATGGCGGTAAAGGTGAAGATGAAGATGAATGTGAAGATGAATGTGAAGGAGGTGGCGGTGCCGTCGCAGTGAAGCTCGTAGTGAAGCCCGCCGTGAAGCCCGCCGTGAAGCCCGCAGTGAAGCTCGTACTGAAGAAGATTATCAAACCCCGAACCGGACGTAATAACCCCTCCGGCAAAAGTGGCGGTAGAACCTGTCGTCGTCGTCGCCATAGAACTACAATTAAACTTCGGGAATATAAGAAGCAACGACATACAAGAAAAAAACTCAGGTTACAGTAATAATACTTTTTACGTTGAAGTAAAAAGTATTAGAACACACACACATTTTTACATACCGCGGATTTCCTGTTCCTGTTTACTCATCCGTCGTCGCCTCCGCCGCCACACCCGTCGCCGCCGCCGCCGCCTCATCGTCGCATTGCATTCTCCATTCTCCAGGCATCGTCGCTGCTTGAAATCCCATCCGAGGCCGAAATGGACGCCCCTGATTGGAGAAGATTGCGTCATCGGGGTTGATAGGCTCGGTTTCGAAGTCGGTCCCGTGCGTGAGACGAAACAGGTTGGAGAACGCGAGCATCGACATCATGCCCCATGTGGCGGAAGAGAGGTCGCGTAGGGTCTGGAAGACGCGAACCACCGAGGCACGATTGTCGGCGTCATATTTGTTGAATTCGGTGTAGATGGATGACATCACAGACACCGTAGCACGCTGTTTCCTTTCAAAGCTGGATTCCGTAATGGGGCGGTCGAGTGTTGTCATCGCATTCACGTCCACGATGTTGGTACCCGCAAGCAGACAGAGACTCAAGAAGTGTTGCTGGAATTGTCCGCTGCCGACGAGCAGGGTGTTCGCGAGCTGGTTTTTGGGACGCGGGTCGAAGTAATCCGCACACTGGATATTTTCATCGCCGAATGAATGAGATTGGGACCTGGTAAGCGGAGCAGGGGGGGGCGCCGAACCCGCCGCAGTGGGAACTCCGTCATCGTCGTAGTACTCGTCGTCTTGGCCGTACTCACCACCGAGTTCGTCCGCAGTCTCGATGTCGCTGCTGGTGTAGTCCCACGCAATGTATTCTTGTTCTTCGTGATACCTGGAAGCGACGAGCGAAATCATTTGGATGGTTCGGTTCAGAAACGCGAGTTCTTTAGCAAGGATTTCGGCCAAGGCGGCATTGTCGCGCTCGATTTTGTAATTGGGGTCGTTTTCGGACATCGCTGGAACGCGACGAGCACGACGCGAACGAGGCGCACAGGGGGTCATCAATTCTTCGTCGTCGTGGGGGAGAGGCGCCGTCATGTCCGTGTCCGCGGCCGCCGTAGCCATTGCGGCGGCGGAGTTCTCAATTTCTTCTTCGAGTTTCCGGATACCTGTGAAAATCGGGTTGCCGGCGGCGAGATTATGGCGCATCGCCACCGTATATGTCGTGAGGGCGTGACGAACTTCGGACTTGTCGGTATTCATTTCAGAGAGATGGTAGTAGCAGATTGCGAGATCGCCGGTCTTAAGGGAAGCAAACATTGTTCGTAGTAGTGTGTGGTATGAACCTGTCAAATGGGGGAATGGTGGAAAAACATTTCAATTTTTTACGGAGTAAAAAACCATCCACACGAAGGGATGTCAATTTTTTACGGAGTAAAAAACCATCCCCCGCCGGGGGATGTCAATTTTTTTGTGAATTCAAAAAAACCATCCACACGAAGGGATGTCAATTTTTTTACGGAGTAAAAAACCATCCACACGAAGGGATGTCAATTTTTTACGGAGTATTTTTTACGGTCAATTTTCCACTCGACCGACGCAAACATATATAAATATAAATACACCTGTTTCATTATATACGTCAACATTTTGACAACATAATTGTATAATGACAGCCCATGAAATGGCTGCTGCCGACTATCCCAGCCTACTAGAAGGGCTCACAAAAGCACTAGAACCGTATCATATCGTAGAAGGAGGGTCCTACCAAATCGACGCCCAGGTCGCACGCCTTCGGGAACTCGTCCTTCAGCGCACACCCCAGTCCATCATGGAAATCGGGTTCAACGCGGGACATTCCGCCCTGCTTTTTCTTGCTATCACGCCGCCCGAGACCAAAGTCGTGAGTTTTGATTTGGGGGAGTATGCGTATGTATTTGCGGCGAAGCGTTATATCGACTCGGTGTTCCCGGGGCGACATACACTCGTGACGGGCGACAGCACGACGACCATCCCCAAATACGAAGAGCAAGTAGCACATCGGATGAAGAACCCCGCCACCGCACCGCCGATGTTGTTCGATTTTATATTCGTTGACGGCGGGCATCAGGGTGATATACCGTTGAAAGATATTTTGAATTCGATGCGATTGGCACGGGATGAACACAATATTGTCGCAATCGATGATATATCGCGCGACCCATCACGCCTGGCGCATTATACAGTGGAGCCTACGAAAGCGTGGTCGCAAATGGTGAGTGCGGGCAATATCCGCGAATTCGGATACGATGATTATTTTCTGTCGTCGTCGAAATGTCCGGTGGATTGTAATAACCGCGGGATGGCGTGGGGGACGTATAATCTCTCGCACAGTGCGTCTGACGGGACCGCCGCCGCCGCCGCCGCCGACGCCGCCGCCCGACTGAAAAAACTGCGTTATATCTATTACCAGAATAGTTACAAGCCAATGGACCGGAATCAAATGCTCCAAGAAATCCATAACCAGCACCATTACAATAAAGAGTATGAGAAGTTGGTCGCACTGGCCGATATGTATCTCGAATATTTCCCGACGCATAACAAACGCGATACCAATTTTGTCCGGTTTTATCGAGCTGGCGCTAATTTCGCCATCAACCCCTCGGTCGCCGTCGCGCAATACGAAGAAATCGTGGATACACCGTCGCCGCCCCCCAACGCACCCAACGGCGTCAATGACGGCGAGTCCGAACTCCCCGATCATATCAAAGAATCGTCGATAGCGAACCTGGGGATGTTATACCCGAAAGACTCCTGCGTGGAAATCCCGCACGTCATCCACCTGCTCTATTTCGGCGAGACCGAATTCTATAATTTCCATCATCGTTGCGTCCATTCGATGCTTCAATATATGCCGCATTATGAAATCCGGATTTACAACTCGAAGGAGCCCGTGAACAATAAATACTGGGATGATATCAAGGCACAGCCAGGTGTGCGAATCCTGAAAATCGATGTGCCGCAGTTTTTCGACGGGTTTGAATTGAAGCATTTCCAGTATAAGGCGGATGTAGTTCGCCTGGAACTGCTATATGAACATGGTGGCGTATACCTGGACCTCGATATGATTATTACACGTCCCTTTGACGAAGTCTTCAAATCCGGACATTCATTTTATATCAGCGAGGAACGCACAAATTGCCGTAGCCTAATCAATGCGTTCTTGGCGGCGAAACCGAAGAACGATTTTATCAAATTATGGCTGAATGAATTCAAGTCGGGGCTGAGGTTGGGCATCTGGGCACATCATATCCGCGATTCGAATAAGAAGTTGATTGATGACCACCCGCATTACCTCCATAAATATAGGATGAATATCCTGGACGGGAAGATGTTTATGCCGCTTCACTGGCAGGATACTGTCGCGTTTCTGAATTCGGAGACTGTTCCGTATGAGTTTCCGGCCGAGTCGTATGGAACACACCTTTGGGAGACGATACTGGGGGATATAATGCGTCGTAACGAGTTTCTTCATAAACAGAAGATGGAGCTTACGGTGTATAACTCACGTGCGTCGGCGTTCTGTGAGGCCGAGACCGCCGATACTGCCGAGACCGCCGAAGGTGGCCGCCTAGATGACCTCACAATATACCCCGAATATTATCACGATTTCCGAAACGACCAATTTGTTGATAAATATATAACGAAAGGCAAACACGGCGGGTATTTCATTGAAATCGGTGCTGCGGATGGAATAACACACTCTTCGTGTTACTTTTTCGAGAGATATCGTGATTGGCGCGGTCTCGCAGTTGAACCCGCGCGTGTTTATCACGATATAGTGCGAGACAGCCGTGCGAATCCAATATTCATGGCGGTTTCAAACGTGACATCTTGTATGACCAACGGAAGTGGTAGCGGGGCGATTTTCTATGAATCCAATATAAATGAATTAAGCGGACTTAAAGGGTCGCTGGAAAACAATAAGGAATGTCAGGAGTGGACCCACACAACCGTGAAATCATATAAAGTCGACACGATAACGCTGTATGATCTGTGTTGCCAGCAGTCCGCACCCGAACATATCGATTATTGTGCGATTGACTGTGAAGGTGCGGAATATGAGATTCTTTCCACATTTTTTGAGGAGAACCAGGCGAACACGCCGGCGTCCGCGAGCACGGAGGCACCGGGTCGTGGCGAGGTCGGGCTTATTGTTTCAAATAAGGTATTTCAAATCGAGTTTTTCAGTATTGAGGTCAGCACCGACAAGATATACGCAAGAATCCGCGATTTATTGGAGCGATATAACTATGAAGAGGTCCATAATCCATATTTGAAAGTAATTACATATAATGGACGGACAGTGACGTGGGAAAAGTATTTCAAATACAAGAGGCCCACTCCGGATACATCCCCGCAATTGTCGGATAGGTCGCTTTCGTCGGTGTCATCTACCGCGCTTTTTACGCCCCAAACGATACATACACCGCCGTCGTCGCCGTCATCGCCGTCATCGCCACAGCAACCGGACGGCACCGGCACAGGCACCGGCACCGGCACAGGCGCGAGTTTTTTACTGAAACCACCGTTCGCGGAAGAGATTGTCGCGATTTGCCTGGAAGAACGCCCGGAGCGAACCAAATACGTCAGCGACCATTTACGCGAACACGGAATCAAACACACGCTTTTAATGAATCACCTGAATACAGAAGACCCGAAGGTGGGATGTTTCCGGTCGCATATCAAGGCGATTCAATACGCCAAGACTAAAAATCTCTCGTCGGTCCTTATTGTAGAAGATGACATCGTCATTTGCGATAATATTATGGAACTTGCGCAGGTCGCGTTACCCCGTGGCGATGGCACCGCTGACGCCGCCGCCGCACACAAGGAATGGGATATTCTGTATTTGGGCGGTATATTGACGCGGTATGACGGTATTGATGCCGCACAAAAGTGGGTCAAGGGCACGATTTGGTGTAATCACGCGTATTTGGTGAAACAGCACATGTATCAACCGATTCTGGATTTCGTGGAGAGTTACCCCAACCGGATAGAGCTGGAGCGTAAGAATATTGATTTTATGTATACGGAATATATTCAACCGAAATACAACTGCTGGCTGGCCAATGAGCAATATATCATTCAAAAGGAAGGATATAGTGAGATAGATTGTCGCGTGAAATGGGCGAATGGGTTTGATTGGTCGACGTTTTCAATGAAGGTGATTTAGATAAGCGACGAAGTCGCGGGCACGGTCAGAGACGCATTCGCCGCCGACGCGGCAGGTATCCTGACCGGTTGAAAATCCGTGCGATGAATATCGTTTTGGATGTGGCTCGGTTCCTTGACGAGTTCAAACCCGGCCTGGTAAAACGGGTGTGGGAACCGGTCGAACACATCAATATATCCGCGAAAATCCATTTCAAGCAGCCACATATCAAGCGGTGTTTTCATGAATAATGCGGTATCAGTCTCAACCGCTTCCAATAATCGTTTCGCACCGCGTTGGCTGATAAGATATGCTCCGGCGGTTCGAAATAACGGCGTAAACCATACATTCCGATTGCCTTGAATAACGGCGGATGATAAATTTCGGCGTTTGTATATCGCGGACGCGGACGCGGGCACCGTTGCCCGGTGGTTTGGATAATACGTATCGAGAGATTCTCCAGTTATTCGTTGGAATGAAAAATAGGTCTTTTCACCATCAATATCATAATTAGGTGTCCATTGACCGCCGACGTAGAGGACGTCCCACGCATCGCCGCCGCCGCCGCCGCCGCCGCCCCGGCTCTCGAGTTCACATAGAACGTCCTTCATTCGTTGATGCGACGCATCTGTAAATAACACATCATCTTCAAATACAAGCAAATAATCCGCGTTTGGCGCGACGACATGTCCTTTCCATAGAGAATAATGGCTCAACGAACATCCGACTTCGCCGAGAACACGCGACGAATCACGCACCGTATCCAGCAACCAATCGAATTCGGGATAATATTTCGCAATATTTTGGCCGTCAATCGCAGGAAATCGGCGGTACCCCCCACGTGAGGCAAAAATCCCGGTATTCATCCGCATCGGTGTCGTCATCGACGACGACGGAAAATGATGTCTCATCATCGGGTTGTATAAAAATGGAATACTTTTATGGATATACGCCATTCTGTCGGGGCGGCGGTCAAGGTTAATGACCGCAATATCCAGTTTGTCAAACATTCGGTTGTATATGCTATACAGATGATAATTCGGTTTATATATATTTTTTATATTTCAGTATAATATATTTCTTCGTATTTAGGAAATCATATTAAACCCTACTCCCGTAGTATAATACTCACCTCGTCGTATTTTACACACCATTACCGTCACGCTATTATAGATGTTCGTTGAAGCACTATCTATCGCCCCCGCGCCACCCGCACAGTCCATTTCCGAGAAAGTCGGCGAATCTGACGCACTGGTTACCGTCACCGCGACCACGCCCGCCGCCGCCGCCGCCGCCAAACAAACAACCGTCATCGAACCCTTACTGGAAGAAGACCAGAGCCGATTTGTATTATTCCCGATTAAAGACGCGGAAATATGGAGCATGTATAAAAAACAGGTGGATTGTTTCTGGCGTGCGGAGGAGGTGGACCTTACCAAAGACACCGTACACTGGAACGCACTTCAAGACGATGAGCGATATTTCATATCGATGATTCTCGCGTTCTTCGCCGCAAGCGACGGGATTGTTATGGAAAATCTCGCACAACGATTTATGAGCGAGGTCCAACTGGCAGAAGCCCGCGCTTTTTACGGGTTCCAAATCGCGATGGAGAATATTCACTCGCAAATGTATAGTATCCTTATCGATACATATATTAAAGACAGCACGGAAAAGCATCGCCTATTCAATGCGATTCAGACATTTCCGTGTATTAAAAAGAAGGCGGATTGGGCGCTGAAATGGATTGGCGATAAACGCAGCACATTCCAGACACGCCTCGTGGCGTTTGCGTGCGTCGAGGGGATTTTCTTCTCTGGCGCATTTTGCTCGATTTACTGGATGAAGAAACGCGGATTAATGCCTGGACTGACATTCAGCAATGAACTCATCTCTCGTGATGAGGCGCTTCATACGGAATTTGCGGTCTTACTGTATACGAAGATGGTGAAGAAGATTCAGCGTCATCGTATCTATGAAATCGTGCGTGATGCGGTGGAAATCGAGAAGGAGTTTATTGGGGAAGCACTGCCGTGTCGGTTGATAGGAATGAACGCGAAACTAATGTGTCAGTATATCGAATTTGTCGCGGACCGCCTGGTTTTACAGCTTGGTTACGATAAAATCTATAATGCGGCAAACCCTTTCGATTTTATGGAGATGATTAGCCTTGCGGGGAAAACCAACTTTTTCGAGCGCCGGGTGGGCGAGTATGCGCTGGCCGAGAAGAAGGTGGCGGATACCGTTTTTGAATTCAACGCTGATTTCTAGGGGGTTCCGCCCCCCAACGGCGGGAGCTACGCTCTATTTTGACCTACGGTGTAAAACCAGAGGTCCCGCAGCCGTAAGACTTGACCAGCGAAGCGCAAAGAGTGAATATAGACGGCGGATTTCTTATTTATGTGACCTACGGCGTGTTCTGCACATTGAACGGCATTTTCTTTTACGACTATTATTGTTCATTCGGCTTTTATATCTTCTATGTTTTTGTATGCTTTTGCCACCGCGCCATCGGGGTCTCCCCCTTGGACCAATCTCTCTATTCAATATATATCTATGAACATTTTGTCCCTTTGTAACAGTAGTTAAAAGATGACTGCGGATATCCCACAACTTCGCGGTGCCGTCTTCACTACCAGTTGCCAGAAAGGGCCTGGTTGAATGAAACGCGACAGATCGAACATCATGGATGTGCCCCTTCAGAGTCGCCACACAATTCGCGGACGATTTGTTGGGCAATCGCGACAGCGACCACAACTTCGCGGTATTGTCCGCGCTGCTGGTTGCCAGAAGGGGCGCAGTTGGATGAAACGCGATAAAGTAAAGAGAATACGTGTGCCCCTTTAGAGTCGCCACACACTCCGCAGGCATAGGCCTGTCATCTGGAGGCATGGACAAGTCATCTGGTGAGAATTGCCATAACTTCGCAGTACAGTCCCCGCTAGCGGTTGCCAGAAGGTTCGCGGTTGGATGAAATGCGACAGATGAAACGCTGCCGGTGTGTCCCTCCAAAGTTGCCACACAAGTCGATTGCAAGCTGTCGGGTAAAAAGCTCCACAACTTCGCTGTCGTGTCCGAACTGCCGGTTGCCAGAATGAGTTTGGTTGGGTGAAACGCAACAGACATAACAATGTGGCTGTGCCCCTTCAGAGTCGCCACACACATCGCTGACGTGGGGTTATACCACAGCCGCCACAATTTCGCGGTTTTGTCCGCGCTGCCAGTTGCCAGAAGAGGCGCAGTTGGATGAAACGCGACAGAGTAAACATGACTGGTGTGCCCCTCCAGAGTCGCCACACACTCCGCGGGTTGGTTGTCGGGCAAGAGCGACCACAATTTAGCTGTCTTGTCTGTGCTACCGGTTGCTAGAAGGGGTCTGGTTGGATGAAACGCGACAGATACAACCCAGCCCGTGTGCTCCTCCAGAGTAGCCACGCATTTCGCGGGAATAGTTATATCGTTTGAAAATTGCCACAACTTCGCAGTCTTGTCGGTCAAAGCGGTTGCCAGAATGAGTTCGGTTGGATGAAACGCTACAGAATAAACCGGCGGCGGCGGTCGAGGAATCCCCGACGATAATAAATATGGCGCAGGGGGTATATTTATCGTTTGATGTTCCATATTATACATTATTGTATAATACAAATCTTATATATCTAAAGTGACGGCGCGGGTCACATGTCAAAAACCCTGCGCGGGTCACATGTCAAAAACCCCGCGGGTCACATGTCAAAATCGCGAGAAGATGACCGAGCGGAGTAGCGAGTGGCGTCCCGCTCTGCGGGACGGAACGAGATGCGACGCGAGAAGATGACCGAGCGGAGCGAAATCCCGGCGCGCCAGCGGAGGGATGTAGCGACGCGAGCCTACATAAACATCGCACGCATTCCGAACCGTTTTTGTTGGTGAATATTCGGCGCGGTTCCCGTGGATGCGGGCCGTTGTAATGGTATAACCACATTTTGGGTTTGTTTATTCACTTGATAGACTTTCGTGGAACCGGCGGCGGCAGCGGCGGCGGCGGCAGCGGAGGCAGCAACAGCAGCAGCAACAGCAGCAGTATTATTTTGTGGTAAAAATGTGCCGAAATCACGCGGACGTCTATTTTGTAAATTAGAGTTGAATGGCAAGTCAGGCTGAATCATATGATTTATCGCGTTATATGAAGGTGTAGTGACACGCGTTCCCGGGCCCTGGGTAAACATCGACGGATGATTCTGGGCCATAGCCATAGCCATACCCGGGTTCGCGGGGTTATAATTCATACCGTTCGACTCAAGAAAATACCGTGTTTTCAATTCTTTGATGTTGTTTATCGCGTTTTTCGGAGATACGCGAATTTTACTCACCTTATCAAGTGTTTGTTCTTCAAACTTAAGTTGATATGGTGAAATTAATGTGTCGAATGATGTGACGTCTATCATATGCGTGTCGGCGTAAATTACGTAGTTCAAATTTTTGACGGTGGTTATACCATCACCGTGGTCCTTCATGAGAGATGTTGCGAGTTCATCGCGACAAATAAGACGTTTAAGTCCGTCCGCGAATTGGAGAATATTCATACTGCCGATGGTGAAGAAATTGCTTCTGTCGATAATAAGTCCTATATTTTTGGCGCGTTCGTGGATGAGATTATCTTCGCCGCCCCATGCCCAGAAGTTCGGGAATCCGTTTGTTTTTTCGAAATCCGCTCCGCGAATCGAAAAGATACCGCCGAGTGCGAAATTAAAACCGTAGAAATGCTTGATGACACCGAAGTCTGTTTCATAATTCAGGATATTCTTGTCGTAGGGTAATGTGTCGACGTCGTTGAATATGAATGTGATATCCTTGTAATGATTTGGGTATCTATACTTTATTGCTAAAAACCCGATATTTTTCATTCCGCCGCGATTAAATGGGCGTGAATCGCGTTGATGGACGAAGTAATATGTCCAGTCTTTTTCTGGGACGTCTTCCATTACTTTTTTGATATACGTATTAAAAAATACACGATGAGGCTCGCGGTCGCGGTAGGGAACAATAAACACGAATTTAGGAACCGCGGGCGACGCGGACGACGCGGACGACGCGGACGACGCGGACGACGCGGACTCGGTATCTGTCATCGATGTAATATTATATATGAAGACATAAGAAAATATAGAATATTACGGGCGGAGCGGAGCGAAGCCGAGCCTAGCCTAGCCGAGCCGAGCCGAGCGAAGCCGAGCCGAGCCTTACTTTTGGTATTTACTGATTATCATTTTCGGAATGAGTTTATCCCGCATGTCATACAGCTTCTTATAGCACTTATTGATTGTGACCTCGCTCATATCGCTCACGCGATTCACGTCCTTTTTCGTGATGGACAGATTACACATATCCGCCACGAAATAAATGATACCCGACGCGATACTATGCGGCGTATTTTCCGGAATCAGGTTCTGTTTTTCAATCATAACCGCGATGAACTGGCAGAGTTTGGTGAGCTCGTCGTTTATATTCAGGCGGCTACAATATCTCTCGATAAACGCCTCCGGCTTCGTCTTACAGAAGTTCGTTTTCTCCGAATTATCCAGGTTGGATTCCAGTTCATTGATAATCGACACCGCATTTTTACACCCCTTCGTCGCGCTCGTATTATCCAGATTGAAGATGGTCGCGATTTCTTTGGCGGTGCGCGGGCAATTATGGATTTTACACGAGATATAAATCGATGCGCCAACGACGCCATCACGGTTCAGGCTTCGGAACGTCTTGTGCTCCGATATGCGCTTATGGACGCGCAATGCCTCGTCGATAATCATCTTTGAAATCCCCTTATTCTGCGCGATGGTGGTGATTTTCTGGAACATATCATATTGTGCCTTCTCGCGATACGGCATCGATTGCCATTCGGTATAGCGCCGAATTTTCATCATATCTTGCGAATAGGAGCCGCCCTCGCACAGCACTTTACATCCGTAGGACGATTCAATGAGAAGCGGATTCACAGGCATACCGCAACGCGTCGGGTCGCTCGCCTGATTATCATCCGCACCATAATACCGCCATTCAGCGGTCTGGTCGAGAGATTCGTCTTTGTATAATATACTACAATTCGGGTTTTTACAGGTGAGGAACCCGTCGTCGGTCAACACCACGTCGCTCGAACATACATCGCAATTTTCGCGAATCCCCGATTTACGGTATAAACATTCAACGTCCATATCCGGTTTTATGAAAAGAGACGATAATTTCAGCGCCGCCGCGGTTGGCTTCGGTGAATGATTTGTGTATTCGGGAACTGTTATCGTCCTCTCTGCGTCTGATTCATCCGCTGCTGTTATTGAATTGAATATATTGACGCGTTGTTCTTCTAATAATTCCGGTAAAAACGCGTCTTCGATATTCTTCCAAATGGACTCGCCACTATTCTGGTTCTTCTTGTTTTTCTTTGTAGTATTGACAATCGGTCCTGTGCGATTGCCATGTTTTTGTTGTAATTGATGTTGATAATCATGATTGTATACGGTGTGTGTGTATTGTTTGGTAGTCGGTATAAAAACCCCGTGGCACGAACTTAAATTGGACGATGACGATAACATTGAAGTATATTTATCCTATACACAAGCAATACAATATCACCCTTTAAATATAATATATATTGATACATTTAAATCAATTTTACATTAAAACCCAGGGTTATACTGTAAAATAAACATCGGAATATTCGAACATCGGTCTCCGTTCGTCCATACGCCCTCTATATTTTTATACGTAGTATATAAGACGACCTATCACGAGGCATGGGAAACAATCTATCAACAGAGAGCGGGAGCGGTGACGGCGGTTCTAGTATGAAAAAACTGAATGATATGGCATTGAAACTGGATTTATACGCACAGCGTGTTATATTAAAAGAGGTGAAATTCAACTCGTCGTTGTCCGACAGCGGGAAATGCGAGAAACTCATTGTGATTACGAGTGAAATCCTGAACAGGTTGCCGTTTCGCCTGATTTCGTATATGGACCGACGACACAAACTGTTTTCGGAAAAATACGAAATGTATAATGCGATGGATCGTGCATTGCTCGTAAATACAAATGAAGAAATCCTCAAAGAAAGCAAATTAGACGAACCAAACGAGTTTAGAAAGAAGCAGATGTGTGTCGGTATTGCGCGGTTTTACGTCCAAATCGGAAACCTATTCAACGCCGTTATGTCGACGATGCGGCCATATAATTATGAAACAAACCGGCGTTCCGCACCGACGAATTTCTACGATTTGCTAACATTTAGTTTGTTTGAACGCGAAGGCGGGAAGGAGGGGCAGAAATACGAAGCATCTAATCTCTCGACATTCGTGAAAAAACACCAGGATGTCCAACGAGACTTACACCGGTTTTTGTCGAAGGGCAGCGGCGATATGACGATGACACCGAATATATGCGATATAACAAATATTATACGGGAAAAGAAGGCGACCCCATTGAACATGAATTCGTCGACGTCGCCTTATCGTAATAAGGTGGACCCCTCCATTTTCGCCGCGCTGGAAGAACTGTATTTTGATATTTTTCACGAAACGTCGATATCGAATCCGAAGACGCCGCAATTTATTGAAATGAGCCGTCAGGTGAAAGATAAGATATATAGCCGTGATGTCCGGGATTTATTCCGCATCGTGACGGGGAGAGAGCCGACCGATGAAATAAAGACGTTCGCGGATGTCGGGAAATATGTGGCGGATAACGACCAAATAAAGGAATGGTGTAAAATAAACAAGAATAGGTCGTTTAAGATTAACGACGCGGTTCGACAAGATAGCGCATTTGTCAAATATGTAAATCATATCAAATCGATGATTTATACGATATCGAAACGCCGTAAGTATATTGTCAGTTTATTGGACCGGGTGTTCGTGATTCAGAAAAAAAGCAGCGAAGAGATGCGCGAGATGGAAGAACGCTGGGAGAAAGGTTTCAAACGCGTCGAAGGGTTTGATTCCATCGAACCGTATTCCCGCGACTTTTATCGCTTAAGTATGTATCACGATTTCTTTATCAACCCGAACTTAACCGACGCGGATTTACAGATTATTATTAATGACGCACGGAGTAAAATCGTTCAATTGTATGCGTATAGCTACGAGCAGTTTTATGCGGGGTTTCAAATCCTACAACAATTGAGTATGAGTATTCAATTAGAACAGGCGACCGAACAGCTTAATCTATCGAAAGATCAGCAGGAGGAAGCGGCGAAACCACAGGAGAGCAAATCATTATTTAATAGTGCGGATGATATGCATAATAAAATCGCTACAAAGTCGCAGTCTTCGGCCAACGAGTACAAAGACCTACTATCGAAATTGAATAAAAAATGGAGTAGCACAAGAGGAACTCCGAAATTAGAAGGAGAATTGATATCCGCAATACGCAGATTGATCCATCAGGGCGATCGGTTTGTCGTGAATATTACGGATACTTCTACAAGTGAGATATCGGAAGACACTGTAAAGGCCGAATTCTCGCACGAATTGGCGCGTATCGATAATGATGTATTTAAGAGAACCATTTCAAATCCGGTCGCACCGATTGTCTAGTCTCGCGTCGCTACATCCCTCCGCTGGCGCGCCGGGATTTCGCTCCGCTCGGTCAGCTCGCGAGTTTGACATCTTCTCGCGTCGCTACATCCCTCCGCTGGCGCGCCGGGATTTCGCTCCGCTCGGTCAGCTCGCAATTTTGACATGTGACCCCCGGGCAGTGGATGTGCTTGATTTTGACATGTGACCCGACCGGTGTTTTGACATGTGACCCGACCGGTGTTTTGACATGTGACCCCTCTACTGAAGCCGGTCTTCCAGTTTTTGAAAATATTCCTGGTTATATACCAAATTTCCAGTTGGGCGATACGAACCTGTCGATTTATATTCCTTCTTATCTTGTGTTTCCGAGAGATTTGGTGCGGACGAATCGTGTCTTGCGTTATACAATAACGTGTTTGAGTCCTCGGGCGTATGTGCTGCTGCGCTTCCTCCGGATGAACCGCCTGGTCTAGCGGCGGCGGTGCCCGTGCCTGCCGTGTCATTGTATTTTATGACATTACCTTCCGCGTCATATAATATCGGCCGACCATATTCGTCAATCGCCGTTCCGGTCTTTTTCTTGAATTCGGTGCGGACATAATTTGGTACATAATGATGCCATGAAATAAGAAGCAAGTTGGGGTGAGTATAACGAATCATGAATTTGTTTTCCTGTAATTTATCTACGAGATACGCGATACATCCTGCGTGGTCATAATTCGCGACACCCAGGATGATTTCCGGGACGACGAACCAACAGAATTGCTGTTGACATTTTTGACGCGAGGTTAGCTTTATTTTTTCGTGGATACGTGCTAATATTTTGTTATAGGTGAAAAGTTTGTTCTTGTCCTGTTCTTTTTTCTTTTCATACAACTCATCTAAATTGATTTTTTCCACGTTTTCGATATTATCGCCGGAGAATTTGAATAAGTCGTCCATTATGTAATGCGTATATGTATTCACATCATAAAATAATGGAGTGGGTATAACGCATTTCGATATAATGACCAAAAAACATAATAAATATATATCGAGCAATATACATATAATACCCATCCTGATATCGCGATTAATGTCTGATTCAAAAATACGGCATTTGGTTATTTCATCTGGTGGGCCCGCAGGTCATATGATGTACAGTGTTCTTCGTACATTGAATTTGAAAGGAGTATGGGATATCAAAGACATTCGTACAATTTACGGTTCTTCGATCGGTTCCTTTGCCGCAATCATCATTGCGTTAAACTATGATTGGGAAACAATGGACGATTTTTTAATAAAGCGTCCATGGGAAAAGATATATACTTCGCATTCGCATTCGCATTCGCATTCGTCCGCAGGAGGTGTTACAGAAGATCCGACCGCTACAGAAAGTGGGAGCAGCCTCGGGGGTGTATCCGCAACCATTGCGGAAGCAACCAGTAAAGCCGCGTCATACGCATTTAACGCAAAACACAAATTGGATTATATCTTTAAATTATACAGCCAACATGGTATTTATGGAATGAAAGAATTCTCGGAGATGTTGCGTCCCGCGCTACAGGGTAAAGATATGAATATTGATATAACCTTACAAGAATTTTATGAAAAAACAGGTATTGACGTCCATATGATTTCCACAGAATTGAATAAATTCGTAACGGTTGATTTTAATCATAAAACGCATCCAACACAATCATTGGTAGAATCGTGTTATATGAGCTGTTGCTATCCGTTTGTATTTACACCCATATATCGTGATGGATGTTGTTATGCTGATGGCGGGATTATGAATGATTATCCACTCAACGAATGCTTACAAGATCAGAAATGCGATATTTCAGAAATACTTGGCGTGAAAATGTTATGGGAACGAAAACCGGCCAATCTCACTGAAAAATCGTCTATTTTACAGTTTATATCCACATTTTTTAATCAAATCAAAAGTAATTTATTTGAAAACCGGCCTACTATACCTATTCCGAATGAAGTTGTATGCGTATCAAAAATATTTGTGTCACAGGATTGGATGAACTGGGCGAAGGATGATAACTATCGTCGCGAATTGATGTTACGCGGTGAAACATTTGCGAATGTATTTCTCTCGTATCGCCGGAATTTTCGGAATATTCGTGTTGATGATGTGCCAACAGTGAGTGCCGGCAAACCGACGGAGGCACCAGCACCAGCACCAGCACCAGCACCAGCACCAGCACCAGCACCAGCAGCGGATGCATCCTCGCCACGGTCGCCTATTCCAATATTAGACGATTCTGAAATAATTGATATCCATAATAACGAACCGATATCACTGTCGACGAACTAGCACAATTTTATGTGCGTTTCGACCGCGCGACACGTGATGCGTTCGTTATTATGATTGTAACACTGTCTGAAGGAATTCGATAATCTTATCCTTCTCCGGCTTTGCGTCGTATTCAATCACCTCGCCGTTCTTAATGAGTTTGATAGTAGGATACCCCTCCACTTTGAACTTATCGGCCATATCCGGCTCGGACTCGCAATCCACCGTCTTAAATGTTACAGTATAACCATTGATGGGGCGTCCATTAAGCTCCTTCTCGACCTCATCAAATACCGGCTTGGCGGTCTTACAATGCGGGCACCAGTCCACCTTGAATAAATAGAGTTGTGCGTTCTTATCACCTGAACCGGCCGTATCTTCACCGTCTAGAGTCACTGATTTGCCCTGTGACTGTTGAAAGAACTTATTAAGGCCTGGAAGCATATTTGTCGAGATGACAAAGTAAAGAATACCGGTGATTGCTGCTAAAACAACTAGTGCAAAAATGATGTTTTTGGAGTTGGTGCGTAATGTTGCGCCGAGTGATGACATTACGCTAGACGCGGTCGCGGACGCAGACGCAGTCGCAGACGCAGACGCAGATTCAACCATAATATATGATATTTCTTGTATTCTTAATATATTATATTATAATGTTATGATTAATAATAGGGTTTTAAACGAAAATGACGAAAATGACGAAAATGACGAAAATGACGAAAATGATATGAAACGAAAGTCATATATATTATAACGAACGACGTCATGATTTTTCGCGATAAAAAAACGGGGGCTTTACTAAACATCCGGCGAGACGAATACGTAAACGACCGGTTGTATTTCACCGAAATAATGCGGGTCACTGGGACCACCGACGCCAGACCATTGCGTTATACACAACGATACCACGAATTACAATCGGATAACAACAATACCTAAAACGGCGATAAGCAAAATGAATCCGACAGTGATAAAGAAGTTGAATTTGAGTTCGGGGAATAAGTCGGTTTCGATAATACCCTTTGTATCGATGACGGGCATCACTGCTTGAAACAATATCGCGGCGGTGGCGACGAGTAGACCGATAACCACGAGTTTCATAACCCCGGATGAAAATGAACCGGAAGTTATAGAGAACGGACCGATGAAGAATAGAATGATTAGAAATAAGGAGGCACCTAAAAGGACACACGAATACTTCGTTTTCTCACTATATTGGACGATATAGCTCGTAGGGTCTTCTATGATACTTGCGGACATAATGGAATGGAATGGAATCGAATGGAATGGAATCGAATGGAATGGAATCGAATGGAATGGAATCGAATGGAATGGAATCGAATGGAATGTAATGTAATTATAATATTTGTATATAATAATTACGTGCGTTTATTTATTGTATTGTAATACAAGAACCGAAACTAAAAATGACGAATAGCCGTAAAAGGAAGCCGCGGTATCGTCGACAACGACACGACTCGGTGTCTGTTCGTGCGAAAATATTAAGCGGAGGCAGCGGCAGCGGCACCGGAGGCAGCGGGTCCGAGAGTTTAGTCCCGCAAATCCCGGAGATTACAAAAGGCCACCGCCGGACGAAAAAAGTGAGAGCATTTACCAAGAAGGATTTTCATAGCGGCGACGGAATGCTTACGACAGTGTGGGGGCCAAGTATGTGGCACTTCCTTCACACGATGAGTTTTAACTATCCAGTCTCACCGACACAGGACCAAAAACGGCAATATATGGAATTTATACTGAACTTAAGGAATGTTCTTCCTTGTAAATATTGCCGAATGAATTTGACGAATAATTTAGCAACACGGCCGATTCGGATGTGTCATATGGAAAGCCGCGATACTTTTTCGCGTTTTGTTTATGATCTCCATGAAACGGTGAATAAGATGCTCGGGAAGAATTCGGGGTTGTCATACTGCGATGTGCGCGAGAGATATGAACATTTCCGATCGCGTTGTACCCAGGATGCGCCGAAGGTGTTTAACTTTAAGGAGTTTTATCGGGGGAAAATGGGGACGCGGAAGAAGGATCAACACGAAAAGGGGTGTACTGAACCATTATATGGGAAGAAGGCGAAATGCGTGATTTCGATTGTTCCGCAGGATGTGAAAGTACCGACGTTTAGTGTGGATGACCAGTGTATTAAGAAAAGGGGGGATGTGGTGGGGGAGCGGAGCGCGAGCGGGAGTGAGTAAACGGAAGCGAACGAGGAGAGTGAGCGAAATTTAAAATATGAGTAGAATGTATATTGATTCGGAATAAATAATTAACATAGGTGATTCAATGCAATCTTCAGCGTTAGCAGTAGGAGGAGGCGAAGCTTGTCAGCGGAGTGGAATCTCCAGTCAACTCAAACTAGCAGATGATATACAACATATCGAACGCGTATTATTAGGTCATGGGTTACCAGATGATGATGCAAGAAAACAATTATTTAACGAATTAACCCAAATCCGAGAGTCTCTTGCTAAACCAGGTTTTTTACAGCAAATCGCAGATTCATATAAAAAACCACTTCATGATGTTAGTGAAAGGTTACTTTTACCAAGAATAAAAATAGTATTACGAGCACAACGAGAACACATGGACGAGACATTTGAAAATAATTTAAAAAAATGCCTGAACGCATTAATGTCTGCGACAAATTATTACATCAAATTATTATTTAAATCGTTTTATAATAACAGTAAAATTAGAGTTTTATTTGGTAGTGCTTGTACTATAATAGAATTACAAGTAGCATATTCTGCTTTGTGTTATATTTTAAATAATGCTACATTTGTGTTAACCGTTGGGTACATACCAGATGTAAGAACTCTTTCAGCCACATTTACAGCTGCTTATAATACGATGACTGATGTCGACATTATAGCATTTTTGACATCATATGGTTATACCCAGGAAGCAGCAGCAAGAATATATGCCACTATTGCGGCGGTATCTATCGAACAAGGCAAATTTATATTAAAAGGTATTTTCTTGAAAGGAGTCGAACGTTATGAAAATAGAGAAAATCCTCAGGCTGGTGCTCCGGCCGCAGCACCTCCTTCATTTTTACAATTTATAACTCAACCCAGCCTACTTTTTAGAAGGGTTGTCGATGCTATTCCTTTACCAAAATTACATCTTATGATTGGAGAACCTGATGCGGCAGTATCAGCAGTAGCAGTTGATGAATTTCAGAGGTTTGTGGATGTTGTCGAAGATACTGTATTACAACAATTAAGAATGGCTTTTCCAGACGATACTGATGCTGTTTTAGTTGATATACTATTTAACTTATTATTGGGTTTGGACGATGAAGACTATAATGATAGAGATAAGTTTGATATAAAACTTAGTTTTTTTATTCAAAAATTAAAAGATTGTCTTAAAGCTGAATACGGTCAAATGACCGATGCTGAATTTCGGATTCTTTGCGAACGAGAACTTCCCGGATTAAATAAAGGCTTAACAGAAGATATTATATCAAGAATTTATGGACCGCGCGAAGAAATCCCAGCGTCGCAGCAAGCCCAACCCGGCTCGCAACCTACAGACCCAGGCGAGCCATCATTCAAGACAAAAGTGTTAGAAGTCTTTAAAACAGCATCCCTGCGTGTATGGGAACATTTTACTTGTTTTTTTGGGGCTATTTCATCTGAACAAGTAGCACGTCCTAAAAGGATAGAGGTTTCGGAATTAGAACATCCGGTTTTGAAGTTAAATAATTATATTGAGCAGTTGAAAAGGGATAATCCCGATTTAGGTAAAGGACTTGATAAGTGTTTTGAAACATTCAAGAGAACAATTCACATAGAGACCACAAGCCAGGGAAAGGTATACATGACAACAGACCCAAACCCTGAAAAAGACAACGATTTTGGTGGTGCTTGCCGAGATTTATATGAAACATTTAAAAGTATTGGTGGAAAAACGAAAGAAACACTTGATACTTTTTTTGAGATGTGTTTTACAGTTGGGTATATTGTATGTAATATATCTAGTGATTTAGTGTTACCATTTCCTTTTGGTGGTAATTCTGTTGGCGCGTCAACAGCAATGGCAAACCACTATATGAATATGATTATTGGCGCGCAAGAACAAATGATTCGCCAGCAACAAGCTGCCGCCGCTGCTGCTGCTGATGCTGATGCTGGAGCTGCTGGAGGAAGAGCTGACGGAATGCATCAAGACGGTGGCAAATCCCGCAGTAAATCTCGCAAAAATACCAAACGCACCCGTCGTCACCGTAAGGGTCGTAAGTCATCCAAATCCGCCAAAAAGACCAAGCAACGTCGTTCTTCAAGATACCGTCGGTCTTCACGTAAAGGTCGCAAGTAGATTTTTCATGTCTATACAGAAAATTGGATGCTCCCGCACGATTTTTCCGGGAGAAAAATTGGATGCTCCCGCACGATTTTTCCGGGAGAAAAATTGGATGCTCCCGCACGATTTTTCCGGGAGAAAAATTGAAATCTTTTTATTGATCTCATCCAAATGGTAGTGCCTCCGCCTCTCTACCAGAATTACGATGAAATCAACTCCTGCTCGCGCCGTTCGCGCCGTTCGCGCCGTTCCCGCCGTTCCCGCTACTATGACGGAATATACTCACACACTAGGTAATGATATGTTTCGCATTTGGAATACTCACACATTAGGTAATGGTATGTTTCACATTTGGAATATTCGTTCCTCCTCCAGGTCTGCCGCCGCCGCCACCGCTATCGAGGATTTCTACATCCACGAAAATATGTCATCAACCAACCCCAAACAAAATCCTCATACACAAATCAACAAATCATTCCCACGCCACCACGCGCTCGTTTGTGCGTCGCTCGATTCCACCCGCGTTCTCATCGCGCGCCGCGACACCGGAGGAGTGTGTCGCAAACGATACACCAATGACGACGCCCGCACGACCGTGTATCAAAAGCACCACCTTGTTTCGATGTCGGGGCTGGCGGGTCTTCTTATCGCCCGCTGGACAGGTGTCACCGTCGCCCGCGCACATACCATAAAAACCGCGAAAAAACACGCGGAACTGACCGCAAAATACACCCATTCGACGCTTGCGTGCGAAATCTTGGTCGGGAATCGATACTACCGTGACTTGCCGCGTGTTCTTGCGTCGTCGTCGTCGTCGTTGTCGTCGTCGTCATCGAACATTATCGGCAATTATAATTCTACGAATTTGACACCCGCCGATGTGACCCCCGAAAGCGTGGCGGCTACCAAAACCGAGCTCCTGGAAACCTACACCGCGCAAATCGACCGGCTGCTTCACGCTGTCGCGCAATACAAGCGCGGGTTCGTCGGTCTTCAGACGATTCGCAGCGACCCTGAATTCACGCGAATGATGTGCGCATATTGGCGTTACTGTAAACAGCTTATGAAAATACACCGGAATTTCGAAGAAAACCGCGACGACGACGACTACGACGGTGATAGCGACGGCGAATGTTTCGTTGCCGCCGCCGACGAAACATTCGCCACAAGACGCTTCTTCGTTAGTGCGGATGTTTGCGCCGTGAGCGCTATGGTTCCGCAATTATACAATTACGACATCGTTCATTTATTTGACGGTGCCACTCAAGGCTACGCCAAGTTCGTGAAAATCGCCAGACATACCTTGGTGCGTCTATCCAATGACGGACTCACAGCGGCGTTTCTGTCATTTGCCGCAATCGAACCTCGGATGGTGACCGCAGAAATGGCGCCAAAACACGGAACGAAATACGTGACGACATCATTGCCCAGTTGCGCCAACCACATTCCGTCACGTGACCCCCTGTATGGAGCATTACGGGTCCTCCATCGTGCGCTCATACCTCGCACCGCGGACGCCGTGAACGCCGTGAACGCCGTGAACGCCGATATCCAGGGCATTCCGCGTTTACCCCCTTCGATACGAAATGTTCGTAACTATTCGCCACTTTACGATACATTGGAGAATATTCGCGCGGGACGGCGTCAGGGGACGACACCGATGATTTCATCGGCTACTCGGGCATATACGGAACGTCGCACCGCTGCGGCCGCAACCGAAGCAGCAGCAGAAGCGGCGGATGGATGGACTGTGGTCTGTTCGCGTCGTAAACGAAAATGAATTGAAAAAATAAATGATAATAATTGGATGCTCCGCACGCTCCGCACGCTCCGCACCATTTTTTCGTGAAATAGAAAAAATTGGATGCTCCGCACGATTTTTTCGTGAAATAGAAAAAATTGAAATGCTTTTCCACCAATATGACATATAACAGTTTCATCTTCTTACGAACGACCGATACGATACAATGAGCTACCAGAACTACCAGAGCCAGATCCAGTTCCAGAACGAAGAAGCTGCCTCTGCGGCCGCCGCCGCCGCCGCGCATTACGACAATGTCATGGCCCAAATGGACGCAATGGACGAGCGTGCTGCGGACTATCACACCAACACGGATATCCGCAACAGGTTCCGCGACCGTCTCGCGATGATTAACAACACCGACAGGTATCATACCGGCGACAATGTGGTCCAATGCCGCACGATTCAGATGTGCGACCCCGAAGACTGGATTGCGTTGTTTGGCAGCGAACAACAGGTGTATCCCTACGCACAGAGATGTATGGACTACGACCAAGATGAAACCAGGACGGTGCCCTATGCGGGCGAGTTGGAGGTCTCGCTGTTGTTGGAAGAAAACGCGACTCTGACCCCAGGCATTCATCGCGCGGTCTTCATCGTCTACGTCACCCCCCATCAGCAATTCTACGACGGGCACCTCATCGAAATGGAGTACGGAGAGGGAAGCTATCGGCAACAGACCATCAACCGCATGTTTGCGCATGCCATCGTCCAGGAATTTACCGAGTCTCGAATCCTCGCGTTTCTGGCAGACGACGCCGAGATGAATTCGCTGTTGTACGGATATTTCCTGGATGGATTCAATCCGATGCGGTTCGCTGACGCTGCCGCGAACGTCGACGCCGATGAACACCACACAAGACACGAATGCTGCAATGTTGTCAATGTGGTTTTACACGACGGTGTCGACCCGAATGCGGTTGTTCCCGAGCTTGCGGCTGTTGTCGCGATTCCACCTCCACCTCCCGTGAATAACTTTGCGGCGATTTATCGGGAGTATTACGGCGACGACGGCGACGAGGACGATGACGATGACGATGACGATGACGATGACGAGGACGACAACGACGACGATGAAAATTGGGGGGAGGATGATGCGGTCGCTTCCGTGCGGGGATAAACATCGCATTGCTCACTCGCTCCGCTCGCTCGCCTGTGTCGCTCACTCGCTCCGCTCGCTCGCCTGTGTCATAAAACCAATAAAAACTAACACTTTTTATTGGATTCTAATTCATTCTATTGGGTTTCATTCTATGGGTTTCATCATTCCATTTACATCCCAAACTGGCTAAAATCAGCCATCACAGGTCGTGGCGCATTAATGTCCTCTGATCTAGAATAATTGGGCACCTTCTTACACTCGAATGCCGGTTCGGGGCATCTGGCGCAAGCGGGACAAGGGGGGCATTGATGACCGTTGGCACCACCCGCCGCGCCCGCTGCACCTCCCTTTCCAGCCTGGTCGTTGCCACTCACGCTATTCATCCCCGGAATGCCCGCGGGGGTATTCATCGGAAATGTGCTAGGTGATAAAGCGGATACAGGCGACCCGAGTGATGACGCGCTGATACCTGCGTTGATGGTCGGGTCGTATGTTGGAGTTGCGGGGAGTTTCGTATTCGACGGGAGGTCTTTCGTTGCGATTGGCTTCAATGGGTCAGGAATATCGCTTGGCCTGGTAGTTGTAAACCCATCGCGGACGTAGTTGCCTAAACTGGACGCAAGTATTAACGCAAGTAATAAAATGAGTAAAAGATGGAGTTTCGTAAGTTGCATTGTGTTTTCGATGCGATTATATCTAATATTATATGTCTATAAAAAGTTTTTCAATAAATAATTGAATGAAAATCCATGACATGTAGTAAATTATACACAATGGCGGAACTTTCCGATACCGGCAGCGGCATCGGTAGCGGCGGCGTCGTTCTTTCCAAGAAACCCAGGCAACCACGCGAATTGAGGATTCTCTCGACATCGTATCATCCAAGTGGCACCACCGGGGCTCTCGATGCCACAGCCATGGCCCCGACGCATCGATATGAAATCGGCGTGGATGAAGCGGGACGTGGACCCCTATTTGGACGCGTTTATACAGGCGCGGTGATACTGCCTCATCCAGCGGCGGCGGCGGCGGCGGCATTCGACTTCTCGCTTCTAAAAGACAGCAAGAAATTCCATTCCGAGAAGAAAATCCGCGAAGTATCCGACCATATCAAGCAACATGCGGTCGCATGGGCGGTCGCTTATGAAGAACCCGCGGTTATTGACGCACTGAATATCCGACGCGCGACGCTTCAATGTATGCGAACCGCGATAAACGCGGTGATTAAAAACCACGGGGCCACAGTGTCACCGGCACCGGCACCGATACCGACATCCGACTACCTACTCCTCATCGACGGCAACGATTTCATTCCGATGGGGAATTTCAATCAACGGACCAGCGAAATCGAGAATTACCGACATGTATGTGTTGAAGGCGGTGATAATACGTATGCGTGTATTGCGGCGGGGTCGATTCTCGCCAAGGTCGCGCGTGATGACTATATTGAAAAACTGTGCGATGAATATCCGGTTTTGGATGAACTGTATTCACTACGTGGTAATAAGGGGTATGGAGCAAAAAAACATATGGATGGGATACGCGAACATGGGATTACACAGTGGCACAGGAGATCGTATGGAATCTGCCGGACGTTCGAATGAATGCGAACGGCCATCCTGCGACAGCTTGATCGGACGTTCGAATGAATGCGAACGGCCATAACGATTGGTGGTAAACTACATGTTGTCCATCGCATTTGAACTCCACTCGCTCCTGCCATACCCCATAAACCCGATAGGCATCGGTGTGCTTTGTTGAATCTGTCCGTATTTCATAGCATTGATCTGGATTTCATATTTTTTCAAGCGAGCATTCTCGGCCTTCAGTGCGGCATTTTCTGCCTCCAATTCAGCGACCTTGGATTGTAATACGCACAATAATTCTCCGATACTTGATGACATTGCTTTCGCAGCGGTGGCGATGATAGATGACATTACTGTACTCGATAATATACGCAATTTGTATTTCAATTTTATTATTATTATTATTATGACGAGGTCGTCGAGGTCGTCGAGGTCTTCGCCGACGTCAATTCCCGAACATGATTTCGCAATAGGTTATTTTCGATTTTCAGTGTCCTGAGTTCCGTTTCCATTTCAAGCACTTTGGCTTGATACTCTGCGAGATTGTCTTGGATATTCGAAAGCAATCCAAGCACGAACTCCGAAGTTATATTCGAGGCGGCAGCAGCAGCGGCGGCGGTGAGTTTGATGGTGGCGGACATACTCTATGGTATACAAATCATACGTCTTATCAAGTCTTATAAAATCATTCAATTTTATTTCTTCGGTATATTGTATAAGTACACCCGCCCACGTCCGTCACCACAATGGGCCGAAGAAACGGCGGCATGGTTGAATGTATATCGCACGATGCAGTATAATTATCACGCGGGTATTGTACTGGGTATCCTGGCGGTGGTTGCGTTCGGGAATTCGTTGTGCGGGTAGACTGGCCCACCGCCCTCTCTAAAACCCGAACGAAATTCTGACACATCCCGAGCGAAAACTCGACGAAAAACTTGGCGAAGACCCGAGCGGAGCAGAGCGAGTGGAGCGGAACGAGCTCCGCGAGTGACGCACAACGAACGGCGACGCGAGATCGGCGACGCGAGAAAAAATTGATATTAAATTCCAATATAAAGCAATCCCGGTGTTTCTTTATATTGTTAGACATGCGCATCCTGATTTTCGATACCGAGACTACCGGCCTCCCTCCCCGAAATACCCCGACGAATCAAACCGACAAATGGCCTCACGTGGTCCAATTGAGTTGGGTGATTTACAACGACGAAACCAAGCAGACCGAAGAAGAGAAAGATTACATTATATCGCTCGGAACACATATTCCGATTTCACCAGAATCCACCGCCATCCACGGCATTACCGGCGAGCTCTCACGCGCCAAAGGGGTCTCCATGGATGTCGCGTTGTTTGATTTCAAGCACGCCTCCAACCGATGCGGCAAAATGGTCGCACACAATATCGAGTTCGACAAAAATATGATTATGGTAGAGCTTTACCGTGCGAGGATGTTTCACACGATATTCCCCCCCGCAGAATACTGTACGATGAGACAGGGGACGCCCATTTGTAAGTTGGTGAAAGTATGGGATGACGGGTCGACTTCGTTCAAATTCCCGAAGCTAGTGGAACTTTATTACGCACTTTTCGGCAGCGACGCACCCGCCCCGGAGGGGCTCCACAATGCGAAAGTGGATGTAGAATTGTGCTTGAAGTGTTACGTCAAGATGATTGAGTAAGTGTAAATACAACTAAATATTATGATTATGATAGTGAGACCTTTTTATCTTTTTCCGTGTCACCATTTTTGATATGAAGAGTTATTGAGTCTATTCCGCTAACTTTTTTTGTAAACATCTCATTCTTAATAAGCGCAACAATGCCCTTTTTAATTTCTCTGTAATGAGGTATTTTTTCATCACAAGAAACGATAATAGCATCCGGTTCAACGAATGATTGTGAGCTGGTGGATTGAACAAACGTAACCATAACAGATTTATCCGGTTTATCTAATGTACACGCACCCATTCGTATTTCGCGCATAAATACCCTAAATGCCTCCGGTGTAATATTTGGGCCGTTATAAGAAAAATAAACAGTATATTCTTTAACAGATGCTTTTTTACCTGCACCGCCCTTTTTCATCGTATTGCATTTATTACGCTTGACTATTCGTACGCGAGATCGTTTAATATATCCCATGATGGATGAATCAGTTGTATATATATATATAATAAAATATATTCTACTTATATTTTATTTTATTTTATTCCATTTGGGCTCATTCATCACTGTCTGTATCATTTTGTTCGATACTATCAGCATTTGTCCTTCGTGATGGTTCAAGATAAATATGAACGCGTTTCATGCTGCGAAGAAACTCCGAAGAGACCATCCATTCAATTTTCGCATCATCCCCGTGTTCTTTTAATTTTTTAACACGGCATAATCCAGTCGAAGAACGGTTCGTTCTACCCGTTCTAGCAAATAACGAGGTAGATGATGATAACGACGACTTAGATTTGGGAATAGATGTTGGCCATACAGTCCATTTGGAACTACCCGTAAATTCGCCGCGGCGACCATACGGCCAAAAGTTGGATTTCATCGAAATAAGGAACAACGCACGTGCCGGATTCACGTGTTTTACAAGTATCGCAAATCGATGTTTATCCCACAATGTTACGTATTTTGCGTTGGAGTGTTCGGTCCATTCGTGATACGACGGGAACGCAATGTGAATCGTGCTATAAAACAGGCGTTTCCAGTCACCAAACGTTCGGCATGCGATTACATCATCCGAACGAGAATGAAGAAGAGGCCATAAATATAAATTCGCGAGGTCGATCGATGTCTCGCCGCCAAGTATATTACTCTGAACTGGAAAACAAACATCACCCGTTTTGGGTTTAAAATATAATCGTTTTTGTTTTGAAGAAACAGTTTCATCATCGCAATCAAGCCATGGATTATATTGTGAAAGAAGAATATGGTCGATATGACCGGCAAATACATCCGTGATGAGCGTGGGGCGGAATCCGCGTTCATTGAATTCGTCATATCCGCCATCTGAAAGTGTTCCTGTAATAAGTGTTACATCTTCGACTGTTGGAGTATTTCGCAGTAACATTACTGGGTCGTTGATGCGAAATTGTGGAGGAAACCTAAAATTATTGTGTCTACACCAATCCCCAATAATATCCGGTGGATAATCTGTACTATTACGATTACCGCATTTTGTCTTGAGATTGAGAAATGCGGTCACTGCGTGTTTAAATGATGGGGACGACGTAAACATCTGTGAATTGTTCTGGTATGATTATTTGCTGTTATAATAATTCAAAATGCGATAAAATACTTTCAATTTTACGATGAACAAAATTCCAGCACATAGGCATGCACTGTTTTGCTCACGATGAACAAAATTCCAGCACATAGGCATGCACTGTTCTGCTCACGATGAGCAGAATTCCAGCACATAGGCATGCACTGTTTTGCTCACGATGAGCAAAATTCCAGCACATAGGCATGCACTGTTTTGCTCACGATGAGCAAAATTCGCAGATATCATCCTCCTCTCCCGTTCCGCTCGCCGCCGCCCCCGCCTTCTCCGGCTCCACCGTGAATTGTTGTGCCTGGTGTTTCGCTTTCCTCCTTAAGTAATACACCCCCGTTTTCAGCCCCTTATTCCACGCATAAAAGAGCATCGATGTCAGAATATTGTAATTCGGTTCTTCCACCCATAAGTTCATACTCTGGCTCTGGCAAATAAATGCCCCTCGGTCCGCCGCCATATCGATAATATGCCGCATCGGCATCTCCCACACCGTCTTGTATTTGAGTTTCAGTGCGTCAGGCAGTGCGTCGATATATTGGACACTTCCCTGGTTCGCGATAATATTGGTCTTCACGCGTTCGTTCCACATTCCAAGCGAGATGAGGTCGCGAATAAGATACCGATTCACCATAATGAACTCCCCCGCAAGGGTGCGGCGGGTATAAATATTACTAGTAATCGGTTCAAAACATTCATTATTCCCGAGGATTTGGGAGGTGCTCGCGGTAGGCATCGGTGCGAGGAGCAGCGAGTTCCTCAATCCGTATTTCTGGACTTTGGATTTCAGGGCGGACCAGTCGTATTTCCAGGTGCGGTATTTCGGCTCTGGGTATGAATTCGCGGTGGGGTCGATGCCCCACATATCAAATTGAAGAATACCTTGCGATGCGGGCGAACCTGGGAATGTCTCGTATGCTCCGTGACGTGCGGCTAGGGTCATCGATGCGTTGACTGCGGCGTAATAAATCGTTTCGAAAATCTCGCGGTTAAGGACCCGGGCTTCCTCGCTATGGAACGGAATATTCATCATCATAAAAACGTCGGCGAGTCCTTGGACGCCGATTCCGATGGGGCGGTGGCGCAGATTGCTCGTCTGCGTTTTCGTGGTCGGATAATAATTAATATCGATGATTTGGTTCAGATTGTCTACGACGAGGGCGGTGACGCGTTCGAGATCGGCAAAATCGAAGAGGGGTCGCCCCCCAACGGCGCTAGCTCCGCTCGATTCAGGGGGGTGGCGCCCCCCAACGGCGCTAGCTCCGCTCGATTCAGGGACGGATTCGGATACGACTCCTGAGCCAGAGACTACGGAGGACCCGGAGGGGACGGAGGAGATAGAGCCGGAGCCGGAGGCGAATCGGCTAAGAGCGATACTCGCCAAATTACAAACCGCCGTCTCATTCTCATCCGAATATTCCATAATTTCAGTACACAAATTACTGCTCTTAATCGTCCCTACATTCTTCTGGTTGCTCTTTTTGTTGGCCGCGTCCTTAAACAGAATATACGGCGTGCCCGTCTCCATTTGGCTGTCCAGGATTTTCAGCCACAGGTCGCGTGCCTTCACTTGTTTGCGTGCCCGGCCTTCCCGCTCGTATTTCTCGTATAATACGCGGAAATCGTCGCCATATACATCCGCGAGGCCGGGGCATTCATCAGGGCAGAAATACGACCACATGTCCGTGCCCGTCGTCGCACCCGTCGTCGCGCCCCCACGCACGCGTTCCATAAACAAGTCCGGCACCCATAACGCATAAAACAGGTCGCGGCCTTTCATCTCTTCATCGCCGTGGTTCTTCTTCATTTCCAAGAAATCCTCAATATCGGGGTGCCACGGTTCCAAATAAATCGCGAAACTCCCGTTGCGTCGCCCCCCCTGGTCGATATATCGTGCGGTATTATTAAAGACACGCAACATCGGGACGATGCCGTTGGATGCGCCGTTTGTGCCGCGGATATGCGACCCCGATGCGCGGATATTATGGATATGAAGCCCGATCCCGCCAGCGTGTTTGGATATTTTAGCACAATCTTTCAGTGTATCAAAAATCCCGTCAATGCTGTCATTTTCCATCGCAATGAGGTAACACGAACTCAATTGAGGACGGGGTGTGCCTGCGTTGAAGAGCGTCGGTGTCGCATGCGTCATATATTTCTGCGACATCGCATTATACGTGTTCTGAATATAGACAAGGGTTTCGTATACGGAGACGGTGTCCGTGCGCCCGCTGTGAATCCCGAGTGCGACGCGCATCCACATATGTTGCGGGCGTTCGACGACCGCACCGTGGCAACGCATCAGATAAGACCGCTCGAGGGTCTTGAACCCGAAATAATCGATGAGGTAATCTCTCGAATGGTCGATCATCATTTCTATTGCGTCGATGACGATAGACACCGGTGTCGAGCCCGGTGTCGTACCCGGTACATCAACTGGCAAATGTAGAAAATCCCAGAGGTCCTTACTAATAATCGGGACATGCTTATTGTTCGCGTCACGGTATTCATATAATACCTGCATCGCGTCGTAGAATCCACCGGGGATATTCTTGTGCGCATTCGAAATAATAATATAGGACGCCAATGTGCCGTAATCGGGATGTTGAACCGACATCATCGCACACTGCTGGGCGGTGAGTTCGTCGATTTTCGTGGTAGGGATTCCGTCATAGAGCTGGTCGATGATTTTGATGACGAGGGTGGTATAATTCACGGCCGTTATTTTGGCTTGTGCGCCGAGTGTTTTTAGGCGGGCGAGTATCTTATCAAATGCGACAATCTCTCGGTCGCCGTTTCGTTTAATGACGTGCATATCTTCCGACGACAACGAATTATCGGCCGCCGCAGTCGTAGACATATTCTAATATCTAGTGTATAATATATAGAAAACAACGGGTTTAAACCTTTTCTCTTATACACAAATCCAGAGAAATGAAATACTGTAATGAATATCTTGCGTTGTTACTCCTCGTTGTCGCGGTGGTGATTGCGGGTCCGTTTATTTCCGCAATCCACGATTTCAGTGCCGCGACGACGACCGGTGCGAAAGAAGGGTTTAGTGGCGACCGCGTCCCTTCCGGCGAATACCCGCGCGAAGTAGATGAGCCGTTGTTATACCCGGAGTATCCGAAAATCGCGACTGGTTATGGCGTCGTGCTCCGAGAGAATAACTCCACGAACAATTCGAAATTATACCCGGTGGCTGCGAATCTCGCCAATTACGACCAGGCGACAAACAATGTCCGTGATTGGGTCACGCCAGATAATGGGTCGTGTATGCCTGCGGGGATGTGTGGGGCTCTCTACGCACCGAAGACGCCGGCGGAGTACGTGGTCCCCGAGCCGTTGCCGCTAAGTAATCCGGCACGCCGGGTGGGGTTTTACGGGTCGGAACGTCGGTAAGAACAATAAAAAGAAACAGGAATGTTTTTATTGTCCATTGTGTTCGTGTGTCGTTAATCACCGACCTTACTTTCATCCAATTCAAGGTCGTCTATTTTGAAACACTTAATCAGGGTATCGGATGGCCGTTTGGTGCCGTCCGCCGTTGGACGTTTCGTGCCGTAATTAGACGCCGCCGACGACGATTTATTATAATACGACATCATCGTCGCCATCTTTGTCGCAGTGACCTCTATTGTGGCGGGTGATACGGTATCGGCACCAGGGTCGACCGCATCAGCGTCGATAATCGCTGTATCCAGTTTCACGATTTTAACGAATTCCAACGGTCCGTTCGGTCCGTTCGTCCCCCCCGCTGGCTTCTTTTTCGGCGCACGATGTTCGAACCCAGTCTGTCGCTCTTCTTCTATCATCGTCCAGACGCGTTGTAGCACCAGTGCCGCCTCCGAAAACCAAAGCCGGTTCCTACGCACAAGCACGCAGCTATATTCATCCAGGTACCAATAAATCGTCCGCACCCAGATATTGCCGTCACGATTGTGTTTCTCAAATACAGACGCTTCCCATGTCTCGTATTCTTCCGTCGTCGCACCGATGGGCGCATATTCATATAACTGTATCGGTTGCGATACATACCCCTGATGCGTCAGTGCGGGGGCGGTTTGAAACCAAAGGATAATTCCCTTTTCGTTTCCATTGGCGGAGTATCCTCTAACGCCGCCTGTGGCCGGCGTGTCCGTGGCCGGCGTGTCCGTGGCCGGCGTGTCTGCGATGTAGTCCGCCTCACTATCATATTCCTTGAACCGGGTCTCTACGAAATCACATTCATCCAGGTCGCAAACCTCCATTTGAATCTGGGTTTGAATCCAGTATTCTTCTTTGGGCTTGCCCGTGATTTCGCGGTTCACGATATTCTTGATTTCAACCATCCGGCCGTAGATGCGTGACGTAGGGTCGACATTAATCCCGTCGGGGGATGCGCCAATGAAGGGGTATGTATCGTGTTGGATACACCCGAATTCGCCGAGTTTTGTCTGGTTCCGGCGCTCATAGACCATCACGGTGAGTGGTTCATATCGCTGCCCCCAATGAAGCGGGGAATTCACCGAACCTTGAAGCGGTCCAGACGGCGGCCCGGACGCGGCGTAGTTTTTACACTTTTCATACACGAGCTGGTTTATGGATGCTTGTGAACCGAACGCTTTTGAAGCAGCACTTGCGGTGATGAGATTATTACGCCGGGCATACCATTCGGGCGTTCGTTGGTCGGGTTGCGGCTTTTCACGCAAGATCTGGATTTTCTGCGTCATCTTACGGATTGCGTCGTCACTGACCGTTCCGACGGGGGCGATTATCTTGCCATTGACCGAGCCGACGGAGACAGCCCGCCCCGGCGCTATTTCCTGATAAAATCTCTCGAAGAGTTCATTATATAACTCGCAAATATACGCGTCAAGGACGTCATTTAGTGCATCAGCTTCTGCGGCGGTAGCGGTGGAATAATCGGACCGATGCGGAATCATTTCCGAGAAATATTCGCACAAGTAGCTGTCGACCCATGAGCTGACAACCTCTTCATCGTTGAAATCCTCGCGTTTGAATTCCAGTATATTCTCTCGCGCAATTTCGGCCAATTCATCAAGCGCGTCGTTGATAATTGTCTCTCTATCTTCATCGGAAGGAAGTATGGAATAGGGGGCGGATGCGGCGGATGCGGCGGATGCGGCGGCGGCGGCGGATGCGGTGTCTGCGTCGTCGTCGCCCCCCCCGACATTGTGGTCGCTAGATAGTCCACTATATTCGCTATCATTGACTTTAGCATTGACGTCAGTGGTCATTATATATTATTACAAAATACGTTTATATTCGTAATAATAATAACAAGCGCAATCAATTTTACACGTTCACAATATTATATCTAGGTATAGTAAGTATTTCAAGGACACACACGAATCCATGGTTGGCGCCGGTTTATTGCCCGCCGCCGTCCATAAAGGCACAATTTATTTATTATTTGGTCGAGAGAATGAGCTCAATGATACGCCTGGTTGGGCCGATTTCGGTGGTGGTTCAAAACCGAACGAGACGCCGTTGGATGTCGCTACACGAGAAGGCAGTGAGGAACTCAATGGACTCCTGGGTTCTCAGTCCCAGCTAAAAAAGGTCGCCGTCCGGAACAAAATCGCGGAGCTTCTCTTTAAATCATACACAACCATCGTGTTTAAAACCGACTACGACGAGAGACTAGAGGATTATTATTTGAATAATTACCGGTTTTTTGAGAAATATCTGCCTGGCGCGAAGAAGAACCCGCATAACGGTCTGCTTGAAAAGGCGGAAATAAAGTGGTTTACATTCGCCGAGTTGCGTAAAAACCGGGGCAAATTTAGGGCGTTTTACCGGAATATGGTGGATGTTATATTGGAACATGAAGCCGAGATAACGAGCAAGTTACAGAAGCCGGTGTGTGGACCGAAATGTAGTTTAAAAGTGGCACGGGGGGTTGGTAGTAGCATAAAACGGAATAGGCGTGTCAGGCGGACACGGCGTGTGACGCGGACACGGCGTGTGACGCGGAAATGAATGCGTAGAAATAAGTTTTATGATATCTCAAAATATAACATAAAACTAAAAAATTGAAATACGTAGAACACAATGAATCTAATGGTAGTTCAGAAGAATATATCAGAAATGGTTTGCAGTATTTGTACAATGGTCGGACACAAGAAGAACAGCAAGAAATGCCTCATGAAGACCAGTAGCGACATCACCGGAGAAGTGCCAGTGCCAGTGCCAGTGCCAGCGGCGGCAATCGCATTGAACGGAAGCCAAATCGCAAAATCGGGGTTTACGGCGGAGACAATGATGACAACGCAATCCAATATCATTCCCGCATTGGAGTCATATTTCGGGAAACAAATCAAGCCCAACGGCATTAAAAAGGTGGAGGGACGCAGCAAAAGCGACAACAAAATCGAATTTACCGACGACACATGGTTGATGATTCAATTGAAGAATACCGCAATCAAAGCCAATGGAGCCGCAAATTCAAAAAGCCGGGGGTTTTCAATTGATCGCAGGGATGTCGACAAAATAGACACAGAGTCGCCTGAACTGACAGAGACATTGATGTCGGTTTGTCTCCACGACGCAACGAAGGAACGCAAAACAGTAAGTAAGGATGTAAGTGAAAAGATCTTAAAACGGAATATTCTGGGTTCCGAACCTACGACGGAGCCGGACTACTTCATCAAAACGGAAAGTGACCGAATTACAGGAGAAATCGTGAGTTTGTCCATCGTGAAAAAGGATGTATTTGTAGGCAAGTTGGTAAGTTTATTACATGATACAGTGATTTCAAAGAGGACATGTGTCCATTTGTCTCCAAACATATATCTTCAACGAAAGGGTGGGTCCAAGGGAGAGAACAAACCAAACCAAATACAAACAAAGATGGTGCTGACCCAGGACATCGACGCACTATTTACCAAGGTGGACCTTACTTGCTGAGGCTGACGCCGCCGCCGCCGCCGCCGCCGACGCCGAAATACGTTTCAAGGGTCGAGACAAATGAAAGCGGCACATTAACTACAATACTATTGCCGAGATAAAACAGCGAGTTCTCGTCGGTTGTTCCGGCAAAGTTGTAATCGATGGGAAACCCGAACATACCTAATGTTTCGCTGACGGTTAAACGACGTATAACATCGCCTACTTTATATAGTCCCGTTTTGGCACCAGGCCCCCCGCTGCTCGCACACACCGTTATACCCACATTATCGATGTCATATACGCGTTCTCCTTGTCGTCCACCCTTTCCAGTTGCTTTTGAATATAGGTCATATAATATGTGCGGTTTTCCGGGTTTAGACACCCCCGTCTTTTCAACCATTTCGTAGTTTTGTAATTTTAACCGTGACGTCGTCGTGTGCGGAAGCAGTTCATTCGCCACTTTTTTCTCCGACGGAGTAGGAGCGCCCGCTGGCGCGTGCTTATCTATAATTTCCGAAACCGATGTAAACGACGAGATAGTTGGTTCTGGTATTGTAAATGGCGTTTTTGACGCGACAATGAATATTCGTGTTCTGGCTTGTGGGCTTCCATAATCTACCGCGTTACAACAACGCGATGATACGATATACCCACGTTTCGTCAATTCTGACGTGATTGTTTCATAGGTTCGTCCTTCGTCGTGCGTCTGCAGATTTTTGACATTTTCAAGAATACACATATTCGGTTTCTTGCCGTCAATGATATTCAATATGTCGTAGAAGAGATTCCCCTTTTCCTTGTCTTCGAACCCTTCGCCGTTTCCCGCAATACTGAACGGCTGACAGGGAAACCCAGCACATAAAAGGTCGAAATCGGGCATATTCGGTATATCCAATTTCCGAATATCCCCAAATGGGGCGATACCGTAATTTGCTTCGTATATCTTTCGCACACCCTCATCAATGTCACACGCAAGGACACACTCAAAGTGTGAAGATGTGTTGAATGCGGTATGAAACGCCCCCAATCCGCAAAACAAATCAATATATCGTATTTTCTTGACGGGGGTGGCCTTTACTCTAATAATTCTCTTCATTGTATAACGCAATACAATATATATAATTTATCGTATTGTATTGTATTTAATTCAATTTTATCTGTGCTATGTGTATTGTTATCAATTACAATATGTGCTTTAGATATTATGAATCTGCTGCTTCTGCAGCCGCCGCCGCCGCCGCCGTCGTCGCCGTCGCCGCGTCGGCTCCGTCGGCTCCTATTCTACGCTTCTTCGACATATTCGTCGTCGGCGCGAGTGATTTCAAAGTAGATTGACGCTTTTCACATCGTTTAAGCGTGAATTTTTTAAGTCCGGCGTGATAAATCAAGCACGGAATACTGGTTACAATCCCAGTTACTTTATCGTATACGACATCTTTCGCACGCAACAGTTTCTTCTGTTCCAAATTCGCAAGAAGAAACCGATATAGACCATTGATTTCGGTGTCATTACAATCCTGTTCTTTACCATATCGCGTCGCATATTCCTTCAGTTTCACGACCTTCGCCGACTTATCGAGTTTATTCCAGGGGTCGCTTTTATTCGCGTTCTTCTCGTTTTCAAGAATATTATCAATATTGGGATGAGTGACGACATCCGGTTTCAACATACCGTAGTTTCCGGTAAGGAGCATATTCTTGTAGTTGATGTTTTTGAGGGCTTGGTCTTCACCGGTGGCGGGAGGAGCGGGAGGGGGTGCCGTGGCGGCGGGAGTGGCGGCGGGAGTGGCGGCGGGAGTGGGAGTGGCGACGTTTGTGCCTGGTGCTACGGGGGCTTTTCTAGGCATTATGAAATACGATGCGAATATGTGGTATACATAATATAGTAAGATGACTTAAAGTCGTTTTTTGTATATTATGAACAAAAAATTGTATGATGAACCTCATAAGTAAGCATTTCAAAAAAAATTGAAATGATTTTCCACAATATATCTAATTCAGCGTATCAGCAAATCAGCAAATGAGCAACGAACTATTAGTCAATCAAGCCGGCACAATCCAGAACCTTCAATTTCTCGGATTTACGTATACAAGCGCGTGGGGAGAACTTATCGACAACTCAAACGACGCCGGAGCAAAGAAGGTAAGAATCGGAGTCTTCAAATGGACTGACGAAGACGGGAATACATACTATGGATACTACATCGCGGACGACGCATCGGGAATGACAAGACAAAAACTCCGTTATTCGTGCAGAGTGAATAATCCACAAAGCAGCAACGGTCAATCATCATTTGGTGACAAGAGCGGACGACACGGTGTGGGTGGTTCGGCCGCATTAAATGGTTTCACAAAAACGTCGGGCTCCATCCAAAAAATTACGAGGTCAAATGAATCTCCTCGCGACCTTTTCGCAGTTGAAGTGAATTACAACACTGACGAATCGTTACCAACGGCGCATGAAGCATCCAGGCGACAGGAAGAATTATGGTCGCGTTTGTCGATTCACCCCGCCGGGACAGGAACCCTCATCATCGGTGAAGTTGATGAAGAGACCTATTTGGAAATACGGCGTCTGATGATTGACAAATCAATTGACGGTTTGTCCTGGTATATCGCAACTACATTTCAACACAAGATTGATGCCGGGCTAACCATCGGTATCAGCATCATCGACCACGAAAGCGCTGCCGCTGCCGCCCGTACAAGTGTGATTTCATCGTTCAATTCATCTGGTTCTCTTGATGATGCCAGAATCACTCGCGAGTCACACAAGATACTGATTCTCAAAAACAAAACAACCAGCGAATTCAGATTCGCGGTACGCGGTGATGATGAACAGTGTGTGCTTTCACTACCGCTGAATACCAAGGCAAAACTTAACACCAAATGGAATTCGTTGTCACTTGAGTCATACGATGTCGTTGGCGTCGTTCAAAACGACCTCGCATTTTCGCAGAATTGGGACGTCATACACAATGAACAAATTCGCGGTCAATTTGACAAGGGCAATACCACCAACTTCAGAGAGAACACAATTGTGCGACGATACACTCGCAGTGGCAGATGTGTTATCAGCTTTCCCACGCCGAAAAAAAAAACAGGTGACAAGTCGGCGTATCCCTTTTACGAAAATGTGAATCAAGAAATTACGATGCCCGCAACCGAAGTGACCGACAAGCTTTTCGGAACGCAAGTCAACAAGTCGCAACTTGACGAAAATAAGATTCACCCAGAACTCAAAAAACTCATCGACCATCTGTCGAAGTTGTTTTCAGAGGGTCTTTATAAGAAGTCCGGGAAGCGCAAGTCTGATGATGCTACTAGCGTCGCGAGTGATGATACGGAATTTGTCAATGACGAAGTGGACGCGCTAGTAGACGCCTCTTCCAGTGCTCCTCCTACTCCTCCTGCTGCCGGTGGTGGCGCTGCGGCAGTGGCGACGACGTCATCCACTACTGCGAAACAACCGAAGAAGACCACGAAAAAGATTCAACCGCAAATAGAAGAGGATGTCGTTATCGTTCCATCCGTGTCCGCCGCACCCGCACCTGAGCCTGCACCTGAGCCCGTTGTCGCGCCCGCCGCCGCAGCCGAGCCCGAGCCCGCTCAGCCACCCGTTATATCCACTGTGTCGACCCATACTGCGTTGCGAATCACGCGTTCGACCGGACTGAGATACCTCACAAGATTGTATGAGGAACGAGACATCACCGAAATTGTCGTCCTACTTGATGACCTCCTACGCGAGTCTCAAGACCGTATGTCAAGAACACAAATGGACGAGATCCTGATGTTCTGGAAACATCCAGCCGACAAGTATCTGATGTTGCTACACAAGCTCACAGGGTCGCCGGATGACTTTATGAAGGGCGGCAGCATGTTATACAGCGTGTATCATCAGTATTATTCGGAATAATACAAATCATATGAAAATGAAAAATGAAAAATGAAAAATGAAAAATGAAAAATGAAAAATGAAAAATGAAAAATGAAAAATATTTTTTTACATTGGTGTAACCAAACCGCTAGTGCGCAATGGCGTGCTAAACATGACGGGACCTGCGGGTGAACCGGCATCGGAAGTAACAACTTTAGTTTTGGTGCGGCTTTTCTAGGCATTATGGATTTACATCGCCACAAATGAACGAATCATCTTTGTATCGACAACAGGGGCCACTGCGGCCTTCGGGCGATTGTTGACATTCACGCTCGTCGAGTTGCCATTAAACCAGTTGTCGAGCAACTTGGCAGCGGGTTGGACGGGGCGTCCTGCGTTAAGCAGGTTGATGGCGTCAGGGCCAGCGCCGGCGGCCTTGTGAGTCAGGCCAGCGGACGCAGCACCGAAGACGGCCCTTCCGGAGAAGGACAGGCCAGCGCAGGGAGCGGAAGCGGAAGCAGAAGAGGGGTTCAAAGACATTTTATGATAAATCAACAGATTATATTTTTATATCGGTTTTATGACATAAAATCATTTTATCATAAAATACTCGCAACAACGGCGACTTTGCCAGCAATATTGGCAACCTTGCCCGCAATCTGACCGATTTTACGGATGGGCTGGATGATTTTGCTAAAAGAGAATTTCTTCTCTCCAGGAGCGAATTCAAATGCGGACGCGGACGCGGACGGAGCGGAGAAACTCAACGAGGTCATTAAATCAGTGGGGGGATAGTGTGTCAAAGCAGGTTATGATATAAAACAATATTATAGTTTTATATCGTATGTATCTAGCTAGCGAGTGACGAAAGAACGAGCACACTTTAACGGCGACCACCAAGAGGCAGACCCATGCGACCGGCCTCGGCGCGGGTAAGAGCACCAGCGTTGTTGGCGGCGACTTGAGCAGCGTGCGTGGGGTGAGCCAGGTAGCCGCTGGAATTCATCGTATAGCCGTTCGACTGATACGTAGCCTTCGCACTGGGACGAGCACCAGCAGAGAAGTTGACGTTTCCGGACACGGATCCAGAGACGCGAACGTTGGCCGCGCGAGCAGCAGAAGCAACGAGGGAGATAGGGTTCAAAGGCATTTTATGATATACCCTGAGAAAATAGTTTTATATCGTTTTGGGGGGGATGGACTGAATAAAATTGAATTCTAATGTAAGTCATGAAATAATCGTCGCAGATACATTACAGTCATCACATTATGAACCTCTTCATTCTCTCGCTGGACCCCGCCAAGACCGCGGAATATATGATGGATAAGCATATTGCGAAAATCATATTGGAAGCAGTCCAGATGTTATGTACAACTCAGCGGTTACTCGGCGGCGGCGGCGACATCGACCCATGTGTATATAAAATCGCACATAAAAACCACCCCGTCACTATTTGGTGCCGTGCGTCTCAAGCCAACTTTGTCTGGACACTAGACCTCGTCGACGCCATGCACACCGAATGGAAATACAGATACGCACACCCCGCCCAGAAACAGCACAAATCGTATATTGTCGCCCAATATTTACGCCAAAATATCCCACCGGCCGCAGCATTTGAGCGCGTCAAGGTCCCCGGAATAATGACACCTTTCGCGCTTGCGATGCCAGATGAATACAAAGTCCACGCATCAAGTTCGGGAGATGGTATTTACGACGCGGTGGCATCGTACCGGAGTTATTATTTGTCCGAACCCAAGCGCCGGATCGCAAAATGGGGGAAACTGCGCGGAATGCCGGTGTGGTATGCGCGCGGATTGCGGCAGATATTGGGAAAACCTGTGCCGAAATTGGTGATTGTGAAACGATTGTGAAACGATTGTGAAACGATTATGAAATACTAAAAAATTATTACTTAAACTGTATCTATTCAAAATAAACTAAAGACACTCGGTCGTGTCGTTTCACACCACGTTCATTTATTCATTCATCATGTCAATCGCAAACTTTTCAATATACGGTATATACGAATATTATACGCATGGTCCAATCACCGGAACCGGGCTTATTCACAGGACGATGTATTTCCCGCATCAGGATGACCATGAAGTCAAGAGAATTGTCGCACACTATTCTCGGTTTATTATTTTAATACAACAAAACGAATACGCAGTTGGTTGTTTTCAACGCGATATTCAACCACATATTCATGCGGCCAATAAACCGTATATTATTATTTCGTGTATGGATGACTTTACATTCCCAGAGACAGTAGTTGGATCTTTTTTTGACATGTGTCCATCGCCGTTATTCCGGCATTGGTTCGCCGCAAACTGCCGTGTTAGGATACCAACAGAGTATGCGAAAATAACCCCGATTCCATATGGAATTGATTACTGGACGCTTGCCGCGCGGACATCATGGACGAATACGCCGGTCGCGTCAGCCTACACACAAGATCGGCATCTCTCGAAACTGCGAGAATCGGTCATTCATTTTTCAAGACGCGTGGACACGAGAATCTATATTAATTTCCAATTTAACCTGGATGGAAATGGCGGTGCCGAGAGATTCGCGGCGTTTCATACGATTCCGAGAGATGTAATGTCAATTCAAGAATCTCCAGTCAATCGGTATGACACCTGGGGTGCGTATACCCAACACGCCTTTGTCGCGAGTCCGCGGGGGAATGGCCTGGATACGATACGTACGTGGGAAGCGCTTATGCTCGGTTGTATTGTTATCGTACGGCGCATCCCAGGTGCTACCGCAATCGAAGAATTATATACGGACCTCCCGGTGGTCGTGGTAGATAGGTGGTCGGATCTCTCGAGAGATTTCCTCGTCCGGATTCTCTCGGAATATTCACAGCGAACCTTCAATTATGCGAAACTAACGACGGAATATTGGACATGTCGTATCAACGACGCGTTCGACGACGTGCGTATTTAGTAGGATTGTATTGTAAGAGTGTATCGTTTGCGACACACCATTCCATTCTATTCCATTCCATTCCATTCCATTCCATTTCATATGAAGAAAATAGATATACTTGGTAAACGTAACCAGGATAAAATGAAGCAATTGGCGGATCCTGATGCAGTGATTGAGAAAAAGGTGCCGAAGAATCGAGGGGTGATACCGGATGAGTATTATGCTCCTGACCAGACTCTCGGACTGGCGGTATTGAAGGCGTCGGTAGAGACGACGCCGGCGGCGGCAACCGATACGATTACAACGCACATCCTCCGAGAGATTGACCTGAAACGTAAAGCCTATATTTACCAAGATAAACAACACGCTATCTATGATGCGCGGTTCTCCATCACCACCGACCAAATCGTTGATCTTCTCGTATCTTCTGAAATCTTATGTTATTATTGTCGAGAGATTTGCCTGGTCGCCTATAAGGAATCCATGTGCCGGAAACAATGGACCTTGGACAGAATCGATAATGACTACGGTCATAATGCTGCGAACGTAGTTATTGCGTGTTTAGACTGTAATTTGAAGAGGGGAACGATGGACTCCGAGAGATTTCGTCAGGGGAAGCAATTCACTTTTAGGAAGGTAGAGTAGGTATAACTAGTAAGTAATGGTTTTCATTTTAAATTTACAAGCCTACATTTATGGATGTGTATTTTGGATATTACTAACATGTATATTTTTAACCTCGTTTGCTGTATTAATTATAGCTTCGTTGATATATTTCATCTTTGTATTTATATTTAGTATATTTGTATCTCTGCCTACTGCGGGTATGACACCAGTGGATACGCTTAAGAGCCAAATGACCTATATTGTATCATCCTACGGGTTTCGTGAAGAAACCGTGGATGTGTCAGGTGTATCTGTACATTGTGTAATTAAAGATCCGGTGGTCGCCGATATACCCGAGACTATCAACGACGCTAGCAACGACGTCTTTGTATTTATACATGGAACGGCAAGTACATCGGTATCACTTTTTGAGGTAATGAAAAACATCCCCAGTAATATAAAATGCGTCGCATTCGATGTACCGAATTTTGGAATAAGCGATAATATTGATATCGATACATATACGAGTAACGAAGATTTATGTATTCGCTACGCGGATATTATAGGGAATACACTTATCAAGTTGGGTATCGTGAAAAATACGATTCTTATCGGGCATTCACTTGGTGCGTTTCTTTCCATTTATACGGCGGATCGGTTTCCCATAAAGAAATTGATTCTTTTGAAACCCGTGGGTATTCTCCCGACACTTGGTATATATGGTTATTATTGGGCGATATTCTTCAAAATGGGGCTACCAATGACTTTGTTTCATCTTCCTATGATTTCACGCGAGTTGTTGATATATACGCTTAGACTCATACTTAATTTGATGTCAGCTGACACGCCAACGCAACACAAACTGAACGATTTTTGGGTATCTTTTTTTGCGAATAACGAAAATACCGGACACGAGATTCTACAACGTTTTATTACATTCAGCCCATTTTATTCTTTTTGGAATACACCAACCATAAATACATTATTGGATGTGTATAAAAAGGTCCCGACACATATTTGTTTTGGTGAAAATGACACAATTATTCCATCACATATAGGGGATTTTCTCAACGAATTAACCCGGGGTGAGCTTATGATACATAATATAAAAAATGAACATCATATTCCGTGTTGTAATATAGAATATTTATTGAAGAATTTTTGTCAGGTAAACTCCGAGACCGAGACCGAGACTGAGACTGAGACATCGAGACGCCGTATTATACATAAAAAGAATCAGGGTTTGTGTAGAGGATACTCTTATCCTTTATTAGAAAAAACACATGAATCATTTCAAAATGTTTATGATTATCTTCTCACGAATACAACTTGCTGTCCTCCACATTCCGCGTGACCTCCTTGATGAACTTATCTGCGTCAAGTAGCTCGTTGATATTCTCTGCCCAGTTGCGTCGATAACGAAACAGGAACCCGACAATCCCCGCCATTGTAATCGTTTTCTTGTTGATGTGCTCGTAGAACTTGTCAAATTCGCGGTCGATTTCCTCCGGCGTCATCTCCTCCTTCCGCATCATATCACGGAACAGGTGCTTGACGTCCACTTTCTTCGGGTAGTTCATATGGATAATCATATCCGTGCGCCCCTGGCGCAATAACGCGTGATCCAAACTCTCCGGATGATTCGTTGTAATAAATGAAATAAGGCCTTTGCGGAAAAAGACGCCGTCCAAGAGATTCAGGAGATTGCTGAACGTGAATGTGCTCTTGTTTTCCTGGGTCCCAGTGCGTTTCTCGAACAGACAGTCGATATCTTCGAAGAGGAGGACGGACTTTGGCGGGATATCGCGGAATGCTGCGAGGGCGGTATTATTATCCGTGTCGTGATTAATCGAAAAGATACACAAGTTATACCCGATTTCCTTACACATCGCCTTGATGATACTCGTCTTACCACTACCGGGAATGCCCGTGAGGAGATAGTTCTTCTTATACGGAATCCCGAACTCATCGTATTCCTTCTCCTTCTTAAGGAAGTCCATCATATCCGCACGCATTTTCTGTTTCAACTTCTCGTCAAAATAAACGGTGTCTAGGGTGCGCGACGGGATTTTGTTATAACGCATCCATTCACCGTACTTCGACATCACATATACGTGAAGTTTGCTATCATCTTGTTCGTTGTTTTCAAGGAAGTTGTCGCTTTCGCGGTAAAAATGGTGAAATATAACCGGGGAATCCGTGCGAATCGTCATATATTCGAACTTCTGCGGTCTATCATCCGTTCCAACGATTTTATCTTGCTGGCGGTAGCTTATTATAAACTCGGCGGATTTTTCGGGTTCGGTCTTTGATTCGGGAACAGTGTATGTATATTTATAGGTGCCGAACCCAATCTGTGCGTAGCAAAAATCCTCCTTGTCGTATTTGTAGGGGCGGCGGCGCAACTTCAGCGGGATTACGCCGACGGCGGCGTCGGCGTCGCCGTTCACGCTATCCGGTATATGAACCAGATGATCTATCGTATGATACATATACAGTAACATTTGATTAATGACATTCCCCTGATCCGTGTAATATTCGTATTGTCCCGGGGGCATTTTATGTAAATCCACGACGAGCTTGCTGTTTTGGCCGTTTTCATCGTCGTCGCTTGAAATGCCGCTTTCATAATCGCTTGTTTTAAGCATCGAATTTGCTTTTTTATACTGTTCGGCTTCTGCTGGTGAAATAGAATCGGCACGTTCGAGTGACATTAGAATCGAATACTCGTTGTAATACTGATATATATCGTAACGGGTTGGTTTTATATCATATGGCACAAACCCGTTCAAACGGGGCGAAAACCGATTAAATCGGGGACCAAACCCGTTCAAACGGGGCGAAAACCGATTAAATCGGTTTAAATACTTATTCATATGTTTATTACGCCTACGCTCGACAAACAACTACAATGCTATCCTGTATTCAACCACACAAAGACCCACATTGCCAGCCGATAATGCCTGCTGTTGCTGCTGCTGCCGTAGCGGTCCCGCACACGAACGCCCACGGAACGAGTATATATAATACCCAGAACGACCTTCTGCTCCATAAAGTCCTGCGGTTCTATAATGAAAACAACAGCGAAAATATGGAGAGGATGCTTTCGGTGATAAACGGAACGACGAATATATCATTGCGAATTATGGACTGGTTCGTTACCAATTATTCGAAGAAGCATTATACTGTATACGACCTTATCGGCGGCGGCATTCCCGCCAAACGGTTCAAAGTATACGTGGACTATAAATTGAAACTCCGCGCATATTCGAAAAAGCGGTTCGACCCCTTCTGTCGCTGGGACCGAATCAATGTGCCTTATAAAAATGGTACGTATATTCAGACCACCCTAGGACAATTGAACTTCTTTAAATGGGCGATTGAGAATGAAGTGACACGGTATATTCAAGAGAATTATAGTGCGATTGAAGCGGATATGAATATTCGTAATAATACTTCGCGTAAAATAGCGAAATCGCACCAGACGTCATCCGCGACGATTGATGGGTGTGAGTTGAAAATCCAGACAGTCTCTCCGGAATCAGCACCTGAGCCCGCCACCATGAAACAGCGTAAAAAACGCGAGGAATTGTCTGATTCAGCAACCCGAAGCATCAAAAAGGAGTTTGTAAATATTGTATTGACGTTTGATTAATTCCATGGAATCATGGAATCATGGAATCACGGAATCATGGCTCGGTAGAACAAAGATAAAAACATATATAATACTATTACACTAGTAGTATTATATTCAGTTCTATTCATTGAACCGATTCATTGAACTGAATCATGGGCAATCAAGTATCACTCGTTCCAAAAGTGAGTTATGAGGATATCCAGATGATTGTTTACCGTAATGTGCATGCACCAAATTCCACATTATTAATAAATACACTCCAACCATCACTTCAACATTGTCTTATCAAAACAACCGTGGATATACGCTTCGAAGAAAAGGTTATAAATAGTTGTATTATGATGAACCCGAATGTGATGATTATCGTATATGGAAAGAATTCAACTGATATTACGATATTACATAAATACGAACAACTCGTGAAGCTCGGATTTACAAACGTCCATATTTATACTGGCGGTATATTTGAATGGATGCTGCTTCATGAGATTTACGGAAAGGACTTATTCAAAATCACGCAATATGAAATTGATATTCTGCGATATCGACCCAAGTCGGTATTACTGGCGGCGATGACTGGCGGCGGTGGAGGGGGCGGCGGCACGGGTGGAGCAGGTGAAGATTTCGGGGGATACATTGAAGATGATACCACAAAGTCATCACATCACCACCCAGATGATTGTCGTATTCACATTCCTGAACAAGACGACGGCGGCAACGGCGGTGGCGGCAACGGCGGTGGCGGCATATTCTCATCTAGTATAAAATGGTTATTTGGTTCTTAGTGCTGCGTATAAAACGTATATGTATAATATAATGACATAACATAACAACAATGTTGAATACTCAAACATTTAACACAAAATATGGCAATATCACACTATTGAAGAATGAAGCGTATATCGGAGGTTCATTTAGAAGTAACGGATACTGGGAAGAGGATAATTTATTGAAAATAAAGCAATATATTCCGTCCGACCGCAATATCCTAGAAATCGGCGCACATTGTGGAACATCTAGTGTCGTGTATTCGTCCTATATTAGCGATACGAATAAGTTATTCGCCTACGAACCACAAAACGTGATGTATCAATTATTGGTTCAAAACATAACCCAAAATAATCTACAGGATAAAATCATCCCATTCAATATGGGAGTTTTCTGTTATAAGGGTTCTGGAAATATGAATCATATTGATTTAGACGGTGGCGGCGGCAATGTCCAGCGTCGTTATAATGAAGAAAGCAACTATGGATGTAATTTCGGCGGGATTGGTTTAGGTAAAGAAGGCGAATCCATCTCGTTGACGACCATTGACGAGATGGGGCACGATAATATCGGGTTTATTCACTGTGACGCACAAGGTTCTGAAAACTTCATTTTTTCAAGTGGAAAAGAAACCATCAAGAAGAACCGTCCGGTGATTTTATATGAAAATAACGCAAAATACTGCCAGTTACTATACAATAACGTATGCGTGAATTATCCGTCATATGCGGAAGAAAGTAAGTTTGACCTTACCGAATACTGTATGACCGAACTTAACTATTCCAAATGTTATGAAAGGTTTAACGGTTCAATCGATACCCTTTTGATACCTTAATCCCGCCACGACCCGTATCCGAGATGTCGCAAATATCCGCGCTCCATCAGGCGGATAGACGAGTCCGATTCGGACGCATCGGCAGCTTGTTCGTGATACATTGTCGTGATGACATCTGGTCCACATACCCACAAAATATCCGTCTCAGCCCACTCGTCAAGATTGGACTGAAATAATACCTCTAAGCGCCGCATACATTCGCGAATACACAGTTCCAAAAAGGGGTGTCGTTTATAATTCGCGGCGAATGCGAAATTGGCGACACGAAGCGCATTTCGCGGGTTCTTACATTCCCGTGGCCCCAGTACGTCTATATTGACCATGAATTCAGTGAATAATATCATCCGGTCGGATTTTGGGTTTATACCGCCGCGGCTGCCGCGGCTGCCGCCGCCGAACGGATTCGTCGCGATGACGCAATCCATATCCAGGTAAAACCCGCCGTGTTTGTAGATATACAAGAGTCGGCCGAGGTCGGCGCGGACAATCCAATGGGGGATTTTCGCCCATAATTCGGGGAGGCCTGGGAACGACGAGAGAATCGGTATAATATCCGCGGGGGTGACAATGACGTGTTTGGGGATGAACTGTTTGTTTTTATTAATACATGTCATCGGGATTGCGGCGCGTTCATCCGGTTTGAAGTTCCACATATATACGATGGATGATGTGTACGACGACGACGTCGTCATTTATGCGATGGATTATGCGTTATACATCATAGACGCCACATTTATTTATGTCAATTCCATACCGGTATCACCCGGTTCACCCGGGGGTGTCGCGGCATCGGCGGCGGTGGCGGCCGCGGCGGGATTCCAACATTTTGTATAATACGATAACTGTAATCGTTCATACTGAAACGTATTTTGTTGATGTTTCAACTTGAATTCGTATACGGTTTGTTTCAATAATTGTAATGTGACATCTTCCCATTTATCTACAATCAAAACGGGAAGCTCATCAAACAACTCGCGAAACACAGACGTCCTTACAATCGGAATACATCCACATAACAACGCCTCCCATGTGCGATGACAATCCATACCATTGCCGAATGGAGATAATACAAATGCGTATTCGGTCATATTCTTCCACGTGTTTATCCGCGGTATGAAGGTCGTTTGTTGGTGTAATAATGCGGGTGGTATCGCTGACACAGCAGTTGAGCGGTCCTTGAAACGGTCTGGACATAACATAACATTCGAATATATTTGTAGTTTACGTTGATAAAACGGTGTCATTTTCGCGCGGATTTGTTGAATGAGGCATTGTTCTTGCGCGACAGGTGAAGAGTATTGTGTTTCCTTTTTCAATTGCCATCTGTGATTTGGTTTGCTGCTGATGGTGTGATAGTCCATACCAATCGGTATTTGTTTTAATTTCATACATGCGCGGTGAATTGCGTTTTCAAGAGAGGATTCATTTTTTAGAATCACCGCATTCGCGTTCCAAAGTTTTGTTATTCGCTCTTTCAAAAAATCGCGGCAATTTTGTATATCCATATTTTGCGAATACAACTCACGAAGGTAGGGGTTCAATACAAACATAAGAAATGCGTTGGGTTTTTGTGGGACGGTCTCGCGGAACATTGTTTTATCACCATCGCCACATACAACAATAAATGGGGTTTGAATCTTTGGTGCGTATTCTACGATAAATGTTTGAAATGCGTCAGAGCATACGTACACGGACGTGGCTGCGGCGGCGGCGGCGGCGGCGGCGGCGACCGAGTCTACGAATCTCTGAATATATTCCAAATCTCCAGGACAACTTGACTTCGGGTTCATTGAACGTATATTACATGATTTCAATAATCCCCTGCTTGATACAAATGAACATGCGGTTTCATCTGTCATTGGAATAAAAAGTGTATAATACAATACGTGTATAATAATACGTATTGTATTTATCTTCATTTACATCAACCCCCGAATAAATTCGGTGATACGTTCCATCCGTTCAGATAGAAGTCGCGGCGTCCCGATAATGTCTTCATTTGCGGGGAGTTCCAGAAGAGCGCAGCCGCGTGTGCGGATCCAGTCTTCATGGTATTGGTGGCATCGTTGAATATAATCCGTTTGGATTGTCTCACCCGCGCGAGCACGTTTCCCGATGCGTTCCAGACAAACCTCCGGTGACGCGTTAATATATACAATCCCCGCCAATGGAACATCCGTCAAGAATTCATCAAACCACAATGTGTAAATTTGGAATTCATCATGTGAAATATCGCCCGCATCATACAACATCTTCGCGAAAACATTCCGGTCGGTTTCTACACTCCGCTCGGTAATAATCAACTTGATTTTCGGGTCCTTGACTGCCTTGCGCAACAACGAAAGGCGTGAAATATACGCCATCATCTGAAATTTGAACGCATTCGCGCGTATATCCTTGTATAGATTCGTTAGAATATTCACACCATCCTTATCGCATACCTGATTCCATAATGCGACGGGTTCGTCGAGAAAACACACTTCTTCGCGGAATGATGTTATGTTCGGGAATACCGTCGTCGGCGTCGCGGCGAATCCATCATCCAATGACGCAGTCTCCATGCGTCGGGCGAGATATTGCTCGTATTCATAACACGTCGTTGATTTACCAGAACCGATATTCCCGTCGAAACTTATGATGACTGCACCTTGTGGCTGGTGGTCGGATGACATTGTATGAATACTGGAAGGGGGGTAATATACAATAGACTGGTATATTTAATTCAATTTCGCGAATTACAATACTATAATTCGCTAAAATTGAATTAGAAATAAAACGATATTCATAATGTATTATATTGCGTAGGCATTTATCGAAGCATTATTATGTCATCTGCGTCTACTGCGGCGAAATCCATCCCTGACTCCCACCTTATCCAAACAAAACTCACCGGTGAAGAATGGAATGGTGTTGAAATTATGGAACCTGAAGAAGAAATGCGTATCCTGCGGTTGATTATCGACGGATTTCACAATGTAAATCGGGTATTCAATCATCACCTATCGCTGATTTCACGCCTGAAAATAACCATGACGCCGGAAATGGAGGATTATCTATTCGACGAATATTTCAAGAAACGCGTTGAGCGCATCATATCGCTTGGGGCGGATCATTTCAATGGCGGCGTGTTTGAGGTCAAGGCCAAATCCAAGAAAACAATGAAAAAGGTGGATTTGATGCGTATCCAGAACATGAATACTACATTTGGGGGGTCAGGTGACACATACGACCATCTTATTATGGACACGATTGAGGCAATGGTCGAATCGAAGAAGAATAAGCCCCTCGCAGGCGTCGCGGGCGCGAATGAATGGATGAAACATTATTATACATTGAAACTCATGCTTCAAAAGTCGGTGACGGATATTAATTCGCATATCGTGGATTTCGCGAATTTCGTTATTGGGGAATACAGTGCGGATATTGAACTCGCCGGGTTTCTCCGCAATGCGTATCGTTTCATCGAACAAAACGAGAGTGTATTCAAATACGCGGATTTTCAGTTATACGACCATCAAAAGCAGCTGTTCACGATTATGAAACGCCCCGACGCGAAGTTGGTGCTTTATATCGCACCGACGGGAACGGGGAAGACGCTATCCCCGCTTGGACTCTCGGAAAAATACAAAATCATCTTTGTCTGTGCTGCGCGTCACGTCGGTCTGGCGTTGGCGAAGGCCGCGATTTCCGTGAAGAAGCGTATCGCGTTCGCATTCGGTTGTAGCAATATCGACGATATCCGTCTTCATTATTACGCGGCCAAGGAGGTCATCCGCGACAAACGCAGCGGTCGTATTCGTAAAGTGGATAACAGCATCGGCGACAATGTTGAAATCATGATTTGCGATATCCGGTCGTATTTGCTCGCGATGCGTTATATGATGGCGTTTCATCCACTCGACAACCTGTTGATGTATTGGGACGAGCCGACAATATCGCTGGATTATCCCGAACACGCACTTCATCCGATTATCCACCGCAATTGGAGTGGCAACCTGATTCCCAATGTCGTCTTGTCGTCGGCCACATTACCGCGCGAGGAGGAGATGGCGGGTGTAATCCAGGACTTCAAGGTGAAGTTTCAAGACAAGGGGGCGGATGTATACAGCGTCATTAGCCACGATTTCAAGAAATCGATTCCGATTGTGAATCAGGACGGATTCATCGAACTCCCGCATTACATGTTCGGGGAGGATTATAACCGTATGCTTGAATGCGTGGAACACTGTAAAACATATAAGACATTGATGCGGTATTTTGACCTGCGGGAGATTTTGCGGTTTATCGGGCTGGTTACGAAACGTGTCACTGTCGTTGACGTCAGCGACAGCGACGAGGACGGCGACAGCGACGAGGACGGCGACAGCGAACCGGAGGACGAGGACGACACCGAGGACCGCACAAAGGACGCTGAACCGGAGGACGCCGACCCCGATACCGACGATAACCGTTGTCTCGCAATTACATCAGAGCGTTATTTACCCGAGAATATGTTCAGCGATATCGGTGATATTACAATGACAAGCATTAAGGAATATTATCTGCTTCTACTTGAAAACATCCGCCCCAAATATTGGACCAGGATTTACGAGACGCTCGCCGGGGTTCGCAAACCCAAATTCGCATCCGTCGTCAATTTATCCACCAGTGACGCACATACACTCACGGATGGACCGACGATTTACCTCACCGAAAATGTGGACAAGGTCGCCGCGTTTATGCTTCAAATCGCGAAAATCCCGACAGTTGTTATGGAAGACATTATGGCGACGATTGATTTCAATGCGCACGTTCTTGAAGAGATTGAGAAAACGGAGAAACTCATCAAGGATCTTGAAGGTGAAAGCAAGGACCCGTCGGCGGGCGGCGCGGGGGGCGGCGCCAGTGAAGAGAAGAAGACGCGCAAATTCACATCCGATACACGCATTAATCCCGAAACCGAACGTCTTCACGTCAAAGTCGAAGAGCTAAAGAAGTCGGTGAAATATACCGCGCTAAACGACTTGTTCGTTCCCAACCGGTTGGAACACTTGAAGCGTTGGACGCCGCGCACCGCCATCTCCAATGAATTCACGTCGTTTGTCGAAGACGATTTCGTGGAAAAGATTATGCTTCTGAATGTGGAAACGCATTGGAAGCTCCTGCTGCTTATGGGAATCGGTGCAATCACGAATACCACCGACCAGAAATATACGGATATTATGAAGACGCTTGCGAAGCATCAGAAGCTGTACTTGATTATAACCGCGACGGACTATATCTACGGAACCAATTATCAATTCTGCCACGGGTATATCGGGAAAGACCTGGAGGGGATGTCGCAGGAGAAGGCGATTCAATCGATGGGGCGTATCGGGCGCGGTGCGATTCAGCAGGATTATACCATCCGCGTTCGCCACGACGCGATTCTGCACCATATCTTCACGGCGATGCGAAGTGAGGATAAGCCGGAAGTCTGCGCGATGAACCGGTTGTTTGTGACGGATGCGGCGGAGGCGTGAGGCAGGCAGGCAGGCAGAGGAATATTAACCGAATAAAACCTATTTTTTACGCTGTGTTCTTTTACGACAAAGGGATACTGTATGTTTTCTGGTGGAACTACGCAACGGTTTCGGATTATAGTATTTCCGTATTGACGCGTCATCATTATTATACGAAGAAACCAATGTAACCGATGTATTTTTCGGCGCCTTGTCTGTATGGGTCATTTCCATTATAAACGTCTTATGCGTAAACACGAGCAATGACGACGAGGATGATACATGAGATATATACTCATCAAACTGTTCTTTACTTGATAACTCATGATGACTAGCATCGGTTTCGTATTTTTGTAATAATTGATAATCGATTCGCGGAAAATGAATTCGCCTATTGGATTTGTAAAACAATTTTTTGAATCGGTTAATCTTTTTTTTAAGGTTAGATACGGTATTCACTTGAATTCGTCCTGTCTCATTTTTTATCGTTTTTACAAAAGGAATCACATGAATGACATTCGTATTCGGCGTATCATCCATCGAGCATAATGTTATCATTGCCGTGATTATTGTTCTCATAAGCGATGAAGATAATACCTTATCGTATTTTATCGGGTTTGAATGAAGGTATTCTCGCAACATAAAACACTGTAATATTCCGGTTGTAGATAATAATGGGTCATCTAGAGATATTGATACGTCTACGTCTACGTCTACTACATTCGAGCAACTTTCTGCGTGACGAACCAAATATATGTCTATCGGCGACGACGACGGAGTAGGCCTATCCATTGATATATTTATTATAATATAATTGTATTATAATAATTATGTCTGTTGCTATCACATCTCGCCCCCCTCGCCGCACCGCCCTCCTCGTCGGTATCAACTACCGTGGCACCGCGGATGAACTAAATGGCTGCTATAATGACATCGTCAATGTGGCGACATATCTACGCACGGTTTTAGGATACGCCCCCGGTGCCATTACGATGCTTACCGATGGCAATCGCGGCTCCGTGTTCCCCGCATCCGTAGCACCCACCCGCCAAAATATCCTCGCCGGGTTGTCCGCCCTCGTCGCAGGCATGGCGTCCGGAGATGAAGCCATTTTCCATTACTCCGGCCACGGGACGTTGGTCCGCGACAGAAACGGCGATGAAGCATCCGGATACGATTCGTGTCTTTGCCCTCTGGATTACACCACGCCGGCATCGGCGGGTGGCGGCATTGTCACCGATGACGAGATTCGCGCACTTCTCGTGAACCGCGTCCCCCGCGGTGCGCGCCTCTACGTCATCCTGGACTGTTGCCATAATGGCACCGGATGCGATATCCGGTATAAATACGAGGATTACAGTATTCTTCTCGCACAGCGCCCTGTGCCTGTCTGGCGCACCCAGCAGAAAGCGTTCACCGACGGGAAATACACCGACACCGCGGGTGAAGTCTATATGATTAGCGGATGTCGCGACGAACAAACCTCCGCCGACGCATATATCAATAACGCGTTTGCCGGCGCACTCACGTACGCCATCTTCGCCATCCTTCGCGCCAACCAGGCCAGCATCCGCGCTTATTCGTGGAGCGCCCTCCTCCGCGATGTCCGCTATTTTATGCGCGTCAATAAATACGACCAGATTCCGCAGATTATGACCGGACAAATAATTACTCCGGACACGGCGGTTTTCCCGGGGTTGGCGGCGGCGAAGCGTGGGGTCGGTGGTAGCGGCAGCGGCGGGTCATTAGAACTGGGTTTTGGTTCCGGTTCCGGTTCTGTTTCGACCCCAGGCGGAAGTAGGGGTGTCACCGCCGCCGAAGCCCCTAATACTACCCTATTCGGTTTTAAACTGAAACCGAAATCTGGTGCTAATACACGCCACGCCATTCAGTTTTTACATTGAAAGACTTTGCGAATTTGTATGTATTGTAAAAAATTGAAATGCTTTTCTTACAATATCCGGAATACAGCGTCTTATAGACACACCCCCGATTACGAATATACAATGACAGTCAATCCCAACCTGGCTACGCTCATGCGTGTCATCGAAGACCATCAGGGCAAAATGCCCGAAGGTGAGTATCTCGCCGCAATGAACGCGCTCGGAGCACTTCATCGTGTCGCACCGGCACCGGCACCGGCGCACGCTCCCATTGGACCTATTCCATCGGGACACCCCCCATCCTACGCAGCGTCGGTGCCCTTGTTCAACGGCGGCGGCGGCGGCGGCGGCGGCGGCGGTCCCAATTCCTACAGCAACCTCATCGCATTGATGGGTCTATACGGCTACAACACGTGGATTCGTATTACCCGGATGATTCCTGAACACCGACAAATGACAGCGAACCAATGGGTCGCACTTACCCAAGACGAACAAAACCATCTGAATCGCCTGGCCACCCAGAAAATCGTCGAATCCTATGAAATCACATTCCGAAATCCAGCCCCATCCGTGTGTCCCTTCATCGCCAGACACGCGGTCGGCCCTTGGTCATTTGACATGGAGTGGTCGACCTGGACCTGTGCGTGCGGCTACCATGGAAAAACCAAAAACTGGAAAAAACATGAAGAGAGCGAGCGTCACCAGGATTGGGCACAAGACCGCATCGTTCCCAGGCGAACGATTGAACTTATGAAAACGCGCATCGCACAGGACGAAAAAGGCGAAATCATGCGCTTCAACCAGCCTCTCACCGGCGGTATCCGGTATTTCAAGGTCACACAGGACCGAAACGAATGGACCCATCCCGAGTTTTACCTGGGCATTCATCGCGAGAAGAACGGCAACGGCAGCTGGTTCGTTCATAACAGGCAAGACTGGCCACACAGGTTTGTGACGGATTAAAAATACGGCGAGTGTGTGTGCGGCGAGTGTGTGTGTGTTCTAACACTTTTTCTTTACTTTTTCTTCTTCGGCGCGAATTGAATCGAACGCATCCACCGGTAGTGCTGTTCAACGAATTGCTCGTATACCGTTTTTGGGATGATGTCAAATGACACGAACTCCGGACCGCCTGTACAAAGCATATAGTCATTGGTGTATTGGCGGTGGTCACCGGTCATTTCAATCCAGATGCGTGATGGTTTCACGAAACGGTCCTCAAACGCATTGTGACCCGCCTGAAGCGCCGGGGGGATTGGTTTTTGCCAGTGTATCATTTCGTTTTCATTTTCCAATGCTGACAGGCTGAAATTGGGTCGATTGTATTTGTTGGTAATGTACTCAGGTGTGTACGTATTGTATTCAAGTGTGATTTGACATGGGTCATTGTTCAACCAATGCGGGCTTTTACAGTATTTTGGAGTGTGTCCGATTTCACCGCAGCGTACACACTGCTGCTTCAAAAGGTGAGGACACGTGATTTCCGCGCCGAATTCGCGGGAACTTTTTGTGTAATGCGTCTTACACTCTTTCAGCGGAAATTTGCGATGCTTACAATACTCACAGAACGGGCGTCTCATTTTTGTCGATTTTGTCTGGGTGTGTCTGGTAACGGTGGCGGTCGCAGCGGCGGCGGCGGCTTCGGCGGCTTCGGCTTCAGCTTCGGCCGGGTTGTATATATTCTTGAAAAGGTAACCATACGAATTATCGAAATTGTCTGTGGTCGGGTATATACGTTCCAATTTGTAGGGCGGAAGTTGCGCCATATCCAAGCGTTTGTATTCAGATGTAGTTGTCATGGGGGTGGTCATTGTTGTTCAATGACCGCGAGAAAAACAATTCAATTTTCTCGATTTTCTCGTGAGAGAAAATCGTTCCTGTAAGGAATCTCGATTTTCTCGTGAGAGAAAATCGTTCCGTAAGGAATGTCAATTTTATCGTGAGAGAAAATCGTTCCGTAAGGAATGTCAATTTTCTCGTGAGAGAAAAAAGTGTTAGAACACCTTACCTTTCCTTACCAACCAAATACAGAATCGTCCATTCCGTCGTCGCCGTCGTCGCCGTCGTCGCCGTCGTCGCCGTGATTCACCGACCTTATCGGTTTTCCGTTTTCCCAAATCCCTTCAAACACGAGGATTTCACCTCCGTCACCTGATTTTTGGACGTGAACTCCGTGTCCGTGGAGCTTGTCGTTTTCCCACGTTCCAGTGTATTCATGCCATTTGGCGAGATGCGCGTTTTCAGCCGCTTCATCGCTGGTGTAGTTCTTCATTTCACCGTAGACAAATGCCGGTGTGCGAAGTGTTCCGCGACCGTGGCGTTTACCGGCGGCGTCGCGCATATGCCCCATATACACGCTGCCATCGGGGTAGCTGAAAATGTGTTCCTGTGTTGTCACTTGACGGGCGAGTTCCTGTTCCGCAAACCATTGTTGAACCTGTTCGGGGGTTGTAGGATAACGCGGGTCGTAGCGTCCAAGGTGCTGGTCCATCGTCTTCAATTCCGCGCGATAGGTCGGGTCGTTTTGAACCTTTTCACGGTCCGTCGCAAATTGCTGTTTCCATTCTTCAGAGGGTTGTTGTTCTTGTGCCATTGTATGTAAATTCACGGTGCTGTCGCTCTATATGTTGTTTCATACAAGAAAAACATTTCAATTTTTTTGGTTGAATGAAAAAGTGTTAGAACAGTTTTTTGTTTTTACTTACCTCGGGTCGTCGTCGTCGTCGTCGTCGTTCCGGCAGGCACGCTTAGTCGTATCCATCGAATTGGATGTGACCGCCACCAAGGCTCATCGTAATCAGGTCGTCATCTTCCTTTGAGATGTAGTCGTCGTCGTGTCTGCTGCTGCTGCTGCGGTTTTCCCTCGCGAGTTCCTTGAACATCTCATCGGCCATCTTCTCCGGCTCTTCGTCGCACCAGTTTGTTGCGTGATGAAGGTCAGCTTTCATGACATCGACGACAGGGGCAGCCGCAGCCGCAGCCGGAGCGGCGACAGCGGATGATGAAAGCGCACGCGACTCGAGTTCCAGACGAACACGGGGTCCATGAGGATGAGCGTAGGGTCCGCGGCGTTCACGGGGATGCGTCGTCGTTGACAATGCGGCTTGAAGCCAAGGTTTGGAACGACGGTCTTGTTCGCGGTTGTACGCGTCATCACGCACTCGGATGTCACGCTCGTGGCGGTCGGTGTCTTCGCGGAGACGATTGAATGAGATGTCACGACGGTCGCTTTCACGACGAGGACGTTCTTCACGCTCAATGTAGCGGGGACGCTCTTCACGGGGACGCTCTTCAGCAGCAGGCTGACGAGGGCGGTAGCGAGAACAGTAGGTCGAGGTGTGGCCTTTTTGGTGGCAGATTCGGCAGGCTTGGTTCAGGAGCGTCGGACAGATGACTTTTCCATCAGTTCCTGGTTGGTCCTTCACGTAGTGGCTGGTGTATTCGGATTCGGGGCGGCCAGCATCGTGGCAGACCTTACAGTAGGGGGTCTTGGTCTTGGTAGTAGTATTGAACGTCTTTGACATTGTAAGCGGTTGATTGATTCTGGTGAAGCACATTGTATATCGTATTTGAAAAAAATCATTTCAATTTTTTACAAATGTATTGGTATCGGTGATATCATGTTATTTATTCTAAATGACCGGTGGTCAACATCACCGATGAAAATGAACGCGTGAATTCTTCCAAGTCTTGTTCGGTTAAATCGCTTCGTTTTCCGCGTGGTGCTTTAGGGGTGTCGTCTTCTATATTCTCTGGTATAGAAGACGTATGTATTTGAGGAACGCATACAGACATTAACAGCGATATATATATATAAATAATATATATAAATAATATATCTAATATATCTAATATATCTAATATATATATAACTCTCGAATGACCTTTCACATTACCGAACACGAGGTTCAGGCCGGTCTCGGCATCGTCTCCCACCTCGCCGGCGATTCCGTTCTTGGCAACGGCGCCGCCACCATTTCACATGGTATCGACACTTACAACGATATCACCCATCACAATGTTCTTGGCGCAGTCAAGGATGGAGCTGAGACCGTGATTAGTGGTGCCGAGACCGTGCTTGACGGGATGTCCGGCGTTTGGGTCTGAATCGGTTCTGAACCGGTTCTGAACCGGTTTGTGCATGCATTTATACATCCCATAAATCCAACCCGTATTTATGAATTAGTTTCTCTCGTAGTTTCTGTATTTCGAGCGAAATCACCGTGTCGTCCGCAGCGTCGGCAGCGTCCGCAGCGTCGGCAAAGGCGCCATCCCCCGTCATAGGCAAAGAGAATGTATGACTTCCCGTCCACCGAAATCCATTAAGATTATCCTTTCTATCATAGTTCGCCGAGAGAATGGTCGCGGTGGGTGTATCTCTAACGATACGCAATGTTGCGTATTTCGGTAGGCGTTTCGCCCATCTCTCGGTGATTGTTGATATCTCGGCGGCCGCCGTTGCCGCCGCGTCTAAATCATCGACGACCTGATTCGCATCATTTAATTTTTCGATTAGGGAGATTTTCACGGATTTACTTGTAATCCACGGCTTATTTAGCTTGGGGTGTGCTTCCACCTTGAAATATTCTCTCGGTTGCTGCTTGCCGTCCTTGAGGTAGGTCATCTCGCGGTAATATACGACGTATTTCTTCATCATATTATGCGTGATTCCGGGGGGTAATATTTGTGCGGTTTGCTTTCTCTCGCGCTTATACTCGCGACGCGGTGGCGTCGGTGGCGTCGGTGGCGTCGGTGGCGTCGGTGGCGTCGGTGGCGTCGGTGGCGCGGGTTCGGTCATTTATGTATATCGACGGCATAAAACATATAAAACTGAAACGCTCTAAATACCAGTGAAGTGAAACGAAAAGAATGAACGTAATCCAACGCAAGAAGCACGAATTATCGGGGGGACTCATCTTCAAATTATCGCAAATCGGGTTCGCACTTCATAGCACTTTGTGTTATACCAACCGAATCGATGTCGGGGTTTACGATTACGCGGAATACGCCGCCCAGTTGCGCGACGGCGATTCGATTTTCATATCCACGAAAGAAACACATGTTCCAATCCATATGGTCGTGGCGATATTACGCGCCCGTAATGTCAGTGTCGTGTTTTATATTATGGAAGAACCGGTGGTTTCGTGGGATTTTATCCAGAAAATACTGCCTGTAAGTAAGCGCATTTTTATCCAGAATAATATTTACAATCACCCCAATATCCATATTATGCCAATCGGTATACGCGATTGCGGGTCTATTGTCGCGATGCATCGCCGGTTCAATCATAAATACCTGCTTGAAAAGGGGATGTCGATGCGGACGACGATGCCCGGTCATGCGCGCCCGATTAAATGTTTGCTGTGCTTCAGTGTATGGACACATCCGTCGCGCCAGGAGTGCTATGACCTGTTTTCGCGGGCGTCATTCGTCTATAATCTAAATGACGCCAATGATAACGCTGCATTATGCGAAGCTCGAGAGAAACGGAATAATGCGGAGTTTTTTTATGAGAAGGTCCCTGAAACGCTCGTCTATGAATCAACCCTGGTAAGCAGGTACGCTTTATGTCCGCGCGGGTGCGGGATGGATACGCACCGATTCTACGAATGTATTTACCTCGGATGCGTTCCGATTGTGGAACAGACGAATACTGTATTCGACCGGTTGTATCACCCCGACACGGGGTTTCCTTGCTTGGTCGTGAATCGGTGGGCGGATGTAACCGAGGACCTATTGGATAGGTCTTACCCGGAATGTTTCGCTAGGATGCGTGCGTTTCACAGCCGGTATCCGCGGTTTTTGACGGACTTGGATAGTATTGAGGGGCTGATGCGCGAATTGTAATATCACAATAATATATACATCGATGATGCCTTCATTCACTCGTCGTCGCCGTCATTGGTCGATGAAATACAAGCGTAGTATCAACTGTCGACGCCCGCGCGGATTCTCACAGCGCCAGCATTGTAAGTATGGGCGTAGGGGCTGGAATAAATACGTAAGTAACTGAAATAATAATAATATTTTTAATATTTATACAGATATTGTTGTACCAATAAGTATATTGTGTATTTTTTACAATGATAAAACCAAACTGGACGAATGTGTTTCAGCTTTTACCATCCTTACTAGCGGGCATTCTTCTTATTGTAGTAATGGCGGCTCAAATCAACAGCCCGATTGCGACCATTCCGCACATTGATATTTCAACGGTATATGTTGAATATTTGCTGTCATTTATAGCAAGTTTCGTGCTTTTATACTGGATGCTGGCTCCATTTGTGTATGACCTTATTCGGGGTAGCTCTCCTAATACGACCGTGAATCTGCGTGGGTATTTGGTTTTGTCTTTTTACGCCGTTGTGGCGATTATACTGAGTCCGTTTGGGTTATTAAGTATTCGGTTCTTTTTACAAGACGAAACGTATGTGAAATATATTTCGATGACTACAATCGTAAGCACCCTAGTGGTATTGTATTTTACATTTAGAGCCGCATTTCCTTAAGTAAAAACATTTTTATTTTCACCGTTGAAGATTGAAAATAAAAATACGAATCAAGATATAATATGAATAAAATAATTCCTATTCAGGAATCTGTACCTATTCAGGAATCTGTACCTATTCCGGAATCTACAGTATGCTCTGAACATAAGCTTACAACATTTATTTTGGAAGGCATTGGATGGGCGGGAAGTATATTAGTATTGTGTCCATATGTCATGACTCTTGAAAGAGACCTAGATTTTATATTGAATACCCTCGGCGCAACTGGGTTACTAATCGTTTGTATTACGTCAAAACAATATCAATCTATCGTGATAAATAGTGCTTGGATAATAGGAGGAATTTATAAATATTATGCGAATAAGTAAATATTCTTCCGTTAGTATATAATCTCAAGCAAAAATGAATCTCAATTTCGACATTACAAAATACACCGGCGTTATGGTGTTTTACGCCGTGCTGACGTACATATTATTTCCTGTGATTGCGTATTTCCTATTTGGAAAGACCTTGGAGGCGGCTGGCAACGGATTCATCGTCGGAAGTGTTGTGTCGGTGGTTTTATGGCGGATGGTTGGGATGGGGATGGTGAAGGGGGTTTAGGCGGGACCAGTCAATATACACCTTATATTCACAATTATATACTATTTTTTCTTGTAATATAATATAACAAGTATATTATGTATTCTTCACGACGAAAGTCAAAACGTTCTTACCGAAAGCGTGTTATTTCTAGAAAGAATAAAACACGTTCAAAGCGTAAGAATTTGAAATTCAGGAAAATGAGGGGGGGTGGTGAATTTGAGGAGTTTAAAGAAAAATATAATAGATTAAATAGTGCTTTGGACGATTTACCAATGTCAAAAGATATTCCAGGACGAATAGTTATAAAGAAACAACTTGAAGAATTATGTAAGAGCCCTCATTACGCCGCAATGGTGAGCGAAAACATTGAAAAAGATAAGGCTGCTACAGAAGCAAAGGCTGCTGCAGCAGCAAAAACAGCAGCCGACGAAGCAGCAGCGGCACAACAATTGCCAGAAGCCCGAAAACTTAAACCTAGTTCTAGTAATAGAGAACAACAACTAAAATTTAAAAATTCATTTTTGGATTACAAACCTAAAGCCGTAGAAAAAGTATATACTGATGATGAAGTTAAAACAAAATTACTAACGCATCAAGATGGTCCGGGTAGTTCATTTAGGCTTAGAATACCAGAATTTCAAAGAATGACCGATGATGAATATAATGATTGGATTGGTCTTTTAGATAATTTAGGCCAACGTGGGCTTTATGATGACTATAAATCAATTGTTAACGATTTATATGGTCAGGCTGCAGGGCAGAGTCTGACATTTAATCCAATGAACTGGTCAGCCATGGATAGAGCTGATAAGAGCGGGAAGACAAATCTACTTCCTACCATTGAAAATTTAGATAAAACATTAGGTGAGACTAACATTTTAAGAAAAACAGATAAAGAAGAAAATATATATGAAGGTTTTGAGCCGTAAGAAATAATGAAATACTCAAAAGAATGACACAACTGACGGTTCAAATAGCGCCGGTCAAACACGGGGAGGGTTGGGGGAGGGGGAGGGGGCAGTCAATATACACCTTATTCACAAAACAATATAAATAATGGAATCGCAATTGATTTTAATAAAAAAATTCTTATAGATCTTGAGAGTACTTATCCTGAGTTTTTTGAAACATATAACAATGATAAAGCAAAGAATACTAAGAGTGATGACCGTCTAACACCAGAAGAACAAGCAAGGATCGCTGAAGAAGATGCCAAGGTTGCAGAAACACAAGCCAAGGCAGCCGCAGCCGCTGAAAGATTAAAGGAAGAAAGAAAAAAGAATCTGTGGACGGGAAGGGTATCACCTGGTGGGTTTTTTTCAAAATGATTGGTTCAATCCATCGCCCCCGCGCCGTATTTCGCTTCTACTTTCTCTTTCATTTTCGCGATTTCATCCTCGATTGTATAGTTTGCGGGCAATACCATACGCAATCCTTCACGAACACCGTCCTCTGGTCGTCTTCTTTCATATACCAAATGTGGTTTCTCGCGCATCACGATGAGCGAGAAATATTTCGGCAGCACCGCCGCGGGTGCAGTATCCTCCGGGAAGATGCCTTTTTCCAAATCGCTGACGACCTTATTCGCTGCTTCCAATTTCGTTAGAAGCGATACTTTTTCGGATTTGCTTGTCATCCACGGTTTTTCAAGTTTGGGATGTTTTTCAACCTTGAAGAATTCTCTCGACCGTGTTTGCTCTTTATCCAAGTATTCAAAGTAATACACGACGTATTTGCGCAACATATCTTGTGTGATACCTGCGGGAAGAGCGCGAGCACTGTGTTTTCTCTCGCGCTTGGTGCCGTCATCGGCAGTGCCTTTGCTGTTCTTTTGCTGTTCTTGCATCGTCGCAATGCGTAAATTGTCGTATCTGTTGTTCAGAGGGTTTCTGTCAAGGTGGTCGACGCTCACGATGCTTGTACCTTTTCCATTTCCCCACGTATTCATAATGACTTGATGGATGAAGACATTATTGTGGCAGGAGATATACCCGTTTGTTGTTTTATACCACGTTATTTTCTCGCCTTGGTTGTGGTTTGCCTCGTAGTCCAGTATTTTTTGATAGCTCGTTGGGCACAATTCGCAGTATTCGTTTGGTTCGCAGTACATGATGACCGCCGCGATTTCCCCGGTTTGAGGGTTTGTGATTTCCCAGAGGGGATTTTTCATTTGGTTGGCGGTGCGGCCGAACGATTTTGTGTGGCCTGGTTTGAAGGTCACGGATGAGGCTGCGGAGTCGACGGCAGAACCGTATTTCTGGGTGATATAGTCGTGTTGTGATTGGAATTGGAGGGTCATAGCGTAATGAACGAATGAGCGTAACGAAGTAGCGAAACGATGAGTGTAGCAAGTGTATGCGATACATTGAAATGGAATAAACGATTTCAATTTTTTTATTGGGGTAAAATTGAAATTAAATTAGGTGGTATGAATTTATAAGTAGGGCGAAATGCCGAAGAAGTGTGCTTTTGTGGATGAGGAGGGGGTGAGGTGTGGGAAACAACCCGCATTTAATAATCCAGGTGAAACAACCGGGTTATATTGCGGTTCCCATCGGTTAGAAGGGATGCTAGATGTTATTTCCGCGATTTGTAGTTTTGAAAATTGTTTCAAAACACCAATATATAATTTTGAAGGTAAACCCAAACGATTATTCTGTGGAGAACATAAATTACCCGGTATGATTAACATAAAAAATAACAGATGTGAATATCCTGGTTGTAAAACTATTCCAATATACAATATCGAAGGTTCAAAAAAGGCAAAATATTGTGCTTCTCATAAGTCAGATGATATGATAAATGTAATTAAAAAAAGGTGTATTCAAACAGGATGTCAACATTACGCATATTTCAACAATCCATTTGAAAAAATGCCTCTATATTGTAGTTGTCATAGAAGTTCCATAATGATTGATGTCACGCACAAGAAGTGTCTATATGATAAATGTAATGTAATCGCTTATTTCAATGTTGAAGGTAGCCGAACCGGATTATATTGTTCTTTACACAAGCAAGAAGGAATGATTGATATTACCGCAAAGAGGTGTGTTTATCCTAATTGTAAAATTACCGCACATTTCAACTATGAGAATGAAAAGAAACCATTATATTGCTTGGCTCATCGTTTTGAAAACATGATAAATGTAACTAGTAAAATGTGTATTCACCAAGGATGCAAAAAGATGCCAAGATACAATACAACGACCGAATTATCGCCATTATACTGTTTCGAACATAAATTACCTCATATGAAAGATATTGTAAGCAAAACGTGTAAAAACGAATGGTGTAATACATTTGTTCGCAATAAATACGAAGGTTATTGTTTGAACTGTTTCATCCACGCTCATCCAGACAAACCCGTATCCCGAAATTACAAAACCAAAGAACGCTGTGTTGTTGAATCCATCACATCACATTTCCCGGATTTCAGTTGGGTTGCCGATAAAACGATAACGGACGGCTGTTCGCGTCGTCGTCCTGACCTAATTCTTGACTTGGGATATCAAGTCGTTATTGTGGAAGTGGATGAAAACCAACACACCAACTATGACTGCTCTTGTGAAAACAAACGAATTATGGAGTTGTCACAAGATGTGGGCCACAAACCAATTGTATTCATTCGGTTCAACCCAGACGAGTATACTGATGCGAATGGTGAAGACGTTACTTCGTGCTGGGGTGTGAATGGGAGTGGCATTTGTGTAGTGAAGAAATCAAAAGAAAAAGAATGGGAATCACGCCTGGAGAGGTTGCGCGAACAAGTGGAATATTGGACGAACCCTGACAACGCAACGGAGAAGACGGTTGAAATCGTGGAGTTGTTTTATGATTGTGATTATTAGGTATATGATGCGGTGATAGACCGCGTATGAAAATAAATGGAATATACTAATTTTTATATTTATTTCACAATAAACATAAAATAGAAATGTAGATATGAGCTGTGATGTACTACGAAAATTAATTCGAGTAGGCTCTCTTTATCCCCTAAGTTTCCCTAGGGGGAGGACTGTATCTTAGGCCGCTTCAGGTTGCTTACACCTTCATCAACGACCCATACCCGTTCAGTCTCTGGCACCCATTCATAGGCTTTGCTTAGCGCCCTTAAAATGTAGGTATGCGGATTGCCCAATTCTGTTCATTATTACCGTACCCAAGTTCATTACTCTTGGCCGCTTATTCCTTTCGGAGATAAGGTTGGTAGAACAGACTGTAAGGGGTTCCCCGAACAACAAGGTATGTCGCAACTCCGACTTATCGTCGTCGGAATCACTAGTGTCTGGTCTGGTTATATCATTAAAAACATGATACTGAGGACGCAACTCGTTTTCTGTAATCAGAGCTCAATTGATTACAGGAGAACACTTTTAGGTTCTTGTTTACTATTGATAGTAATAACATCCACATTACTACAACTAGTACATCAAAACCTCCCATCCCGGACATTACACGCAAAACGTTGTAATTCACGGCATACACGCGAACCTTTGCGGTGTTCGTGCCCTCAACGGTGGCGTTGGAGAGAACAAGCTGAAGGGTAGCGTTATCAATACGAGAGAAGTTGCACGAGCCAGAAGGCTGGTGCTCCTCGGGCCTCAGTGCGAAGGAATACAGGTTGATTCCGGTGTCTGGGGCGCGAGTGTGGTGCTGCCAAGGCTGAACGAGGTCGAAGTAGGTTCCTTCGCGCTCAGAGAAGCGATCCTGGCCGTTAAGCTGGAGCTTGGCGGTGACGACTGGGTTCTCACCCCAGCAGTGCATGTCGAGAGAAGTCTCGGCCAGAACGAAGGTGCCAGCATCAGAGACACCGGAGTTAATGCCGGCACCGAAGTTGGGAAGGTCGTAAGGCTTGGCGGGTTCAGTTCCGTGCCACCAAGAGGTCTGGGTGGTGTAGACATCCTGTGCGGCGGCGTCAGTGAAGAGACCGGAGGCATTGATGTAAGAGCCGGTGGTGTTGGCGACGGAGTCGTGAGAGCCGAAAGCCATGATAGCGTTAGGGAGGGCGTCGACGGCGTCGGTGTAGTTGAAGGGCTGTGCGCCGAGGAGACGGTTGAGGACGGTGCCCTTGTCGAGGGACGAGCAGTAGTCGACGTTCTTGTCGGGCTGGACGACCCAGATGAGCTCCTTAACGGGGTGGTTAAAGTTGAGCTTGATCTTGTTGGAAGAAGAACCGACGGACTCATCACCGGTGAACTGAAGTTGCTCGATGAGGTACTCGTGGGGGTTCTGGGCCATACGCCTGCGCTCATCGGTGTCGAGGAAGACGTAGTCGACGTAGAGGGAAGCGGCGACGAGGGACTGGTTGTAGGCGGAGGTGACCTTGACGGTGGTGGCGGCGTCGTTGAGGGAGCTCATGGCCCACAAGCACTCCTCAATAGGACGGATATCAAGGTTGATCTTGACCTCGTGGTATTGAAGGGCGATGAGGGGAAGGGCCAGACCGGGGTTACGGCAGAACCAGAATTGAAGGGGGACGTAGAGGGTGGTCTCGGGGAGAGCATTGCGGGGAGCGCAAACCTGGCGAGGAGCGGAAGCGTCGCAAGGGCCATCGATGTCGTTGAAGGAGGGGTCGGTGATGAAGGTCAGCTGGGTAGTGTTTCCGATCATCTTGAAGTAACCGCGCTGCTGCTCGGTAGACATAGTGAGCTGGTTCCAGATGTGCATCCAGTCACCGTATTGGCGATCGATACGCTGGCCACCGATCTCAACCTCCACCTGGGAGATGAGCTGCTCACCGGGGAAGTCGAGCCAACGGGCATAAACGCCACCGTTGGAAGGGATCTTCAGGGGCTGACCGATCTCGGGGAGAGTCACCTGAAGGTAGGTGCGGTACGCCAAATCACCGTTACGGGAGATGGTGCAGGTCACACGGCGACCGAAGTCAGCCTGGCCGTTAAAAGTCTGCTCGATAGACTCCATGGCGAAGTTAGTGTGACGCTTGTAGCTAACCTTCCAGAAAGTAATCTGGGGGTTACCAGTCAGGTAAACGTCCTGTGCGCCGTAGGCGACAAGTTGCATAAGTCCTCCACCCATTATATGAAATTGCTGGTTATACTATTCAAAAAGAAAAAAAAATTACGAAAATGACATAATTAAACGACATAATTAAACGACATAATTAAACGATTTTACTAAATATCAATTAAACAATAATTACTAATCCTCTTTATACACAAACGGATTCCGCATTCATCATACTTTCGTTGCGTGATTTATATATACTACGCCTGTATTCGTACTTTAACTAACTAACGTGGGGGTGCGTTTCGTATTTGTTGTGTAATTATATGTCGTTATTCAAGTATAAACCGCCTAAAAAAATCATATTAGATGAAAGAAGTATTACTACACTAGATAGTAAGCATAAAGAGCTACAAACCGAATTTCAAAATATTGAAGATACAGTTATACCGACGCTTGAAAGTGAAAAAAACACCCTAAAACAACGTTTGGAAAAACTGCGTAAAGACATATCGGCCGAGGGTGATGGCGGCAATGGCGGCAATGGCGGCAATGGCGGCAATATTCCTAAATCAGAGAAGTCCGTTATTGAAGAATGCCTTGAAATTCGCGACCGAATCAAAGAAATCAACGACAGCATCAAGAAATATAAACAGAACTATAAAAACTATTACCTTCATAATAGCGAGTATATCTTCGAGTATTTCGAAAACAAGAAAACAATCACGACGGGCGGGTCGATGAAAACGAAATCCCTAAATGCGTTCTTCAATTTGCCGGAGGCCAAAAAGACCGAAGAGCTCTTTAAAATCCAGCATAATACTGTCGAAAAATACCTGGCGAATATCGACCAGACGTATATGGATATTTCTAAATATGTCTACCCTACAGATATATGCCAGTTTTGTCGACAGGGGGAGATGATACCGGTTGAAAGTGAAGGGATTATGGTATGTAACCAGTGTGCCAAGCATGTCGTTTTTCTTATCGATAACGAAAAACCGTCGTATAAGGAACCGCCTAAAGAAGCGTGTTTTTACGCGTATAAACGCATCAACCATTTCCGCGAGATTCTCGCGCAGTTTCAGGCGAAGGAGACCACGTCGATACCGGACCACGTTCTTGAAAGCATCAAACAGCAAATCAAGAAAGAGCGGATTGAAATTATCCAATTCACGGATAAGAAAGCGAAGGAGATTATGAAGAAACTGGGATTTAATAAATATTACGAACACATTCCATTTATTAAAGATAAACTGGGGATTAAACCACCGGTGATGACGCCGGATTTGGAGGACCGATTGTGTAACCTTTTTATGGAAATCCAGGGGCCTTATGCGAAATTTTGCCCCGACGACCGGGTGAATTTCCTGAATTATTATTATACGGTTTATAAGTTGTGCGAGCTACTGGGGCGACGCGAGTTTCTGCCGTTTTTCCCGATGTTGAAAGACCGCGAGAAACGGATTGAACAAGACCAGATATGGAAGCAGATATGTATTGAGTTGGATTGGGAGTTTATAGCTACGCCTTGAGCGAGCGTTATTTTATTATTCATAATTCTCATGACTCACCATCATCACCACAATCCAAACTCAGCGTCTTGACCTAACCATACACCACCACCAACATTATTAGTAAATACAATATCATCATCATCATTATTACATCTGGCCACCTGGGGGGTAGTAGCTTGTGATATTCTATCGTCTTTCTCCACCGCAAGAGCAGCAGCATAATTTCCTCGTATTCTCTTACCGTTTGTCAATATGATACTACCGATATCGTCTGTTGGATTGTCATTCTTCCAAATACAGTCAAATTTTGTACCATATTTTAATCTAATTATACCCTTTCCTTCTCTACTCCCCTTAACAAAGTCTCCGGAATATGATTCTTCTGATGTTGAATCGTCATATTTTCCTTTTCCGTGTGGTTGGCCATTCATCCAATTACCGACATACACACCTTTATTCGGCCATGTCATTATACCCTTTCCTTCTCTAACCCCGTTAACAAAGTCTCCGGAATATGATTGTTGTGATTGTTTAAGATACTGTATTCCTTTTCCGTGTGGTGTTTTAGTTTCTAAATTGTAGGCTCCCTTATACGAATAGCAGACATTATTAAGTATTCCGTATTTGATTGTGCCTCCACCTTTCATCATTTTCCGCGATTTAACATTCTTGCGTCTGGAACTACGAGCACGTCGACGGCGATATTTGGTTTTATACGAAACCATCATATATACAATAATTGTATAATATTATATTATATAAAGATTTTGTAACCCGCTGAATATGATGTCATCTATACCGTCGTCGCATCCACCTTCGCCCACGACTCCGGACATAAATCCCGTGTATCGTGTGAAACACCGGGTCCAAACCAAACACTCGGGTAACATACCACCTTCCCGGGGTTCGCATTGAAATACGCACCCCACCAACTAAATGTGCTATTCGCGATGATATTGTGGTCGCATACGCTCATCAAAAGCATCTGCTGCCAATCAGCGATGGTATCACGGACGAAATGGAATTGAATATCACATCCGTAGGCGGGGCCGTTGACGTCGGTCGCTAAGCGGTGTTTTATTTCAGCGACCCGCTTGACCACAATTTCTTTGTCACAGGGTTCGTAGAAGATGAGAAATGTATACGACGCATTGGCGTCATGAGCGGACGCGATGATACGACACATTGCGCGATAATAATACTCTACCGAAATAATTGGATGAATATGTGAAATCGATACATAATCTCCTATACGAAAATGTGTGCTTACTAATATACGTTTTTTCGCAGGATTACCCGCATAATCCGAACTCCACGACTCATTCGAATACATATGTTTTATCCATAATTGTTGTTGCGGGAGTTGTATCATCTCGCATATATTATGGTATTTATCCGCGAAATATTTCTCACTCTGAAAGTAACCGTGAAGACGAAGCGGCTTCGGGTATTTCGGGGTTTCGGTTGGGATGGCTGTATAATGAAACCCTATTTCATTCCAGGTAGGTAAAGACTGGAACATTTTCTGTGTGGTTGCATTTATTGGTGTAAGATACGTTCTCAGACCGCGTAATAATGACGACCAAAATGTATAGCGATGTCCGGGATTTATTCCCTCCAAATCATCATGCTGTAGGAAGAAGAATGTATCATTGTTTCGTAACGCGGCTGCGATGGTCGTGAAAATTTGGAATAGTTGGTTCCCTAACCCACCCATAATCGTTGCGGTTATCATTATTATTATACAGAAATAATGGTGTATGTTTTAAGTTCGTTCGTTCACCGGTTCGTTCGTTCACTCACTCACTCACTCACTCACTCACTCACTCACTCACAGCAATAATTCCCGAAACATAAACCATAATTTATCCGGCTCAGTTTCATTGACTTTCGTAATACAAAAATCCTTTTCGCAAATGGAACCGGTATCGGTACCGGTACCTGTATTCCGTCTAAAAATACAATCAGAAATCAACTGTTGGTCGTCCTGAATTACCACATTATGCGCGATATACTTCTCAAGTGTGGTTTGAAAAGTGTTCGCCCACCATTTCATTTTCTCTCGACCCGTTATAAAAAACCCGCCAGAAATGAAATGCGCTCTCTTATCATATATTGTTCGCGGAAGTTCTGATTCGGTATTTATGTGTTCAGAATAATATTTTAATGCTACAGACATATTGTTTGGACGAACATTACACCCATAATAAACCCGGTTTTTATCCAGTGCGTTTATTTTTGCAGGATTAGGCCATCTCTCGCGTATCATTTTACTGTAAGCTGACGGTGTGTTTCGCCCTGTTCCAAACATCGACGCCGACTTCGTGAGTGTATCCCGGAAATATCCGATATCACACCAGCCATAATACTCCGTATCCGTATCCATATCCGTATCCGTATCGAAATATCGGCGTTCTATTGTTTCATTTACAAAATGTACCTTTTCACACCATAACATATTCAAGCGCCAGTCAGCGATACCATACAATTTACATTCCGGATTGTTGTTGTTGCTTTTCCAGTATTCTGCGTATTTAAAATTATAAAAATCGGTATAGGGTTTGATGACTACCTTAATCCGTGACCCGGATTCTGCGTCTAATTTTCGAACCTCTGTGACAATAAGGTCATACGTTTCTTTATCCGTATAAATAACAAGATAGAACCGGTTTACTATACGAATAAACCCGCGCATCCATTCGAGATGCTTATCTTCACCGTGCCGATTTTTCAGATTATACAAGCATGTTGAAAAAGTTATATTTATAGTAGTTGGCATAAATAATATAAATATCGTATGAATATTATTTATTAGAATAAACTATATCAAATGGACGACCTACCGCCGCTCCGTCGATTCACCGACATCAAACACGCTATATATATCAATCTGGATTCACGCCCCGACCGTCGCGCACAATTTGAATCGCATTTTGAAGAAATATGTCGGGTGTATCCAAATGAATACACATTTTTCCCCATTACGCGGTTTTCGGCCATTAAGCACAAGCATGGTGCGGTCGGTTGTTCTAAAAGTCATATCGAGTGTATTCGATTCGCCAAACGTAACGGATGGGACCACGTCCTTATTATGGAGGATGATGCGCTAGTGAAACATCCCGCAGTCCTCTCGAGTCAGGTGACCTCTTTTTTATCAAATTTTCAAGATAATTGGGATGTCGTGCTGTTTTCGGGGAATAATTATCCGCCGTTCAAGATAGAATCACCGTGCTGTTTTCGGATTGCGAATTGCCAGACGACTGGGTGCTATTTGGTTTGTAGTCGGTATTATGATACACTCCTTCGCAATTTTGAAGAAGGAGTCGCGCACCTGGAGGCCAATCCGGGCGATGTAAGTTCGTTTGCCTGCGACGCGTATTGGAAACAACTTCAGCGTGCCGACCGATGGTATCTCATTACTCCGATTTGCGTCACACAGCGGCCGGGGTATAGTGATATCGAGAACCATTTCGTGGATTATGAGAATCTGATGCTGGACTTGGTAAAGAATCCGCCGCCGAATAGGAGGCGGTGACGGCGGGTAGCCGAAGAATCCGCCGCCGAATAGGAGGCGGTGACGGCGGCCGAGGTACGCCGAGGTGCCTGAAGAATCCGGCCCGACTAGGAGGCGGTCACGGTTGCCGATGTTTTGTACACAATTTATATTCTATAGTATATTATAATACGACGCGATAATTTATCATACAATGTCATTAACATACATGAAATGCCGGGATGTCAAATGCACGCCTGAACGGGTAATAGAAAAGGAACGTGCGCTCTACATGAAAATGCTGAAACGCAAGTGTGTACTGGCAAAGAACCCATCCAAGCAAGACATTAAGGCATACTCTGCATGCTCTGCGAATCATTACAATCGGTCGCGGTTAAAACTGATGGATGATAAACAGACCAAGTGCTTGAAAAAGAACTGCGACCACTTGATTCGGTTTGGGGGGGGTAGGCTGACTGTGCGAAATAAATCCAAGTCAAAATCCATATCCAAACGTGTTAAGGGAGTGTAGGTAGCTATGTAGATAGACGGTTGTTTAGACAGGATAACCTCTAAAAATGATTGATTTTCACGTAGGTCTATGCCGAAATGCCTCGAATGACCGGTTCCGAATAGGAGGCGGTGACGGCAATCCGCTAGACATCCGTCAAATAATGGTCCACGACCCACCACCCAAAATCGCGGTCACTCGGGTAATGATGCCCCGCCATAATCCGGATATTCGCGCACTTGGTCGCGACCTCCATTAGTGCGTGAGTTTTGGCGGGAAACTTCCGCGATAGCACCTTCGCTAAATAATATGTCTGGACTGCGTGACCTGACGGGTATGCGGGTGTCGCCGCGGAGTCTGACCGTAATAATGTCCCGTTTGATTCATTGATGACTTCGGGTGCGATATGTGCCGGTCGTGCACGATTGTAGAACCATTTTATCATCTTTGTAATAAAAATAACACGCGTACCCGTCATAATCCGATCCATTTCTGCGACAGACATTTCCTCGGGTTTGATAACTGTCGTGAATGCGGTCGCGGGATTCATATCTGTCAGTCGGAAAAACGCGACATCGCTCGGCATTCGTTTCATAATATATTCGGTAATGACGGTATTTATCTCGGTCTTACTGTCGGGGTACATTTTACCGAACCCGGATATCGTCAGATTAAATGTTGGGTACCACCAATAATACCGTGTAGGTTGGACGAGCAGAACAATAATATAGGTTATTCCTAAAGCAATAAAGATGCGGTATCGGTCAGGGTCGCGTTCCACAATATGATAATAATACGAACCGAACCGTTCGCGCATGTCGGTGACAGCACCGCTTTCCTTTTTCGGAGGCGGCAATCCTATGAATGTGCGAAACTCATTTATTTTTGGTAAAACTACCATAATTCTGTAATATAGTTAAATATATATATTACAGACGTCGTATGTCGTCGTCGCCGTCGCGGCGGCGGCTGCGGTGGTGCACCACTTGCTACGCGATTTTACACGCGGAGAGGGGTGGGGAAACCGACGAGGTTCGCACCGATACCGAAGCCAGCACCGGTCCTGGCGGACACAGCCAAACTGGGGACATAAGTATCCAAGATACTAAAGGTTGCGGCAGCGGTGAGTGCGATAAGAGCAACCTCATCAAACGCCAAACTGCGTTTAGGAATAGCATAAGCAGCGACAGCCACCATAATACCCTCCACCAAATACTTAATGGTTCTCTTCACGAGTTCGCCTAAATCAAAAACTCCAGCAGTCATTTGAAATATTATTATAAATAATGGAAAGAAATTATTATTTATGAATTGCCATTAATGGAATGGAATGGAATCGAATGGAATCGAATCTATAAAAATGCGTTCAAATCACTTAAATATCTATAATGTAGTATATTATATCGTCGTTATTTCATATGTACGCTACTTCATCTGATTCGTCGTCCGCCGCGCCACTTGGCGTTGAACTGAAACAATCCAAAACCGGCGTTGTCAATTCTAAATATATTGATTTGTTGGAGGAGGACAAGCCTATTGCGGGCCAAAAGTTCGCATGTTTGTCGTTCGTGTCCCCAGAATCCATTTTGAAGCAGAAGGACCATTTCTTTTTCGAGAAATTTCTTCACTATTGGGACTATCAAAAGTCGATGGAGAAGTTCATCCAGTTCCTTAATTTCGTTTCGTTTAAGTACCACGTAAATTTCGACAAGATGTCGGCGGATTTTCAGGAGTTTGCTAAAGAGGAGAAGGCGACTCTTCAAAAGACGAACATCTATGACGAATATAAGACTTTCCTAGATAAGCATGAGGATGACCTCGAGAACGAGTTTGGCGAGAAACACAATTTCCAGACGAGTATCCGCGGTTTGAAGGTGCGCGGGGTGTTCGGGTCGCAGAAGGAGGCGGAATTGCGTTGCCAGATGTTGCGTGAGGTTGACCCGAACCACGACGTCTACGTCGGTCCTGTCGGTATGTGGGTTCCCTTCCACCCGGAGGCGTATAAGACGGGTCGGGTTGAGTATATGGAGGAGACCCTGAACCAGTTGATGGCGGAGAAGAAGAAGAACGAGGAACAGGCGAAGACTGAGTTTGATAAGCGTGTCAAGGATTCGAAGACGAAGGCGATTGAGGAGAATATCAAGTTGGCGAAAGAGAGCGGGAATAAGCTCACGCAGATGTTGGCGAAGGATGGCGAGACGTTGGTGGATGCGAAGCCGCGTGAAAGCGAGAGCACGAGCGAGAGCACGAGCAGTGCGGGCACAGCGAGCGAGAGCGTCGGCGGTCTCGGCGGCGTCGGCGGCGGTATTTGGAATGCGGGAGATGAGACTGCGTCTGTATCGATGACCGTGGAAGAGATGCGCAAGGAGCTGTTTGAGAGCGAGGATGTCGTGATGGATAAGAATAGTGACCACGGGTTGTCACGGTTGGCATCGTCGGGTGTGGATACGGAGTCAGAGTCTGATGTGAAGAAATTGACCGAAGTTGATTAATGATTCGATTCCATTCGATTCCATTCCATTAGTAAATCATTTCATTTCATTATATTATGTATATTATATAATGAAAGGTGGCGGAGTATATTATTGTTTACACAAGGCGAAGAGCCATAATACAATAAATAAATGTATCATCGAATCAATGATGCGCGCCGATACGGTAATTAACCCACTTACATTTAGTTCGATGGCCGGTTTTATATTTGTACTTCATCGCCCGGGTGGGCTTGTTGACGCGAATGGTGATATTTTTATGCGAAGTGATAATATTTCCATAAATGGTAAAAAGAAACAACGTGCTGGAAGTGGTGGTGTCGCCGTATCGTCGATTGTATTGAAAATAGTTATGAAACGCAACGACCCAGATGATACAGATTTAGACGAACTTGAACTTGTTTTACCAACAGATCCAGAATATGATTCGGATGATGATGATAATGCGATTGACAAATCTAGTTTGGAAACAGACGAAATAACAGTAGAGCAGAAAAACCACAATGAATTATACCAGACATTTCATCTCGGTGAAAAAATGGTCCCATCACTCATCGGCGATTTAATCGAGTTTGATGAGGAGAATATCCGATGTATGATATCGGCTATTCGGCGAAAACCGGATACAGTCAAACGCGTTAAAGTGATTCGCGTATTTGAATATTTCTTGTCTCAAATACCGAAACACAAAACATCGGTGGTTATGATGTGTATGGAAATGGTGGGCGATGATACGCGCGCTGCGGGTGGCGCGGGCGAAAATACATACAAAGTGATATCAAGTGTTGAAAACCAACGACTTCGAGTAGCCGCCGCACGAGGAGCTGCGGCAATTCAATTATTGTGTATGCGTAAACAGAAAAAACAATTGGTGGACGCACATGAAGGAAATTGGTTTATTGATACGGAAAACCGGGATAATGTACGAGCAATTGATTTCGGACGTGTGGCTGATATCACCGACAAAGATATGATACTGGATGAAATCTGGAAATATAAACGTTCGCGGCAGTCGGCATTTCATACGAAAACGTCACAGGGCACATTCCTCTCTAAAATAACAAGCAAGGCCGCATTAGAACCGCATTATGACCGGTTCATCGGAATATTACGTCAGACATCATCTCTGCCATTTTTGGTCGAAATGTCGAAACATCGGCGCAATGCGGGTGCTGCTGCGGCTGCTACGGCGGATTCTGACGCAGACGACGAGTCGCGACTTGATGTCCACCGAAATATCCATTTTTGTCTTGTATTTGCGTCCCTTATCGACAACGCAATCACGTCAAATAGTTATCCTGACTGGGACCAACCGCAAATGATATGGGCGTATCAAGAAATATGGGGCGTCGATATTATCCCGGATAAAGATAAGAAACAACCGATACACCACATCCATACGCTTGATTTCGATTATGATGTATTCAAGGCCAATATGAAATCGGCAAATATCTCCTGTCGGCGTGTCGTCAAATCCTATGACGAAATTGCTCGACTTATTTTGCTTTATACCGCAACTCCCGACGGTTCATCCGCCAAAACATATATCACGCTGGCAGATGCCGTCACACGCAAGAAAAAGACCGCAGTTGCGCGCGGGATTACCGCAACTCGAATGGGTGAATTTGTATCTGTTAATGAGATTTCTAATACCGGTAACGGTAACGGTAAGAATAAACCAATAATAAGATGCGCTATTCTTGGTGGAGGCAGCGGTGAGCTTAGAACAAGGCGACGTCGGCGACGTTAAATAGTATTTGAATAATATACTTTTGAAAGTAGGATTATTATTACTGCGAGTAATACGGTTTATCGAACAGATTAAACCGCTACACAGTAATAATAATCATTGAAGACTGTTTTGTCTTTTACGCTGCGGCTCATTTTGGCGGTGGAGAAACCTTCGGATTCTGACGCTTTCGCAATCGTATTCCATGTTTTCAGGACTTGATTGGAACCCACCAATCTCTTTTCCACCTTCTTGCCCGTGGTTGAAAGTTGGACGCCGATGATGGGGTTTGCGCCTTGTTCTTGGATAACGGATTGTTTCAATTCGGTATAACTTTGGCTTAAACCCAGTCCGTAATACCCCTCATTACTCGTGGTTTCATACCAAATTGTCGCCTTCAACGCGTTGGGGGAAGCATTAAGATACGTTTTCAGGTTCTTCATATCATTTTCGGTAAGTGTTTGTCCGACAGACAACTTCCATTGCTGATATTCTTTCAGGAGCGTTGAGTTCAGGATTTTGCCGGTGTCGGAGAATTTACAGCACTGGAAAATAAAGGTTTCCACACTAAACTGCGCTGGGTTTTCGGCATCGTTTGCGATGACCTTCTTATATTCAACTGTCTTCAACTTGATACCCTGATAGCCGTGAATACGACCGATACGTTTGGGTTTAAATTTGACGTCCATATAATGCTTCAATGCGTGGAAGGTCTCTTTCGCTGGTTTTATATGGGACCAAAGACGAAAACGTCCTTCAAGGTTCACGGATTCCTCTTCCACATCGGGGCGCACAATACAGCAGGTTGCGACGAATTCATTGAATTTTTGTGTCATTTCATCGTCGGGTAAAAGAATGTGTTGAGTGAATGGGGATTCATTCTCAGTCGCAACAACTTGAAGTGCCTGCGACTGTTGCGCGGTCTTCTCGCGGAGTTCATTGTTCGCAAGCGTGAGGTCGTGGATGGCCTTGTTTTTTGATTCGAGGTCACTGACAAGTTTCGCGTTCTCGGCCTCCAATTCTTGATTGCGCTGAATGAGACGGTTGAAATTTTCTACATTATACATTCTAGCGTGAATAATGTCTTCAATATGCTTTGTAAGGCGCGCAATTGTGAAATTGGTGCTATCATATGCGATGATTTCGGTTTTGTTTTTACCGGCAACTTCAATCGTGCGAAGTTGGCGCTTGATTTTGGGGTGTGCTTTAATATTGTTTTCAATTTCGGACCTGTTTGTCACACGAAATGCGCCGGCGAGGATGAAGTTTTCGTATTTCTTGTGATGGTCTGCGACACGGGTGGCCAAGTCATTAGTCTGTCCGAATTTGACGAGTTTTTCGTTCTCGGCGTTGGTGTTGTCGATGGTGCCGAAGTAAATTGTTTGAGTATTCACTGGAAATTGGCTGATAAGGGTTTGTTCAATTGCGCGTTTCTTTTCTTGGGTCAGGGTGATAGTGGCTTGGTTGAGTTGCGCGTTTGTTTGTTCGAGTTGCGCGCGTAACTGAGTTGTTTGTTCGTCAACGGTCATAAGAATAATTTCTTCCAGGCGCAAATAATAGTCATGGATTTCACCGGCTTTCTTGGTCTGTGCTTTCAAACACAGCAGTTTGAAGCATCGGATGGTGAGTTTGATAGTTTGCTTGTTATGGCCACCGTGTTTTTTGGGTTTGTCGGAACCGGATTTGTCTGGCGAATGAGATGGTTGTTCGTCGTCGCTATCATCTGATGTGACAATTTTATAATCAACATCAAGTTTGAAGTTAGTTTCAATCATTGTTTTTGCGGTTACCTTTTGCGTGAATCCAAGCCATCTCCAAACATTATCCAAATCAACAACAAAGTCAGTATTCTTATCATAATTGAGGTAACAATAAAAACTACTGACAAACAGTTGTTGCTCGAATGTACTGAAGTTTTCTTGGATTTTTTCGAGGAGAAAATTGTTGTATGTTTGAGACAACTTTGTAATCGGATTTTTCTCGATGAGTTCAACAATGTTGAGAGTCGCGGAAGAGGCGGTGGAGGCAGAAGAAGAGGTGGACATCGTTATGAGTGTAGGTTATACTATGTATAGACGGTTGTCTTTAAGTTGTTTTTAGATACACAACCAAGTTTATACAAATAAGATTGTAATATTAATTATAAACATAAAATTGAACTGAACTATAGATGAATAAGTGGAAGATACGTTTTTATATTATGCCGGAATTCACGCGCGATTTGGATGAGTCGTTGTCTTGTTTTCAGACATCAAAATACAATTTAATAAGACACTTGGAAAGGAACTACAGAGAGAATATCCATTATACAAGGTCACAACTGAAAGTAGTCAATGAAACAAAAAAACAGAATGGCGGACATAACCGTATCGTATATATGCTTACGGAAGAAGCGTTTGAACTCTTCAAGAACTCATTTAACTTCAGAAACAAATACATTGTTGCCGCATCTCAACAAGTACATGTTGTCAGATTTCCGATGTGTATTGAAGGACAGACTATCGGGTTTATTGAAAATGCGTATAGCGGTTTACGTTCGATGTCCCGACAGTTTCAGATTGGGCCTTATCGGGTCGACTTGTGCTTTACGGACGATTTCATTGTCGTGGAATGCGACGAATACGGACATAGCGACCGGTTAGTGGCGAACGAAGTGGCGAGAGAGGACTTCATCAAGAATCAGGGTTACGCAATAATACGTTATAATCCGAATGAACCTGTATTTGATTTGTCGGATGTGTTGAATCGGATAAATAGGAGGTTGATGTTGCTTTTATAAATCAAAAGCGGATTTTATAAAAGCAATGGTCGGAATACGGTCGCTTTTACATTTGAAAAGCGATATTTATGAAAGCGACGGCTAAAATGACGCTTGCTTTTATAAACGAAAGCGAAAATGATGGTTAAAATACTATTTTCGCCATCTTACTACACCCAAATGTAAATCAACATGATTATAAAATTCTAATATTAGAATCTTCATTTAGGATAGCCTAAAGCAAGATTATCATCAAATATCGTTCTCGCAATCCCGAGACCAACTTTCCCATCACCACTTACTCTTCTTCACGTTAATCTTCGGCGCCTTACTGGTTTTCGAGGCATTAGGGTCATACGACTGCTCTCCTTCGTCATCAGAACCGAGATTCTTCGATATTTCCCAGAACTCCTTACTGCCCAGCTTGAATGGCCCGTGCTGTTGTGCCTTATACCAGAAGATTTGGTCCTGTAATTTGTTCGATTTCGCGTTGTTATTGATGACGAGACACTCATAATTCTCGGTACACTGGTCCATGACCTGACAAAAGCTCTCAAAAGTGGGGAACATACCCGCATAATTGTCATAGATTCGCTTACGATTCGCAATATATGGCTCGCGGAGGATAAAAACGTAGTCGATATTGGTGCGGAGATTTGGAGGGATACCCAGGGGATATTGCATTGTGATGACTAACATGACCTTCCAATGACGTCCGTTCATAAACAAAAGCCTCATCATCACATCCTTCGTCCACTTGTTATCATACAGACAATCATCCAATACAACAAATGTACGCGGGTCAATGGACGACTTCTTATACATATCCAGTTCCTTCTTCACCTGCTTCAGGACCGCCTTTTGGCGCTTGAGAATATTTTCGATGATAGCGGTGTTATACGCGTCATGGATGAAGAGTTTTGGCACATGGGCTGCGAAAAACCCGTTGCCGGCTTCTGTCCCTGAGATGACGGTTCCAATGGGGATATCCTGGTGGTGAAACATCAAGTCCTGAACGAGAAAACTTTTACCTGTATCACGTCGGCCGATGAGAACGATAACGGGCCCCTTATTTTCATCGGGGCGAAAGCTGATGGCCTTCATATCAAACTTTGCGAGTTCTAAATTCATTTACACGCAATCACGACGAATCGAGTAAATGGTGATAAAAATGGCATATATTATTTAATGACATTTTTTACGAATCGGAATGGAATGAAATGAAATCGATACGGAATCGGAATCGGATGCGGTGGAGCCCCCGTTTAAAATCAATTTATAACTTCTATTTAACAATCATACCAGTATTTCATTTAGGAACAACATGTCTATATCGAATACGCCGACGTTATTCCAATTGCATTATCGGAAACATAAGTATACTCCGGATAAGATAGAACCCGCGCTATTATTCGATATCCAGAATTTTACTCCGATTTATTCGCGATTTTTCGATATTAACGAGTCCAATTATAATAGTATTCAATTGAACCAAAAGTATTATTTACAGAATATTATCGAGCATTCGCGTCAAATCAATGAAAGCAGCCAAACCCTAAACCATCTTGAAACGGTGATTGGGGATGACGCTGGCGATGCGCATAATGCGCCGATATTTGTGAAGTATTCGCCGCTACTTGACCCTATCCGGTATTTATCGGGTAAATACAATATTAATGATACGAAAACGATGACGCTACCCAAATACAATTCGAGTTCCGCGGATTGTGAAGAGAAAATGCTAAACGTGAACAATGCGTCGTATGTTGACGGGTTTTTCTCCTACTTAACGAGCAAAACACTTCATACCCATGGAGTCGTCCATGGACTGGATTATTATGGCAGTTATTTATGTAAGCAACGCGAATTTTCCACGAATGTGTTTGATGATATCGAGTATCTTGTTGGATGCTCGTTTTTCAATACATACGAAAACGAACTCTTCACAATCGATTATTCGCAGTTTGGCGAAGACGAATCCGACCTATCTGATATCAATGTGAGTAAATTAATGAAACTCCGGAATAAGTTGAAACCGATGATTGGTTCGGCGGCGGTGGAGGGCGATGACGAATCAAATAGTAAAAACAAGCTTCATATTCTTGATACGGTAGTTGTTGAAGAATGCGATTCGGCCGCTACACCAATCGAATCAGAGTGTGTCGTAATCGATACACCCGCGTCCACCGCGTCCACTGCGTCCACCGCGCCTGAAATGGTCGAATTGAATGTTGAAGACCTGATGATGAGTCAAAGCCAGCAAGACGGGGGTGGTGGTGGTGAAACGAAACTGAATCATAAGGACCGCACGAGAGACCAGGATTATTCTAGTGATAGTGATTCATCGCAGTCGAATTCATCGTATACTACGATAGACGCCGAGGGCGAGGGCGAGGGCGAGGGCGAGGGCGACATCGAGAGTGACAGTGACAGCAGCAGCAGTGACAGTGACGTCGACAGTGACGTCGACAGTGGTGATGACGGAAATAATGACGCAATCAAAGTGGATGATACTTCGTTCACGGACGGCAGCGACGGCAGCGACGGTTCATATGAGAGCGATGATGAAAATATCATCGTTAAAATCAAGGACTTCCCTGTTCAAGCGATTCTCCTTGAAAAGTGTGTAAGCACCCTGGACCATATCATGATGACAGATGAACTGACAAAAGAAGAGTGGTCGTCTATTCTATTCCAGGTGATTATGACGCTCATTATATACCAGAAGATGTTTGCGTTCACACATAACGACCTTCATACGAACAATGTTATGTTTATTGAAACCACTGAAGAGTTTCTTTATTACCTCTACGAAGACCAGTATTATAAGGTCCCTACGTATGGCCGCATCTTTAAAATCATCGATTTCGGTCGGGCGATTTACAAGTTCCGCGGGGAGCTCATCTGTAGTGACAGTTTCCACCCGAAAGGCGACGCCGCCACGCAATATAATTTCCCGCCATATTATAATGCGGACAAACCCACTGTAGAACCGAACTACAGTTTTGATTTGTGCCGGTTCGCATGCGCACTATTTGATTATTTCATATATGACCTGCGTAAAGTGGAAAAGCTGTGTAATTCCGACCCAGTGATTCGGTTAATCGTGAAATGGACGATGGATGATAAGGGGCGTAATGTGCTGTATAAATCGAGCGGAGAGGAGCGATACCCGGATTTTAAACTGTATAAGATGATTACGAGATCGGTCCACAATCACATTCCTTCGGCCGAGATCCACAATCCGATATTTGATGAGTATAAAATCACGTATAAAAAATATAAGAAGCATGCGGCCATTGCGGCGAAGTTCCCGAAAGATGGCCGAAATACACATATTGTTATGAATGTGAATACGTTACCGTGTTATGTAATGGAATGAAATGAAATGGAATCCGGGAATGGAATCCGGGAATCCGGGAATGGAATCCGGGGTCTAACGACTAGCGACCGCGGTTCAGATACATATTTCGGTGTGCCGGAAGCCCATTCTTCGCGATGAACTCGATATTCCGCATTGTCCATCCCATACTACATCCGGAATGACCGACCTCCATTTGATTCTGGACGAGTGTGATGATCCAGTCGTCGCCCCCACTAAACATAAATCCGCGGTCGGAGGGGGGGCTGTAATTGGATAGATATTTCCAGACGTCGATTTCCTTGGACTTGACCGCAGGTGATTCGGCGGCGCGGACGACTGCGAGCAGACCATCTCTCAAATTGCTTGTGGAAAGCGAGTCGTTCATATACGAGAAGTCCCACGCATTCGCGGCTGACGCGGTGCGAGGCCAGTATTCGGATTCGGAGGCAACGGCGACAGATACAGATTCAGGAGCAATAATAGATTCGGAAGCCATCGTAGTGTGTGGGTGTGAGTGTACGTATAATAAACGAACGATGAGTTATATACAACAATAAACATATGATTTCAATTTTATCATATGTTTATAGTGAAATTAGTATTTGAATAAACGACATCCTAGTTACACGGATGGCACCAAATTTTCGATTTCGATTTTTTTGAATATGTTTTTGTCAAGCTTGTTTTTCAGTTCGGTTTGTTCGCTTATTTTCGCTTGAGTGATTTTCAGCTTTGATAGTTTTTCGTGGTTCAGTTGCTCACAAAGACCGACTACAAATCCAATGGCAAGAGTCGCACCAGTGTTCATTATTGTTATTTCAATGTTGTTGGGCGATGTTGCCATCCAGTCAATGATGAACTTTATGATTATCCCGCAATCGGGGGTAATCGTTTGGCGAGGTTGAATGACGATGTGGTTCATCATATCAGCGCGTAGGTTAGTCTTCATAAGTCTTATAATGTCGGTCATTGTTAACGCGACGCGTCCAACATTCCGATTACCATACCAAAATGGAGTAGGATGATTTCCAATCATTACATCATATGTTGCCGCACCTGCTTCAATGAACTTTATGAAATTGGTATTGAAATTTATAAAGTCCACCCTATTTCCATACGTGTCGTTTATGGCAGGGGAGAAAACCGCTTCCCGAAACTTAAACAATTGTTGGACTTGTTGTTCCAGAACAGCCAACCGTTGTTTTGTTTCCCGCAATTCAGTTCTCAATTCATCAACAACTGAATCATCTGCCATAAGAGGTGGAGCGCTCGGAGGAGGGGGGGTGACCATATGTGACCCAAACTCAAACACGAATTTCCCATTCTCAAGTTTCATTCTTCCATCGCATCCGGCTTCAATCTGGGATAACAATTTGTTTGACATTGCCAAAGGTATATTCGACGTATGTGGTATGACGATATATGAATATAATGTCATACTAATTCATTCAATTTTAATCCACAATTGTCACAGCCGTGCGGCAATCTTATCCAATATCACACCAACAACGACACCAAGCGATAAACTCCCGGATGCGAACCCGACAATCGCGGTGATGAGTGTAATTATCCATCGCCTATCAAATGATTGCGGTTTGAATATGCTATCCCAGTCGCCTGTTTTATATACAACGAGTAACATAACACCGACAACCGCCGCAATCGGGATTTCGTTGATGGCGCGACCGAAGAACAAACAAATCACGATAAAAAGCACACTTGTGATCACCGATGAAAACTGGGTTTTCGCACCATTTGCTAAATTAAGTTTACTCTGTCCGACAAGCACACACCCGCCGAATCCGCCCGTTAGCCCCGTCGCGATATTTGCGATACCTTGGGCAACGCTTTCACGGAACGAGTTGCCCTTTATATGAAGCACACTTTCGGCGTCTTTCACCATAATAAGCGATTCTAATAACCCGGTAAATGCCATCGCCGCCGAAAATGGCAGCATTTTCAGAAGACTTTCCGCGTCATATTTGATGTGGGAAATACCCTCTAACGAAATAAGCGATGGCAACTCTGAATGTATCGCGCCGGTATCTCTCACACGGTCGATATTGTAATATTTCGTAAAAACGTAAATAAACGCGGTAATCGCGAACATCGAAACTAATCCACCGGGTATATGGATATGTTGGTCGTTGCTATGCGTGATTTTAATAACGCCGAAAAACGCAATCAACGTGGATATAATTGTGAATAATACAGTGTTTGCCATTTTCAAACCAGTTAGCCACTGGTGGTCTTTATCTTTAAAATTATCGAGCTGATGAACCGCGATAAGACCGGCCAACGCAACCAGAAACCCCGACATGATATATTTGGGAATATACGTCACGTATTTATATAACCCGGTGAGCGCGGCTAAAATCTGGATGATACCGCCGACGATGACGGTTGGAATGATGTATTCTTTGCCGAGTAAGGTGCTTACACCGGCGATTGATGTTGCGACCGCGGCGGTTGACCCTGAAATCATCGTTGGCATACCTCCAAATATAGATGTTATAAGAGACATCACCATCGTATTCTGTATTCCGGTATTCGGCGACAATCCCATAATAAATGCGAATGCGATGGATTCAGGAATCAGTAAGAGTGCGATGGTGAGTCCTGATAAGAACTCATTGATGATTTGCGTCGGTGACGCGGATAATGCGACCGCATCCATTTTATGGATAATATTATATAAACAGTATATTATATTCTATAGTAGAATACATACGGTATATACGGTATATACATAATGGCTACAGCAGACAGCGTTCCCAGCGACTGTGTTAGCCCCCACCGCGACACAATACTCATCGACGGCACGACCTACGACATCACCGAGTTCAAGCATCCCGGCGGAAGTATTATTAATTATGCGAAGAACGCCGGCGACGCTACCGATGTATTTCGTGAGTTTCATTACCGGTCGCCTATCGCGAGAAATGTGCTTCGTTCATTGCCAGAATACGATTGCGGCCCGGAATCCGTCCCGGCGCATGCGCTTGCCCCCGAGTTTCAAATGACGCAGCGTCAGAAGGATATGACCGCCGATTTCCGAGAGATGCGGGCTAACCTCGTCAACCAGGGTCTATTCGAGCCGGATTATATCCACGTTTATTTCCGTTTGCTTGAAATCGCGTTCTATTTCGGGATGGGGGCGTGGCTCGCATCCTATAACATTTACGCATCGATGCTATCGTTTATTGTATTTAAGACTCGCTGTGGATGGGCGATGCACGAATGCGGCCATTTAAGTTTTACCGGAAACAAGCGTGTCGACCGCGCAATTCAATCGTTTACGATGGGATGTAGCGGGTTTAGTTCGTCCGTTTGGAATTCGATGCATACCCGTCACCACGCGACTCCGCAAAAAATCAAGCACGATATCGACCTGGATACCACTCCATTTGTCGCGTTTTTCGACCTCGCATTCGAAGAGAATACAAACGGAAAAATAGCCGCACGATTTATGAACCGGTGGTGGATGCGACTTCAGGCGTGGACATTCTTGCCCCTGGTCAATGGAATACTCATTCATTTGTTTTGGTTGTATTATCTTCACCCTAAGAAGATATTTCGCACGCTTTGTTCGGCGCGGACGAGAGAACAGCACGTATCGGCCGCATTTGAAATCGTGTGTATGTCCTCATCGCATATCGTGTTGCCGTATATATTTTACACCAGCGGCGACGGCGTAAGAGGAATAATCGGGGCGTATTTCCTCCTGATGATAATAAACTTCTGGAATTTCATCTATCTTTTCGGACACTTCTCTCTATCACATTCATTTACAGGCGTAGTCCCTGAAAACAAGCACCTCCTCTGGTTTGAATATGCGATTGACCATACTGTGAATATATCCACGAAATCCGCACTGGTATCGTGGGTGATGGGGTATCTCAATTTCCAAATCGAGCACCACTTATTTCCGTCGATGCCGCAGTATAAGAATGCGATTGCGGCTCCATATGTACGCCGGTTTTGCGAGAAATGGGCGGCCGGCGCCGATGCCGCCGATGGACACGACCGCATGAAATATACCGAACATTCGTATACTACTGCGTGGCGGTTGATGTTATCCAATCTGAACCGGGTTGGGAAACATTATTATGAAAATGGAGTATCGGCACCCATGGCACCGGCACCGGTGCCTAAATCAAAAGACGACTAGAACCCAGGTGCATCTACAAATACCGCAGGTGAAGAGGATCCGATACCATTGGATTCATTGCCACTGCCGCTGTCAAACATCTTAAATTGATCTAACAAATACACGCCTACCACTGAAGAAATACAGACGATTATTGTATCACGTATAAGGACCTTGATTGATTTTTTGTTATCATTGTCGACGAATCGCATTTCCAGGAATTTCAATAAGAAATAAACGGTAGCGATGATCGCACCGATAACAAACAAGCTCGTTGTAAATGACATAATTCGCTGTGAATAAATAAGAGAATGAATGTATATAATAATCGCTAAACTTATATACATACAGCTTCAACAAACAAATGTGGTTTTATACGAAATACTGGATGGCGGCTGTGGCGGCTGTGGCGGCTGTGGCGGCGGCGGCGGCTTACGTTTGAAATGCCATCATAACTGGCGGGTAACATACATACATAATACCTCCGGCAATTGCTAAAAATAGGAATGAACCTAAAAAAATAATAAAATCAATAAATATTATATTATTGTACCAGTGGGAGTTCTTCTCGTCTTCATCCTCGTCGGCCATTATTATTTACGATTATCAATGATATTACTACTAATATCACGGATATTATAATATCTCAATATCATCCAACAAGGGCGGTGCGTTGATATTCTGTGATTCATTCAATGAATGGATATCCATTGTATCCAATTGAATATCCCCTCCAATGTGGATACGGCCGCTATCATCGTCATCGGCGTCGTCTGCATCGGCATCTCTTGCGTATTCGTTCCTTCTCTCGCTAGAATCTGTTTCAAATGTTCGAACTTCATTATCTCCAAATGATACGCCGCCGGTGCTGCCGGTGCCGCCGCTGCTGCCATTTAATTCGCCAACAAAATCAAGCTGTTCGGATGCTACTGACGTCGATGTTGCCGCACCACCATCAGCCCCGTCAGCACCATCCCCGTCAGTGCCATCGACGCGGTCACGATGACGGCGACGGCGTGTTGATGATGAGTTGCGTCGACGTGCCGAGAGATTGGCGTCAGCTTCAGATACAATTGGTTCTTGTTGAATAACTTCTTCATTCTCGGTAACTTCCACCACATCTTCGATGGTTTCTTCTAAATACATCTTAATCAGGTCCTCTATGGGTATATTATCACGAATCGTATTATAAATACATTCCTTCACGATAATTTCGAACTCGCGATTATAGCGTTGAATATCGAGCGGATGATTACCCTTCTTAAAAATATACATATTAGAATACAATTTCCTCGCACTATTCACATATACCTTATGAACAAAGTCGGACAATTCAGGGAGTCTTATATCAACCTTCTTCTGTTTACTTCCGACACGCATCACCGTCATACACTTCAAATGAATGATATGGACGCATGTTATCAAGTCTTCTAAATAGCCACAGGTGCTTCGCTCCTTAATTCGCGCGGTCTCTTCTTTGATGATATTCGGATTCCATTTTGGAACTCGCGAGAGAAGGTTCTGAAATGTCATGAGGTACTTGTCATTCTCCTTATTCCCAACACATAATTTCAGTGCCTCGTCGAAGATGGACCGGAATCCTTCTTGGATGAGAGGACACAGAATATTCACCAATCGAGTCGCCCATTCGTTTTTCGATTCGTATAATGAAGTCACCGAATAATCGTCCATAGTCCGCGATATGAGGATTTACATAAATGATATATTTTCTAAACTCCGATTACAACGAAATACTATAAAATGAAGTATAAAAAGCAATAGTAATTTCTCGTTTCTAAACTCCTTGCGCACCTTATCGAACATAATAAGCAGTTCGTATTTCTTGATTTCGTTCATATGTGGGCTATTACGAAGAAACTCAATGACATCTAGACCACAATATCCCTGCTCGTACAAAACCACAGATAGATCAACGATGCTTTTGTATTCGGACATCGTCGGTGCCAGCGTCGGCTCATCGGACGGTGTTTTAAGATAATCCGGATGGATTTTAATTAGTTCTACGAGAGATTTATCGCGAGACCTCTCTATTTTGCTTGTATCACATATCAGATTCGCGTGATACGAATGTAAATTCACCTGGGTTCCAACACCACCACATCCCATGATAATCGGCTGCGGGACATATATATCACAGAACCTCGAGAGAATCGGTTTCAGAAGACTGTCCTTGTTTTCAACAACAATGAAAAACCGTGTGGAATAACTGAATAATTCAATACACCGGCGAAGTGCGGACTGTGCGTCAATTGTCAATTTATCCGCATTGGTCAGAATAACCGATTTGAATATCGCGCCTTCTTTCAGGTCGATGTTTGTCTTTGCGAAAAACTTCAATTCCTCGCGGATAAAACGGATACCCTTACCGTGCGCACAATTCGCGTGCATAACATAGTTTTTGATGGCCGTTTTATCGCCGCCATATACGGAAGAAATGAAGCTATTCAATATGAATGTTTTCCCTGACCCGCGGGGGCCATAGAATATAATATTTGGGATTTTCCGGTTCTTTATGAATACATCTAGTTTGTTATGTATATCTTTGTGGATACATGACAGTTCGGGAATGGACGCGGACACGGACACGGTGGATGCTAGTGGGGATGTCATTATTATTATCGTGTTTTAATTCATGATAATAATGATAAATTATTGTTTAAGTTTCGTTCCGCTCGGCTCCACTCGGCTCCATTTCATTCCGCTCGGTTCCGCTCCGCTCGGTTCCGCTCCGCTCGGTTCCGCTCCGCTCGGTTCCGCTCCGCTCGGTTCCGCTCCGCTCGGTTCCGCTCCGCTCGGTTCCGCTCCGCTCGGTTCCGCTACGCTCCGCTTCATAGATTAATATTTTGCTCATAAGGCATCACCTTTGATACCGCCCCCGGCACATTGCCAGCCCCTCCAGCACCGCCACCGCTACCCGCCTCGCCATCCGTATAATAATAGTTGGTAGTGTAATAATAATTCGTCGGTTTGGCCGCAGCATTAAACGGCGATTCCTCTTCATATCCTTGACCGTTATACATTCCCAAGTAAGCCGTCGCCGCAGGAGATCCGTCCTCATAATAATACGCATTATGTTTCGCGGTGCGTTTGCCAGAGTTCGGGTCATTCGGGTCAATCCAGTTACCAATTCCGCGGATGATGTTGCCAGTGGCATCGCGGATCGAGCCAAAGAGGCCGGGGCTCTGGCTCTGCTGTGCGCCGCCGGGTTGATTCTGTCCGTATCCCCGGAAATTCCGCGTAATCCCGCGCTTATAAATATCGTCATTCGCCAGCGCACTGCTACTAGAAGCCGTGGCGATATTATCATAATTCGTACGGGACGCCGATGTCCCCATCAAATTCTTCTCGATTTGGGTTCCATCGGGCAAGTATATCGCCCACTGGGTCACTTTCAGACAATCCGCGTCAATACGGCACGCATCAGACCCAGATTGACCGGCATTGTTACATTTCCAGGGGCATTTACGCATCAGAAGTATATTATTGCCGTCGGCCGTTTTCACGAGGTTGCCGCTTGAGTCCATCCGGAATATATTCTGGCAATTGCCTTCATTCGTGGAAAGTGTGGAAGGCTCGACGCATTTACGCACGTGGCCGTCATCACCGTAACGCCAATTTGCGCCGTCATACCAAGAGTCAGGGTGGCTCGCGATGAGCCGGTTTCGCTTCGCGACGGCTTTGTCATATGCGTCCTGGGCGTCCTTCTTCACCGTCTCCGACGTTGCGGAACGCAGTTTCTGATACGCGGCTTCATAATCCTTCTGGGCTTGAACTGCCCAACTCATTTGGGCCTTCACGTGTGAAATCAGCACCGAGGCCGCGGTCGATGTCACGTAAGTTGTGCCGTCGGTAGCTGTGCCAGTGGAAGTGGGTGTTCCGGTGGACGCAGCAGCGTTGGCCGCCTTCGGTATCGCCGATAGCGTAAATTCGCCAGCATCGAGCACATTCCCGTCGGTCGTAAAATTAAACGCGGTTTCAGCCGCACGAAAAGTGCGTATTTTTGCGCTGGTGGTCGATGTCGCATCCGCCGGTGTTTGAATACCGGATATCGTCAATTTCAGAGTGGTATTCGCGGCCAATAATACACCACTTCCGCCCTGGCCGATGCGGAAATACAGCGAGTTCTGACCTCCGCCATATGGATTCGGGGTAGTCGCCGTATTCACTGTAAGTGTTTTATTATCAATCGTAGAGAATGAACTAGAGGTCAATGTATTATCGACGCTTACGCCAAGACCGACCCCAGATATCGGCAATACATACGGAAGCTGAAGTAAGCAATGGTCGCCCGCCGAGAGGCCATTTGTCAGCATCATATTCATCGTAAATGTGGTCGCGGTTCCGGTATTATTCGGAGACAATGCGGGGCTTTCGGTCGCGATTTTACGGCATAACAGAAAATTCGCCTCAAATCCGAATGTAGTATCATCGAATATCCGAACGCGCTTTGATGCGTCAGTTGCGTGATACAAATTCACGGCGACTAACTTCTGTGCGCCATTCGGCTCCGCACTGCTTTCTAATGTAACAACCGCGTCGGCCGCCGGAGTTACTGCGGCGTTCACCCACTTCACTCCGGATAATTCCAACGCGTATTGTTTATTCGCGGGAATGGGACTGGCCGTTTGTAGGGTATAGGTTATCACGCAATTATTGGCGTCGGTCGTGGTATCAACAGCAATACCGTTGGACGCCGACGTCGCCGTATCCATGCTGGTTCCGGATAATGAGTTCGAGTTGGCGGCGGCGGCGGATGTTCCCGTGTATTCTTTCAGGGATATCGCCAATCCACTCGCCGTGGTGTTTTGGATATAAGACTTCGGTATCGAAATTTTGATTATTTTCGCAGGCGTCGTTCCGCTCAATCCACGCAATTCCGCAGTAGTTGTAAACAGAAACCGAAATGTGGCCTCGGTATTCTTGACACGTGTACATTTATTCAACAACAATACGCCCGCTGACGCAGATCCAACAGCGGCGGGGGGAGGATTGCTTGTGGCGGTATAAGCATCACCGAGATAAGGTGTTGCCTGTGTGAGGCCCTCTATCATCCCCGTCCCATATCCTTCGGATGGTGCTATCCATGACCCAAACCCGCCATTGCGGTATGTTCTTGATACCCATACACTCACCAATAACAATACAATCAAGAGAAATAGGACTGTGTGACTATCTTGAAGAAACTCCGGTAATTTCATTTCTATTTAAATCGTTAGTATTCGATACGACAGTATTCGATGAATATTACTACTTTATATTGATATAAATAATATATACAATAATTCATAAAAATATCGCATATGCTGTGTATTCTTTTATGAATTGTAAATCTCTCGGCGTCTGCGGACTTAATACGTCTGTAAACTATGCGTATACGGATTTTGTCTAAATGCGTTCAGGATATCCGGTTGAATTCTCTCGTTCAGCTTGGTTTCATCGTATCCCTGCGGCATCGTCATCTTGCCATAAATATCGATACTAGGAATCGACGACGGCGCATTTGTCGCCACCATACTGCGCTGGTTCGAGCGGTCCGCATCCAGGCGGTCAATCTGTATATTCGTATTTGAATTAAAGAGCGACATCGACCCGTGATTTGTTACATTTTTATACGTCTTGTTGACATTATTGCGTTGGTTATAGGCCGCGTTGTATACGCCATTCCCCATACGTGTCGCCCCGCCACCCGCGGCTCCTAAATAATCGGTGCTCGTCGTTGCGCGTTCGGTATCAATCGGCGTGTTTTGAGAGATTAAATAACCTGCTGCGGCCTGGCGCTCTACATTCATATGGTCATATCCGACGAGACCCACGGTCGTCTCCTTGATTGTAGTTGGTGCGCGGTCGGCCGGATTAAATGTCGCGCTTGTGGCCGCCGGGACGGGCATTCTCGCGTTCTCATAAGGGCGCATATTGCCGACCACGTTTTCTTTACGAGACGGCTTCAGAATATCGAGCAAGGGTGCGACAACCGCCTTAAATGCGCCGTGAATACCGCCCATCTCGTTGGGGCGCACCGTTGTCCGATTATTATGCGTGAATTTATAGCTCATTCTGCCGAAGTCCGCCTCGGTCGCGGTATTTCTCTCGGCAGCGTAAGGGTTAATCATCGGTTTTCCGTCATACATCTGGCGACGCGTGTCTTCGAAATTCTTCGGAGCATACATGGCCGCACCGCCATCCGCCGGTGCCGTCGCACCGAAATACTCGCTCGTCGTCGTCTGGCGGTTACTCTCGCGGTCCAATTCAATCGCACGCAAGGTTTCACCCTTCTCCATACCAGTTGTCGTAAACCAACGGTCAGGTGTATTTACGAAGAATGTATCGGGCAGATGTTTCTCCATTCGGCCTAAAGTCGCCGTCGTCGGCGCGGTTTGGACGTAGTGTGCGGCGGGTCCCTGGTGCCCGTCGAGAGAATACGTCAACTTGGGGTTCGTTTTCACGCGCATTTCATCGACACCACGGTCCATCCATTTCTCTCGAGCTTCCATTCCCGAATTAAATCCGAGCGACCCCTGTGTGCCGTATCCCTGGTCGAGACCGGGGCCGACACGTATCTCCTCCCACGGCTTCACATTCGATATCTTCGAGCTAGGGAGAACACGTGACTGGTAGAAATCGTTCTGGTTCGGCATCCCATTCGGGAGGTGAAGGTTGTCGTGGGGGCGGAATAGCGGCGCCTGTTCGGTCTTCGAGAAATACTGCGAACCGGTGCCGACCTTATTATCAAGCACATTTTCGTTCATATTCGCGCCGGTAGTGACACCCCTTATTTTAGCACCGTAATAAGGTTCCATATTATTATGCTTAAATGACCTCGGGTCGATTTTATCGCCCATGAGCGACGTGAATCCGTCTTTCCCATAATTATCGCCGAATTGGGTTCCGTATTCTAAATCATCGTAGTTTTGGGATGGAGCGCCGGTGGCGGCACCACTAGATGCACCACTAGATGCGCCGGTGAGATACCCCTTGCTGTCATTGGCGAAATCACGCCCTCTTTCGGGGATACCGCCAGCACCGCCGCGCAATATGCCTACACCACCCACGCCGCCAGCAACACCCGCCGACATTTTATCGAAGTCCACATTTTTCGCATAATAACGGTCAGTTGCGGCGTTCGGATTCGCGTAATTATTGATATTCGAACCGGTGTTTGGGCGAATAACAGGATAGTTCGTAACCGGAATATTTGTATTGGGTAAATATCTGGAATCGGATTGTCCGGCGTTGCGGTATCCTTCTTGCGTCAACAGATTCGCCTTTTTATCTCGATTGGACGCGATATACGCCGCGCCTAGAACAATCGCGCCTAATGCTAACTCTGCCATTTATGATGTATAATCTATCTTCGAAAATCGTATGTTACGAGGTTATATTAAATTTATATTATTATAATTGTATTATCTCTATTTAGATTAGTCAATATAATTATAATAATAATAATAATAATAATCATAATAATATACCCATTATGAAAACAATGCAGATGTTCCGCTAAACTGGCGCATATCGCCGATATCCATAATGCCTGCGCCCGTGCCCATGCCCGTGCCCGTGCCGGCGTCATCGAGTCCACGTTCCGTCACGCGTCGCCCCGCCGCCATCCCCTCAACTGCCGGGTTCAGATTCGTGGGATGAACCGAGAAATATGTATCATCGGACAACCCTGGCACATCCATCCTCGGCTTAAAATTATCTTTTTCTATAATACGCGTGCTTATATTATTGTTAAATGGTCTAAATACATGTTCTTGTGGGTCAAAATGAAGCATTTTCCAGTTGTCCTGCTCCATATCGCGCAACATCCATGCGGGGTGCGTCACACGGGACTGTGCTACCGCACTGCCAGCCCGCGTAGGACACGCAATCATTTCGTTCGTCCGTGTGGCCTGTGACGCGCGGATTGCGTGATGAAAGTTATCCGGCGTATCCCGGCTCAATGTGCGAGACAGTCCGCGCAATTCCGTCTCAATATCCACGGAGTTCGTCATAATATTGCCAGCCCATAATTGTGCACGAAGATACGGGTCTTCCGCATACATCGGTTTGTCGCCCTGGCCCGGTACATTTAATACATAACGTCCTACATCCGTGGATTGTTGAAGCTGTTTTCTTATTCTGTCGGGGTCGTCGTGAAAGCGTGTAAATGACATTTATGCGTAAGTGGTATTATATATAATATTAATGCTATTAATATATTAATGCTATTAATATATGTTATTATATTTTTAGTTCTATGTAAAACGGGCATAAAAACATCCGGATGATATTAAGTAGTAGTCGTAATCTGTACATGAAAATGAAGATTACAGAAGTAACTGATGGCGTAGCGGGAGCGGCTAAATCATATACAATTTGTTTGAATATGATTGTAAAAAACGAATCGCATATTATCGAACAAACGCTTGAAAACTTGTGTCGGTATGTGGATTTCGATGCGTATTATATTTCAGATACGGGTTCAACCGATAATACGATGGACCTGATTCGCGCGTTTTTCAAGGCACGCGGTATTCCAGGCGAAATCGAGGAGGTAGAATGGCGCGATTTCGGCTTCAATCGTACGCTTGCGCTCCAGATGGCGTTTCAGAAAACCGACTACTTGTTCATATTCGACGCGGATGATTCGATTCACGGGAATTTCGTATTGCCGCGCGAACTCACCCACGACGCATACCAGTTGAAGCTCGGGCAATCGTTTGTTTATTTAAGGACACTTATCGTGAATAACCGCAAACGGTGGCGGTTTGTGGGCGTGCTTCACGAATATATCACGTGCGTCGACAAGGAAGATAGCTCCCACGCAATCCAGGGCGATTATCACGTGGATTCTGGACGCAGTGGTAGTCGTAATCAAGACCCCCAAAAGTATATCAAAGACGCGACGGTGTTGGAGCGCGGATATCATGAAGAAATCGCGAATTCCGGCAGCAATGGCACCGGAAAAGGCGACCGTGGCCTCGCAGAGCGATACGCATTTTATTGTGCACAGAGCTGGATGGACGCCGGGCCCGCACATATCGACAGTTCGATTCAATGGTACGAGCGCGTGCTTACTCAAAACAACTGGTCGCAGGAAAAGTATTATAGCGCACTATGCCTCGGCAACCTGTATTACAAAAAAGGCGACAAATATAATGCGTTCAAATATTACAGTAAAACCATCGAATATGACGAGGAACGAATCGAGGGTGTCGCATCTATGATGGAATTCTTACGCGCGGACGGCAACCACGTAATTGTGAATGCGTTATATCAAAAATTCAAGAATTATAAGCGGTCTCCGCAGAATAAGTTGTTCCTTGCGACGGATAAATACGACGATGTTATTGAATACAATAATTCGATTTCAGCGTTTTATATCGCGGATAAACGAAACGGATATGATTGTTGTAAGATGATTCTTCAACATAATATAATGGCGTTTCATTTTATGAAATCTACCTATTCAAACCTCGCATTTTATCGCCAGTATTTCGAAGAGGACACATTCCCCGAATTGCTGCGTCTGTTTTTTTCCGTGAATCATTTTCTCTCGGTAGTCGCGTCTAAATCGGACGAATATAGCGACGATGACTTCGAAACATGGACGCGTCTATTCAATAAGGTCCGGCCTGCGCTCGTCGCACCTACGAGTCTCCATAAAACGGAAGAGGAGTATTTGCCGGGTTCAAGTGCCGAAACCATCCGACCAGAAGACGAACTTTCTTATAAAAAACCGGTTATCACCAAGTTTCATTTGAAGCGGTCGCATGAATACGGCACGACCGCGGGCATGACCGCGTCCCCCGTCATCGTGAAGCGTAATCGCACCGCACACGCACGTATTATCATCACATTTACGACGTGTAAGCGACTGGACCTATTCCAGCAAACCGTGAATTCGATTCTGAATATGTGGAATGACGTCAATATGATTGATTATTGGTATTGCGTCGATGATAATTCGAGTGAAAGCGACCGTGCTCATATGAAGAAGACGTATCCGTGGATCGATTTCTATATGAAGGACACGGCGGAGAAAGGTCATCGTGCGAGTATGAATATCATTTGGGATAAATTGACGGAGTCGCGACCGGAATACTGGATACATATGGAGGACGATTTTCTATTCCATACACCCGACAGTTATGTTGCCAAAGCAACGCAGATGATGGTCGATTCGCGTAATGCGGGATATAATGTGCGACAAATCTTATACAATCGTAATTACGGAGAGACGATAAAGGATTATAAGATGCAGGGGCACCGTATTCTGCGCAATATGACACACGATGTCGCACTTCATCAACACAAAACCGGCGATTTCGCCTACGGAAATTGCCATTATTGGCCGCATTATAGCTTCCGCCCGTCGATGATTGATGTGAATGCGATATTGATATTGGGGAATTATGACAGTGCGAACCAGTTCTTCGAGATGGATTATGCGAAGCGGTGGCAATCTCTCGGGTTTCTTTCTGGGTTTTACAATCAGATAACAAACCGGCACATCGGGCGTCTTACATCCGAGCGAGACGACAAGTCGCAACCCAATGCGTATGAATTGAATGATGAGAATCAATTCGTTGCGAAGCCGGCGGCGGTACCTGCTACGGCGACGGCGACGGCGACGGCCGCAACAGTGTTAGATGTCGCCGCACCAAAGAAACGATACTATTCGACGATTCCGTTTGATGACGGGTTTGGCGCACAATTCCAGCGGTTTATATGGACGTGTATTTACGCGGAAGAATGCGAGCAGTCCACATTTGTATACAGAAGCCCCAAAAAGATGGCGCATAATTATGACAACGACATCAACTTCATTGAAAAAATGGATACTATTATGAATCTGAAACCGCATTATATGAGTTATGATGACGCGCTCGTGACTGCACGCGAGGAGGGAATCCAGATATTAACACCGGACTTTTACGATATATTCAACTACGTCGAGAGAAATATTGACATGTGTATGAAGAGTGAGAGTATGGCACGAATCAAGCGCCAATTCTGGGCAAATAAAAACCGCCAGGCAGTTTATGCGGGGTTTTCGCCGCACGGTGGCCAGACACTTCATTTGGCGGTGCATATACGTCGCCCGAATTGCGACGATACCCGCCCGAATGGCGGTGAAGAATATACGGATAAGTATTATATTAAAACGTTGCTTACAATCCGTGATAAATATGCGAAATTACGGCCCGATGACCGGATTATGATACATATCTATTCACAGGGTGCGACTGACAAGTTCGCACATTTTATCGGGAATGACATCATCGGTAAAGATATTGTTCTTCACCTGAACGAGACGAATGAAAAGACGTATCTTGGTATGGCCGCTGCGGATATTCTCATTACATCCGCGAGTTCATTTAGTTATAGTGCTGCCTTCTTTTCGGACGGCGATATTTATTATACGCAATTCTGGCATAAGCCGTGTAGCTGGTGGAACGTTCTTGAAAAGGTCTGAATACGGTCGGCGCGGTCGGCGTATTCCTTGGTATATAATCTAAACGTATTATAGCAGCGAACGAGCGTGTAACAAACCCAAATGGAATATAGCGAATACGGCGACTCGGATTTTCTGGCCGATAATGACCGGTCGATTCGCGACTTTCGAGAGAATGAAAAGACATCAAAAAAGCATATCGTTAAACAAATGGTAAAAATTCGTCATAATCTTCAATATAATAAACATTTGTTGTCGGTGTATCTCAAGGCCAAAACCATTTTTGATGAAATGGTGGAAGAACATCGAGAGCAAATTCACCATTTAGATAAAATATATCGGCATTTGAATAAATTAATCCACGAACAAATAACGAAAAATAAATCATCGAAGAAACGACGGGATGGCGGTGTCGCGGATAACAACAAACCGACGATTAAAGAATTAGTGAAAGACAAGCGGAAGATTGGCAAATTATTGTCGAATATGCGCAAGGGGCTTGATAAACTTATGGAAATTGATACAATTATAGGAACTACGGTAGAAAAAATAAATGAAATTCAATTTATGGAAGATAATGACGACGACGAGTCCGAGGATAGCGACGAAGCCGACGAAGACGACGAAGACGACGAAGACGATGAAGCCGACGAAGCCGACGAAGACGAC